>Ga0335069_10001850_pt1 | contig 33366 bp, 19 predicted proteins | sample Lox_Sample_11_FD_206714 | JGI IMG/M metagenome (GOLD analysis project Ga0335069, IMG submission 206714) | Soil microbial communities from Loxahatchee National Wildlife Refuge, Florida, United States - Lox_Sample_1.1 | ecosystem: Environmental > Terrestrial > Soil > Wetlands | place: USA...
TACGCATGGAGCGCCACGACGACGGCTCCGATGGCGCACGCCCAAGCCAGTGCGGCCCACGTGCGCCGGCTTGCCGCTGTCGTCGTGAGATCGGTCCCGACCACCTGGCCATTCTCCGCGGTTGCGCGAACAAGTCGTCCGGAGGACGGCGTGAGATACCAGCCCCCGTCGATTATGCCAACCGCACGGGTCGCGTCTGGTTCCGTCTCGGGTCCTCCGCGCGCTTCCGAGAGCGTGCGATGCCCTCGAGCCGACGGAGCGAAAGAAGCCGCTTGTCGTCCCGGCGATGCACGGCCGTCCCCCGTGTGGTACGGTCCGGCCCCCCGATCCAGGGAGGGACCATGAGACGCATTGCCGCCGCCGCCTTCGTTCTTGCCATCTCCCCCGCCTACCCGGTCGATCCCGGCGCGAGCGCCGTCGAGGTGGCTCGCGTGCTAGTCCCGAGGGAGGCGTGGGAGCGCGTCATCCAGAACCTGGCGAACGATGCGCTCGTCCGGCTCCAGAGCCACCCCGGCGGCAACTTGCACTACCCGGCGGATTTCCCGTCCAAGGTCAAGGCGGAGATGGAGGGAGCGCTGCCCTATGACGTCGTCATCTCCATGAACGCAAAGGAACTCTCCGCGGCCTTCACCGAGGCCGAGCTGAAGGACCTACTCGCCTTCTGGCAGACGCCCGTGGGGAAGAAGTACCTGAAGGAGGAATCGGTCGTGGGCAGCAAGGTCGCCGCAGAGGCGGAGAAGCGCGTGAACCAGAAGATGCCGGAGATCATGAAGCGTTTGGCCAAGCTTGCACAGTCCGACGGATCCGCGGGCAAGGCCGGCGCCAAGTAGCGCACGGCCTCCTGCGCTCAACGGTCGCTCGCCGGCGGGTGAGCCGAGGCCGGTGGCCCAAGCGGTGGAGTCGCCGCTCGGAGATGAGCCCGCCGAGCGCCCCGCGCGGTGCGGCGCATCGAACAGCGCCGGCCGGTTCCTCACTCTACCGCGGGCTGTAGGTCGCCGGACGGTTGCCGGCGCCAGGACGCACAGCGCCGGTCGAACTGTGCTCGCTCGTCGAGGAGGCGCACGGTCGCGAACGTGCTCCAGGAACCGTTTCGCTGCGCTTCGATGTCCTCGTAGCGCGCCTGTGCCAGGGCGGCAGCGCCCAAGGGCAAGGGGTACTGACCGGCGAGGCAGGCGGCCTTCTCCCTCTCCGCTGGCCCGGCCTTCAAGGTGGGACGGGCCGACTCGCTGGGAGTGGCACAGCTCGAGAGAGTGCCGACGAGCGTGATGACGACGATCGATCTCATCGACGCGATGGTATGTCCCAACGCGTGGCGCGCCCAATTTCTCGAAATTTCCCCTGGGTGGGCATCCATCGCACCCGGCCCCTCGAGGGGCCGCCCCTGCGGGACCTCCCTCGGACGCCTGGCCGACCGCCGACCGGTACGTCGACGCAGCGCCGTTCGCGCCCGCCGGACCTTCGCCGGGAATCGCGCGAAGACCTACCTTGGTGGGTGCCCGGCATCCGACTCGCGGATCGCCACGTGGAAGAGCGAGACCCCTCGCCTGCCCGCCTGCGCCACGAAGAGCTTTCCCTCGGACACCGCGAGCTCCAGCGGGCTGATGAGATTCCCCTCGTTCCAGCCCCGGTATCCGAACTCTCCGATGAACTCGAATTTCGGATCGAAGACCATCACGACCGCCCGGAGGAGATCCGTGACATAGGTGTTCCCCTGCTCGTCGCGAGCGATTCCCCCCGCGATGTTGAACTTGCCCGGCGTGCTGCCCTTGGACCCGAAACTCTGGACCGCTCCGGACAGCGAGACGACGTACGCCTTGAAGATCGAGGGGATGGTGAAGAGCATGTTGCCGGCAGCGTCCACGTTGAAACTCCGCATGACTAGCGCGCGCTCCACCTTCTCCTCGACCTTGATCAGCTTGTGCATGTCGAACGACGCCACGTACCGGCCGGACATGTCGAGCACGAGCACCTTCAACGTGCCGTGATCGGCGAGAAAGAGCTTTCCGTCGGCGTAGCGGAGCGCGGACGGGTTGAAGGCAGCGTTGAAATCCTCGGGTACGCCGTGCGGGTCGATGGCCTCCAACACCTCGCCGCGAAAGTCCGTGTGAAGAAGAGAGGTGTGCTCGGACTTGCGCACCAAGAGGAAGAGGTCCCCGTCCTCCCTCACGGTGACGGCCATGATGCCGCCGATCTCCTCGTCCCCGCCGATGCGCTGCAGTTCCATCCCGTTGTCTCTGTAGACCCGAACCGCTCCCTCCGAGCTGTCCGCAACCAGGAGTTCATGGTGAACGCGGTCGTAGGACAGCGTGACCCAGCTCGAGCGGATGGCCCCGTTCACGTCCGACAGGGCAAAGAGGTAGCGAGCCTCGAGGCTCTTCGCGCGGGCGCCGGTCGCGAGGGCCGCGAGAATGGCCGCGAGGAGCGCTTTCTGGCCGAATCGCACGATGTCCGACCTCGATGCAGTTGCGGAACGTACGGTGGGCTGATGCCTCCCAGGCCTGCTGCATTCCAGGTGCCAGAGCCGCGTATTAGGAGGCGTGGCAGCGGCCTTTCGTCACTTATCCGCAGACGCTCATGGAGACAACGGTCGAACCGCCCTTTCCTGGCACGCAGGCCGTGAGCCGCTTGCTGCAATATGATTCTAGCAAAATCAATGACTTAGTAGACAACGGCGGCGCATATCGCTGGTATAGCCCCAGGTGGGCAATTTGCCCCAGGTCTCTCAGCGGGTGGGCATCTGGCATCAGGAGATGCTCTGAAAGAGTGCGGTTGAAGTCCATATCTGCTTGATATTTCTGTCATATAGTAATTCTCCTCCTGCAAGGCTGATGTGTCCCAAGGCCCAGATCGCGCCAATATGGCACCGATCATCTGGGGCATAAGGCCCAGGTCGCGCAGCGCGCCACGGGCACGCCAAGCGTAACACTTTGAAATAATGAAACATCGAGTTTGGCATCCTGGATGCTAAGGGGGGAGCAGGTAGCCGCACGGGGCAGTCCTGTAAGTTTTCCTAGGCGCAGCATCCAACAGAAGAGGGACCTCATGAAGTTTCTAAAGGTAGCGTTCGCAGGCGTCGTGGCGCTCGCTTTCAACAGCGCCTACGCGTTCCACTCCGGCGGCGTCGCTGACTGCGACGGCTGCCACACGATGCACAACTCGTTCTTGAACAAGGCCGTCGCGGTTCACCCGGGCAACGAGGGTGACATCAACAACGTCACCAACATCTACCCCGGCTCCTCGACGCAGTTTCTGGGCAAGAACTTCCTCCTCCAGGGCTCGGACACGAGCTCCACGTGTCTCAACTGCCACGCGGGCAGCACGCTCTCGAGCTTCGAGGTCTGCACCTACCCGTTCCCCGCCGTTGGCAATAGCCCTGTGCAGCGGACTCCGGGTGGCGACTTCGCCTGGCTGACCCTGACCTTCAGCGGCAGCCGCGGCGCCACCGTCTACGGTGAGCGGCACGGCCACAACGTCATCGCTGCCGACTTCGGGCTCGTCGCCGATACGACGCAGACCGTGGCTCCGGGCGGCACGTACGCCGCGTCGAACCTCTCCTGCGCCAGCTGCCACGACCCGCACAGCCGCGCCCGCATCTACGACGCGAACGGCGACATCTACGAGGCGAAGCTCGGCCAGAACGTGCTGCCGATCTACACCTCCGGCTCCTACGGCTCGGTTGCCACCGCCACCGCCGCTACGGGCGTCTACCGCCTCCTCGGCGCTGCGTCCTACACGCAGATGTCGCTCACCGGCATGGTTCCGTTCGCCTCGAACCCGCCGGTCGCGGTCGCTCCCTCGACCTACAACCAGACCGAGGGCGTCAACGAGGTCCGCGTGGCCTACGGCGCTGGCATGTCCGAGTGGTGCGCGAACTGCCACGTCTCGATCCACAACGGCAACACCGGCGCGCCCTCGATCGGCGGCGCGAACACCGCCCTCATCCACCCGGCCGGCAACACGGCGCTGCTCACCGCTGCTGCCAACAACCTGAACGGCAACGCGGTCGGCACCACCATTGCGACCATCTACAACGACTACGTGGCCTCGGGCAACCTGACGGGCACGCAGACGACCTCGTACACCTCGATGGTTCCGTTCGAGCGCGGCACGACCGTCATCGCCACCCTGAAGGCGCTCTCCTCGAACGCGAACGCGGCCGCCAGCGGCGCTGGCCCGAGCACCGGCACGGAGAACGTGATGTGCCTCTCCTGCCACCGCGCCCACGCGACGGGCTTCCTCAGCATGACCCGCTGGGACAACACGACGAACTTCATCACCTCGAACGGGGCGTTCACCACCAGCATCGGTCTCACGGGCGCGCAGTACCAGGCCGCGATGTACGATCGCGCTCCGACCGTGTACGCGACCTACCAGCGGTCGCTCTGCAACAAGTGCCACGCCAAGGACTAACCCGAAGCTCGAGTCGGTTGGCGTAGCGTAGCAATCGAGGGGGACCGCGAGAGCGGTCCCCCTCGCGTTGTTTTGTGAGCCATCGAGCGCGAGGGTGCTTCAGCGGCGACTCGGCCACCGCCTTCACCGATTTGCCGCCGGACAAACCTGGGGCCCGGCCGCGGGAAGGGGTGGGGCGGCCCGCGGGGGGAGCCACGTCGCACGGGGCGGGCACCGGTTCGTGATCGCGGGGGCGCGAATGTCCCGCCATTCGCGAGCCCAGGAGACGACGGCATCGGAAGCGGGGAAGTGCCCCTTATGGGTCATATAGCGGATCGGCGCGTCAAGCCATTCGCCCCCAATTTCCTGAACCTGCATCCGTTTCGCGATGGGCGTGTGACTCGTCGGAAGTGCGCAAGAGGTGCGTAAGAGCTACCCCGGAACACCCAAGGATATCCTTTCTTCAGGCAGGGCACGGCACTTGCTGCTCGCCCGCGGGGGGCGGCCATGGATGTCGCCAACGCAATCGCTGATATTCACGGCCGCAGGAGGCCTTGCTTGCTCCAGAGCGATGCCCGCGGCTTGCGGAGCTGCGCGTCGATTGACGTGATTCAAGACGCCCGTGCACCGGCCCCGAGTGCCCGCAACGGGGTTCCGGGACCCGAAGGCGGGACCCGGAAGCCGACGAACACGGTGGGCCCGGTGGCTGTCCCCTTGCGCGAGGAAGTGGGTGGCCCATGAAGCGGCAAACCCTCGGTGTCTCGGTAGCCATACTGGTCGCCGGGTGCGTGCATCGGGCGCCGGTGGTGGTGCTTCCGCCCCTAGGCGATGAGGCGGAGGTGGTCGTCTATCTCGACCCCCTGCCCCAAGAGGCGGAGCGTCTCACCGTAACGCTCGCCTCCATGGCCGCGGCGAGCGGCGGGGCCGAGATTCCGATCGAGCTCCGCTTACCCACACTCTCCCGGGGCACCGTCGGACGGCAGCGGCTCTTCGCGTCCGGGAGGATCCCGCCTGGTCCGTACGAGGGCTTCCGCGTCCTCGTGACGAAGGCGCAGCTCGCGACCGAGGAGAAACCGGCGGATCTGCTCGTGCCCAAGGAGGCCGTTCTCATCCCCGCTCCGTTCACGGCGACGCGTGGGAAGGTGACCGTCATCTCGCTCGCCTTCCGGTACGCGTCCTCGGTGAAGGACAACTTCGACTTCAACCCGGATTTCGCGGCGTCCCGGCTGGAACTGCCGCCCCCTGCCCTCATGGGCTACTGCTCGAACAACGCGGACGCGAGCCTCACCGCCTTCGACACGAGCCGCCGGGTCGTCGGCGGAGTTCTCGCCTCGGGCGGTCGTCCCGGTGGGGTGGCGATCGATCCGCCGCCCAACCACAGCCGGGCCTACGTCGCGATCGCGTCGAGCAGCGAGGTGCAGGTGCTGGACGTCGCCACCGGCGACACGGTGGGGAACATCCGGCTGAACGCCGGGGACGAGCCCGTGGACCTGGCTCTCGTGCCGGCCGGACGTCCGTTGCTGGTCGTGAATCGCGGCTCCAACACGCTGAGCTTCGTGGACCCCGCGTCCTTCATGGAACTCGGGCGCGTGCCGACCGGCCTCGAGCCCGCGTCGGTCCTTCTCGACCGCACCAGCAAGCGAGCCTACGTCTTCAACCGGCGCTCCAACAACATCACCGTCGTCGACGTCGCAAACCGTGCAGTGGTGGCGACCATTTCCACCGACGCCGAACCGTTCTTCGGTGCCATCAGCCGCGACGGGTCCCGGCTGTACGTGATCTGCGCTGGCTCCGCCTACCTGAACGTGTTCTCGCTGCCGGCGGTCGCCGTCCAGCAGCGTGCGTTCACCGGGCTCGGCCAGAGCGCCATTCTCGTCGACAGCCGGTCCGACTACGTGTACGTCGGCATGGCAGGCGAGAAGCGAATCTACGTGTACGACCCCCTCTCCTTCATCCCCATCGACTACGTCGAGGTTCCGGGCCCGGTCTCCTACATGGTGATCGACGACCTCACGAACTCGCTCTTCGCAATCCTTCCGGAGAGCCGATCGGTGGCGGTCGTCGACCTCACGAGTCGCCGGGTTCTCGCGGTGCTGGACGTGGGCGACGCTCCGTACGCCCTGCGGCTCGCCGGACAACGACCTTGAAGAGCCGCCGCCGCCCACGCCGGGTCGCTGCCCGCACGCTCGCGGCGCTGGTCCTTCTGTCGGCCACCGAGCAGGCGGCGGCCGATGGCATCGGAGTGCTGATCCAGCCCCAGTTCTCGATCACCCACCTCACGAGCACCGTGGCCGGCCTCGAGACCTTCACGGAGACGACCCAGTTCGGGCAGGTCTACCGGCTCGACCTGGACAGGCACATCTATCCGTTCCTCGACCTCAACCTCGGGGGCACGTTCCACCAGACCATGGACTGGATCACCTCCAACGCCGGGTACGCGCAGTCCCAGGACACTTCGGGAACCGGCTACATCACTCTCCTGATGGGCGGGCAGGTCCTCGGAGCATCCGTCGGCTACCAGCGGCAGATGGACGCGAGCGGCGTGGTGCTCGCGACAGCCCCCACCAACGTGAACGACACCTACTTCGCCACGTTCAACTGGAGGCCCCTCGACCTGCCCGCGTTCACCCTCCGCCTCGACCGGTCCAACACCTACGACAGCCAGCGCACCCAGCACGACACGACGACGTCGGATGCCCTGTTGAGCGTCCAGTACGGAATAGAGAACCTCAACCTTTTGTACAGCCTGCGGTGGACCGACGCGGTCGACAACCTCCACGGCGTCGACGACGTCAGCCTCAACAACTCCATCCAGGCCAGCTACAACGACCGCTGGTTCGGAGGCCGGAGCACCGTCTACGTCTCCGCCCTTCTCAGCAACTTCCTCCAGAACGTGACGGCCTCGGGGCCCGGCGGGACCGTGTCGACGCAGCGCTACCCCATCGCCGGACTTTCGCTCGTCGAGTCGTTCCCCATGACGCCTCAGCTGGACACGCTCGCCCCCAACCCGCTGCTCATCGACGGCATCACCAACGTCAGCGCCAACATCGACATCGGATTCGGTCCGTCCCTCGCCGGGGACAAGAACTACCGAGACATGGGCGTCCAGTTCGCCGATTCCATCACGCCGATCAACACGGTCTGGGTATACGTGAACCAGCAACTCCCGGCTCAGGTCTCGGACGCCTACACGTGGACCGCGTACCAGAGCAGCGACAACCTGAACTGGACCGCGGTGCCCCTCGCGGGTCCGGTCGTGTTCAACACCCTGCAGAACCGGTTCGAGATCCCGATCGCGCAGACCCAGGCGATCTACGTGAAGGTGGTGACCACCCCGCTCCCGGCCTCGGTGACGACCGACCGCACTTACCTCAACATCTTCGTCACCGAGATTCAGGTGTACCAAGTGGTGGCCGCGTCGTCCATACAAGGCTCCTCGTCCATCACCACGGAAACGCTGAACGCAACGGGGCGCACCCTGATCCTGGACATTCCCTCCCTGTTCTGGGACATCGCGGTCTACCTGAACCACAGCAGCATCTCGCGGGTGACGACCTGGAGCCTCATCAACGGGCTATCGCTCACACAGAAGCTCACGAACGCCCTGAGCGTCACGGCTCGTGCGGCGCGACTCGACGAGAACATCGGATCCGGGTACCTCAGCCAGTTCCAGTGGTCCGCCTCGCTCACGGCATCGCCGTTCCCCACGCTGACGAGCGCCCTCACCTACAATGGGGTCTACGGTCACGACCAGCTCGGGGTTCTCAAGCAGGAATCGTTGTTCCTGTTCAACAACGCGACCCTGTACACCGGCTTGAACCTCCTGCTCAACGGAGGGTACTCCGTCAACCAGGGTGACACGGGGAGGGTGATAAGCACCGCCTCCGCCAACGTCGGCTTGACGGCGATCCCGAACCAGGCACTGAACCTGAGCCTGACCTACAACTACCAGTACACGACGAGCTCGGGAGGACCGCTCGCCGCCACGAGCGGGTCTTACGGAAACCTGAGCGCAGGGGTGAGCTGGACCCCGGTCTCGGCCGTCTTCCTCGCCGCGAGCGTGTCGAGGATCATGCAACCCGTGAGTCCAACCACGCTCGTCACGGGGACGGCGAGTTTCTCGCCCTTCGCCGGTGGCGCGCTCCTCCTGCGGGTCTCGTACAACGAGAACCTCGACACCTTCAACCAGACGGATCAGCGGATCTTCACGCCCGGCCTGCGCTGGGTCATCTTCACCGGATTCTTCCTCGACGCGGGCTACACCTATCAACGCACCACGGCGCCGCAGACCGTCCAGGTCCAGAGCGCCTTCCAGACGCAGCTGACGCTCATCCTCTGAAGCTCAGGGACCAGGACCCGATCCATGCGAAACCACCGTGCCACGGCCTCGGCCGCCACCGTCGCCCTCCTCATGGGTTGCGGGACCAGCGCGTCTCACAAGCCCTACCAAGACCCGAGCATGGACTTCGCGTCCATCCACACCGTCGTGGTGATGCCCTTCGGCAACCTGACACGCGACACGGCTGCCGGAGAGCGGCTCCGCGAGGTCTTCTCGACGATGCTGCTCGCGACCGGCGCCGTCTACGTCGTGCCGCCCGGCGAGGTCTGGCGCGCCATCGCGCGGCTCGGGATCCAGGACCCCCGCGCACCGACGACGGAAGAAATCACCAAGATCGGGGCGTTGCTCAAGGCGGACGCCGTCATCCGCGGCGTGGTGTCGGAGTACGGCGAGGTGCGGTCGGGCTCGAGCGTCTCGAACGTCATCTCAATGAGGCTGGAGATGTACGAGACGTCCACCGGCAAGTCGGTCTGGTCCGCAGCGTCCACCAAGGGCGGCGTCAACTTCGGAGACCGGCTGTTCGGTGGCGGCGGCGCGCCCATGAATGACACCTCGGAACAGGTCGTTGATGACCTCCTCAACAAGCTCTTCCGGTAGGAACTCTGCGGTCCTGCTCGCCGCGCTGGCCGGGCTCTCCGCCTGCGGCGCTCGGCAGCCGACGCCCGAGGCGACCGGGCCGGTGCTGCGCGTTGCGCTCTTTCCGATCGAGAACCTCAGCGACTCGACGATACCCGCGAAGGCGCTCACGGCGGCCGTGGAAGCCAAGATCGCGGCGATCGGCGTCGAGGTCGTGAGCGGAGACATCCTCTCCCGCTTCTTCCGCGAGCACCGCGTTCGCTACACGGCCGGTCTCGACGCCGAGACGGCCCGGGCAGCGCGGGAGGAGCTGGGAGTCGACGGCGTTCTCATCACCACCGTCGAGACCTACAGTACCTCGGGAAGCCCGCGCTTTGCGATGAGCATGAGGCTCCTGTCGGTGGATGATCCTCCCGTGATCCGTTGGGTCGATGGCGCTTGGGTCGCCGGCGACGGCTCTCCCGGGATCCTCGCGCTCGGGATCTTGACATCGATGGACCAGGTCGAGGAGAAGGTCCTGGCGCAGCTCGTGGCATCGCTCGAGGCGTTCCTCGCGGGGAAGCCTGTTCCCGAGCAATGCCCGTCGACAGGGCGGGCGAAGCCCATGACCTCGTTTCGCTCACCGGGGGCGGAGCCGGGGCGTCATTATAGCGTGGCCGTCCTGCCCTTCATGAACTACACGAACCGCCGCAGCGCCGGCGACCTGCTCGCCCTCCGCTTCGTCCAACAGCTCTCGGCGTCGGGGCGCTTCACGGTGACGGAGCCCGGCGTGGTGCGCGACCAGATGCTGGAGTACCGGGTGATCATGTACGGGGGTGTGTCGCTCGACACCGCGAGGACCCTGCTCAGCCTGCTCAAGGCTGACGTGGTCATCGCCGGATACGTCCGGCGATACCAGGAAGGGCTGGGCGATGCCTCGAACACGCCCAAGGTGACCTTCACCGTGATCGCCCTCGAACGGAAGACCGAGCGCGTCCTGTGGCAGATGACGTCTTCGCACGAGGGCATGGATGGCGTGTTCTTCTACGACGCCGGGCGCGTCGAGACGGCGAGCGACCTCACGTGCAGAATGGTGAGGGCGACTCTGGACCAGATGTGAGCAACGCATACAGGCCGGGCGAGCCAGGCATGCGATGCCCCTGCCTGCAAGAAGATCGGCCAGCTCTGGCGGGGGCGCATCCGTTGCACCCGCGCCAGCGTTAGTGGCATCTAACATGTTGAGATCGGGGAGAATTGTCGCGCCGACGGGATCGGATCGCGGCATGCTGATTGCAGTTCGTGCCCCGAACCCGGGGCAACCGGAAAGGGAGAGGACGACCGTGATGCATCCCCTCATTCGCGTGCTGTTCGTCGCGCTTCCGTCGCTCGCGGGCGCCGCCGAGACACCTGCGGGCGCGGCCCTGGCTGGAGGTGCCCCCGCTGTGGCGCCGCCCGTCGCGAGCACGCCTGCCGCTCCGCACGCCGCCCCTGCGGTAGAGACAAGCGCGCAGCTCCGGGTACCGCTCTTCGGGGACAGGTTCGCGACCGTCCCGGTCGCGACCATCGACGACGAGGCCATCTCGCTTCGACAGCTGGCCGACGCACTCGCCCAGATGCACGGATCCCAGGGCAAGGGGGCAGCGCCGGCATCGTCCCGGGACTTCATGCCCATGCTCGACCGTCTGATCGACATCAGGCTCATCGTGATGGAGGGGCGCGACATGGAGTTCGACGCCCTGCCGGACGTGAAGCAGGCGGTGGCCATCTTCGCCGAGGACACTCTCCGCGCCGCGCTCGAACGCAAGGTCACGCGCGGCGTGGAATTCGACCCGGCGGAGGTCGAGCAGGGCTACAAGGAAGCCGTCCGGGAGTGGCTCGTGAGCTCTGCCCTCCTGGACTCGGAGGCCAACGCCAAGGCGCTCGTGGATAGCCTCAAGGCTGGCAAGACCTTCGCGGAGGAGAACAAGCGCCTGCTCGCCGAGAAGAAGGCCCAAGGGACAGTCGACCGCCACTGGGTGAACCGAAAGGACGTGGTCCCGGAGCTCGCCGGGATCATCCTCGCGATGCGCGAACCGGGCCTGAGCGCCCCCGTTCTCGTGAAGGGCGGCTACGCGGTCGTCCAGGTGCACGAGGTTCGATACCCGAACGATCCGGCCAAGAGAGAGGAGTTCCAGCGCCTCTCCAAGGAGGGACGCCGCGTTGCGTCGCTCGAGGACTACTTTCGCAGCCTCCTCAAGAAGTACGCGAAGGTCGACCAGGCGCTGCTGAAGCAGCTCGACTACGAGGCGCCCAAGCCGGGCTTCGCTGCCCTCGCGAAGGACAAGCGCGTTCTCGTCACGATCCGCGGTTCCAAGCCCATCACGGTGGCGGACCTGAGCGCCAACCTCTCCGTGATCTTCTTCCACGGGATCGACGAGGCAATCAAGGAGAAGCGGGTCAACTCGCAGAAGAAGGACGTGCTTCGCGCCATGCTGCTCAAGTTGCTCTTCACCCAGGAGGCGAAGCGCCAGGGGCTCGAGAACAGCGAGGAGTACAAGCAGCAGGTGCGCGCCTACGAGGACCGGCTCGTGTTCCAGGCCTTCCTCGAGAAGGTCCTCGCCTCGGACGTCACCGTGACCGAGGAGCAAGGCAAGGCCTACTACGAGGCGCACAAGGCGGACTTCAAGTACCCGGCGTTCTACAAGCTCGACGGCCTGGCCTTCGGGGACTCCAAGTCCGCGGAGGCCGCGCTCGCCAAGCTGAAGACTGGCACCGACCTCCAGTGGCTGCGAGGAAACGCCGACGGCCAGCTCAAGCGCGACCAGCAGAAGATCCAGCTCGACGGGCGCACACTGAGCGCCACGGCCATGCCAGACGACGTCGCCAGGCTCCTCGCCGGGTCGAAGCCGGGCGACTACCGGCTCTACACGGGACCGGACTCCCAGTACTACGTCATCAACGTCCTGGAGGTGACTCCCGAGACGTACCAGGATTACCCGGCCGCCCGGACGGCCATCGGGAACCTGCTCATGGGCGAGCACCTGACGAGCGCCATTCGCGAATACGCCGCGAAACTGCGCAAGGCGCACGACGTCCGCGTGTACATCAGCCGCATCGACAGCTAGTCGTTGCGAAGCACGAGGTGACCTCCGTGACGAGGCAATCATCGCATCGGCAGTTCCTCGGTCTCGCGGCGTGGGGCGTACTGCTCGCCTCGATGCCGCTACCCGCACTCGCCGATCGCCAATTCAAGAAGAAGGACTGCTTCGAGTGCCACGCCAAGGAGCGCGACAAGTTCGCGGCGCTCAAGTACTCGCATCCGGCCGTCAAGCAGGGGGCCTGCGACGACTGCCATCTCCGCCACGGCGTCGTCGGCAAGCTCGTGCTGAAGGAGCCGGGCGCGGGCATGTGCTTCAAGTGCCACAAGAAGGAGTCCATCGGCCTCGACAAACCCAACGTCCACGCCGTCCTCCGAACGGGGGCGTGCGGCCAGTGCCACGACCCGCACGGGACGAACTCGCCGCACATGCTCAAGGCGGCGGGGAACGACCTGTGCTTCAAGTGCCACAAGCAGGAGCAGTTCCAGGGGAAGACCGTCCACAAGGTCATCGCAACGGACGGCTGCCTCGCCTGCCACGTCGCGCACGCGTCGGCGGGCAAGAAGCTCCTGGCGACCGAGCAGCCGAAGCTCTGCCTGAAGTGCCACGACGCCTCCGCGGCCGCCTTCAAGAAGGCGCACGGGGCATACCCGGTCGACTCGCGGCCGTGCACGGTCTGCCACAGCCCCCATGCCTCGGAGAAGCCCAAGCTCCTGCGCGCCTCCCTGCACGAGCCGGTCGCCCAGGCCATGTGCGACTCGTGCCACGCTGCCGCGACGGAGAAGAACGCGTTCGCCCTCCAGGAGAAGGGCGAGAAGCTCTGCGGTAACTGCCACGACATCGCAAAGCTCGACGGCGGAGGGAAGCTGGCACACGCGCCGGTGAAGAAGGGCGAATGCCTCGCCTGCCACGACCCGCACGCCGGAGGAGGGCAGAAGCTCGCCAGGGCCGCCGGCGACAAGCTCTGCGTCTCTTGCCACAAGGAGAAGGGCGATCGAGTGAACGTGGCCCATCCGGCCGGCGACTGCGTCGCGTGCCACAAGCCCCACCTCGCCAACGTGAAGCCGCTGCTCTCCAGCGACGCGAAGACCCTCTGCGCCACTTGCCACTCGGACGTGAAGGAAAAGAAGTACAAGGTGGCCCACGCGCCGGTGGGGCGAGGCGACTGCGCCGTCTGCCACAACCCGCACGGGTCGAACATCCCGGGCATGCTCAAGAGCCGGTCGGACAAGATCTGCTACTCGTGCCACACGGACGCGGAAGGCCGCTTCACCAAGGCCCACACGCACAGGCCGGTGCTCGACGGCAACTGCACTGCCTGCCACGCCGGCCACGGGGCGGATCAGCCGAAGCTCCTCAAGGCGTCGGGTGCCCAACTCTGCCAGCCGTGCCACGCGAACATGTTGAAGCCGCTCGGCGAGGGCGTCGTTCACCCCCCGTTCGCGAAGGGCGACTGCCTTGGCTGCCACGACCCCCACGGGTCGAACGTACGCGGGATGCTGGCGACCGACGCGAAGAGCCAGTGCCTCAAATGCCACGAAAAGACGGCCAAATCGGTCCAGGGCGCGAAGACCGTTCACGGAGCGTTCGCCGACGGAGAATGCAAGGGCTGTCACAGTCCCCACCAATCGCGGCTCAAGTCGCTCCTGCTCGCGCAGCCGCCGGATCTTTGCCTGTCTTGCCACAAGGAGATGAAGCAGCGGCTCTCCTCCGGGATGACGCACGCCCCGGTGTCCGACTGCTTCACCTGCCACACGGCGCACGCGTCCGCCCAGGTGGCCCTCGCCGTGCAGCCCGTCGCCGAACTGTGCGCGCAGTGCCACGACGAGAAGGAGGACGGTTTCGCGACCGCCCACCTCGCCATCGATCCCAAGGACATCCACTGTACGCAATGCCACGATCCGCACGCGTCGAAGAACGCGAAGATGTTCAAGAAGCACGAACATCCGCCCTTCGAGGCCCGGCAGTGCGACGCCTGTCACGCGGTACCGCAGAAGAAGTAGCGAGGCACTCATGAACTCCGGACTGGCGCTGCTCATCGCCGCTCTCGCCATGGCAGCGGGCCCGAGCGGGACCGCGACGAAGTACAAACTGAAGCCGGGGGCATCCGGGCAACTCTGCATCGGGTGCCACGCCGACTTCGAGGACACGCTGAAGAAGAAGTTCGTGCACACGCCCGTCAAGTCGCGGGAATGCATCGACTGCCACAGCCCTCACGCGTCGCAGCACGGGAAGCTCCTCGCCGCCGAGCCCAACGCCGTCTGCGCCACGTGCCACTCGGTGATTCCCGCGCAGGCGAAGAGCACACACCGCCCCGTCGTGGACGGCAAGTGCAACTCCTGTCACGACCCGCACGCGTCGGACGCCAAGTTCAACCTGGTGAAGGGCGGCAACGAACTCTGCAAGACGTGTCACAAGACGCTCGTCGAGAAGGCCGCCGCCGCGAAGCACAAGCACCGGCCCATCGAGCAGACCGGCTGCGTCACGTGCCACGAGGCGCACGCGTCCTCGAACGCTCCGCGGCTCCTCAAGGCCGAGGTGCCGGGCCTCTGCGTCCGCTGTCACAAGGCCGAGGGCCCCATCTTCCTCAAGCAGCACATGAACTACCCGGTGGGGAAGGCGCGCTGCACGAGCTGCCACGATCCGCACGGCTCGAACGCGCGCAGCATGCTCTACGACAAGGTCCACTCGCCCGTCGCGCGCGGACAGTGTGCGCAGTGCCACGAGCCCGCGTCCTCACCGGACCGCTTCCGCACCCGCCAGGCCGGCGCCGAGCTGTGCCGCACCTGCCACGCCGAGCAGGTCGCGACGATGTTCGCGAAGAACCGGGTTCACCGGCCAGTGATGAAGGGCGACTGCCTCGCCTGTCACAATCCGCACGCCGCTTCGCGGCCGAAGCTCGTCAAGGGCGACCTCGTGGAGGTCTGCGGCCAGTGCCACTCCGACACGATCAAGCGGCAGGAGCATTCCCCGACGAAGCACGACCCGGTCCGCGACGGCAACTGCGCCGCCTGCCACGACCCGCACTCGTCGGACTCGCCGCTCATGTTCGCGGACCAGGACACGGTCAGCCTCTGCGGCAAGTGTCACGACTGGCAAAGGCACGCCACCCATCCGATCGGAGACAAGGTGAAGGACCCACGCAACGCCAACCTGACGGTGGCCTGCCTGAGCTGCCACCGCGCGCACGGGACCGACTACAAGCACCTCATCCCCTACGCGACCACCACGGACCTCTGCACGAAGTGCCACGAAAAGTTCAAGAGGTAATCCACGTGCTCACGAAGCCGACAGCGCTCTTCCTGGCCCTCTGCACGTTTCTGGGCTTTGGCGTCGCCCGTGCGGACGCCACCACCTACGTGCCCATCACCTCCGTCTACCAGGACGCGAAGGAGGCTCCCCTGAAGGCTCCGGAGGGGGTGGCCTGCACGGATACGGGGTCCGTCGCCATCGCGGACACCGGCAACGGCCGCCTCGTCCTGTACTCGTTCAAGGACGGGACGATCAGCGGGGGGACCGAGGTGAAGGTCGCGGAGGCCACCTACCCGGCGAGGCTGCAGTTCGACGGCAAGGGCAACCTCTTCGTCTTCGACCGGCGAACGCGCCGGGTCCTCAAGCTCGACGGCAAGGGGGCGCTGCTCGGCCCCGTGGAGATCAAGCACGGGGTCGGCAAGGACGTCGTTCCCATCGCCTTCAAGCTCGACTCCGCCGACAACCTCTACGTCCTCGACGGGGTCTCGGGGTCCGTGGTGGTCCAGGACCCCGCCGGCCTCGAGTTGAGGCGCCTCGAGCCTCCGAAGGGGACGATCTTCACCGACATCGCCATCGACAACGCCGGCACCCTGTACGGCATCGACGAGGTGGGCTTGGTGGTGTACGGGGCGGCAAAGGACGCCAAGGCATTCTCGCCGATCACGGCGAGCCTGAAGGACCGGATGAGCTTCCCGGCATACATGACGGCCTACCGGGGCAGGCTCGCGATCGTCGACCAGAACGGAGGCGGCCTCGTCGTCCTCGGCATCGACGGGAGCTTCCAGGGGCGCCACCTCAGCATGGGGTGGTCCGACGGCTTCGTCTACTACCCCTCCCAGATCTGCTTCCCGGCGACGGGTTACGTCCTCGTCGCGGACCGCGGCAACAACCGCGTGCAGCTCTTCTCTACCGGCGAATGAGGCCCGCCTAGGGCCGCGCCGCCCGTCCGCCGTGGTCCCGGGTTCACCTCGCCGCGTCGAGTGGTGGCCGCCCGCCATCGCCGCGGTGGCCGTGGCGGCCTACCTGCCGGCGCTCCGCGCCGGGCTCGTGTTCGACGACCACGTGCTCGTGGAGGGAAACCGCTTCCTCCGCGGGCCGCTCTGGAAGATCTGGTTCACGACGGCGACCTCCGACTACTGGCCCGTGACGTGGAGCGCGCTGTGGCTGGAATGGCGGCTGTGGGGCGATCGGGCGCTCGGCTACCACGTGACGAACGTCGCGCTGCACGCCGCCGCGGCGGTCCTGTTGTGGGTCATCCTCCGGCGCCTTCGCGTTCCCGGGGCCGGCCTGGCGGGGCTCCTGTTCGCGGTGCACCCGGTGGCGGTCGAGTCGGTGGCGTGGATCTCGGAACAGAAGAACACCCTCTCGGCCGTGCTCTTGGAGTGCAGCGTACTCTCCTGGCTCGGCGCCGACGACGATCGCCAGGCACGGAGGTACGGACTCGCGCTCCTCCTCTTCGCCTTGGCGCTGCTCGCCAAGGGGTCCGTGGTCATGGCGCCGGTCGTCCTCGTCGGGCTCGAACTGGCTCGCCGACGACGTCTCGACCGGACGACGCTCCTGCGCCTCGCTCCCTTCTTCGGACTGTCCCTCGCCGCCGGGCTCGCGAACGTCTGGTTCCAGTCCCACAACGCCATGGCCGGGGGCTGGGCGCCGGACCGGTCTCTGGGGGTCCGCCTCGCCGGTGCCGCATGGGCGCTCCTGTCATACGTGCAGAAGGCCTACCTCCCCGTCCACCTCGCCATCATCTACCCCGACTGGCCCGTCTCCCCGGATTCCCCGCTCTTCTACGTTCCCGCGGCGGGAGTCCTCCTCGTAGCCGGATTCCTCGCCTGGGCGGTGCACCGCTGGTCGTGGGCGCGGCCGTGCTCCTGGGCTCTCGGCTACCAGGCCGTCCAGCTCCTTCCCGTCCTCGGGCTCGTCGACATGGCTTTCTCGGCCATCGCGCCGGTCTCGAACCACCTGCAGTACCTGGCGCTCATGGGCCCGGTCGCCCTCATGGGGACGGGCGCCGACGCCGTGGCGCGGCGAAGCCCGACCACCGCGCGGGCCGTCGGCGCCGTCGTGGTCCTCGCGTTTGGCGCCACGACGTTCCACCGCGCCGGCGCGTTCTCCGACGACCACACGCTCTGGACCTCCGCGGTTCGCGAGGCGCCGAGGAGCGTGTACGCCCGCCTACAGCTCGCGGGGGAGCTCGTAGAGGAGGGTGATGTACCGGGCGCGGCGGCGGAGCTCGGAGAGGCGGCGGCGTATGCCCGGGACCCGGCGGACCGGCACCGGCTGCGGGCCCAAGCAGCGCTCTACGCCGGGCGGCCCGTGGACGCCGTCGGCGAAGCCCGAGAGGCGCTCCGCCTGGGTGGCAATCCCGAGGTGCGCAGGGACGCCGCGGTCATCCTCGTCCAGACCGGGAACGCAAGCGAGGCCATCCCGGTCCTGCAGGCACTCGTGCGCGCCGCCCCGGGCGCCTCCGACTACACGTACTGGCTCGCCGCAGCGCTGTCGCGGGCCGGGCGCATCGGCGAAGGCCTCGAGGTGCTGCGCACCTGGTGCCGGGAGCGTCCCGGGCATCCGAGGATGGAGCGGACGCTCGCGGTCTTGCTCGTGCGGCTCGGCAGACCGGACGAGGCGCGGGAGCGAGCGGCCATCGAAGCCGGCGTCGCCCCTTCCGATCCCAGGTCGGCAGCCCGCCTCGAGGAGTGGCTCCGCGCCCAACGAGGCCGCTGACGCGTTGCCGGCCACGGCGCCCCGGCTCGACGCACCGCCCTGGCGCGGGCGGTTCACTCCCGGCCCGGCAGCTCGTAGACCTTCCAGAAGCGGGAGGAGAGCACCGTCTGCACCCCCGGTCCCGACTCGAGGCGCTCGAAGAACTCCTCGAAGCGCCTCTCCCGGAGGCACATGACGTAGCGCGCCCCGAACGCCTTTCGAATCACCTCGTCCAGGTCCGGCGGCGGCTGCCGGGGGATCGAGAACCAGAGGCGGTAGAGAGCGGGGTCCTTGAAGAAGAAGAGGGTCGGGTCGAGGGCGACGATGAACTTCCGCTCGGGCAAGGCGAGCATCATCGTCCCGGTGAGCAACCACCCGCAGCTGAACACCTGGCTGCCCGCCGGGATCCTCGCCTGGAGGTAGGCGGCGACGTCGTCGGGGATGAGCTCCTCCCGCTCGCGCAGGCCGCGCAAGAGGCCGACGAGCGGACCACCCTGGTAGAGGAGAAACCCGGCAGTCACGGCCGCGGTGAAGGGCCGCCACCTGACGTGCCTCGAGGCGAGCGCCAGGGACAGGATCGCGAAGGGGACGAAGTATTCGGCGAAGCGCGCCGTGAAGAGGGTGAGAAGGCCGAAGGCCAGCGCGCCGAGCGCGAACGCCAGGCCGACCGAATCGGTCGCCCTTCGGCGCCAGGAGACGGCGAGCGAGACGCCGGTGGCGAGGGCGGCGGCTCCGAGGTACCTCCACCATTCGTACAGCGTGAAGTGCCTGAACTCCTCCCCGAGCTCCAGGCCGGGGGTACCCGCCCAGGCGGTGCCGATGAGGAGCTTCACGTTGACGAGCCAGGCGAGCCGGAAAAGGTCGAGCCCGTTCGGATGCAGAGCGATCCCGAGTGCCAGGGAGACGAGGACCACGGCGAGGGTCCGCCAGATCGGCCGTTTCCGGGCGGCCAGGCGCGCCGACTCCGCCACGACGCCGAGGACGATGGCCAGATACCAGCCGACGTACGCCCAGGGATACAGCGCGGACGCCACCGCGAGGACCGCGTAGGCTCGCCGGGCCGCCGCCCAGAGCACGACGAGAGCGAGGGCGACGGAGACGACGTGTGGACGGACGAGGGTGAATCGGAACGCGTAGACGAGCGACGCGCAGAGGGGTAACAGCGCCCACACGCCCGCACCGGGGACGCGTTCGCTTCGGAGGACGAGATAGCTGCAGAAGAGCGTCGCGGCGCCCACCAGGGTGCCGGCGACGTGGGCGCAGGCCGTCCAGTCGAGACCCGCGAACGGAGCCATGACGAGGTGGAAGAGGAGCTCCTTGTCCGCGTAGTGGTCGGAGAGCCAGCTGAAGGGAGTCCACGGAAACGCGTGCAGGATGCCGTGTGCCCGGAGGAGGCGGGCGACCGCCACGTGGTAGGAGGTGTCCGCGTCCCAGGGAACGCGGGCGTTCACCTGGAGCAGGCCCGCGATGGCGAGGTAGGCCGCCCCCCACAAGACGACGGACCAGCGCGGCGAGACGGGGGGGAGGCGGCTCGCGCCGTTCGGCATCATCGAGGACTCACGGTAACACGGGAGCCGGCAGCCGGAACCCTTCGTCCGAGCCGCGACATGGCCACTCGAGGCGCGTCGGATCGGCCGCGCGCGTCACCTGCGCGACGCCTCGGCCAGTCGCTGCTCGAAGGTCGGGTTCCCCGGGGCGAGCTCCACCGCCCTTCGCAGCTCGGCGATCCCCCGCTCCGGGAGGCCCATGTCGAGGTACGCGTTTCCGGCGTTGTAGTGGTACCTCGGGTTCAGCGGGTCGAACGCGGCCGCGGCCTCGAAATGCGGGACGGCCTCGCGCATGCGATCATGCACGGCGGCGTCCACGCCCAGGTTGTTGTGAACCCGCCCGATGGCCCGCCGGGCCTCGCCGAAGGTCGGGAGCTTCTCCAGCGCGAGCCGGTACTGCTCCAGCGAGGCCTCGAGGGCTCCTGTCCGCTCGAGGCAGCCGGCCAGGAAGTACCGCTCGGAAGGCACCGAGGCGAGGCCGAGCCCCGCCTCGTATTCCTGGATGGCGGCCTTCAAGTCGCCCTGGATCTCCCGGGCGTGCGCGAGCTGGAAGTGCGCCCGGAACGACCCGGGGACGGTCCGGACCGCGTCCTCCCAGAGCGCGTAGTCGTCCTTCCAGACCGGAACCCTCCGGGCAGCGGAGAGGACATCGTGGGCGATCACCGCCGCGAGCCCCGCGACGACGGCGAACCTGAGGGGACGGGGCACCGGCGCGGCGCCCTCCAGCACCCAGAAGGCCGCGCCGACGAGGAAGGCCGCCGCGCCGATCATGGGGATGTAGAGATAGCGATCGTTGATGATGGTGACGAAGGGGACGACCTGCGAGACGGGCAGGAGTCCGATGAAGAAGAGGAGGAGCCAGAAGAGCAGCGTCCGCCGCCGCTTCCAGAGGAAGAACGAGAGCGCCGTGACGCCGGCGAGCAGGAGGGCGGACCCCGCCACGGCCAGGTCGACGTGGGTACGGACGGGGGGAGCGTACATGGCGCTCAGGCCCGTGGGCCAGAGGGCCATCGCCATGTAGCGAGCGAAGATCGGCAGCATCGTCAGCAACGTCGCAAGCGCGCTGCCGCCGTGGTAGCCCGTCGTCCCGCCTCCGATGTCCGGGGACTGGGCGAGCACGGTGACGACGGCGACGGCGAGCCCGAGGACGAAGAACGGGACCTTGTCGAGCCAGGTCCGCCGGTCCTTCCAGTCGCGCCCCGTGCAGAGATCGAAGGCGATGGCCGCCAGGGGGAAGATGACGGTTGTCGCCTTCGCGAGCAGCGCCAGCGCGAAGGTCGCGAGCGAGCCCGCGTACCACCACCAGCGTCCCCGTCCGCCGCGCCGATAGAGCACCCAGGCTTGAAGCGCACCGAGGAAGAAGAAGCCCGAGAGCACCGTCTTGCGCTGGGAGATCCAGGCGACCGACTCCACCTGCACCGGGTTCGAGAGGAAGACGGCCGCAGCCAGGAAGGCCGCAGCCCGCCGCCACGAAAGCGTGACGAGAAGGAAGTAGAAGAGGATGCCGCTCGCGGCATGGAGGGCGATGTTGCCCAGGACGAAGCCTGCCGGCCTCAGTCCCCAGATCGCGCGGTCGGCCATGTACGACAGGATGTGCGCGGGCGCGTAGTTGTAGACGTAGGTCTTCGTGAAGATCGCCTTCACGTTCTCCCAGGTCACCGCCTGGATGTCGCGGTTCGCGGTGACGTAGGCCGGATCGTCCCACGTCACGAGGAAGCGGTGGCCGAGGGCCGAGCCGTAGAGGCCCGCGGCGAGCACCGCGAGGACGGCGATCGCCGGCAGGTGCCGCCTGGCGGTCGCGACGGGGGAGAGGTTCATCGTTGCGTCGACGTGCATGGTCCTGGCCGCATCGGTCCCGAGCTGCTCGAGGTCACTTCAGCGAGAAGACGAAAGGGTACTCGACGTCGGCGGCCTCGGACGGCCGGAATGGGGTGTGCCAGGCGCGGATGACCTGGAAGACGCAGGACTCCAGCTCCGGCGACCCGAACGTGTTCTCGATCGTGGAGAGCTGCGAGATACTGCCGTCCGTCTGGATCCGGAACCGCACGCGGATCCTCCCCTGCAGCGTCGGATCCCGCCGCAGCTGCGACTCGTAACAGGCCTTGATGCTGCCCGTGCGGGCGCGAACGAACGCGGAGACCTCCCCCTCGGAAACGGCCGAGGAGTAGACGGCCCCGCTGCCGGTGCCGACGACGCCCAACCCGGCGAGCGCCCCCCCGGTCCCCGACCCGGTCCCGCTCCCGATCCCGGGCGGAGCGTGGATCCCATCGAGCGTGGCCGGTCCCGCCGGTCCCGAGCCGCCGCGGTCGAGCACCGATGGGCCGGTCGAGCCAGACGTCGGTGGCGCCGGAGCCAGCCCCCGGGGAGGGAGCCCGTCGCCAGCCGCGGTGGGCGCGAGCCGCGCCGCGCCTCCCAGGGATGCGAAGGCCTTCAGGATCCCCTTGTGCTGCACCGCCCTCGATACGTCGCCCTCGGAGGGCACGGGGCGCTGCGCCCGGGCCTCCGGGTGGAGCGGTCGGCTCACGGGCTCCGGCTGCGCATGGACCTCGGGGGCCGCGGGCAAAGGCTCGACCGGTGGGGTGGGCTGGGGTTCGGGCCAGGTCTCGATGACGATCGGTTCGTGGCCGGCCGCGGGGGCCGGAGGCGACCAGACCGAGGACAGGTACGCGAACGCCGCATGTGCGAGGATCGACCCGGCGAGACAGAGGAGGAGCCTTCGATGCCCCAGCGCGGGGGCGACCCAGAGAGTCGGAGTGGCGGGCGCTGCGGTCGTCATCGGGGCCGCGGGAGCTAGAACGGCTCCTTGTCGAGAGCCTTCAGCACCTTCGGCGCGAACGACTCGAAGTGCTCGAACTCCCTCGGCAGCGCAAGGGCCGGCGGGGTGATGGGAGTGGCCTTCGGCTTCTGGACCTCGCCCTGGACCTTCAGCTCCCCGGGGCGCAGGACCTTCTTGCCGGGCTCGGCAGCCCGTGCTTTCTCGCCGCCCCCGCCCTCCTTCTGCTGCGAGACGGCTCGACCGGGAAACCAAAGCGCCAGGCCGATCGCGAGGACGGCGAAGCGACGCTTCATGGATTCCTCCCCGGCGCCTCGTTCTTGGCGCCCTGTCCCGGCTCCGGCGCGACGCGCCTCTCTTCCACCGCGAGAAGCCGGCGCGCCTCTTCGCGGTACGCAGCGAGCGCGGGGTCCGACCCGCCGTGGGACGCGGATTCGTCGAAGTACCCGACAGCCTTCCGGAGACGAACGGCGGTTGGAACCTCGGAGTCGCCCTCCAGGTAGAGTACACCGAGGTTGAAGTAAGTGTCGGCACCCCCGGGCGCGATCGAGATCGCCCGCTCGTAAGCGCCCCTCGCCTCGGCGAATCGCCCGCCGGCCGCGAGCGCGTTCCCCAGGTTCGTCCAGGCGGCGGCGCCGTCCGGGGCGGACTTGACGGCGACTTCCAGCGCCGCCGCGGCACCTGGGGCGTCCCCCGCGAGGGCGAGCATCCAGCCATAGTTGGCCTGTGCCGTGGCGAGCGCCGGGCGCAGCTCCACGGCCTTCTTCCAGCCTTCCAGGGCGGCCTGGGGCCGGCGGAAGCCGAGCTCCACCCACGCCCGCCCGTTCCAGACCGCCGCATCCTGCGGGGCGAGCCGGGCCGCATCCTCGATCACCGCTCGCGCGAGGTCGAGGCGCCCCTGCGCGTGGAAGACGCTCGCCAGGGCGACCAGCGACGCGACATCTCCGCTGCTGGCCCGGAGCCCATCGCGCGCCACCTGCTCGGCGTCGCCGAGGCGCCCCGCGGCGACGAGGGCCGAGACCAGCGCCGTCCGGACAGCGGCGTCGCGTGGATCGGCCTGGAGGCGGGCGCGTAGCGCGGTAGCCTGCGCCGCGGCGTCGTCGTTCGAGGGGGGCGCGAAGGCGTCGGGGACGCGAACCCAGCGCATCTCCCGGCGGCGGGGGTGCTCGCCCGGGCGAAGCCTCGCCAGAGCCGCTGTGGCTTTCGCCGTCCAGTCGTTCGCGACGAGGACTTCGCGCGCCGCCTCCAGCGTCCGCGAGTAAACCTGGACGGCCCGATCCTCGTAGGGTTTCGCGACCTGAGCCAGCTGGTCCCGGTACGCCGCCAGGTAGGCCTCCTGGCCCGGAGCCTTGAGCTCCGGCGGCACGGGAGCCTCCAGGAGCGACCGCGCGAAGGTCTCGAGGAGGTAGCCCTGGCGGTACGAGGCCGCGAGCGTCCACTCCGGCTGCCGCAGGGCGCTCACCGCCTCGTAGGCGGACGCCTGCCTTTTCAGCGCGGCGACCTTCTCCGCGAGCGCCTTCTCGAGCCGGGCCGCGTTGCTCGTGGCGGGCAGCGTCAGGCGCTCATAGCGCTCGAGGTCGCCCTCGGCGAGCTTGAAGCGGGCCTCCGCGGCTGCGGCCGCGGCGGCGGGCTGGGTGATCGGGTCCAGGCGCTGACGGGCGAACTCGTCGGCGGCGGTCGCGTAGTGCCTTCGCGCCGAGGAACCGCGGCCGAGACTCTCCTCGGCGCTCCCGACGCACGCATTCCACTCGACGAGGAGCGTGCGATCGGTCGCCTTGGCGAAGCGGGCCTCCACCGGCTGGAGCGTCTTGACGACGCCCGCCCAGTCCTTCGTCCGCTCGCGGAGCCGCGCGGCGCGCAGCAAGACGGCGGGGGCGTCGCGGGCGCCGGGCGAGAGTTCCGCGTACCTCTCGAAGGAGGCGGCGGCGTCTCCGTAGCGTCCGAGGAGCTCCCGGCTCAAACCGCTCCCGAAGATGGCGTCGCCCCGCCGTGCCGACTTGGGGTAGCGGTCGACGAACCGGTCGAACCACGCGAGCGCCCTCTCCGGCTGGTACGCGCCCAGGGCACCTCGCGCGAGCCGAAACAGGGCCTCCTCGGCGAGCGGCGAGGCCGGGTAGTCCGACACCAGCCGCTCGTAGAGGCCGTCGGCGACCTCCATGCGGCCCTCGCCCTCCCGGCAGATGGCGGCGTTGTAGAGGGACTTGTCGGCAAGGCCGGCCTTGGGAGCGTCGCTCGCGACGGCGGTGAAGAGCTGCGCCGCCCCTCCCCATTGCTTCTGCTCCATGAGGGCGAGCGCTCTCTGGAAGCGGGAACTCGCTTCGAGCTCCAGGAGCTGCGACGCGAGTGCCGGGTTCTTGTCCCCGACCGGAACCCGAAGGCGCCGGGCCGTGCTCTCCACGCTTGCCCAGTCCTTCGCGGCGAGGAGGCCCTCGAACACGAGGTGGGTCGCGTCCTGGGCAGCCGCGGAGGTTGGCCACCGCTCGACCACCTCCTCGAGGCGACGCTGCGCGGCCGCGCCCTGTCCGCGCTGATGGTAGATCTCGGCGACCTGGTATGCGACGGCGGGGGCCCGCGCGTGGTCCGGGAAGCGCTCCACGAAGGCGTCCGACGCGCGGACGAAGCCGGCGAGCGGCATCGGCAGCGCCTCGGCCGCCGCGCCTTTCCGGTCCGCCGTCGGAGCCTGCGGCGCGTCTCCGATCTTGCGGGCGCGCGCGACCGCCGCGTTCCAGGCCACCACCGCGTTCAGCGCCGCATCCCTCTGGCTCTTCGTGCCGGCGTCGTCTCGTGCCTTCTCGTAGAGCTCGGCGGCCCTCTGGTAGTCCTCGGCGTGATACGCGGTCTCGGCCCAAGCGAAGAGGACGTCGCCGCTCACCGCCGCGGTGGGCGACGAGTCGAGGTACCGGGAGAAGCTCTGCTCGGCCCGCTGGTACTCGGCCGAGGCCGCCCGGCCTTGTCCGGTCTTTCGCAGCGACTGCGCCGCCGCCAGGTGGATCGTGGCGGTGGAGTAAAGGCTCGCGTCCCGGAGAGCGCGCACGTCCCTCGCGAGCTCGGCGTCGCCGCCGTTCTTGCGCCACCATGCTCCCGCCTCGTCGTAGGTGGAGAGGAGGGTTTCGCGCTCGCGGGCCTCGTCCTCCGGCCGGCTCTCGCGCTGCCAGGCCTCGACGATCTTCGCCTGCGCGCGCGGCGCTTCGGGCGAGAGGGGTTCCAAGGCGAGGAACCTCTTGTAGGCGTCGACGGCCGCCGGGTAGCGAGCCTGCTCGAAGAGCGCGACGCCGAGCCGGTAGAGGACCTCGGCCTCGTAGGCGCGGCCCCTGTGGCCGTCGAACCAGTCCTTGGCGCGGCGCAGGCCGTCCCAGCTCGGCTCTCCGAAACAAGCGACGAGCTGGCGCAGGGCCGCCGCCCATTCATCTCCGGCGGAGCGGGCGTCGGGGGACTTGGCGGAGCGGTGGTCGAGCAACTCCGTGAACGCGTGGACGGCGTTCTCGAGGTCGCCCGCCCGGTAGTAGGTCCAGCCGAGCATGTACAGCGCGTGGATGTAGAAGGGATCGCTCGGTGCGGCCTTCAGCGCCGAGTAGGCCTCCCGGGCGCGTTGCAGGGACTCGGGCTTGCCCTCCTCGAAGCTGAGGTCGCCAATTCGCACCTGTGCCTCGGCGACGTAGGAGCTCTCCGGGAACCGCCTCACCAGGTCGGAGAACACCCGGACGGCGTCGGCCGGCCTTCCCACCTCCTCGAGGCAGTAGCCGAGGAGGAAGTAGGCCGAGTCGTTCTGCTGGTAGCTCGGAAAACTCGTCGCGAGGTGCTCGTAGTGGGACACGGTCCCGGCGCAGCCCTTCGGCGCCGGGGACGCCTCCGGGGCGCCAGTCCCCGGGACCCGTGCGAGCTGCTCCGCGGGGCGGTCCTCGTTCTCCTTCAGGTACTTGAGCTCGCCGAGGCGCGACAGGGCTTCGGGCGTGAATATCGGGTCGTCGGTGTGCTCGGAGACGTACGCCTCGAGCTGCGCGATGGCCTGGTCGCGCCTCCGGCGGTCCTCTGCCTGTACGGCCCGGCTGTGGCTCTCGTAGGCGTCCGCGACGGCGCGGCGGCGCTCCGGAGACATGGCGAGGGTCTTCTCCACCGCTTGGCGAAAGAGGAGGGCGCGCGTCCGGCGCTGGGCGTCGGCGGTGCGTTCCAGGGCGACCTGAACGGTTCCGCGGTCGGACGCGAGCAGGATGTAGTGGAGACGGGTCCGCATGCCCTGGAAGGAGCCGTAGGCGATTTTTGCCGCGAGATCCCTCGCCTCCGACCGAGCGGCGAGCAGGTCGCTCGTGGCCCGGTCGAGCCGGGCCGCCTCCTCTGCCGCCTTCGCCCGGAGCGCGGCCGCCCTCGCGCGGGCGGCGTTCGGGATCTCGCTCAGCTGGCGTTCCGTGGCAGCGTACACGGCGCCGATCCGGACCTGGAGGTTCGCGATCTGGTTTGCGTCCGGGCCGCCCCCGGCCGACGCCGGCGGCGCGGCGACCTGGGCGCCGAGGTGGAAGGCGGCGGCGTGCAGCGCCTTCATGCCCTCGTAGCGCGCTTCCAGGTCCGGGAACAGGCGCATGTCCGCACCACGGGACAGATCGGCCTGCACCCGGGACACGGCGGCACGGGCGTTCCCGGCAAGACGCTGGGTGTTCTCGATGGCCTCGATGAGGCCGAGCGCCTCGTCCACCTCGTTTGCCTCCTTCTCCCAGGCGACGAGGACGGAAGGAAGGGACGCCGGGGCGCCCTCCCGGGCCGCCGAGAGGCGCTCGAGGTAATGCGCGGGCTCGCGGTCCTCCTCGAGGAGCCGATCGAGCTCCCTCGAGACGGGCGCGAAGGCCCTCCGCAACTTGTCGTATTCGGCGAGAGCGTCGTCGTAACGGCGCACGTGCGTGAGAACCGAGCCGCGAAGGAGGTAGACCTCGGCGGCGAGGTTCGACTCCGGGGGGGGATCCGGGAGGCGGGACAGGGGGATTAGCGCGGGCTCGTGCAGGTCGTCCTTCTCGTACGTGTAGGCCCATTCATAGAGCGCCTCCGCCGAGCGGGGAGAATCGGACGGGATCTGCCCGTACCAGTATGCGGACTCGTCGAGGTTGCCGGTGGAGAACAGGCGCCCGAGAGCGAGCCAGCACATCTCGCGCTGGGCCCTCCGGCGATCGTCCTTCGCGTTCAGCTTGTCGCAGCCCTGGAATTCCTTGGCCGCGTCATCCGGGCGGCCGGCCCGCAGATGAATCGCCCCGCGGTAGTAGGCGGCCGCCACGTCGAAGGGGGCCGGCGTGTCCCGGAAGAGGCCGAGCGCCTCGGAGTCGCGCTGCATGGCGGGGACGTCCGTGCGGCGGAAGGCCGCCTTTCCCCCGAGGTACATGGCCTCCGGCGGAATCTCGTCCACCGCCCGCCCGCGCCGCGCCCCGGCGAGGATCTCGGAGACCTCGTCGTACCTGCCGAGCCGGTACGCACAGTCCATGGCGCGCAGGAGCGCGTTCGGGAACACCGGAGACGGTCGCGAAAGCGCGCGCCGGAAGCACGGCAGGGCGCTCCCCCACAGGCCCTGACGGTAGAGCGCCTCGCCGAGATCGAAGAGCATCACGGAGTAGTCGCTGCTGTTGGCGTCGAGGGCCTCGCGGAGGATGGGAGCGGCGCCCGCAAAGTCTCCAGCGCGAAGGAGCTCCTCTCCCGCGCGGAACAGCTGCTGCGAGCGCGCGAGGCCCGCCTGCTTCTCGCCGGGTTGGCCGGAACCCGACTCGATCTCGGCGAGGCGCTCCTCGAGCTCCGCGACCCTCTTCTCCGCCCTCGCGAACGCGTCCGCGGTCGGCGCCTCGGGAGAGGCATCTCCCGGCGAGGCGCCTGCCTCCTCTCGCTTCGGCTCCGTCGCGCGCGCCCGGCTGGATTCGTCCTCCAGGACCCGTACGGCTTCCTGGGATCGCAGGACCCCCTCGGTCGCCTCGTGGACGCGGGCGCGGAGGGGACCCAGGGCGGCCTTCGCAGTCTCTTCCGGCCGCAGCGCAGGGACCTTGCCGGCCGGGCTGCCTTGCCCGCGCGCGACCCCTCCGGCGGTCGCGCACAGGAAGAGCAGGAGCGCGACCCGCGTGTTCTGGGACGCGAGCCCGAAGGTTCCGATATGACGATGTTTCTTCAGCAGAGACATGCGGCGAGTCGCGGTGGCGGAAGCAGGCGTGCGCAGAATGTGCGCCCCAGGGACCCCACGTATCCGGGACATGGATGATCCGCAAGAACCGCACCAGAGGAGAGGACGAGCCACGGGGTAACCGACCGCCGACGTCTGCCGATGCGAGCCCTTTCCGCTGTGCCGCGTGGACTATGCTCGCGCGACCGAGGCACGCCTCCCGGCGCGCCGCCAGCGAGAAGGGCACGACCATGGAGGATGGCGCAACGGGGAGCGCAGGAGCGGGAACAGGCGTACGCGCGAGCACGCCGGCCAGCGCTCCAGCGTCGCCGGGCGCTCACGGCGCGGCCGTGACGTGGGGGGTCGCCCTCGCCCTCGCGATCGCCGTCGCCGGCGTGTACGGGAACGCGAGCAACCTGGGCTTCGTGAACCTGGACGACCCGCAGTACGTCTACCAGAACCCCCAGGTCCGCGGGGGGCTGACCCTTGATGGGATCGCCTGGGCGTTCACGACCGCGCACGCGTCCAACTGGCACCCCTTGACCTGGGTGTCGCACATGGTCGACGTCCAGGTCTTCGGGATCGAACCGGGGCCCCCGCACGTCGTGAACGTGCTCCTCCACTTCGTCGCCTCCCTGCTCCTGTTCCTGTTCCTGCGGAGTGGGACCGGTCGGCCCTGGCCGAGCGCGACGGTCGCGCTCCTCTTCGCCGTGCACCCGCTCCACGTCGAGTCCGTGGCGTGGATCTCCGAGCGCAAGGACCTCCTGAGCGCGGTCTTCTGGATGGCGGCCTGCCTCGCCTACGTACACTACGCCCGGGCCCCGTCGGTGACCCGCTACGTCGGAGTGGCTCTCGCCCTGGCGGCGAGCCTGCTCGCGAAGCCCATGGCGGTCACGCTGCCGTTCGTATTCCTGCTCCTCGACTACTGGCCACTCGGACGCATGCCGGTCAGCGAAGGCTCCGGACGCCGGCTCGGGCGCCTCGTCCTCGAGAAGCTTCCGCTCTTCGGCCTGTCGGCCGCCTCGAGCGTTGCGAGCTTCCTCGCGCAATACCGGGGAGGGGCCGTATCGGTGCCGCTCGCCATGGCGGGGCCGCTCGGCCTGCCCACGCGGGTCGGCAACGCCGTGCTCTCCTACGTCGCCTACCTCACAAAGGCGGCCTGGCCAGAGGGGCTCGTGCCTCTATATCCGCATCCGGGGCTCGACGCCGCGGGCTTCCCGGCGTGGAAGGCGACCGGGGCAGCGCTGCTCCTCCTCGGGGTCACCGCGGCGGTGCTCCTCCAGGCCCGGAAGCGTCCCTATCTCCCGGTGGGCTGGTTCTGGTACCTCGGCACCCTCGTGCCGGTCATCGGCCTCGTCCAGATCGGCCTGCAGGGAATGGCCGACCGCTACACATACATCCCCCTCGTCGGGATCTTCGTCGCGCTGACGTGGTGGGTCGCGGACCTGGCGGGTCGGGACGCGCGGTGGCGGGCGGCCGCCGCGCTGGCCGGCGTCCTGGCCGCCGCGGGCCTGGGGCTCGTGGCGAGGAGACAGGTGAGCTACTGGAAGGACAGCTTCACCCTGTTCGGGCACGCCGTTTCGGTGAACCCCGAGAATTGGCTCGCCTGGCGCAACCTCGGCGGTGCGTACCAGGAGGCCGACCGGCACGACGAGGCGATCCGGTGCCTGGAGGAATCCCTGCGGCGCATGCCGTACACGGACGAGACGTGGAATGCGCTCGCGGTGAGCTACAGCCGCGTGGGCCGGCACGCGGAGGCCGCGGGCGCCTTCCGCCGGGCGGTGGACTACGGGCCGGAGAACGCCGTCGTCTGGTACAACTTCGGAATCGAGTGCGCCAGCCAGGGCCGGTGGGACGAGGCGATGGCCATCGAGCAGCGACTCCGGACGCTCGACCCGGCCCTCGCCGCCAGGCTCTCGAGCGCCCTGGGTCGCGATCCTCGCTGAGGAGTGGCCGGGCCCTGCCCGGCCGCGTGATATACAGCACGGGCCCTCCCCTATGACACGCAAGACCCTCCGCTACTACGGCATCGCCTTCTTCTCGGGCTCGGCCGTGCTCATCATCGAGACCATGGGCGTGAGGATCCTCGCGCCGTACCTGGGCGCCGCCTACGTGGTCTGGGTGAACATCGTCGGCGTCATCCTCGCGTCCCTCGCCGTGGGCTACTGGGTCGGGGGACGAGCGGCCGATCGCACGAAGAAGCTCCTGTCCCCGATGTTCTTCCTGGCCGCGGTGGCAGTGAGCCTCATCCCGCTGGAGCGGCGGGCACTGCCGGCCCTCGGAGAGAGCTTCGGCATCCGCTACGGCTCCCTGCTCGCGTCGCTCCTGCTGTTCGCGCCGGCGAGCACGCTTTTGGGAATGGCCACGCCCTACCTGGTCAAGCTCGCCACGGACGACCCGGAGCGCGTCGGGGAGTCTTCCGGCTCGGTGTTCGCGGCGTCGACCATCGGAAGCATCGTCGCGACGTTCGCCACCGGCTTCTTCCTCATCCCACGCTTCTCGACGACCCAGATCATCTGGGGCGTCGTCGCCATGCTTCTCGCTCTCGCGCTCGCGGCCCTTCCGAGGCTCACCGTCGGGAAGGCGTCGCTGGCCCTCCTGCCGATCGCCGGCCTGGCGGCGGGCCAGTGGGCCTCGGCTGGAGGGGGGACCATCATCTACGAGAAGGACAGCCAGTACTACAACATCCGCATCTTGCGGCGCGCGGTGTTCGGCATGCCGGCGCACCTGATGCTCCTCGACGGGTCGGCTCAGGGCGCGAAGCTCTTCAGCGGGAGCCCGAACGGCGACTCCCTGGAGGGGCAGCCCGGCTACCTGCTCTTCCCGTACGTTCGCCTCTCCGCGCAGCTGATCGACGCCCTCAAGCCCGCCCCGGACCGCCTGCTCGCCATCGGCGGAGGGGCCTACTCCATCCCGGAGTACGTCAAGGTCCGCTACCCGGCCTCCGAGGTGACGGTGGCGGAGATCGACCCCGCCGTCACCGACGCCGCGCGGCGCTTCTTCATGGGACGCGCCGCTTCCCAGATCCGGACCCTCCAGGCCGATGGGCGCGTGGTCCTGAACCAGGCGGCCGGGGCCAAGTACGACCTCGTCTACACGGACGCGTACAACGGCGCCTACTCGGTGCCCTGGCACCTCGCGAGCCGCGAGGCGCTCACCGAGATGCGGGACGCCATGCGCGACGACGGCGTTCTCATCGTCAACATCGCCTCCGGCCTCGACGGCGAGACGAGCGCCTTCTTCCGGTCCTTCTGGAAGACGAGCGAGGGCCTGTTTCCCCAGATGGCCATCCTCGCGACGAAGAAGGACGACCCTTCGGCCACCCAGAACGTGATCGTCGTCGCGACCAGGTCCTTTCGCCCGGACTTCGAGGAGAGGCTCGGGGCCTTCGAGCGCTACCGGTACCGCCAGCCGGTCGCGGTCGCCGACGTGCCGGTCCTCACCGACGTGTACGCGCCCACGGATTCGCTCATCGAGCCGCTCGTGCTCGCGTACTACCGCTACCTCCGAGAGTACATGGAGTGACGGGAGGCTCGGTCGCGGGCGTCGGCCGCGAGGCGATGCGCATCGCCGCGCGCTCAGCGAGGCTGCTTCGCGATGAAGTCCCGAAGGACCGCGCCGAGGGGGTGTTCGCCGAGGGCGTCGGCCTCGAGCAGGGCCAGGTCGACCCGCCCCGTGGCCGCGTAGGCCACTCCCAGGTTCAGGCGGGCCTCCGGGGTCCGGGGACCATCCGCGAGCAGCGCCACCGTTTCGGAGTAGCGCCCCATCCGGTTCAGGGCGGAGCCGAGCGTCGCCCGGGCGCCGACGTGGCCCGGCTTTAGCCGCAGCGCCCTCGCGAGGAACTCGGCGGCGAGGGCGTAGCGACCCCGCCCGTCGAGCAGGAACGCCCTCCCGAGGTCGAATGCGGCCTCGTAGTGGCCGGGCGACAGCGCGACCGCGGTGAGGAGGTGCGCCTCGCCCTGATCGTAGTCGCCCGCGTTCGCGAGGCCCTTTCCCAGGCCGTACTCGATATAGGCGTCCGGCCTGTCGGCGACGGCCTCGGCGCGCGTGAAGAGGGTGACGGTGTCGCGCCAGAACCCGACCTGGCGGAGTGTGAGGGGGACGAGGAGGAGCAGGGTGGCGGCGGCGAGCGCGGGGGCGGCGAGGCGGTGGCGGCGGCGCAGGAGGTCTTCGAGCCCCCACACGGCCGCGACGTAGATCCCCAGGGCGGCCACGTAGGCGTGCCGGTCCGCGAGCGCCGCCCACTGGCCGCGCTGCTTGAAGCCCAGCGTGGGGAGCAACGCCGCGAGGAACCAGGCCCATCCGAAGAGCAGGTAGGGGGCGCGCCGGCGCAGGGCGAAGACCCCCCCGGAGACAGCGGCCAAGGCGAGTGCCGCGAGAGCCCACTGCCAGGCCGGTACCTTCAGCGGGTACGGGTAGTAGACGCCGAGGTCGACCGGCCAGAGGAGGTGCCCGAGCTGCCGGAAGGGGAGCACCAGCGCGTTCGCGAGCCGCAGCGAGAAGGGGGGCTCGCCGGGCAGGTCGCCGCCGAGGGTGTGGAGGACCGTCGCCGCCACCAGCGCCGAGACGGCCGCGAAGGGAACCACCTCGGCGAGCGCCCTCCTCCAGTCGGT
>Ga0335069_10001856_pt1 | contig 33314 bp, 28 predicted proteins | sample Lox_Sample_11_FD_206714 | JGI IMG/M metagenome (GOLD analysis project Ga0335069, IMG submission 206714) | Soil microbial communities from Loxahatchee National Wildlife Refuge, Florida, United States - Lox_Sample_1.1 | ecosystem: Environmental > Terrestrial > Soil > Wetlands | place: USA...
TGGTCGCGCGTATGCACGTCACATCCGATAAAATGCTGCATGGCTTCGGCTCCTTCCCCGGCTCGCCTTGGTCGTTTGAGCACTTCCAAGTCTACCGGACTGGAGCCGATGCCGTTATCTAATCAGACCGCCGGGGTTGCGGTCCGCGTCTCTTCCGTGCGGTGCTGGGGGAGCAAATTCGAGCAGGTAGCCACGGTCAGCGGCTTTCTGAGCGTGGGTTCTTCCTTCGACGCTGAGCAACTGCTGGATTGTTTCGGCGGGCGCGGCTGACTGCGATGGTCAGACGGGTCCCACGAAAAGCCCACGGTCAAAAGGGCACTGACCGTGGCTACCCACGCCTGCCTTCTGCCTGCGGAGGATTGCAGGATCGGCTGAAATGATTTGAGGTGGCGCGGCGGTCCCGGCCGCTGTCGCTGGGGGTGTCCCGCCCCAGTGAAGGCACGGGCAGAGCCTGCCCTGAGCGCAGCGAAGGGACGCCCGCGCTACGAACGTCGGTGTCACTCTGTTCTGCCATCCTCAATAGTGCCTGTTGCCTGCTACCGGCTGCCGTCTGTCCACTGCCTACTGCCAACTGCTTAGTGCCTACTGCCTTCTGCCCTTCCGCCGCATGGGTTACAATTGCCCCTCATGGCACTGGGTGCACCATCCGCCAGCGGCAACCTCGGGCGCGACTTTTGGGCGTTCGCCCGCTACCAGCTTGCGCATGTGGACCGGCCGGCCTGGAGGCGGTTCTTTCTGGCGCTGTTCGGTCTGGGCATGGCCTTTTTCCTCGCCTTGTATTCCTCGGCGCTGCACGAGGCGGGCCGCGCGGAGGCGGCGGCGTGGGCGGCGGCAATCTCCCTGCTCGTGACAGCCGTGGTCGCCGTCAAGGTGGTTCCCTACCTCGCCCGCCGGACGGCGCTGGAACGCTGGATGATCCATATCGAGTACGAGTTCACGCGCGAAGGCGTGCTCTATTTCCTGATCATCCTGGTTATCGCGGTGGCAGCGCTCAATACCGGCAACAACCTCCTGTTCATCGTCCTGGCCAGTCTGCTCGCGGGCATCCTGGTTTCGGGCATCCTCTCCGCCGTGGTGCTCTCGAAACTCGAGCTGGAATTCGTGCTGCCGGAACACGTTTTTGCCGAGTCACCGCTGATCTCACGTCTCACGGTCCGGAATCTGAAATGGGTCTTCCCATCGTTCTCCGTAGCCGTCGGGGCTCGCTCCCGAAAGAAGTCGCGTCGAAAGCGTGCCGCGGTCACGCCAGAACCGCGCCAGATCCTCGATGCGCCCGTGTATGTTCCCTACATTCCCCATCGGGGTGCCGTGACCCAGCACGTTGAGCTGACCTTTCCTCATCGCGGCCGTTACACGCAGGACGGCTTCCGCGTCAGCACCAAGTTTCCCTTCGGCCTGCTGCGCAAGGCCCAGGAAGTCGCAAGCAAGCAGGAGATCCTGGTGCTGCCCAACGTGCAACCCACCGAAGAGTTCTACGAAATCCTGCCGCTGATCGGCGGCGAGATGGAGAGCTCCTACAAGGGCCGCGGCCACGACCTCTACGCCATCCGCGACTACCAGGAAACCGACAGCGCCCGGCACGTCGATTGGAAGGCCACGGCCAAAGCCCAGCAATTGAAGGTGCGGGAATTCACTCGCGAGGACGAGCGCCGCCTGGTGCTGGTGTTTGACACCACCTTGGCGGCGGATACCGAGCGGGCGCGAGCGCAATTCGAAAAAGGCGTCAATTTCTGTGCCTGCCTCGCCTGGCACTTCTTCGAAATCGATACCCAAATGCAGTTCCTCGCCAACGGATTCGAGACGCACATGGCACCCGCGAGTGAAATCCTCTACCCGGTCCTGGAGCGGCTGGCCCTGGTTGAGCCTGTCGCGGGCTCCGCCAGTTCGCTCGGCGATTTGCAGGCCCGCATCGCTTCTTCCGAGTCAGGGTTCCGAATCGTCATCACCAGCCAGCCGCGCGGTTCGATTCCAACAAACCTGTGGGGGTCTTCCTACCTGGTTTTCATGGACCAGCTTTGAAGAAAATAACAGGCCGTCCTTCCCGCCATTTTTCTCAGCGGGAATGCCAAGTCATGCAGAGGTAGCCACGGCACGTTCTTTGTGCCGTGGGCTCGTCTGAGGCCACTGACCGACAAGAGGCGAAATGGAGAGGCTTGGGCGCTTATAGTACCAATAGGTAAATATACGTATAGGTAACCAGCCGCCAACTTGCTACATTGGGATCGGTGTGCCCGCAAGTGCCCTGCGGGACACAGCCCCGGGTCCGCAGAACCCAAGGATCGGGGCCAAGAACCACGATGAAGCCAGCGCCGACAAACAGGTGGACAGTACGTACAGGGAACGCGCATCCAACGATATGTATGAAAAATAAGCCGGTTAGAAGCATTGCCCGGTCAATTCAAGCAAGCTGGTCAGGAGCTATATTGTTGATAAATAACGATTTAATATTTCATGGAATTCAGCAAGCACGAGTGAAAATGAGGGATAGTCCTACGATGTTGAACAAAACAAACGACTTAAAAGTGACATTTTGACAAGTCCAACGATATTGATGAAAACAAGGCACTTACGTGTTGGCTATCCAACGATGTGTATGAAAAGAAATGGACTTAACCCCAATTGACCCGTCGCGCTGCGTGGCGTCGGCTTTGTGCGGTCCGAGTTGTCTCGAAGCGACTCCCCCGGTCAACTGGGTCGCGGCCTGCGTTTCGCGTGGCAGCCAGCTCATTGATCGCGGAATGGCGAGCGTGCTTCCGCACTGCCAGGTATTGATGGGGAAACACCTTCGGCACTTATGGTACGTCCGTCGATGATAACCGCCAGTCGCCCCTTGTCGGTCGCAACGAAGCTCACGTCGGTCAGATGTCGAACTCGGCACTCTGACCGTGCGCCGGTCTTGCCCTTCCAGAGTTTAGCGACAACCCAGCATGTCCCAGGGTTCATGAGACGGTAGGTGTAGTACCCACTCCAGAAGCTCCCACTCGAGAATTCAACCAGTCCGTTCTTATTGCCTCCCTGCGCCGTCAGGATACGCCACCAAGCGTCCACCTGCATTCGCTCGTTGTTCCATTCGGGGGTGCTCACTGTGGCAATGATGCCGGCCTGCTTCCAGAGATAACAACTCTGCACAACGAAAATCCCAACCCATCCACACAAGCTCATCTGGTCGACTAGCCCGCGCACGGGCAGTTCGAAGGGCACGCTTCCAATTCCCAGGGACAAAAAGAGAATCGCCGAGAAATAGAGTCTGTACCGAGAGTTGCTCCAGAGAAGCACCCCTGCAAGGCCCGTAGACACGGCGGCCGCGCGGACGAAAAGGGTCTCGTAAAAGGATGCCGTGGATCCAATCGCCAACACACCTAGAAGGAGGCTGAGGATCAATAGAACCCATCGGAGGCGTGCGATAGATAACTCGCAGCGTTTGGCCCTTGCCACCATGTCAAGACGTGTGACTTCGTCAGTTGGAATCCTCATGATTCCCGCAATCCTACTGATCTTACCGACTCGCAGCAAGGCCCGATAGCGCGGACATCTATTTGGTGAGACGGGCCGGCGCAGACCTCTGCTTTGTGAGGTCTGCGATGTCCCGAGACAAGTCGCCTGTGCCCGATTGGCTTGCAGCCCCCGCCATGTCCGAGATCGCAGACCGCGAAAGGCAACGGTCTGCGCCAGCCGGTACTGGCAACGACAGACGAAGGGCCCACGGCCGGAACGGCACCGACCGTGGCTACCATTCGTCATCGCCCGCCGCGCCATCTCGTGCCGCTCTTCCGCGTGCCGATCGGCTCAGCCGACCAGCGGCAGCGCCACGTCAGGCGACTGCACGTGGCGGATGAAGGCTTCGGCCTGCGGGCACCCGCATTCGTGGCCGCGAAAGCGGTTCATCTCATCGTGAATGCGGTAGAAATCGTCGGGGTCCTGGCTCACGTGCGCGTAGCAGGCGGCCCGCTTGCGATCCACAGTGGCGGTGATATCCACGTAGTGCGTGGGCCAGAAATGCGAGCTTTGTTCGCCCGTCATCACTTCGAAGAAATAAAGTGGGAACTTCTTCCCCATTTTGAGCCACGCATCGTAAACCAGCAGTGCGTTGGCTCGATGGTCCTCGTGCGTGTCGAGCGGCCAATGCGTGAAGACCACGTCGGGCTTTTCCGCCTCGAGCAGTCGGCGGTATTCGTCGTAGCGGGCGTAGGTTACTTCCACCTTGCCGTTGACCTGCCCGGCAAAAACCGGCCGCGCTTTCAGGATCTGACACGCCTTCTCGGCCTCGGCGGTGCGGATCTTTCCGGCTTCCTCATAGGTCTTTCCTTTGATCCCCCGCTCGCCCCGGGTGAGATAAAGCACCACGACCTCGTGGCCCAAGTCACTGTAACGTGCGGCCGTGCCGCCGCAGCCGGTTTCCGGATCGTCGGGGTGCGCTCCCGCGATCACGACTTTCAGCTTACGATCGGCCGCGCTGCCCTGCCCCGTTCGTGCCTCACCCAGCAACGGCAGTCCCACGACCGCCGCTCCGGCTGTGCCGGAAACTCGACTCAACAATTCGCGCCGTGATATTTCGTGCATGATGGTTCGCCTCGTTTTCCTCTGGTTGTTTTCAGCTTCCATTCGGGTGTGATCACCTGCCCTCGGTTCCGGTGAGATAACGGATGCCGAGATGTTCCCGGTTCAGAAGGAGGGATAGTAATCGAATTTGAATCATTCAACAAATCGGGGATTCTTCCGTAGGGCTGGCAGAAACCGCAGTCCTGGGAGGAGTTTATCCTGCGTGCACAGAGGCCGGCCTCACCTGCGCCGCAGGTTCCTTCGCGCATTTTCACGCCCAGGGGTGAACCGCGAGCGGGCTAAACGATGGCCTGGGGTTTTGCCGGCTCCAACCGCTCGCGCGCTTCCCTCACAAAGCCGAGGAAGCGGCGGGCCAATTCCCGAATGCGTTTTGACTGGCGTAATTCGATCGCATCCGTGGGGATCAAGTCGCTGCCCACGCCGATCGCGCTGGCCCCTGCCAGAATGAAGTTGGCAGCGGTCTGCTGGTTCACGCCGCCCGCCGCGATCAAGGGGACCATCGGCAACGCCGTCTTGAGCCACTTGATATACCTGTCGCCACCGACCCCGGCACACGGGAAGACCTTGACGAAGTCGGAACCGAGCCGCCAGGCTGCGACGACCTCGGTGGGCGTCAGAGCGCCGGGGAAGACGGCCAGATGATGTTGAATCGCGAACTCCACGATTCCGAAGTCGAATCCGGGGCTCGTCAGAAAGCTGGCGCCAGCGTTAAAGCACTGGTTCGCAGTGTCCACGTCAAGAACCGTCCCCGCCCCCACGACCATGGTGGGGTACTGCCGGGCAAGGTGGGCGATGAGTTCCACCGCGCCGGGAACGGTCAGGATGATCTCCACGATCGGGATTCCGCCCTCTATGACCGTCTCAGCGGCAAAGCGCGCGTCTTCGGACGAAGACACTCGAATGGCGGGAACGATGCCCACTTCCTTGATACGGGAGCAAACGTCGCTCTTGTTCATCGGCACGATCTCCTGGTTTGGAGGTCAGCCCGGATTATTCCTGAAAATGGCGGTACCTGCAAGCGGTGGCAAACCCTCTCATGCCGTAACTGGGTATCTCGGACAAAACAGGAGCGCATTTCGCCTAACCCGGATTGTTCATGACTTTCTTGAACTGATAAAGGAAGGCAGAGCTTTCACACAGAGGCCGCCGATTGAGAATCGCGCGCAGCACCGGCCGTCATTGGGAACGCCGTGCAGACAAGGCACTATTCACCCAGACTCCGTGAGGAGACAATCTCGCTGAGGCGGCCGAGGTCGAGCACCATTTCGCCCCGTTCATCCGGCTCGAATGCCGGGACGAAGCGCGCTCCCCAAACGACTTCCTCGTGGCGGTAGGAGTGGCGAACGTGAACCGTCTGAAAGAACGTATCGTCAAAAGCTCTGATCAGAATCAGGAACTCTGCCTGCTGGCGGCGGAGGCTTTCGGCGCTCTGGCCCCATAGCGGGCTGGATTCGTCAATCGGGTGAACGACCGTCCACGTAAGCGGCAGAAACTGGACGGAGGAGCGCTCCAACCTCAGCGGCCGGTACTTGCGCACTGCTCCTTGATCCGAGTCTTCCACCGTCATCAGCAGCACGCGCGCCTGAATCTCCATCAAGTTGTTCGTGCGCCGATTGGCGACCCGGAACTGCAAACTGGTCCCCTCCTGGTAAGGCGCCACCACCATCTGCTGGCTGAAGGCGATGCGCGCCACCGGCCGCGAGAATCGCCCGAAAAGCAGGCCCGCAGCAACGGCTAACGCCATCAGGCCCAGCAAGGCTTGAAATGTAGCCACCATGCTGGCGAGCAGTCCACCGGGCGAGATCCTTCCATACCCGACGGTGGTGAAGGTCTGCGCGCTGAAGAAAAAGGCGCTCAGAAACCGGGTTAGCGTTGTGCTGGTGTCGGCGCCCGCCAGGTGCTCGACCCCAATCCACATGTACACAAAAGCAAACGCCACGTTCGCCACCACGAAGCCGCCGAAGATGACGGCCGTGAAAATCGGCCACGACGTGTTGATCATGAACAGGTAGGGATGCACGTCGCGCCACGTAGCGCCGCGCCGCCGAACGTTGAATTTCCCGTTGGGCTTGATGATCCGCTTCAAGTCTCCACGGTATTTTTCTGTGAAGCCCGGGTCGAACGAAGGCTTTTCCATGTTCTATTGATGATAGGGGTGAAAAGGCGGGAATGTCCAGCACGGCCGCCCGCGCGCAGTGTGTCAGTGTGGCCTATGTAGCGCTTGTTATCGCCATGTCCTGTAACCTGCGAATCGGATCGTCGCGCTTGGGTTGTGGGATCGCAAGCCGCAGGGCGCACGGCCGTGCGCCCCAACAGCATCGGGGACGTAAGAACCGTTTTCCCGCGGCGCGTCAGGCTGTAGGTATAATGGTAAGTTCTCCCGTGAGGTCCAAGACGCATGTGGGATCGTTACCGCAAATGGATCGAGGCTTGGGAAACGCAGTTGAATGCCCGCGACACCAACCGTGTCGTGCGCCCCTTCGAAGGCGGGCTGGAGTGGACGGCGGGCTGGCCTGGCAGTCGGGCGCTGCAGAACGGTGCGAGCGCCGCGGAGTACCTCGGTCAGCTTAGTAAGGAGATCGTAGCAGCCAGTGACGATTTCTACTCTTACCGCACGCCCTCAGACTTCCGCCGCGAAGGTGAGTTTCTGCTCTTCACTTCGCCGGTCAAAACACCTTACGAGATCAACAACCTGGTTCGGGCCCGCTGGTTCCCCGCCCAGTCTCGCCGGGCGCTGGTGGTGCTGCCGCAATGGAACTCCGATGCCGAGGGTCATAACTCGCTGTGCCGGATTTTCAGCGTCCTGGGCGTCGCGGCGCTGCGCTTGAGCCTGCCTTATCACGATTTCCGCAGGCCCCCGGAGACCGAGCGCGCGGACTACGCCGTCTCCGCCAACCTCGGGCGCACGATGGATGCGGCACGCCAGGCTGTCCTGGATGCTCGCGCCTGCCTGGATTGGCTTGAAACGCAAGGCTACACGGAGTTTGGGATTGTCGGGACCAGTCTCGGATCGTGTTACGCATTCCTCGCCAGCGCCCACGATCCGCGCCTGCGCGTGAACATCTTCAATCATTTCTCGGTGACCTTCGGCGACGTGGTGTGGACCGGCCAAGCCACGCGCCACGTGCGGCAGGGCCTCGAACAGGGTGTCGATCAGGATCAACTGCGCCGCGCCTGGATGGCCATCAGCCCCATTGCCTACGTCGATAAGTTCTCGCGCTGGCCCAAGAAATCACTGCTGATTCACGCCAATTGCGATCTCACGTTTCTGCCTGTGTACTCGCGCCAACTGCTCGAAGAATTCCGGCGGCGGGGGATCAACCATCGGGCAAGAGTGCTCCCCTGCGGACATTACACGACGGCTGAAGCGCCTTTCAAGTTCATCGACGCGTATTACATGGCATCGTTCCTGAGATCAGCGTTCGCCTTATGAACGTGCCACGATGGCACCGCAGTTCGGCCTTTGTGGCGGCGCTCTATGAGCGCCGCTACAGTCAGCCGGGATCTGTCTCACCCCGGTCAGTGCGCAGTTTCAGAATTGGGGAACAGCTTCCTCACCAACTTCGCCACATTATCGGCAAAGTGGCGGATGGTGTCGATGCCCTCGGCGTCCTTCCACACTTCGCCGGGAAGACGTCCAAACACCATGTTCCAGTAAGTGGAGCCCGGCACGATCATGTCGTTGATCAGGAAGAACATCAGCATCTCTTGCAGAGTGAACGTCTGGCCGCCGCGGCGCGCGACGGCGATGGCGCCGCCGACTTTTCCCGAAAGAAACAGATCGGACTTCCGGGAGACGTACCCGATACGCTGGAGTGCCGACATCACATCGCCACGTGCGGTCCCGAAGTAGACCGGCGAGCCGACGATGAACCCCTGCGCCCCGCGGACTTTCTCGATAATCTCGTTGAGTCCGTCCTCGATGCTGCATTTGCCCAATTCCGAGCATTTCCCGCAGGCGGTGCAGGATTCGATCTTCATGTCCGCGAAGGACACGATTTCTGCCTCGACGCCCTGCTCCCTAATGATCTTGGCGCACTCACCCAGCAACTGCGCTGTGTTGCCGTCGGGCTTGGGACTTCCACTAATCAGCAAAACCTTGGACATGATTCCGTCTCCTTTGAGCGTCAATTAAGCTCACCATTTTCGCATGCCCAGGGTTCCCCGTCGATTGACCAAAATGCGCACCGACAACTTGACCGCCGGCACACCGGCCTGTGCGAGAATAGACGTGGTGCCGTACCGCTCGCCTAAATGCTTCAGGAAGAGGTTTACACCGACACCGTCGTGGCGGTTGCGGGCATGACGTATTTCGAATCACGCGCAGTTCGCGCGGTAAAGGAGCACAGTCCCATGTCCACGCAAGGTTTGTTGAGAAGAGACTCCGCACTTCTGGCTGTCCTGTTGACGCATCTAGGGCTGGTTCTTGCGGCCTTTGGCGGTATACGGCCGGCATTTGGAGAAGTCAACGGTCCCCCCGCAGACTACACGTCCGTCGCCGCGCCCGGAGACGTGGTGGTCCGCGATTTTCGTTTCCACACAGGTGAGGTTCTGCCGGAGTTGCGCCTCCATTACGTGATGTGGGGAAAGCCCGCTCGGAACTCCGCGGGTGAGATCACCAACGCCATGCTGCTTCTGCATGGGACGCTCGGGGAGGGTGCGGATTGGGGCGAGGCCGCTCCGCTCAGCCCTGCGCGGCACCCCTTGTTCGCGCCGGGCGGGCCGCTCGACGTGAAGAAATACTTTGTGCTGGCGCCGGACACGATCGGAGCGGGAAAGTCCTCGAAGCCCAGTGACGGGCTGCGCATGAAGTTTCCCCATTACAACCTTGAGGACATCGTCGCCGCCGAGCGGTTGGTGGCTGAGCACGTTGGAGTGCACCATTTCGTGGCGGTGCTGGGAGCATCCATGGGAGGCCGCCAGACGTGGCAATGGGGCGTGCAATTTCCGGATTGGATGGACGCACTCGTGCCGATGATTTCCTCTCCCTTTCCGAATGCGGGGCGGCGCGGGATGATTGATCTGCTTCCGGAAGCGATCATCAAGAACGATCCTGACTGGCACGACGGAAACTACGACCGGAATCCGCGCGGAGTGCAGTTGGCCGCCATGGTCTACGGCCTCTTCACTCAGACGGCGGCGGGCCTTGACCGTACGCTTCCCACGCGTGCGGCAGTTGAAAAGGAAGTCGCGCGCCGCTACGGCTCTTCGGGCGGTCCTGATGCGAATGACTACATTTACATGCTGGAGCTCAACAACGGCTTTGATGCGTGGTCCCAGATCGACCGCATCCATTGTCCCGTTCTGATCATCAACGTGCGCACGGACCAGATGGTGCCCGTCGAACTCGGACACGCACAGAAGGTGACCGGGCGTTTGAAGAACGCCACTTATCTCGAAATCACCGAGCAAGGCGAACATGGGCACGGTGCGCTGGGCCGTACCAGCCAGCTTTGGGCGCCCAAGCTCCGACAGTGGCTGAGCTCGGTCCGGACGGCACGCTGATTCGTCCGGATATCCGGTGGGTCGGTAGTGTTCTATTCTGAAGGTAGCGCCGTCCTTCAGGACGGCACTTGCCGGGATGAGTACCTCCCGGAAGTTGCAGTTCAGGCAAACCCCCTCACCCCACCTCCCCAAGCGCCTTTAGTGTCCTTTGAGGGTTGCCGAAAAACTGGTAAGTTAGAATAAAGCCCGGTGTGATGTTACGGTTCAGCGCAGCCGGACGAGGCACAAAGAGCGAACATGCACATTCCGGATGGCTATCTCAGTCCGTCAACATGTGTAGCCCTCTATGGGGCATCGCTGCCTTTTTGGACCGTGGCGCTGCGCCGGGTCAAGAAGCTTCTGGCCACGCGCTTGGTGCCGTTGATGTCCGCCGTGGCGGCACTGACCTTTGTGATTATGATGTTCAACCTGCCGCTGCCGGGAGGCACGACCGGGCACGCGGTGGGAATGGCGCTCGCGACGATCCTTCTAGGGCCGTGGGCCTCGATTCTTGCCGTGTCGATGGCACTCGTGATCCAGGCAATCTTCTTCGGTGACGGCGGCATCACCACCCTCGGCGCCAACTGCTTCAACATGGCGATTGTCGGCTCGCTTGTGGCGTACGCGGTTTATCGGTTGGGCGCGGGGCGAGCAGCCCTTACGTCTTCGCGGCGCATTGTGGCGGCGGCGTTGGCAGGCTACGTGGCGATTAACGCCGCAGCGCTCCTGGCGGCCGTGGAATTTGGGATTCAGCCTTGGTTTTTCAAGGACGCAACGGGCGCGCCGCTTTACGCTCCCTATCCTCTGCACGTCACCATACCGGCCATCATGATTGGGCATCTGACATTCGCGGGCCTGGCGGAAATGGTGTTGACGGGCGGAGTGGTGGCGTATTTCCAGAGGACGAACCCTGCCCTGCTGAAACGGACAGCGCCCGGCGTGGCGCTCGGTGACGATGACATTACCGTGGCATCCGGTGCGTGGAACGCGGCGCGGCCGCTGTGGATTGCCCTGGCACTTCTCCTGGTGTTGACTCCCTTGGGAATTCTGGCGGCAGGCACGGCGTGGGGCGAATGGAGTGCGCGCGACTTTTCGGACCCGCAAGCGCGGCAGAGCATTGCAGCGGCATCCCGTCGTGAGGCGCCACCTACCGAGGCACCGCGCGGGCTGGCCCGTCTCTCGTCGTTGTGGACGGCGCCTTTCCCGGATTACGCGCCCGCGTTGGTCAAGCGTCCTGCCCTGGGCTACATCCTCTCGGCCATGTTCGGGGCAGGCATCATCGTCGCGGTTTGCTTGGCTGTGGGCGGATTTGCCTCGCGTGCGCGGCCGTAAGCTTGTTGCAGGTTGGTCATGAAGTTTCTCGAACGGACACTCACGAATTTCGTGGACGCCATGGAAGGCGCCCTGGGGGCCTCCGAGCTCGCGCAATCGGACGGGCTGCTCCAGCGGCTCGACCCGCGCACGAAGTTGGTGGGCGTCCTCGCCCTGGTGGTCGCGGCGGCCACGGCCCACCGGCTGTGGGTGATCGGCGGATTGTTGTTGGGCGCGGTGTTGCTGGCGCTTGCCTCACATGTGTCGTTTGCCAGCCTCAGCCGGCGCGTCTGGCTTCCGGTGCTCGTATTCACCGGAATCATCGCGCTGCCTGCGCCCTTCGTGATCCCCGGGCACGCTGTCTGGCACTTACCGGGGCTCGCATGGGCGGTCACGGCTCCCGGGCTCCGCAGCGCCGGTTTCCTCGTGACCCGCGTCGAAACCGCTGCGACCTTCTCCGTGCTGCTTATCCTTTCGACACCCTGGAGCCACGTATTGAAGGCGCTTCGCGTGTTTCGGGTCCCGGTTATTCTGGTGGTGATTCTGGGTATGACGTACCGTTACATTTTCCTGCTCTTTGAGAGTGCTCACGCGATGCTGGAATCGCACCGCGCCCGAATCGTGGGAGACCTGCCGGGGGCCGAGCGCCGCCGTCTGGCCGCTGCGAGTGTGGGAGTCCTCACCTCGAAGACGTTCGATCTGAGCGCGGATGTCTACTCGGCCATGCTGGCCCGCGGATTCCGTGGTGAAGTGCACGTTCTGGATGATTTTCGAACGGCGCCACTCGATTGGCTGATGCTGGGTATCTTTCTCGCCCTGGCCGCCGGGGCAGTTTACTGGGGGCACTGAGTGCGTCCCGGTGTTTCAATCGCTGTGCGATTTCTGTAAGCGACGCCCGTGGATTCTGTCGGCCCGCGGGGGAGACAAGTTCCAATGCCGGAGACGGTCTTCAACGTCTGCGAAGTTACTTACCGCTACCAACGCGTGACCGCGCTGGATAGGTTGAGCCTGGGGATCACCCGAGGCCAGCGCGTGGCTCTGTTGGGCTCCAATGGCTCGGGCAAGTCGACACTGCTCCGCATCCTGGCGGGCCTGGCCTTTCCCGAGAAAGGCGCCGTCACGTTCTGCGGGGATGCGCTCAGCGAAGAGCACTTGCAGGATGATGACTTCTCCCGGCAGTTTCGCAGGCGGGTAGGATTGGTGTTTCAGAACCCCGACGTGCAACTCTTTTCGCCCACGGTATTTGACGAGGTCGCCTTCGGGCCTCTGCAACTTGCCTGGCCGCGGGACAAAATTCGCGCTCAAGTCAGCCAGACGCTGGACATGATGAAGATCGCCCACCTGAAGGACCGCTCGCCCCATCACCTCTCAACGGGCGAAAAGAAGCGCGTGGCGCTGGCCTCGGTGTTGATTCTCGACCCTGAGGTTCTGTTGCTGGACGAACCGACCGCAGCACTCGACCCGGGAAGCGCCAGCCACATGATCGACTTCCTGATCGGTTTGCGCGGTGGCGCGAAGACCTTTGTCGCCAGCACGCACGACCTCGACATTGTCGAGGACATCGCCGACTACTGCTACGTTCTGCACGCCGGCCGCGTCGTGGCAGGTGGGAGCCCCGAGGGAATCCTGCGCCAGACGGCCTTGCTCGAGCACACGAACCTTCTGCATGCCCACCGGCACATCCATCCCTCCGGCGAAATTCACTCGCACCCCCATCTACATTCTCACCAGCACTGAGATGACCGCCCGGGGTTCTTGCCCGGGAGGTGTTGTAGCGCCTGGCTTTAGCCCGGCGCGTGCCGCCCTAAAGGGCGGCGCTACGGTAAGCACGTGCCGCCTGAAGGACGGCGCTACAGTCAGCACATGCTGCCCCGAAGGGCGGCGCCGCGGCCAAATCCAATTTCTACAGGCAAGACTAGTACTTCCGGGCAGCTACAATTCCCTACGAAAACAGCGCAAACATCAATATAATCTCACTGCGGACGCTGGAGCCCACGGAAGCAGGCTGGGGGGCCATCGGGGTCGGTGGCCGTTAAGCACAGACCAACTGGAGAAATACTCATGGAAAACGAAGGCCTAACTATTCTCGATAGCCGTACTAAAACTCAATATAACGTCGCGCTTCGTGAAGGAACGATTCGGGCTATGGACCTGCGGCAGATCAAAACCGGCCCTGACGATTTCGGCCTGATGACTTACGACCCCGCCTTCATGAACACCGTCTCCTGTCATAGCGCGATCACTTACATTGACGGGGACAAGGGCATCCTGCGTTATCGGGGCTATCCCATCGAGCAGTTGGCGGAGAAGTGCACCTTCCTGGAAGTTGCCTATCTGCTGCTGCAAGGGGAATTGCCCACCGCTTCGCAACTGAAAGACTGGATCACGCGGGTCACGTACCACACGATGCTACATGAATCGACCAAGAAGCTGCTGGAGGGCTTCAGTTACGACGCCCACCCCATGGGGATGTTCATCAGCACGGTGGCGGCGCTTTCCACCATGTATCCGGACGCGCGCAACGTGTATGACCCGGAAGTGCGCAAGTTGCAGATCACGCGCTTGATCGGAAAGGTCCCGACCATTGCGGCCTACACTTACCGCCACGGTTTCGGGTATCCCTACGTCTATCCCGACAACGAACTCAGTTACACCGAAAACTTCATGAACATGCTCTGGAAGATGGCGGAGCCGCGCTATCAGGCCAACCCGGTTCTGGCGCGGGCGCTGGATGTTCTCTTCATTCTGCACGCCGACCACGAGCAGAATTGCAGCACCAACGTCATGCGGGCCGTGGGTAGTTCGCAGTCCGACCCCTTCGTGGCGACGGCGGCGGCGGCCTCGGCGCTCTCCGGACCCTTGCACGGTGGCGCCAATGAAGAAGTGTTAAAGATGCTCGACGAGATTGGCTCGAAGGACCGCGTGCCTGCGTATCTCGATCGCGTCAAGGCCGGACACTGCAAGTTGATGGGCTTCGGCCACCGCATCTATAAGAACTACGATCCACGCGCTCGCATTATCAAGCAGACCGCCGACTCAGTGTTTGAAGTCACCGGGCGCAACCCCAAGCTCGACATCGGCCTGGAGCTGGAGCGTATCGCCCTTGACGACGAGTACTTCGTCAAGCGCCGCCTCTACCCCAACGTGGATTTCTATTCCGGAATCATTTACCAGGCGATGGGATTCCCGCCGGAGATGTTCACAGTGCTGTTCGCGATTGCGCGTACGGCGGGCTGGCTGGCACAGTGGCAGGAGATGCTACTCGATCCCGAACAGAAGATCGCGCGGCCTCGCCAGATCTACACCGGTTACGACAAGCGCGACGTCATCCCCATGGAAAAGCGCGGGGGGACTTGCGAGGCTGGCAAGTAATAGACAGAGGCGATATGCGGCGGGCCGCCGGGCCTGCTCGCTAGACTCGGTAGGGGCGCACCCGCGGGTGCGCCCTCAGGAATGCGGGCAGACACTTGGGTCTGCCCCTACGGAAAAAGCAGCCGGCCATGGGGGCGCACGGCCGTGCGCCCCTATTCCCTTCCCAACTTTCTAGTACTTTGCATCCGTCAGACGGCCCTCGGTTTCTCCCCGCAGCCAGACGTAGATGGGGGCGTGCGGAGAAGGCGGCGGCCAAGGCAGCGCCACATCGAGTGTCTGTTCCTGCGGACTTCCGGGAACCGGCGCGGGAATTCCCTGGACCGGGTAACCCGTCTTGGCATCCCACCCGGTCTTCTCAATGGTTTCAAGGTCCCGCCCCACGAGATGGCCAAGGTAAAGGTCGCCGACTTTCTGGTCCGTAAGGCTGAATTTTGCAAGACGCGGCAGGCGGATGATCCGGCCGAGCGTGAACGGATCAGATTCGCCGGTGCTTTCGCTTGTGACCGTGGCTGTCAACTGGCAGCCGGACTGGCCCACCAGACCCGGATCGAGTGAGAGGAAGAGCAAGCCTTGCCCCGCGAAATCCAATTGGATTGTGCCGTTCTTCTCCCCGGAGTGCAGCGCGACGGGCTGCTTCACGAATCCCTCGTTCGCGCAAGTTAGGCCCAGCAGCGGACGTGTTTCGAGGCCTTCGCCGCGCAGCGCAAAACTAGCCGCCGTCCCCGCGGGGATCTCTCCTTGCTGCAAGACAACGTCCGGCTCCTGCGCGAATGATCGGCTCATGCCCGTGATCTTCGGCCGTGGGCCCGCCACGCGCAGGGCGTCGGGGATTTCGAGCGGCGCGTCAATCCCTTCGACAAAGGCGTCGATGGAAGCGACATCACCTTGGTGCGCCGCGGGCAGCAACTTGACCGTGGCATGGCGCTCCTTCAGATTGTGCGCGTCCGCAGGCGCCGGAGCCAGTTCCAACGTAGCGGCAGAGCTGGTGAGTCGCGTGAGACGTTCCAGACTGGTCCCATGCAAGGTAATTGTCTGCTGGGTCTCGCCCAGATTCGCGCGCACCGGCAAATCCTCAAACTTAGGATTGGCCGGATGCACGGTGATGGGGACCTTTTCGGTGCTCCCGCCGGTCTGCGTCATTGCCAGCTCATACCTTCCCGCGGGCAGTGCCGATGTGTCGAATTCGGCTTCGAGGGTTTCCTGGTTACCCATGGCCTTACCCTTGGGAAGGGTGAAGGGGACGTCCTTGGGTGCACTCTTCCTGTCGCCGATCTTGGTGATCGCGATCGTCTCGACGAACTCGAAGTCCGTCCCACGCAATTGAGCTTTTACGGTGCCGCTGTTCTCGATGAGGTGGTCGGCGGATTCCTGAGCCAGCTTCACCTTGGAGACATCCGCCAGCGGACGCACGTCCACCGTGCCATGAACCTCCATCGGCGTCCAATCCCACATGGCGGCCAGGTGGTATTCACCGGGGGCCAGCTTGGCTTTGGTCAAGTCGAGTTCCAGGGAATCGCCCGCGGGCCCTACCGTCACCTTCGTGGGAACTTCCGTATGGTGCTCTCCGGAAACCAGTTCCCAGGCGTGGGCGCGGGGCAACAGGCGAGCCTGCTCGGGCGTTGAAAATGGCACCTTCAGCGTGGATTTTGTCCCCGCGGGAACGTAGGCTGTTTCGGCCAACGCCACCGGCGGGGCCGGAACGTCGGGCACGCGCATCATCCAGAGATACGCGACACGGGTTCGCGCCTTCTCGGCTTCCGCCTTGGCGCAAAGCGCGACACCCTTCGTGCCCATCGATTGCGTGAAGGCTGAACGGAAATCGTTATTGGGAAAGAGCATCGAATGAAGGTTCAGGAAAAGCCCCGTGCTTCCCGCCGCCACCCCGACCGGCGTACCGAAGAAGAGCATCGCTACTGATCCGGCCAAACCGCTGGTTTGCGATACCATCGCCGTCGATGGCGCCGTCAGCGGATCGTAACTCTGCATCGAGGGAGAGACAGCGCTCAGCATTTGGGCGGCTTGCTGGGTTGTGGATGCCGACGTGTCGAGCTTGGGAACGGCCACGTTATATTGCGCCGAGAAACCTTGGAGCGCGGCCTCCAGGCTGCGGCTAGTGTCCGGAGCCTGCTGGTATTCAGTCAGCAGCTCCACCAGAGCTTCCACCTTGGCGGTTTGCTCGGCATACTCGGTCAGTTCCGAGATCAGTTCGGGATTCTTTTCCACCAGGGAACTGACCTTCTTCACGTCCAGACCGTGCGGTCCGAAGACCATCCCTACTACAGCGGAGCGCTTCGGCACCGGCCATTCCCCCGGGTCCTTAGCAGGATGCGCAGGGAGTATCTCCAGGTCATCCCCGTTCTTCTCGTGCTTCTTTTCTTCGTCACTATCCTTACTGTCCTTATGAGCCTTGACCGTGTCGGTGGGCACCAGCAGCAGCGCGATCTTTGCCTTGTCCTTGATCGCGGGCGCGATGTGCACCGGCTCGTACTTCAGCTTCTCGCCGGGCTCGAGGATGTTGACGTCGTGGAGCGGAAGGGGAGTCCCGCCGCTCGCCGGTGTGACCAGCAGACGGAAGCTGCCGACGTTGAGGGTCCCCGCGCAGATAGGAACCAGACTCTCAGCAGCCAACGCGGTCTCAATCGCGAGGAATGATGAAGCAATGAGGAATAGGAGCTTGCTTGCCATAAAGGCTTTTGTGATTCGCATCTCGATTAGGTCCAAGGAAGTATGGTAGTCGCACCTTTACTTCGATGCAATCCGGCGCTGGTGAGTGGTGCGGCCGCCAATCGTGCCGTCGGACTTTCTGACAGCTGTCAAGACGACCGTTCGCGCTCTGGTATGTCCGTCTGCTCTAGCGGCGCTCTATGAGCGCCGTTCGGCGGTCATAGACCGCCGCTACCATTTGCGGTTGCCACGCAAACTCCCAAGGTGGCAAGTGAAGCGAACCGGGTGAGAGGCTTCGTCACTTCTCGACGTTCGCTCACACTAACGCAACGTGCTCGACCAGCCCAGCGTGACGATGGCCGCCACGAGAACCGCCAAGCCCGCGGCCATCCATGCCCGCTCGGTGAATCGCGAAAGCTTCCATTCACCAGCCAGCATGCCGCAGACGTTGGCGGTAAGCAGACCCACCGTCAAACTCAACGGCCAGCCAATGGCCGGTCCCAATGCTCCCAGCTTCGGCGACGCCGCGCCGTAAACGAAGATGCTCCCGCCCCAGAGCAAGCCCATCAAGATGGTAAGCCCATAGAGCGGCAGCGAGCGCGCCTGGAAGTACTTCGGCCAGCTTCCGTTTTTCTTAAACAGGTAGCCGCAGAAGGCCAAGTTCGCCACGGCGCCACCCGTCAGCATCAGCAGCCATATCAGGTTGGAACCCGCAAAGGGCGTGTTGCCCAACTGGACGGCCGAATTCGCAATGCCTTGCGCCGAACTGTAGCCGATGTTGAAAACGCCCGAGAGAATCCCCGACCCCGAGCAGAGCAGCAGTCCTACCCAGAAGGGGCGAGCGTGCCCCACCATCTCACCACGGACGGCCGCTTCCTGATCCTTCTGGCTCCGCTCTTTACGCTGTCCGGCGTGACCGCAAAAAGCTATGCCGAAAATGGCAATAAGTGTTCCCGCCATGATGGCCTTCCCCTGTGGCTGGAGAAGTTGCTGCGGGGCCAACACCAAGATAGGCAGGAAGGAACCTATCGAAGCACTGATGGCCAGGACAAGGGTATTGCCCAGCGAGATGCCCAGGGCGCTGACCCCCTGGCCGAACATGATCGACCCGAATCCCCAGGCAAACCCGCTGGCCAAGGCAGCGGCTATGGCTGCGGGCGGAGACCCGGCGAGCGCCTGGGGCAGATGCGAAACCGTCGCGAAGCCAATGGTGACCGGCATCAGGAGGCAGGACACCACGACGAACAAACCCCAGACGTTCTCCCAGGACCACCGGCCAAGGTATCTCATCGGCAGCGTAAAAGTGCCATTCATGACACCGGATAAAATGGCGAGCGCTACACCCCAAATCACCAACGAGTTGGTTTCCATCAGGATTCCCTCCTACCCAGGCAGTTGAGTATACCCAAAACTCCCGGCATTCCAACCACCAGCGGGCCTAGTTGCTACGCAGCCTATCACGGCCATCCGCCCATTGCACCTTGCCGCCGATGCTGTGCTTAGCTTGACCAATCCGGTTATTGTCCTTAGACTAGAATTGTGTTCAGAGCTTGACCAGCCCATATGGTATTGAAACGGTTGCATGCTCTCCCCGCACTAGTTCTCGTCTTTGCCACCTGCCTCACAGCGCAGCAAAGCACTCCGATTCTCCCTCTGAGCGACGTCCACGCCGGGCAGAAGGGCGTGGGAAGGACGATCTTCTCCGGCGACAAGATCGAAGAGTTCCAGGTGGAAATCCTGGGAGTGCTAAGAAATGTGCTGGCTCCCAAGCGCGACGTCATATTGGCGCGCCTCGCGGGCGGGCCGCTGGAAAAGACGGGGGTCATTGCCGGAATGAGCGGCAGCCCGGTTTACGTGGACGGTAAACTGGTCGGCGCGGTGGCCCTGTCGTTCCCTTTTTCCAAGGAACCTCTGGCGGGAATCACTCCCATCCAGGAGATGCTGGCGGTCGTTCCGGCACCATCCAAGGGCGCAGCGGAAGCCGCTCCCAGCGGGGACTCCAGTGCGAACTTTCGTATTTCACGTCGAACCGAGGCGGGGACGGGCGGCGGCCGCCTGCTCCTTGACGCCAATGCCAGTTCGCTTCCACCTTCGTTCCCGGCGCTTACCGAAACGGCAGGGACTTCATTTTCCAGTCTCCTTCTGCCTTTGCGCTTTGGGGGATTCTCGGACGACGTGATCACCCGTTTTGCGCCCGAGTTCCGGCGCCTGGGATTCGAACCCGTGGCCGGAAGCTTAGTGGCCGGCGGCCAGGAGGCATCCCCTCCCAGCCCGACTGACCTTACGCCGGGTTCAATGATCAGCCTGTTGCTGGTAAGCGGCGACTTGAATTTGAATGTGGATTGCACGGTGACCTTGCGGCAAGGCGACAACCTTTACGCGTGCGGCCACCGCGTGCTTTCCATCGGTCCTGCACGCTTTCCGTTCGCGCCCTCACACGTCATCACGACCGTCCCCAGCCTGGCTTCATCGTTCAAGTTGGACGCCCCCGGCGCGGTGGCAGGTACGATCCGGCAGGACCGTTTCAGCGCCATCTACGGCGTGGTGGGAGAGACAAACCCTCCCCTGATCCCGGTCCACCTTCATGTGGAATCGACGCTCAATACACCGGTCGATTACAAGTTCGAGATGGTTGAGGAGCCATTTCTCTCTCCGCTGCTCGCCAACCTTACCCTGATGTCCGCGCTCTCCGTCACGGAACGAGGCGTGGGAAATTCGACCCTGAAGCTGAAGGGTAAGATTCAACTGGCCGGGGGCCGCTCGGTGGACCTGGAAGATATCCTTTCGAGCGAGGCCGGGGCGGCGAATCTGGCTGCGGCCGACGTGGCCGCGCCGCTCTCGCTTCTGATGTCAAGCGGGTTCCCGGATCTGAAGGTCCAGGACATCAACCTACAGGTTACCGCCACCGACGAGAGACGCGTTGCAAGCGTCGAGCAGGTCTGGAGTACGAAATCGGAGGTGCGCCCCGGGGACAGCCTGGAACTCAACGTCCTGTTGCGCCTGCCGGGCGGTGAAAGGCTGACGGAAAAGATCCCGGTGAAGGTCCCGGAGAGTGTTACGGACAAGATGCTTTCGGTCGTCGTGGGCGGAGGCTCCAGCATCAACGCCCTGGAGTTTCGCTTCACGCCGCTCGGCGCCTCGCCGAACGATCTGGACCAGTTGGTGCGCGCTCTGAATCGGATACGGCGCAACAACCGGCTGTACGCCCTGGTGATGGCGCCGGAGCGATCCTTCGTGATGCAGGGCGACGAATACCCGTCTCCGCCCCCCTCCCTGCTCCAGACTTTCCTGGCTGATCCAGCCGCGGCCTCCAGCGTAGTTTTCAGCGCCACGTCGGTGATTGGAGACTTTGAGACCAAGCCCATTGCCTATACGATTCAGGGCCAAAAGACACTAATGCTGAAAGTAACGGGGCCTGGAAAGTAGCCGCGCCCCAGCAACTCTCGCCGTCAAGAGGGAGTGATCAAGAAAGGTTGGGCATGAAACTTCGCCGCTGTACCTGCTTCCTGTTCTTCGCGCTCGCCGTGGCTTTTCCGGCCTGGGGAGTCGAAACGGCCTTCTGGCAAATCGGGACCTTTGATGAGTTCCTGCAGGGTACACTCGAGGGAGTCTCCCTCAGCAAGACCGGCAGCCTAACCCTGGCTCCGGACACTCGTCTGGTGTTCAGCCCGGAGGAAGCACTGGCCTTGGCGCTAGAGCGCGACGCGGCGGGCAACCTCTACGTGGGCACCGGCCACCAGGGAAAAGTCTTCCGTGTCGGTCCCAACCAGAAATCGAGCCTCTTTTTCACTGCCCACGAGCCCGATGTCTTCGCGCTGGCGGCCGGCCCGGATGGCGCAATCTACGTGGGCACTTCCCCGGAAGGCAAAGTCTATCGGGTTACGCCCGACGGCAAGTCAAGCATCTTCTACGATCCCAGGACAAAGTACATCTGGGCGTTGCTATTCGATGCGCAGGGACGCCTTTACATCGCCACCGGCGACAAGGGACAGATTCTCCGTGTTGACTCGTCTGGAAAGGGCGAAGTCTTCTTTGACAGCAAGCAAACCCACATCATGTGCCTGCGGCTCGATCCCCAAGGGAACATTCTGGCTGGCAGCGTCCCGAATGGCCTCGTCTATCGGCTGAGCCCCCAGGGAAAAGCCTTCGTCCTCTATCAAGCGAGTCTCCCGGAGGTTCATGACCTGGCCGTTGACTCGGCGGGCCACATCTTCGCCGCAACATTAGGTGGCACAGGTGGCAAAGGCTCGCCGGAACTTCTGCTGGCTCCGCCGGGCGTCATCCCGGCAGGTGGTGTCACAACCGTCACCGTCACCGCCTCGACGGACCCCGAGCAGGTGTCATCAAAAGGCCAGACTCCAGCCCCGGAGACCAAGGCTCCCAGTTTCAACCGCCCCGCTCCCACCACGTCGCCAACCTTGCCACTGCAGATGACCCAAGGACGTGGCGCCCTGATAGAGATATCCCCGGATTCGACGGCAGAAACCATCTGGAGTTCCAATAACGAGAGCATCTTTGCCCTGGCCGTGCGCAAAGGCCACGTACTGTTTTCCACAGATGGACATGGGCGGATTTTTGATTTGGAGCCAACCCAGGATGGTGGCATGCTGACCCTGCTGACAGAAACCCAACAATCGCTGGCCACACGCCTGCTTCTGGGGGGCTCGGACCTCTACGTCGCCACTAGCAACGCGGGCAAGCTCTTCCGCATCGACGCGGCACCCACCCGCGAAGGCACTTTTGAGGCGCCGGTGAAAGACGCCAAATTCGTTTCGCGCTGGGGAGTCCTGGCTTGGCGAGGCGAAGTGCCGCCCGGATGCACGCTGGAATTCTACACACGCTCCGGGAATTCCGACCGGCCCGACCATACCTGGGGCGATTGGGCGGGCCCCTATAAGAACCCTCAGGGCGACCCGGTGACCAGTGCTCCCGCCCGGTATATCCAGTGGAAAGCGGTGTTTCGAGCTTCGGGGAGCGCTTCGCCGGCCCTGGATGACGTCACGGTTTCCTATCTGAACCAGAACCTCGCCCCCCAGATACACTCCCTAAACGTCAGCACGTCGGGCGAACGCACGGGGCCTACGGAAGGGGCGCCTAATATCTCGATGGGACCCATAGTCACCGTGACGGCGGCCCCTACGGTGGGCTTTGGCCCGCAGCCCTCCTCCGGCCCATTGGGGAAGATTCCTGTTACCCTGACTTGGCAAGCGGACGACCCCAACGGAGACCAGTTGGTGTACAGTCTTTACGTCCGAGCGACCGATGAGCGCGAGTGGCACTTGGTAAAGGGTCAACTCCACCAGTCTAATTACACAATTGAACCAAATATGTTGGCCGACGGAAAATACGTTGCCCGCCTTGTAGCATCTGATGAGGACTCCAATCCGCCGGCTTTGGTGAGAAAGGCCGAGATACTGAGCGCGCCGTTTTGGATCGACAATACCCCGCCCGAGGTGGAGGTCGCAAAGCAGGCAGTGAGCGGCTCAGCAGTGGCGGTACAATTTGTCGCAGAAGACGCGACGTCGCCCTTGCGCAGTGCTGAGACTTCCTTGGATGGGAAGAGCTGGCAAGACGCCATCTCGGACGATGGCATTGTAGATTCGCGCAAGGAGACATTCACCATAAAGGTGAACCACCTTGCCACCGGGGAGCACGTGCTGGCGTTGCGCGCGTACGACACTGCGGGCAACGTTGGAGTCGGGAAGGCCGTTATCTACGTTCCCGGCGACCCGTCGCGGTAGAGGGGAAGGTACGCCGTAACCGGCCGGAACGCGCCGTCGTCATCTAGAAGTAAGACAACTTTCGAAAACCGTCCCGCATCTCACCAAACGAGCTGAGGTGCGGCCGATCGTGAACCGTATTGAGCCAGCAGAAGACACCAGCGCCGAAGGCTGCCTCTGAATCTCAACTCATTGCGCGTGCCCAACGGGGTGATGAAGAGGCTTTCACCGCCCTGTTCGAAGCCCACAAGCGGCGGGTGTATTCCCTCTGCTTGCGCATGACGGGCAACACGGCAGAAGCGGAAGATCTGGCGCAGGAAGCTTTTCTTCAGCTCTTCCGAAAGATCTCGACGTTCCGCGGCGAGTCAGCCTTTTCGACCTGGTTGCACCGGCTGGCCGTCAATGTCGTATTAATGCATCTGCGCAAGAAGGGTTTGCAGCAGATATCCCTGGACGAGGCGGACAACTCACAAGATGAGCCGGTGAAACGGGACTACGGCGACGACGACCGCCGCCTGATTGGTTCTGTAGATCGCATCGGCCTACAGCGGGCGATTGCGGACTTGCCTCCGGGCTACCGGACGGTCTTCGTGCTGCACGATGTCGAAGGTTACGAGCACAATGAGATCGCCGAAATAATGAGCTGTTCGGTAGGCAACTCCAAGTCGCAGCTTCACAAGGCCCGCATGAAGCTGCGGGAACGGCTGCGCCTGGACCGCAAGGGAGAGGCAGGTCGCGAGGCATTACCTGCCGCCGAACCCGTAGGAGAAGCGGAAGAAGAGTCATGAACGAGCGTCGATACGAAAAATCCGCCGCCTGCTTCCAATTCGATGGAGAATTGGAAGCCTATCTGGAAGGGGAAGCACGGCCTTCCGTGGTCGCGCATGCCCGGGAGTGTGCCTTCTGCGGCGCTTTGCTAAAAGACCTGCAACAGATCACCCAGATGGCCGGAGAGATGCCCCTGGAGGAGCCTTCTCCCACCGTTTGGGCCAACGTGCGGTCGCAACTGGAATCAGAAGGAGTCTTCCGGCCGCAGCAAGGCGTCTGGAGCCGGTTTCTGCTCTGGCGGCCGGTTCTACACCCTGTTCCCTTGGGAGCGCTCGCCTTGTTGATGCTTTTGGGCGGTGCAATTTCTCTCCCGCCCGGAGGGACTCGAACCTCGTATCTTCCCGACGCCGTGCCCTCCGCGCCTGTGGCCGCTGTCGAGTCCTCTACCCTGCCCGTCGGCGAGGAAGAAAACCTGGCAAGTCTGGTCGAACAGTTGGAAAATAACTTTCACGCGAACGAAGCGACCATCTCACCGGACCTGAAGGCCACTTACGAAAAGAGCCTGGTGTCCCTGAATGCTTCGATTCGCGAATGTCTGGACACTCTGAAGCACGAACCGCGGAGTGCACTCACGCACGAGTACCTGTTAACGGCATATACACGTAAGGCTGAAGTTCTTTCTTCTGCGTTGGAGTTTCGTGGGCGTTAAGTGAAGGGATTACGGGATTGAAACGGCAAAGATTCACCAGCACGAGGTTTGCGACGCGGCAAGTGCTCGAGACCCTGGTGATCGCTCTCATCCTTCCCGCCGGAATGTTGTGGGCAGGGGGCCAGGGACACCAGGAAAAGACGTTCGACACCACGCGCGAGCCCCGCATCAGTTTGACCAACTTCCGGGGCACCGTCTTGGTGCGTGGCTGGGACAAAGCGCAGGTTCACCTGATCTATACCGTCGCTTCTCCCCGCGTGGAAGTCGATACGGAGGCCTTGCCCACAGCGGGCGCAGCGGAGAAGATCCACTTCGCCACGCATCTGTTAGACCCGCTGGCCAAAGGCGATGACGAGGCCGCCAACTACACGGTCGAGGTTCCATCCAGTTCCAATCTGGAAATCCGCAATCCCCAGGGAAGCATTCGCGTTGAGGGCATTCAGGCCGATGGAACGATCGAATCGGTGAGCGGCGATATTACGGTCAAGGATTTTGCCGGCCACCTCTCAGTACGCTCCGTGGGCGGGAATATTGAAATACTGCGGCCCTCCGGGCACGTCGACGCCGTGTCGATCACCGGCAACCTGCACTTCGTCTCTCCCGTCACCAACATGTTGCGCGGCAGCACGACCTCCGGAAAGATCGTCTTCGAAGGGGATTTCACGGAACGCGGGGACTACATCCTTTCCACTTACAATGGTGACGTGGACGTCGCCTGCCCGTCGCACGCCTCGTTCGAGGTCGCGGCGACCACCCAGCGCGGCAGAGTTATCAATACTCTGCCCATCAAGAGACATCATGCGTCCGCCTCACCAAGAGCCGAGGCCAATAGCTTGATGGGGACCAACAGTACGGGGCGGGCCACGGTGGACTTGAAATCTTACAGCGGGACCATCCGCATCCGTCCGGCGGATTAAGAGCCGGCGCGAGCTTCCGCAAACCAGGAAAACCACGAGACAAATACGTTGTCGGTGTGTGTGTGGCACTTTCGCCGCGCCAGCGCCGCGGTGCCGGTTGCAGCTCGGCTTGTGGGCGGCGCACACGTTGAAACATGTATGTTTGCGCTGCAAGCCGTGGGGCGCCGCACACATGCCGTTTGGGGGCATGTGTGCGATCAGGGAAACAGGTTGCATCACAAGGCGCGCGCGGCAACCTGAGGCGGGCAGTTCGGACCGCCGGTCATGTGGCTGGGGCAGGGCGAGCCCAGCCCCGCGTCTTGGTGCCCGGATCAAGCCAGGCAGCGAGTAGCGTGAGCCACCGTTTTTGTGGTCCGCGTCTCTTCTGTAGCGATCAACCTCATCAAGGTGTATGGTTTCCTCGTGTCGAAAGGAGAGGATGCGGTCCGCAACCGTCGGGGGTTGTGTGAGGGTGTCAGCCGGGTCGCACACATCCCGGCAAAACCCGCCGGGACGTATGCGCCACCCGCGTGCCCAACTCGTACCGGCTGCCTCCCGCGCCGATGCTCGGCCTTCAACATAACGCGCCCAAGGTCACGCCACCATCAACCGGTGCCACCGGCTCGTGGAACTTTTTTGACTTCTTACCGGCCCCAGGGGGAACAGTACCATGGTTCCCGATATAGAAATGGGGGTTGGATGCGGGCCGTGCGAAACACGGTAAGGGTCTTTTCCGCCAGATAGATCTTTAGAGGTTACGTTCATGACCTAGGAGGGGGTGCCAGCGACACGACGAACAGCAGAGTCAATAGTGGGTCTGCGCCAAGTCGCACTCTGTTTGTTGGACGAAACTTGGGCTGTGTGAAAAGGGGGGAGGTCATGGGGCAAGGTTTCGAAGAGGGTTCGCTTGCGCGAAAAGGCGGAAGAACAGCCTTCTTCATTGTCCTGCTTGTTTCATTGGCTGCAAGCGTTGAGAGATTATGGAGCTTCCCTCAGGGCGACATGTCGGCGCCCAGTTTGAGCGACTCGCTTTGTTTCGCATACGAGTACAGCGGTGACGTATACCTGCAATGCAAAGGGCGCACCGACCGGATGACCCTGCTGAAGAATGTCGATAGCTTCGCCATAGCGCCAGACGGCTCCTCGTTTGCAGTCATCCGGGGCAACAGAACTCTGGAAGTAGCTTCGACCCAACTTGGCTCTAGACCTAGGGCGGCCAAGTTGGATTCTAATTCCGAGCTGTACGCCTCGTGTGGGACCATACTTCGGTTATCTCAAGACCCATCACTACTCATTATTCCACGCGCTCCCTCTCTTGGGGGAATGCTGGGAATTGTGCACGATGTCTTGAGTGGTCAACGATTGACTTACCCCCCGCACCGGGTGTTCCGGTGTAGCGCCGACAGGAGCGTCCTCGCAGGTACCACGGATCCTTACCGGTCGGTGTTGATGGAAGGTTACCCGCCGCAGCGAGAGGTCGCGCGCTCGCCGGACGAGGGTTTCTCCTTCGACTATGACCTCAGCCCGGACGGACGATTTCTTGCGTACGGGATCGCCTCAAGCCTCTGTGTAGAACGCCAGGGCTCGAGGATCGGATGCTTCTCAGAACTCGCAGGGCCCGGCCGCATTTCGGTGTCCAACTCAGGCACGGTTCTTTTTGGCAGCTACTTCAATAGGACGTGCCACTATGGTCCAGGAGACCGCATCTCGTTTGATCCCATCCCGGGAGAAATCGAATCTGGCGAGTGTTATGCAATCATGCTGTGGACACCGCCAGACAAGAAGCCGACAGTTCTGAAACTTGGCGCTGGCGAGCCGCAATGGATTTCTCCAGAAACAGCCTCCAAGTTGATTGCATGGAAGAAATCGCGGTGAGCCAGCTAACATCCGCGGGTGGCGCATACGTCCTGACTGCCCTTTGTCAGGATGTATGCGACCTCGGGGCAGCCACTCCGAAGATCATCGAGGAGGCCATCATGCCGATCAATCATCGCGAAATCGTTGCGGACATCAGAGAGCACGTTCAGAAGTCTGGTGCCGGTTTTGGCGAGTGGTGGGTGGGGACGGCGAGAGACTCTCACGGCGCATTCTTTGAGAGCCACCGCGTCGCTGAACTGAACGATGGTTTTATCTACCGCGAAGTTTACACACCCACGGGCGCCCAGGAAGCCCGCGACTACCTCGCGAACGAATGCGGCCTGCATCTCGACCTCGAAGACGTGCCCGAACCCGGCCGGGGGAAACGATGTCAGGGGGAAACGGTGTCAGGGGGGGGAACGGTGTCAGGTACCGGGGGAAACGGTGTCAACCGGGGAAACGGTGTCAGGTACCGTTTCCACAGCCCCGCGTCTTTGTGCCCGGATCACGCCAGGCAGCGAGTAGCGTGAGCCACCGTTTTTGTGGTCCGCGTCTCTTCTGTAGCGATCAACCTCGTCAAGGTGTATGGTTTCCCCGTGTTGAAAGGGAAGGATGCGGACCGGACGCGCGGCGGGTTGTGTAAGGGTGTCAGCCGGGTCGCACACATCCCGGCAAAACCCGCCGGGACGTATGCGCCACCCACGACTCTTACGGACCCGAGCGGACTGTACATCTGTGACGGCACAGTGGCACAGTGTGCGGCATTCGAGACCGCGCGGCAGAACGCGCTGGCCTCCAAGATTGCGGCAGACGTGCGGGCAGCAAAATCCTATGGTGATCCAGGGAACGACAATGGTGTGAACGTGGGCTTCGCTGACAAATTGAAAGGTGATCGCGGTGGAATTACTCGCGGACGCGGCACGGGCGTGGAGTTAGACCCGAATAACCCGACAGTGGGCAGAGCTGCCGTAAATGTCACAATCCTGAGCAGCCAATCCGGGAATGAGGAAACAATTGTCCATGAGGGCAGCCATGTGGCGGACCGGCAAGATGTGGTAAGTGCTCTGAACCGCGGAGACATGGACGCCGTGAGAGCCTTGAACATCACGGGCAGACAAAGCGAGATAAGAGCGTATCAACTCTCCATCGGATACGCGCAGCGGGGGAATCAGACTCTGAACTTCGGGGCTTGTGGGCTCATGCAAGAGTGCAAATTTCCCCCAGGCATGATGCCTGCGTTGCGAGACCAGCGCATAAACGATCTCTTGGATACCCAGTACGACCCAAGGGACTTAAACAGCGTAATTCTTCCAGGCTTGCCATGAACAGCGCCACAAGATGTTCCCGTTCGGTTATCACGATTGTCCTGTGCGTCGCATTTAGTGTGCCCTGCGGCGGGGGTGAACCTCATGAGCAGAAGGCACTCAGCCTGTGCCAGCTCGTAGAGAACTGGAAGAGCTACAACCGACAAACGGTACGATTACGGGCTATCTATGCTGTAGGTCCCGTTACGGATTGGGTGTACGACCCGGCATGTGGAGATGCCTACTCCGGGGTCCGGTTCCGAGACGACGTCAAAGGTCGCTACACAAAGCTGGACCGGGTCGTCTTTGAGGACAAAGTGCACAGGCGTGCGTGGGTAACCATTGAGGGTGTGTTCCACGGTCCAGAGCCGTACTCGGATGATGAGATAGCTCGGACGCCGCCGCAGCTAAGGGACATGTTCCGGAAAGGGCACCGGCGGTACGGCCACATGGACATGTTTGACTCCATGATCGAAGTGAGTAATCTGGCCAAGGTTTCGAGGGTTGCCGACAGCGTCCCCGTCACTAAGATCGACCCTGGTAGGCGAATCTTCCCGAACCTGCCATGAATAACGAAGAGGGCCCTGAGGAGGCGTGGCAGGCTGGCACCCAGCGGTGGCTTCGCCACCTGCCTTTGCGCCGTGTTGCTGCCCTGAAAACCGCGGGTGGCGCATACGTCCCGGCCGCTCTTTGTCAGGGTGTGTGCGACCCGATGCGTCACAAGGTGCGCGTGGCAACCTAAAGCGGGCAGCTGGGACCGCCTCATGTGGCTGGCGCAGGGCGAGCCCGGCCCTGCGTCTTGGTGCGCTGATCAAACCAGGCAGCGGGTAGCATGGACCACCGGTTTTGTGGTCCGCGTCTCTTCTGTAGCGATCAACCTCATCAAGGTGTATGGTTTCCTCGTGTTGAAAGGAAAGGATGCGGACCGGACGCGCGGCGGGTTGTGTGAGGGCGTCAGCCGGGTCGCACGAGGGCGTCAGCCGGGTCGCACACATCCCGGCAAAACCCGCCGGGACGTATGCGCCACCCGCGAAGCAGTTTCACACAGAGGCAGGGTACAGGGAATAGGGAAGAGGGAACAGGTTGGCCTGCCCGCGTGTAAGGGCGCGCGGCCGTGCGCCCTGGGGCGAATGCCATCCGCCCCTGCAGCCGGGGCAGGTGCCGGCCGCCTTTGTAGCGCGGTCATGTTTCTCAATGCCCGCGGTTTTGAGGCTGGGCCGGCGCACGGGCCAGCCGGCCTAGGGCGAATGCCATTCGCCCCTACCGGCGGGAGAAGTGCCCGCCGCTACGCGGCGCGCGTGAATGGAGTTGAGGACCCGGCGCGCCCGTGCCTTTACGGTACACATTATTATTCTTGACATATTTACCATAATGATATACGCTGGGAGCGTTTCGCCGGAGCGCGGCGGGCAAGACGCTCAGGCCCCGCCAGCCGCTACCCTACGATGTTTATGAAACGCGGGCACTTACGACCATTTCGGGCAAGATTACTGAGCGTTAAGTTGTTGAAAGTACAAGGGATATGTTTCGGCGGCCCTTGCGGCCGCGAAAAAAAACATTCGGTAACTCCTACGATGTTGATGAAAAGAAGCGACTTAAAAAGCGACATGTTGGCAATAGCTACGATGTTGATGAAAAATAAGAAACTTACGCGCCGCACCCTACGATGTTGCTGAAAAAAAGCCATTTACCGCAGGTGGCAATCACGGAAGGGTCGCAGAGGAACGCAAACGGCGCGTGGCTCTGCGCTACACAGTCGGGTTAGCGCCGGATGTGGCGCTGACCTTCAGGCCAGCACGTGCCGACCTGAAGGTCGGCGCTACGGCCAAATTAGGTCAGCACCAGGCAAGTTGCGCAATTTACAATCCCGCCACTATAATCTCAGACGGATACTCTTGAGAGAGATGATGTGTCAGAATGCAGCAGCCAAGCCGTAAGTTGATATACCTCCTGGGCTTTATGGGAAGCGGAAAGTCCACCGTGGGCAAACTGCTGGCGGACGAGCTGCGCTGGCCGTTCATCGACCTCGACACGGTGATTGAGGCCGGACAGGGACTAACGATCCGCGCGATTTTTGAAAACTCCGGAGAGCCTTTCTTCCGGCAAATCGAGCACGCCGCCCTGGCCGAGTCCTCGAAAACGGACCCGGCGGTTATCGCTCTGGGTGGAGGCACGTTTGCCCAACCTGCTAACGTGGACTTCATTCGGGAAACGGGGGGCACGACGATCTGGCTGGACTGTCCGCCCGAGATCTTGCGCAAGCGGTGCGAAGGCATCGAGAACCGTCCGCTGTTCCGCGATGCCGAGTCATTCGGTAAACTGCTTATGGAACGGGTTCCGTATTACCGCCTTGCGGATATCCACATCTCGACCGAGAATCAGGAACCTAACGAAGTAGTGGAAGAAATCTTGGGCCTGAACTTATTCTGATTCAAAAGGAGCCGACCCTGGCCTCTCTGAAAGCATATCGATGGCTCGTTGTCGTTGTGCTGCTGGCTCTAGCGGCGGCCGCGCCAGCACCTGCAGGCCAAACTCCGGCCTCGGCACAGCCCGACCCCACTGACCGTGGCACGTTCGAACTCTACGCCGCCGGCAAGAGCATCGGGACAGAAAGGTTCGAAATCCGCAGCCACGCGGAACAGGTGGAAGCCCAATCCGAGATTCACTTGCAAGTCGAGCAGGCCGGCAAGGTCGTCGAGGCAAGGACCACATCGAACCTGGTGCTGGACCCCCAACTGCGCCCTCTCGCATACACGTGGACGCAGAGAGGGACGCAATCCTCGCACCTTGAAATCGATTTCCGTTCCTCTCCCGTCCGCACGCATTACAAAACTGTGAGCGGGCAAAAGGACGAGCGGGAATTCAAGCTTCCCAAGGACGTCGTGGTGCTCGACGACAACGTGCTTCACCACTACCAGTTGCTCCTCGACCGCTATGACCCCGCAGCGGGCGGGAAACAAACATTTCAGGCGTTCATTCCGCAAGAAGCCTTGCCCGGGGTGGTGACCGTGGAACAAGCGGGCATGGGGCCCGCTCCCCGAGGGGAAAGCGCACAGAACCTGCGACATTTCGTACTGACGACAGAACTGGCCCGGGTCGATCTTTGGGTGGATAGCAATACGCATCTCCAGGCCGTCGCCGTTCCGGAAGCACAATTCCAAGCCGTCCGGAAAAAGTGATCCATGGATAACATTCTGGTTACCGGAGGTGCTGGTTTCATCGGCTCCCACGTGGTGGAGCGGATCATCCGTTCTGGCAAGCGTGTGGCGGTGGTCGATAACCTGGACGAGTATTATGATCCGGAACTGAAGCGGGCGAACCTACGGGAGGTGGCGGCGAGCGGGAAATTCGAGTTCCACGCGCTGGACATTCGCGATGCCGAGGGAGTCGAGCGGGTCTTCCGCGACTTCCAGCCGGAAGCGGTCGTGCACCTCGCCGCCCGGCCGGGCGTGCGCGCGTCGTTCCTGCAGCCGGACCTCTGCGCATCCGTCAATGTGATGGGAACCCTGCGGCTTCTGGAAACCAGCCGGCAGAGCGGTGTGCTGCGGTTCATCTTTGCCTCCTCAAGCTCTGTCTACGGCCGTACGAACCGCGCCCCGTTCACGGAAGATGCGGCAACCAACCATCCCCTGTCCATCTACGCAGCCACCAAAGCTTCCGGCGAGGCTCTGGCGTACACCTTCTCTCAAGCGTATAAGCTCCCCGTCGTCTGCTTGCGCCTATTCACAGTGTTTGGACCTCGCCAGAGGCCGGACCTTGCGATCCGCAAATTTGCCACGCTGCTGCTTGCCGGAGAAGAAGTGCCCGTCTTCGGTGACGGGAGCCTCCAGAGAGACTTCACCTACGTTGACGACATCGTCGACGGAATCCTCCGCGCCTTGGATATTCCCACCGCTTTCGATGTGTTCAACCTGGGCAACTCACGCCCGGTTGAGTTGAACGACATGATTGAAACCCTGGCGCGCGAGATGGGCAAGCCGGTACGCAAGAAGTTCCTCCCCGTTCCTCCCGGTGAAATGACACTGACTCACGCCGACCTCAGCAAGTCACGTCGCATGCTTGGTTACTCGCCACAAGTCAGCTTCGAAGAAGGAATTCGCAGATTCGTTGGATGGCTCAACGCGGCCAAGTGAGATCTTCCGCGGATGGCAAGGTCGAATTGCCCGGAAGTGTGCGGACTTTCGAGGCCACAAAAACACACAAGCGGCATCCGGTGTGCTCTCCGGATGCCGCTTGACGTCAAATACTCTCTGTCACCAGCTTATCGCCTGAACTACGGCACAGGCGTTTCATCAAAGCTGGGGCAAGTCTGGCCTGCGGGCGGAACGTACGGGCTGTCCGGCAACCCCGTCGTTACCTTGTTGTACCAGCAACCCGCATACAACTCCGCAGCCGCGGCATTCGCTGCCGCCGTCTGCGCTGCCGTCACCGCACTCGCCGCAGTCGTGTTCGCCGTGTTCGCGGCTGCCGTCGCGGCGTTCGCGGCCGTGATCGCTTCGTTCGCCGCGTCCTTCGCGTCGTTCGACCGGCTTATCCCTATCCCCGCCAGAACCGCCGCTGCGCCGCCCGCACCAATGGCTCCGACTTCCAGAGCGGTACTCCCGCCGCCGCCCCAACCGCCGCCACCTTTCTGTCCATTCCGGGCCTTCGGCGCAATTACGATCGTCTG
>Ga0335069_10001857_pt1 | contig 33303 bp, 24 predicted proteins | sample Lox_Sample_11_FD_206714 | JGI IMG/M metagenome (GOLD analysis project Ga0335069, IMG submission 206714) | Soil microbial communities from Loxahatchee National Wildlife Refuge, Florida, United States - Lox_Sample_1.1 | ecosystem: Environmental > Terrestrial > Soil > Wetlands | place: USA...
GGCCGCCGTCGCCGCCGACGAGCCGTCGCCGAAGTCCCAGAGCCAGGAGGTCGCGGCGGCAGGCGAGGTGTCACGGAGAACGACCGTCTGGCCGGCGACCGGGTTGGGCGGGTCGATCTCGAAGGTCACCGTCGGCGAGGCGCCCGCGCGGGCGAACCAGAGGCTCGCGGCGGCGAGGGCGGCGAGGACGAGCGTGCGGCGAAGGGTTCTGTTCATGAGGCTCGCGTCAAAGAGCGGGGGCGGCCCCGTGGCCGCCCCCGTCCCGGATCTCTCTCAGCAGCTGCCCGGGGGCGCGCCCAGGAACCCGAGGTCCATCGTCGGGAAGTTGTCCTTGTTCGGGAAGACCGATCCCATGTCGAGGTCGGCCACGCCGAACCACTTCGCGAGGGTTCCGCCGTACTGGTCCGCGCCGGTGGTCGGAATCCAGCGGCCGCGGCCGTTCGAGGCGCTGTTGGTGGTGTCGTCGGGGCCGCCGACCTGCAACGTCGGGAAGATCGACCCCGTCGAGCCGTTCGGCGTGCCGTAGAAGTTGCCGCCGCCGACCGCGTCGCCGATGACGAGCTGGTGGCTGCCCCAGCCGTGGTCGGTCCCGGCGTCGCTTCCCGTCCCGGACTCCTGGAGGGTCCTCGAGAAGTCCGACAGGGTGAACGTCGTGATCTTGTCCTGCAGGCCGAGCTCGATCGTCGCCTGGTAGAACGCGTTCAACGCCTGCGACAGGTCGAGGAAGTTGTTGCCCTGGTCGTTCGTCTGGTTCTGGTGCGTGTCGTAGCCGCCCTGCGAGACGAAGAAGATCTGGCGCGACAGCGACAGCCCCGGCGCGGTCTGGACGAGCTTGATGACCTTGGCGACCTGCTTCAACTGGCTGGCGAGGCTCGTGTTCGGGAACACGGTGTTGATGGTGGGATCGGTGGAGAAGTCCGCGCTGATGTCGACGGCCTGCTGCGTCGTGGAGCTCGCCGCCGCGATCATGGTGGCCGTGTTGTCGATGGTGCGGAGGTAGTCCATGGAGCTGCGGCGCGCGGCGTCGGTGGCCGAGCCGCTGAAGCCGTTCAACACGAGGACGCTCGTCAGCGACCCGGTCCCGATCGACAGCGGGCGCTTCAGGCCGATGGCGAAGGTCGAGGAGCCCGCGATCGAGGTGATCGTCGGGAAGCCGCCGCCGGCGGCGTTGCAGGTCGCCACGGCGTCGGCCGACCGCCCGCCCCAGCCCGTCGAAATCTTGATGTCCGAGCGGCCCGACTGCCAGGCCTGGATCTGGTCCGAGTGGGAAAACAGGGCGTAGGGCTTCGGCACGCTGTTGCCCATGTACTGGGACTGCGTCAGGGGCGTGACCAGCGGGCCGACGTTGGTGACCACGGCGAGCTTGTTCGCGTTGTAGAGGCTGACGAGCTCCGGCATGTTCGGGTGGAGCCCGAACGTCCGGCCGCCGAGGCTCGCCGGCGGGGCGCCGAGCGGCAGGACGCTGCCCTGGGCGACCGCGATCGTGGGACGCTGCGACTGGTACGAGGCGTAGTAGGAGTCGGTCGGGATGACCATGTTGTTCGAGTCGCTCCCGCCGTTCAGGAACACGCACACCAGGGCGCGGTAGTTGCCGGTCACGTCGTTGGGCGTGGCCAGCAGGTTGACGAGCCCGAACTTGCGGATGGTTCCCTGAAGCGCCGACGCGCCGAGGGCCGCGCAGGTCGTCCGGACGAGGAAGTCCCTTCTCGAATGCGACATGGCGTTACCTCTGCACCTGGTACTGCGACGAGGTCGCGACCAGATAAAGCGCCTGGCGGGCGCGTTTCAACGTGTCGGTCGACGGGGTGACGGCTTCGACGGCGCCGACGATCGACGTGCGCATGTCGTCGGACATCGCCCCGTGGAGGAGCAGGCGATTCAGCTTGTCGACGAGGTTGGCCGAGTTCGGCGCCAGCTGCTGGAGCTCGGTCAGGTCGATCGACGTCCCGTTGGGCGTGTAGCAGGACGTCGTGCTGCAGTTGATCGCGATGCTCGAGAAGACGATCGTGTTCATGAAGTTCGCGCGCTTCAGAGACGTCGACGCGTCCATGACGCCGAACTCGGGACCGAAGAGGCCGGCCGAGGCGGGCGGCGCGTAGTAGTCCTGCGGAAAGTAGCTGAAGACCGTCGGCGGCTTCCAGATTTCCTGTCCCTGGTCGCGGGCGCAGTTGCTGCAGGTCGAGATCGCGCCGTCGGACTGCGTGCTGCGGTTGGCCGACTGCGCGTTGAAGGCCCGGAGGATCCCGAGCATGAACTCGGCGGGCTCCTTGAGCTTGCCGTAGTTGACGTCGGCCGGGGCGTTGCGCGCTTCGGGATCGAGGAGGATCGCCTTCACCACCGCCCACAGGCTGCCGCGCACGCCCGAGCCGTTGTCGTTGAAGAAGCCGGCGACGCGCTCGATGTAGGCGGGCGACGGGTTCGACGTGACGAGGTTGTGGATCAGTTCGCGCGCGAGATACGGCGCGATGTTCGGATGGTTGAAGAGCGCGTCGAGGCCCATCGACAGGTCGGTTGCCGCGGGCTGCCCCGACGGGATCGCGGTCGCCGCGCCGTCGCCGTTCAGGTTCGGCAGGAAACCGAGGAAGAGGTTCTTGGCGCTCGTGTCGTGCCGGTCCTCCTGGTTCGAGCCGTTCTTGTGGATCGGCATCGGGTTCAGGTAGTCGCCCGTCGTGTCGGTGTCGCCGGCGAGGCTGACGGAGACGCTCGGGATGTACCACCCCGTGAACACCAGCTTCATGTTGTCGATGACCGACTGGTCGTAGCTCGGCAGCGGCAGCCCGGTGACGCCGTCGTTCTGCGTCGAGCCGTCCTGGTTCAGAAGATCCGTGCCGATCGAGAACAGCTGCATGACCTCGCGCGCGTAGTTCTCGTTCGGGCTGTTCTTGGTCGAGGTGTCCATGTTGAGGAACTCGCCCATCGCGGGGTTCAACGTCAGGTCCTCGAGGAGGTCACGGTAGTTCCCGAACGCGTCGTTGTTGAGCAGGTTCAGGTAGGGGATGACCTGGCTCGGCCGCGTGATCGTGTTGGTCGACACGACGTCGATCTTGTGGAGCGCGAAGAAGACACGCTGCCGAAGCTGGTCCTGGCCGTACAGCGCGTTCTTGAAGAACGCCGTGTAGAGGGGGAACGTCGAGTAGTTGTCGCGTCGGCAGTTGGGCGGCGTGGCGGCGGTGCCGTCGCCGCAGGCGGACGGCGTGCTGTCCGGGACGAGCGGCTGCGCCGGGATGAGCGACGGCGGAATCGAGTACTGCGATGCGAGCCACGGCAGGTAGCCCTGGCCGAGCACGCCCGCGATGTCGGAATCCTTCGGCCCCCACGTCGCCTGTTCGAGGAAGCGCGTGGCCTCGGGCCGGTGGAAGGTCTTGGCGAGGAAGACCGCCATCTGGCCGCGCGTGACCGCGTTGTTGGGGCAGTAGAGCGAGCCGCCGCAGCCGGTGGTGACGTAGAGGCGCGCGAGCTCCTCGACCCAGGGGGCGAAGGGGCTCGACGTGGGCACGTCGGAGAAGACGCCGGTCGCGGCCGGCGGGGCGTAGCCGTTGCCGTGGTAGATCTTCAGGAGGAAGACGGACATCTGGCCGCGGGTGACCGAGGAGGCCGGGCAGTAGTTCGGCGGGGTCCCGCCCTGGCAGCCGCCGGTGATTCCTTCGGCGTAGAGCTGCTCGATCCAGTCGGCCGCGAAGTCGCCCTGGTGCACGTCGCCGAACACCGTGCCGGTCGCCGGCGGCGGCACGTAGGCGGCGCCGTGCTCGGCGCGCAGCAGGAAGACGGCCATCTGGGCGCGCGTGACCGAGGAGGCGGGGCAGTAGTTGCCGCCGCCGCAGCCCGCGGTGATGCCGTCGCGGATGATCGTTTCGACGGGCGCGTGGTACGGGCTCGCCTGGGAAACGTCGGCGAAGTCCGAGAACCAGCCCTTCGGCAGCACCGCCGCGGGACCGCCGTTGTCGACGACGATGTCGTACAGCGCGCCGGCGGTCAGGCCGGGGCTCGTCGCCTTGATGAGCGTCGAGTTCGTGACGACGCCGGCGACGCCGGTGCCTCCGATCGTGACGGTCGCGGACGGCGAGAACTGGTTGCCGACGAGGTTGACCGGCGTTCCGCCGGAGGCGGGCCCCGAGGTTGCCGACACGTAGGCGAGCTGGAAGGGCGTCGCGCTCGTGCCGCCGAGGGATGTACCCGCGGACGCGAGTCCGAGGGTCGCGAGAACCGTCGCGGTGCGCGCGGCGCCTCTCACGAAAGAAAGAGACCGCCGGGCAAAGGGTCGTTCACTCATCGGCCTTGGTCCTTTCTGACAGCCGTCCTGAAGGGAATGGATTTTTCCGGTGGCGGCAATTGTAGAAGCCGGCCGTCGAGGCCGGTGGTGACGCCGGTCACAGAGAGTCGCGAGCGCCGCAAGATGCCGGTGAGACTACGGCCGACGGCGACGCCGCGCGACTGACCGCTCGGGCCGAAGACGGACAGGACCCCGGCGCGCGCGAGCGCTGGCCGTCCGTTCAGGTTACGGGTGGGCGGAAGCCGCCTCATAATCATTTCGGACGATTCGACGATGAAATCGTTGACACGAGTCGCGAGGATTTTCACGGCGTCGAGCGCTCTGGCGCTCGCGGCGGCCGCGGGCGCGGCGCCGCCGATGGCGCCGAGACTCGAGGCAGGCCTGCCCGGCCCGACGTTGACGCTGCCCACGAACTGGTGGAACACCGACGTCTCGGCCGCGCCGGTCGACGGGAACTCCGCGGCGTTCGTCGCGTACATCGACAACGGCAGCCCGCGGCCGCTCCATCCGGATTTCGGCGGGACGCAGGGCGACGGGATCTCGATCTACGGCTTTCCGTACATCGTCGTCGACGCGAGCCAGCCGAAGAAGACCGTGCAGTTCGACCAGGCCGACGAGAGCGACGGCGTCGACCACTCGACGCAGACCTCGTATCCCTTCTACCCGATTCCGGACGCCGCGATCACGCAGCCGCACTGGATCGAGGGCGGGGACCCCGGCAACATCGACGACACGGGGTCGATCGACCGCCACATGCTGATCGTCGACCGCGACAACCGCTTCCTCTACGAGCTCTACAACGTGTGGTGGGACGGCACGCAGTGGACCGCCTACTCGGGCGCCTTCTTCGACCTGAAGACGAACGACCGCCGGCCCGAGGGCTGGACGTCGGCCGACGCCGCGGGCCTGGCGATCCTGCCCGGCCTCGTGCGCTACGACGAGGTCTTCGGGCCCGACGAGATCCGCCACGCGTTCCGCTTCACGGTGCGGCACACCCACGGCTACGTGTATCCGGGGTCGCACCTGGCCGGTCCGCAGATCGACGGGGCCCCGCCGATGGGCATGCGGATGCGCCTCAAGGCCTCCAAGGACATCTCCGGGTTCGCCCCGGAGATCCAGAAGATCTTCCGCGCGATGAAGCGCTACGGGCTCATCGTCGCCGACAATGGCACCGACATGTACGTCAGCGGCACGTGGGACGACCGCTGGGACAACGGCGTCCTGAACCCGGCCTTCGGGGCGCTGACGGCGGACGACTTCGAGGTCGTCCAGCTCGGCTGGCAGCCGCCGCTCGCGCCGGCTCTCGCCGTCGACGCGCACGCCGGCGGCGCGTCGAACCAGAACGGCGTTCTCGAGCCGGGCGAAACCGTCCTGGTCGAACCTTCCTGGGAGAACCCGCCGTCGGCTTCTGCGCCCCTGGCCGGCACGGCGTCCGGCTTCGGCGGCCCCGCGGGGGCGTCGTACACGATCGACGACGCGTCGGCAGCCTACGGCGCGCCGGCGTTCGGAGCGCCCGCGAGCTGTTTCGACGCGACGGGAGACTGCTACGCGCTGACGCTCTCGAGCCCGGCGGGGCGGCCGGCGCTCCACTGGGACGCCGTCTTCACCGAGACCGTCGGCGGCGCGGCCGCGAAGACGTGGACGCTTCACGTCGGTGCGAGTTTCGCCGACGTGCCCGTGTCGGATCCCTTCTACGCCAGGATCGAAACGCTCTTCCACCACGGGGTCACGGCGGGATGCAGCGGCGGCGGGTACTGCCCGGGCGACTCGGTGACGCGGGCGCAGATGGCCGTCTTCCTTCTGAAAGGAAAGCTCTGGGCCGGGTACGTGCCGCCGCCCGGCACCGGGACGCGCTTTGCCGACGTCCCTCCGGGCTCCTTCGCGCTCGACTGGATCGAGGACCTCGCCGACACCGGGATCACGGCCGGCTGCGACGTGACGCGCTACTGCCCGGATCAACCGGTGACGCGCGCGCAGATGGCGGTCTTCCTGCTCAAGGCGGCGCACGGGAGCGCCTACGCGCCGCCGCCCGCGATCGGCGTCTTCGACGACGTCCCCGCCTCGAACAACTTCGCGCCCTGGATCGAAGAGCTCGCGGCCGAGGGGATCACGGCCGGCTGCGGGGGCGGCAACTACTGTCCCGACAGCCCCAACACGCGGGCGCAGATGGCCGCGTTTCTCGACGCCACGTTCGGCCTGACGCTCTCGGGTCCCTGAGCGCCGGCCGGGCCCGGCATAATGGGCGTCCGTGAGCGACGCGGCGCCGGTTCGTCTCGCGGGCGTGCGGCCCGTCGTGGTCGCGGCCGTCGCCGTGGCGGCGGCGCTGCTCGCGGGACAGCTCCTCGTCCCTCCCATCGTCGGCCTCGCCAACAACGGAGACTTCGAGCGCGTCCTCGGCCCCGTCGGCCTGCGCGCGGCGGCGACCGAGCGATCCGAAAAGTATTTCTCCTGGGTCGTGAGGCGCTTCGAGGAGGCGCCCGCGGGCTGGTATCCGACCGGACTGAAGACCTCGGAGACGCTGCTCGCCCGCGTGGCGAAGTCCGTCAGCCGCCCGTTCGAGAAGGACGGCGCGTTCGACCTCCGCTGGCTCGGCGCGCTGCACGCGCTCCTCCTCGTCGCCGGCCTCGGCCTGCTCCTCTCGGCGACGGAGCCGCTTCCGCCCGGGGCCCGCTGGACCGCCGCGGTGCTCCTCGTTTTCGTCTTCACCGACGTCGGGTACGCGGCGCCGCTGAACTCCTTCTACAGCCAGGCCGCCTCGCTCGTGTTTCTCCTGCCGACGCTCGGCCTTCTCGCCCGGGGCGTCGCCTTTCCCGAGCGGGCGGGGCCCGCGTGGGCCGCCGCGTGGCTCGCCTTCGCGGTCGGGTACTCGGGCTCGAAGCCGCAGGAGGCGCTCCAGGGGCTGCTGCTCGCCGCCTTCGCCGTTCGGGTCGCCGCCGTCTCGGGCCGCCCCCGCAAGGCGGCGATCGTCTCGGCGGCGGCGCTGCTCGCCGCCTTCTCGCTCTGGGACATCCGGCAGACGCCGCCCGAGATCGCGGACGTCGCCCGGTACCACAAGGTGTTCATGGAGCTGCTGCCGTCTTCGCCCGAGCCCGAGCGGGACCTGCGGGACCTCGGCCTCGACCCGTCCTGGGTCTCGGCGGTCGGGAAGTCGGCCTACCTGCCGTCGAGCCCGTTCCAGGACCCGGCGTTTCGGGCCGCGTTTCTCGGGCGTTTCAGCTACACGAGGCTGCTCGGCTTCTACGCGGCGCATCCCGATCGCCTCGTCGAGACCGTCCGGAGCGGCGGGCGCGAGGCGCTTCGCCTGAGGCACCCGCGGTTCGGCAACCTCGAGCACCGCGAGGGCGTGCCGCCGGGAGCGAAGGCGAGCGCGTTCTCGCTGTGGAGCGGGATGCGGCTCGCGCTCCCGGGCCATCCGCTTCTCTGGATCGGCGCGCTGTGGGCCGCGACCCTCGCCGCCGTCGCGGCGAGCTGGAGGCGCGCGTCTCCCCGCGGCCGCCTCGCGCGCGAAGGCCTCGTCCTTCTCGTCGCGATGGCCGCGCTCGCTTTTTCGATCTGCGTGCTCTCGAACGCGCACGGCGATCTCGCGCGACACTTCTACGTCTTCCACGCGCTGACGGACCTGCTTCTCGTCGCCGACGCGGTCTGGCTCGCGGCCGCGCTCGCGTCCCGCCGCGTCGTCCCGGCGGCGGCGTCCTAGGCCCTTCGGCGGCCGCGCGCGTAGACCACGACGCCGAGGGTCACCATCACGATCGTCAGGCCGAGGACCTTGACGACGGCGAGCGCCGGGCTCGGGTTGTCCTCCGCGGGCACGAGCGAAAGGAAGATGGAGCCGAGCGTCGTCACGAGCCCGACGACGCCGAGGATGGCGACGCCGGCGCTCCCGCCGGGAATCCGGAAACCGGGGACCCGGGCTTCACCGCGCAGCTTGATGGCGGCCGCGAAGAGGTACAGGAACGGGATGAAGTACCAGATGATCGTCATGCTGACGAAGGCGTCGTAGGCGCCGCGCACGCTCGTGCCGGCCTGGCCGAGAAACACGAAGACCGCGGTCACGCCGGCCTGCACGACGAGCGCGGCCCAGGGCGTGCCCCAGCGCGGGTGGACGCGGCCGAACCCGGCGGGGAGGAAGTGGTCGAGGCCCGCGACGAACGGGATGCGAGCCACGGACGCGAGCCAGGCGCCGACGCTCCCGAGGGCCGTCACCGCGATCAGCGCGCCCGCGATCGGCGAGAAGCCCGTCAGGCCGATGCGAGACTCGGCGCGCGCGACCGCCTGCATGATCGACTGGAGGCTCGTGACCTCGCCGGCCGGGATGGCGGCGAGCACGGAGAGCGTGCCGGCGAGGTAGATCACGAGGACGATCGGCAGCGAAACGAGGATCGCGCGCGGGACCGTTCGGCGCGCGTCGCGGATCTCGTCGCCCATGAACGACGCCGACTCGAGGCCCGTCAGGGCGAACGCGATCGTCGACCAGAAGATGATGTCCTTCAGGTGCGTCCCGGGCAGCAGCGCCCCGGCCGAGAAGTGCGTCGCCGACCCGAGCCTGGCCCAGGCCGCGACCCCGATGACGACGAGCAGGGCGGTCGCGAGCCAGCGGGCGACCGCCCCGATGTTGGAGAGCCACTTGCCGATCTCGACGCCCGCGACGTTGACGATCGTGCCGATCGTCAGGCCGATCAGGGACGCGACGATGAAATAGGGCGCGCTCGCCGAGTACCCGATCCAGCGCGATCCGCCGGCGTAGAGCGCATTGGCGGCCGCGAAGTAGAGGACCCCGGGAAAGTACGGGAGGTTCGACATCCAGTACGTCCACCCCGTGATGAACCCGGCGAAGTCGCCGAACGCCAGCTTGGCCCAGACGTACACGCCGCCCTCTTCCGGGTGGCGCGACGACAGAGCGATGACGCAGATCGCGAGCGGCAGCGCCATCGCGAAGAACCCGATGAACCAGACGACGATCGACGACGCGCCGCCGGCGGCCGCGGTGGCGACCCACTGGAGGTTGGTGCCGGCCGTGATGATGAAGAGCAGGACGTCCCGGAACCCCATCGCCCGATGGAGTCCGTCCGGGTGCGAGCCCGTCGCCCGGCGTTCGTTTTCCGGAAGGTCGGCGATGGCGGGCAGACTATCGCAGGACGCCGGCGGAGCGCGCGATCAGCGCAGCGCGCGGGTCAGCAGCTCGTGGAAGTGGTGGAGGCCGTTCTCGCGGAGCACCGAGTAGCGCCCGCGATCGTAGGTGCGCGAGCGCAGCCCCTTCTGGACGGCCTCGCAGATCGCGATGTCTTCCTGCTGCACCTGGTCGCTGAACGCGAACGAGCGCGCGAACTCCTCGGCGACACCCGGGCTGTTCGGTTCGAGGACGTACCACTCGAAGCGGGTCAGCGTCCGGTCGGGCCCGAGCGGCAGGATGATGTTCGTCTGCAGGTTGTCGGGGTAGAGATTCAGCATCAGGTTGGGAAAGACCCAGTAGTAGAGCGCCTCGGGCTGCGCGCCTTCGGGCAGGTTCCGCCGATAGAGCGAGTCTTCGTTCTTCGACCGGATCGGCGCGTGCTGCTTGGAGTGGTACGACGCCGTCTCGACCTTGTAGGCGCGGTAGTCGAGCTCCTGGAAGAGCTCGGGGTGCACGATCGGGATGTGGTACCCCTCGAGGTAGTTGTCGACGTAGACCTTCCAGTTGCAGGCGACCTCGTAGTCGATCTTCTTGAAGAGGCTCATGTGCTCGAGCGGCAGGTGCGCGGTCTCCGCCGGGATCGAGCCGAGCACCTCGGTCAGGGCCGGCGCGGCCGCGTCGAGGCACGCGAAGAGAAACGGGCCCCAGGCTTCGACCCGCACGGGGGGCAGGTTCTGCGCGCTTCTGTCGAAGCACTGCACGCCGTCCCACTCGGGGGTGGACTGCAGCCGGCCGTCGAGCGAGTAGGTCCAGCCGTGATACCCGCACATCAGCGCCTTGCGGTGGCCGGCGCCGCGGGCGACGGGCCCGGCGCGGTGGCGGCACACGTTCGAGAACGCCCGGATCCGGCCGTCCTCGGCCCGCGCGATCACGAGGGGCTCGGCGGCGACGGTGCAGGTGAAATAGTCGCCGGGCAGGCGCACCTGCTCGCTGTGGCCGACCAGCTGCCAGGTCCTGCCGAAGACGCGGTCCTGCTCGCGCTCGAGGATGGCGGGGTCCCGGTACCACGTCGACGGGATCGTCGCCGCCGACGCGAGGTCGGCGTCGAAGCGGAACGTGCCCGGGTCCGGCGTCATGCGCGGCGCTCCTTCGCGCGCGCGGCGCGCGGCCGCGCCGGAGCCCGCGACGCGATGGCGCCCGCGAGGAGGTCCAGGAACTGCTCGATGCGGGCGCCCGTCTTCTCGGCACGGTTGCCCTGCCGCGAGAAGAGACCCGGGTCGAGCTCTTCGGTCAGCAGGGCGTCCTGGAAGCGCTCGACGGTCCACTCCAGGATCGAGACGATCATGGCTTCGTCGATGTCGGCCCGCACCTCGTCGCGCTCGACGCCGAGCCGGACGAAGGCGCCGGTGCCGTACGGATCGCGGTCGCGCAGGAACCGGTTGATCTCCTGGCGCAGCTTCAGGTCGGTGCCGTAGTTGCCGAGGAGCGCGATCCGGTAGGGGATCCAGTTCTCGCGGACGAGGCGGTCGGTCCTCTCCAGCCAGTAGCGCAGGATCGCGAAGAACCCGCGCGCCACGATCTCCGGCGGCGCGTCGAGCCAGGCCGGGAAGGAGGTCACCGCCTTCTTGTAGCCGGCGAGAAAGAGCCCCTCCTTGCTGCCGAAGTGCTGGAACACGGAGCCCTTGGCGATCGAGAGCTCGGTGGCGATGTCCTCGATGCGCGTGGCGTGGTAGCCGCGCTCGGCGAAGTGGCGCATGGCGGCTTCGAGGATGCGCGCGCGCTTGGCCTCGGCCCTCGGCTGGGGCGCCGCCAGGCGCGCGGGAGCGGAACGGTCGTCTGTGCTTCTCATGACTATTGGTCAGCTTACAAAACGGCTGCGCCTGAATCAACCTGTGCTAGCTTAAAAATACGAGTAGCAGGCAGCAATGACTGCGGATCAGAAGACTCGCCGCTCGTACGACGCGGTGGTCGTGGGCGCGGGCCACAACGGCCTGACGGCGGCGGCGTACCTCGCCCGCGCCGGCCTCTCGACGCTCGTGCTCGAGCGGCGCGCGATCGTGGGCGGCGCGTGCGTCACCGAGGAAATCGCGCCGGGCTGCCGCGCCTCGACGACGTCGTACATCGCGAGCATGCTCCGGCCCGAGGTCATCGCGGATCTCGACCTGCCGCGGCACGGGCTCCGGATGGTGCCGTGCGATCCCGCGCTCCTCGTGCCGTTTCCGGACGGGTCGGCGGCCGCGTGGTGGTCCGATCGGGAGAAGACGGTCCGCGAGATTTCGAAGCTGTCGGAGGCCGACGCGAAGACTTTCGTGCGCGTCGACGACGAGCTGAAGAAGCTCGCGCGCTATCTCCAGCCGTTCTTCCTCGAGCCGCCGCCCGACGTCGGCGCGCGCGGCCTGCCGGGTCTGCTCGAGGCGCTGCGCGTGGGCCGCCGTTTCCGCGGGATCACGGGCGCCGAGATCGGCCGCATGGTTTCGTTCCTGACGGGAAGCCTGGGCGACTTCCTCGACCGCCACTACGAGTCCGAGAAGGTCAAGACGCTGTTTCTCGCCAACAACGTCTACGGCAAGCACGGCGGGCCGTACGCGCCCGGCACGGCGCTCGGCCTGCTCTTTCACCTGCTCTCGGGCGGCGAGCACGAGCTCCAGGGGTTCTACGGCCACGTCCTCGGCGGCATGGGCGCGATCACGCAGGCGATGGAGGCGGCGGCGCGGGGCTTCGGCGCCGACGTGCGCACGGGCGCGCCGGTCGCTCGGATCCGGGTGTCCGGCGGCCGCGCGCGCGGCGTCGTGCTCGAGGACGGCACCGAGATCGCCGCGAAGGTCGTCGTCTCGAACGCGGACCCGAAACGGACCTTCCTCGGGCTCCTCGACGAGCGGGAGCTGCCCGAGGACTTCCGGCGCGCCGTCGCCGGGATCAAGATGGACGGTCCCTGCGCGAAGGTCAACTTCGTCCTCTCCGAGGAGCCGCGGGTCCAGGCGATGCCGCAGGGGTTCCGGCGATCGGAGCGCGCGCTCTTCACGCTCGTCCCGTCGCTCGAGTTCGCCGAGCGCTGCTACGGAATCGCCCGCTCGGGCGAGCTTCCCGAGGAGCTCTGGGTCGACTGCGTCGTGGCGTCGAACGTGGATCCGTCGCTCGCCCCGGAAGGCCGCCACGTCATGACCTGCTTCGTGCAGTACGTGCCCTACCGGCTGAACGCGGGAACCTGGGACGAAAAGCGCGAGCTCCTGGGCGACCGCGTCGTCGCGAAGATCGCCGAATACGCTCCGAACGTGCCCGGGTCGGTCATCGCCCGGCAGGTCCTCACGCCGCTCGACCTCGAGCGGACCTACGGCCTGACCGAGGGCAACATCTTCCACGGCGACCTCTCGCTCGAGCAGCTCTTTTTCCTGCGGCCCGTGGCGGGCTTCGCGCGCTACCGGACGCCGGTCGCCGGCCTTTATCTCTGCGGCGCGGGCGCGCACCCGGGCGGCGGCGTGACGGGCGCTCCCGGCCACAACGCCTCGCGCCAGATCCTGCGCGACTGGAAGCGGGGCGCGGCGTGAGCGGCGAGCTCCCGCGCTCGGCCGACGTCGTCGTCCTCGGCGCCGGGGTCATGGGCGCGTCGATCGCGTTTCACCTGGCGCGCCGCGGCGCGGGACGCGTCCTCGTCCTGGACAAGGGCGACGTCGCCTCGGGCGGCAGCGGCCGGTCCTCCGCGCTCGTGCGCATGCACTACAGCTTTCCGCCGGAGGTGGACCTCGCGGTCCGGAGCCTGGCGATCTTCCGGGACTGGAAGAACTACGTCGGGCGCGACGGGCACTTCCGGCAGACCGGCTTCGTGCGGATCGTTCCGGAGCCGGAGCTCCCGCGCCTCGAGCAGAACGTCGCGATGCAGCGCGCGCGCGGGGTGGACGCCCGGGTCGTGGACCGGCGCGAGCTCGCCGCGATCGCGCCCGCGTGGAACGTGGACGACGTGCCCTGCGCGGCATGGGAGCCGGGGTCCGGGCACGGCGACGGGGCCGGCGTCGCCACCGATTTTCTCGAGCGCGCCCGGGAGATGGGCGTCGCCTACCGCTCGCAGACGCGCGCGACGCGGTTTCTCGTCGACGGCGGCCGCGTGGCCGGCGTCGACACCGACCGGGGCCCGGTCTCGGCGCCCGTCGTCGTCGCGGCGACCGGGCCGTGGAGCCGGCCGCTCTTCGCACGGGTCGGCTTCGACCTGCCCGTCGAAGGGGAGTACCACGAGGTCGCGATCCTGAAAGACCCGCCGGGATCCGCGGGCGTCGGGCCGGCCTGCATCGACGGGATCACGACGACCTACTTCCGTCCCGAGGTCGGCGGCCTGACGCTCGTCGGCGACTTCTGGGGCAAGCGCGGCGTCGACCCGGACTCCTTCGCCCAGTCGGCGAGCTCCGATTCGCTCGCCGGGCTCGTCGCGCGCGCCGTCGGCCGCGTGCCGGCGCTCGAGGACGCGGCGATCTGGCGCGGCGTGACCGGCGTCTACGACGTCTCGCCCGATTTCCGGCCGCTGATCGGGCAGACGCCCGGCGTGGCCGGCCTCTGGATCGTCTGCGGCTTCTCCGGCATGGGCTTCAAGATCTCGCCCGCGGTCGGCCTCGTGGTCTCCGAGCTGCTGCTCGACGGCAAGGCGGCTTCGGTCGACGTCGCGGCCTTCGACCCGGGGCGCTTCGCGCGGGGCGAGCTCATCAAGGCCGAGTTCGAGTACGGCGACGAAGAGCCGGCGGCATACACGTGATTTTCGACTTCATGGGGAGGAGGCTGCCTTGAAGAAGAACATCCTCGAACGTCTCAAAGACGGTCCCGTCCTCGGCGACGGCGGTTATCTGCTCGAGCTCGAGAAGCGCGGCTGGGTGCGCGCCGGTCCGTTCACGCCCGAGGTCGCCCTGACGCGGCCCGAGGCGCTGCGGGAGCTTCACACCGAGTTTCGCGAGGCGGGGGCGGAAGTGCTCCAGGCGCTGACCTTCTACGCCAGCCGCGACAAGCTCGCGACGGTCGGGCTCGAGAATCGGCTCGAGGACCTGAATCGCGCCGCCGTGCGGATCGCCCGCGAGGTCGCGGGCGACCGATGTCTCGTGGCCGGGAACATTTCGCTGACGTGGATGTACGAGCCCGGCAGCCCCTCCGCCGCCGACCGCGTGCGCCGGACCTTCGACGAGCAGCTTGCCGTCCAGGTCGACGCCGGCGTCGACTTCGTGATCGGCGAGACCTTCTCGTTCCTGGGGGAGGCGCTGATCGCCGTCGCGGCAGCGAAGAAGACGAAGCTCCCGGTGATGGTCACCGTCTGTTTCGAGAACCAGCCGATCACCACCGACGGCAAGACGCCGGCCGACTGCGCGCGGGCGCTCCAGGACGCGGGTGCCGACGTCGTCGGCATCAACTGCCTGCGCGGCCCCGACACGACCCTGCCTCTGATCGAGGAGATGCGCAAGGCCGTCTCCGGCTTCGTCGCGTGTCAGCCCGTCGGCTACCGGACGACCGCCGAGAAGCCCGACTTCACGAGCCTGCCCGCGTTCCCGTTCGAGCTCGACCCGCTCCAGCACTCGCGCCGCGAGATGGCCCGCTGGGCGGAGCAGGCGCGGGACCTCGGCATCGACTACATCGGCTCCTGCTGCGGCTCGGTCGCGATCCACGTCCGCGAGATGGCGCGGGCCCTCGGGAAGCTCCCGCAGGAAAATCGCCAGTGGCGGGTCGACTATTCGAAGCCGATGTCGGCCTTCGAGTACTACGGTCACGAAAAGGACGCCGCGTCCGGAGGGCGGCGCGCCTGACGCTCGAGAAGTCGCTGCCCTCGGAGTACTACCTCTCGCCGGAGATCTTCGCGAAGGAGCGCGAGCGGATCTTCAGCCGCGAGTGGGTGTGCGCGGGCCGGAGCGACGGGCTGCCGGAGGCCGGGACCGTGAAGGTTCTCGAGCTCCTCGGCGAGAGCCTGCTCGTCGCGCGGACGAGCCGGGGCCGGCTGAAGGCGCACTACAACGTCTGCCGCCACCGCGGCGCCCGGCTCTGCGCGGGCGACGCGGCGGGCCCGACGATCCGCTGTCCGTACCACGCCTGGACCTACGATCTGGACGGGAAGCTCCTCGGCGCGCCCTTTCTGAACCAGGACCCGGCGCTGCGCGAGGAGGACTTCTCGCTCCATCCCGTCGGGATCGCGGAGTGGGGCGGCTTCTTCTTCCTGAACCTCTGGCCCGCGGGCCCGGTCGGCCGCGACTTCGAGCGGTGGCTCGGCCCGGTCGCCGCCCGCCTCGCGCGCTACCCGCTCGCGTCGCTCGTCACCTCGCACCGCCTCGAGTACGACGTCCGCGCCAACTGGAAGGTCGTCGCCGAGAACTACAACGAGTGCTACCACTGCGCGGGCGTGCACCCGGAGCTCTGCGAGGTGGTCCCCGCGTTCAGGGAACAGGGCGGCGCGGGCCTCGACTGGGACCGCGGGGTGCCGCATCGCGACGGGGCGTTCACGTTCACGCGCTCCGGCACGACGCCGCGCGCGCCGTTTGCAGGGCTGTCGGAGGAGGAGCGGACGCGCCACAAGGGCGAGCTCGTCTACCCGAACCTCTTCCTGTCGCTCTCCGCCGACCACGTGGCCGCTTTTCGCCTGCTGCCGGAGGCTCCGGACCGGACGCGCGTCGTGTGCGAGTTCCTCTTCGACCCCGCCGAGGCGGCCCGGCCCGGATTCGACCCGTCCGACGCGGTGGAATTCTGGGACCTCATCAACCGCCAGGACTGGGCGATCTGCGAGGAGGTCCAGCGCGGGACGTCCTCGCGGGTCCACCGCTTCGGCTACTACGCGCCCATGGAGGACTCGAGCCTCGACATCCGCCGCTACGTTCTCGAGCGGCTGGGCGAGGCGCCTACTTCCTGATCCCCTCGCGAATCTTTCTCTCGAGATAGGGGAAGAACGGGTTGCAGTTCAGGCGCATCAACTGGTCGAGCGGGACCGTCAGCACGCCTTTCTCCCCGCGCGGCGCGAGCAGGCCGAGCCGCAGCCCGTAGTTCTGCGCCATGTCGGGCGCGATGCCGAAGAGCGGGTCGTCCGGCCGGAACGGGACGGCCAGGTGCGAGAGCGAGAAGATCTGCGGCGGCCACGCGAGACCCGGGTTTTCCTCGGTCGCCGTGGTCGAGCCCGGCGGCAGGGTCCTGACGACGACGTCGGGCGCGCCGCCGCGGACGTTCGTGACGAGCGAGAGCCGATAGTGGCGGTCCGGCTTCGCGAGCAGCGCCGCGAGCCGGTCGTCGTAGTCCTTCGCGAGAAGACCGAGCTCGACGGCCGAGCGGTTGACGTCGAAGAGGACGAGCTCGCTGCCGTTGTCCTGGAGCCTGCCGAAGAGCGCGTCGACGGTCGACCACGTGTCGACCGTCGAGTCGACGAGCGAGGCAAAGGCGAGGATCGGCGGGAGCGCCAGGATCCGGTTGGCCGCGGCCTCCCGGTCGATCGAGGCCTGGATCTCGCGCGTGATCTCGGTCGTCTGCTGCCCGGCGTAGGCGGGGAAGGAGTTGTACTTGAACGGGTTGAACTCGGGCTGGATGTCGAGCCAGCGCGACTGGGCGAAGTAGGGGATTGCGCCGACCGCGCCGACGAGCTTTGCCATCGCGGTCGCGGCGCCGGCAAAGCGCGTGACGCCGATCATGGGCGACAGCAGGACGACGCGGTTCGCCCTGGGGAGGGAGGCGTCGTCGAGCGCGTCGAGGGCGTACTGGACGGCGAGCGCGCCGCCGTTGGAGTAGCCGACGATGTGAAAGGGGAGGTTCGGCCCGACGCGCGCCCGGACCGCGCGGGCGCCCAGGCGCGCCGCCGCGCGCCAGTCCTCCCAGCGCGCCTCGGTCAGGGCGCCGGGGATCGTGCCGTGGCCGGGGACCCGCAGCGCGAGCGCGTAGAAGCCTTCCTGGGCGTAGACCTCGGCTTCGGCGCGGACGCTGTACGGCGAGTCGGTCAGGCCGTGAAGGAGCAGGACGCCGCCGCGGACCTCGCCCTCGGGGACGAGCTCGTAGGTGTGGTTCCAGTTCCTGGCGAAACGCAGCGGGTTCGTGACGCCTTCGGCGGCGTAGCGGCTCAAGCGCTCTCGGGTGTCGGGGGCCCCGGGGACGATGATCTTTTCCTTCATCTCGGCAAAAAGGGCGTCCTCGAGGCGGAGGTAGTCGGCGAGCGTCGCGGACGGACCGATGTCCTTCGCGCGGACCTCGCCGGCGAGCGTCCCGTGCCACGGCTGGAGCGGCGGCTTGCTCCGCGCGTCGCAGGCTCGCACGAAGACGAGCGTGACGACGACGATGAACGCGACGTCGACGATGCCGAAGACCCACTTGAAGAAACGCTTCATGGCCGCGGAGTCTACCGCCTACCGACCCCCTCTCCCCCGTCGGGGGGAGAGGGCAGGGGGGAGAAGGACTCGGCTCGGCTACTTCTTCCAGAAGAACGTCGGCGCCGGCTCCTCGTGGGGCCAGATCTTCTTCATCGTCTCGGCCTCCCACATCTCGCCGTTCTTGACGACCCACCGGATCTTCGTCGTGTTGTGGATGTCGTCGAGCGGGTTGGCGTCGAGGACCATGAAGTCGGCGAGCTTGCCGGCCTCGATCGAGCCGAGGTCCGGCTGGAATCCGATTTTCTCGGCCGCGAGGATCGTCGACGCGCGCAGCGCCTCCATCGGCGTCATCGCCCAGTTCTTCTGCGTCGCCCCTTCGCCGGCCATCGCCCAGATCTCCCAGTGCGGGCCGAGGCCCTGGAGCTGCCCGTGCGCGCCGAGGGCGACGTTGCCGCCGGCCCGCAGGACCTGGGCGGCGCCGTGCGCCACGGTGGGGAAGTGGTACTCGGCCGGCCAGATCCACGGATGGCGGCGCGCCATGCGGTCCAGGCCCTCGTGGGGCACGAAGCGGTTCAGCTTCGGGTCGTCGTGCGGGTTGGCCGTCTGCCAGTAGTAGAGCTCGCCCCACGGCCCGCCGTAGGCGACGAGCAGCGTCGGCGTGTAGAACGTCGTGGATCTGGCCAGGAAGTCGACCGCGTCCTTCCCGAGGGCGACCGGCAGCGCGTGCTCCCAGGCCGTGAAGCCGTCCATCGCCATCGTCAGGTCGGTCTGGAACTCGCCCGCGCCCTCGGCGGTCAGGAGCATGTGGAGCTCGCGGCACGCCTCGGCGAAATAGATCCGCTGCGAGCGCCGCGGCTGCTGGTAGACCTTGATCATCCGCGCCCCGTACGCCTTCATGCGGCGGACCTGGTGCTTCGCGTCGTCGAGGTTGTTGACCTCGGCGAAGATGCCGGCCTGCTGGCCGCCGTAGAGGACGTCGCCGGAGGAGTAGACGCGCGGCCCGACCATGAGGCCGGCTTCCACGTCCTCGGCCTGGGCGAAGACGTCGAGCGACGGCGCGGACGGGTCGTAGACGGTCGTCACGCCATAGGCCAGATTCGCCAGGTACTCCCACTTCGCTTCCGGGAAGAGCTCGAAGCCCGAGTAGTGAAGGTGCGCGTGGGTGTCGATGAAACCGGGGAGGATCGTCTCGCCCTTCGCGTCGTAGACCCGCGCGCCGGCGGGAACGGTCAGCGTCCCGGTCGGGCCGACGGCGGCGATCCGGTTGCCCGTCACGAGGACGTCCGCGTTCTCGAGGATCGCCTCGCCCTTCATCGTGATGACGCGCGCGCCGCGCAGGAGGAACGAGCCTTCCGGCGCCGGCCGCGGCGCGGTCAGCGCGATCTCGATCGTCTCGGACTTCGGCACGCGCGACTCCTGGACTTTCTCCTTTTCCTTGTCGGCCTTCTCCTTGTCCGTGTCGGGCGAGCCCTTCTTCGCCTCCTGCTGTTTCGCCTTCTCGTCGGCCTTGCGCCGCTCCTCGCGCGCGAAGTCGAGCGCCGCGGCGAGCGGCAGACGGTAGAACGTGTTCGCGAGCGCCCACGTGATCGTCTTGCCGCCGTCGGCCCAGCGCACGTAGCCGCCGGCGTCGTCGGAGAGCCGGTACACGGGCACGGCCCCTTCCTTGAGCGAGACCTCGGGCGGCTCCTTCAGCAGCACGCCGGGCATCGCCGTGACGTAGACGTTGTCGCGCGACGTGAACACGATCCACTGCCCGTCGGGCGAGGGCACGATGTCGTCGACGGCCGGGAAGCGGATGTAGCGGCGCTTGTCGGTCCCGTCCGGCCGGACGGCCACGAGGTCGGCCTTCGGGTCGTCGGTCGGCTTCTTCCGCTCGATCGGATCGCGGTACCAGAGGCGCGTGCCGTCGGCGCTCCAGAAGACCTGGGGGTGAAAGCGCAGTCCGTCGCCGAGCTTGTCCGCGGTGACGAGCCTCGGGTCGCCCCCGGCGGCGTCGAGCGTGACGATCTCGAAGAAGTCTTCTTCCTCGGGCTGGTGCCCGCGGAACTCGAGGCCCGACCCGCGCACGAGCGCGAGCTGGTCGCCCCTCGGCGACCACGCCGGGTTCATGTAGTGGCCGGCCTGCCGCGTCAGCTTCACCGGCGCCGAGCCGGGGGCCGCGGCCGCCTTCCAGACATGGCCGCCTCCCGCATCGCTCCACGACACGTAGGCGATCCACTTGCCGTCGGCCGAGAAGGCCGGCGCGTACTCGCGCTTCGGCAGCGCGGCGTCGGCCTTCGTCAGCCGGCGCGGCGCGCCGACGGTCCTGCCGCCCGAGATCTCCTGCAGCCACACGCGGCCGAAGGCCTCGAACGCGATCCAGCGCCCGTCGGGCGACTGGCTCGGCCAGCGGAGGATGCGCGCGCGCACCGGGCCCTGCTCGACTTTCTCCTGGAACGTCACGCGCGGCGCGACGAACTGCTCGACGGGCGCCGTGAACGGGATCTCCTGGCGGGCGCCGCTCGCGACGTCGAGCCGCGTCAGGTGCCCCTTGTCGGAGAAGACGAGCGTCTTGCCGTCGGGCGTGAAGGCGTAGTTCGGCCAGAGGTCCATCTGGGCGAACCCTTCCTCCTCGTCGCGCGTGACGGCGCGCGCGAGGATCCGCTCGCTGCCGGCGGCGAGGTCGCGGGCGACGAGCACGGTCTCGTCGTCGCGCCGCGAGACGTAGACGAGCGTCTTCCCGTCGGGCGAGATCGCCGGCCGCACGGCGCCGCCGAAGCCGGTCGTGACGGGGAAGCTGTCGGCGAGGTCGCGGTCGTAGCGGTAGATCTGCCAGAGGCCGTCCTGGAGGTTCGGGATGTAGTCGAAACGCCGCTGCCGCGCCTCGTAGTAGATCGACCGGCCGTCGCGCGAGACGACGGCGCCGCCGGCGTTGTTCACCTCGTCGGAGGAGGTCAGCTTGATCCCGCCGCCGCCCTCGCGGTGGTAGATCCAGAGCTCCACGGGCGGAATGCCGCCGCGCTTGCCGTCCTCCTTGCGCGCCACGAGGTAGTTGCCGTCGGGCGTCCACGCGGCGCTCCGGACGTAGGCGTCCTTCTCCGTCGTGAGCGCGCGCGGGTTCTTGCCGTCGGCGTCCATGAGCCAGATGTTTTCGATGCCGCTGCGGTCGGACGTGAACGCGATCGTCTTGCCGTCCGGCGCGTAGCGCGGGTGGGAGTCGTAGGCCGGGCCGCGCGTGAGCGCGGTCGCGGGGCCGCCGGTGATCGCCACGGCGTAGATGTCGCCGAGGAGGTCGAAGACGATCGTGCGCCCGTCGGGCGACACGTCGAGGGAGGTCCACGTTCCTTCGCCGGCCGTGAAGGCGATCTTCCGGGCGTCCTCGCGCGGCGTGTTGATGTCGGCGGCGGGGTCGGCCTTCCGGGCGCCGTCCTCGGGAGGATCGGCCCCGAGCGCGGCCGAAGCGGTCGTGAGAGCGAGCCCGAGGGCGAGGAGCGTGCGGGGGCCGGGAAGCCGTGAGCGCATGCGGTTCTCCTTGATCGGGTCGTCCGTTTTCAGGGCCGATACCGCCGGGAAGGGGCGGATTATCCGTCGCCGCCGAGGCGGCTTGTCAACAGGGAACTGATCGGAGCGACAATTCCGCGGACATGAGGACGAGAACCGCGGCGATCCTCTTCGGGGGGGCGGTGCTGGCCTTCGCCGTCCGGCATCCCGTCGAGCTCGCGCTGCTGCGCCACCGGGCCGCCGCCCGGCCCGACGTGTCGCGCGAGCCCGTCCAGACGGCCGAGGAGCGGGCGCCGTTCGAGCACGCCGCGGGCCGCGATCGCTACCGGATCCTGCCGCGGTACCGCTGGGACGAGAGCGCGCGCGTCGTGGGCGAGGAACCGTATCGTTTTGGCGCGGCCGGGTCGCTTCTTCCGGAGGACCTGGCTCTCGCCTGGGGACCGCTCGTCGCGCCGCCCTACGCCGGCCGGATCTCCTACAGCCAGGGCGCGCGCTTCTTCTTCTGGCGGACCCGGGACCCGTCGCTCGACCGCGGCACGATCGTCTCGCACTGCGCCAACACGCACGTCATCCCGGCGACGAGCCGCCTCGCGCGGGCGCTCGGCTGCGTGGCCGAGGGCGACGACGTCCGGCTCGAGGGCTGGCTCGTCGACGTCGAGGGGATCTCGGATCCGGCGTTTCGCTGGACGACGAGCACCTCGCGGACGGATGAGGGGCCCAACTCCTGCGAGACCGTCTACCTCGAGCGGCTGACGATCAACCAGCGGGTGTACGAGTAGGAGGCCTACTCCTCGAAGACGCCCGCGTCCGTGAACAGCGTGAAGGACTCGGGGAACGCCCCGTCCTTGGCGGTCGGAAAGGACAGGACGGACTCGTCGGCGAAATGGATGGAGATGTTCTTCTCGGCCTCGATCGAGACCCGGGCGACGCGCTTCTTCATCTGCCCGAGGAGCGCGTTGGCGAACTCGGGGTCGCCGGTCGCCCGCGTGGCGCCGCGGGCCGTCACGAGGATCGGCGTGTAGACGTTCAGCAGGGGATTGCGGTTGAAGTGGAGCTGGACGTAGTCCACGAAGAAGCCGACGCCGCTCAGGGTCTCCTCGAGCAACGCGTCAAACCAGGCGATCTCGGCCATGAAGGGTCACCCTTCGTCCGGGGCCCTCTGGGCCCGCGCGCGTAGACTGCGCCGGAACGGGCCTCGAAATCGACTCGGAAAAATACCGGTGGCGCCGGCTTTCAGGCCGCTTCCCAGCGCTCGGCGATGCGCCGGGCCGCGAGGAAGAAGGCGACCGCGAGCCCCAGGAGGACGGTCACCTGCGGCCAGATCGCCCAGAGGGGCTCGTCCCGCCAGAAGATCTTCTGGAAGCCGTCCAGGGCCCAGGCGTTCAAGGTGATGAGGCCGATCTTCTGAAGCTTCTCGGACATCAGGAAGCGGGGAAAGAGACTCCCGCCGAGGGCCGACATCAGGAGGATCGACAGGTTCGAGAGCGCCACGAGCTGCATGCGGGACCGGCACACCGAGGCGAGCATCAGGCCGAAGGCCGAGCAGACCAGGGCCGTCGCGGCCGTCATGATCAGGAATCCGGGGATGTGGCTCCAGAGCTCGAGGCCGAAGAAGATCGCGCCCCAGACGAACATCAGGGTCAGCTGCGCCACGCCGACGCCCGAGAGATAGAGGAGCTTGCCGAGCAGGAGCTTCGTCATCGAGACGCGGGTCGACAGGATGCGGTCGAGGGTTCCGCTCTCGGCTTCCTCGATCAGCGCGCCCCCGGCCCCGGTCGCCGAGAAGAGCAGGAACATGACGCCGAGCCCGGCGGCGTAGAACGTCACGGTCGGGTTCTTTTTCTTCTCGCCGACGACGTCGCGCGTCTCGACGGCCACGAGGCCGCCGGCCCCGCGCGGCGCGGCCGACGTGGCGGCGCCGTCGCCGCGAGGCTTGTCGATCTCGCCGATCGCCGCCTCCATCCGCGCCTTCTGCTCCGGCGTCAGGCCGCCGCTCCACCGATCGACCTGCGCCATGCCCGTCCGGGCCAGCGTCGCGGGCATCGACGTCATCGCGACCTTCTGCACCAGGCCGTTGACGACCTGCGGCGCGATCGGATCCCCGCTGTCGGCGAGGAGATGGAGCGCCACGCGGTCGGCCCCCGGGCCGAACGCGATCGCTCGTTCGCCGAAGCCCCTGGGGATCACGAGGGCGGCGGGCACGTCGCCCTTGCGGACGGCCTGCTCCGCCTGCGCGGCCGTGTAGAGCGGCCCGTTCGGGTCGTCCTCGCGGCCGGGCTTGAGGCCGACGGAGAGACCGGCCTCGGCCTTCAGTCCGGCCACGAACCGTTTCGAGGCGTCGCTCTGGTCCTCGTCGACGACGACCAGCGCGATCTGGCGCGTGGCGGCGCGTCCGGCTCCCGCGAAGATGCTCGCCAGGATCGTGAAGAACGCCACCGGGAGGACGAACGCCAGCACGAACGCGGCGCGGTCGCGCCGCAGGTTCAGGAGCCGGTTCTTCGCGACCGCGAGGATGAGGCTCATTCGCGCAGCTCCCGCCCGGTCAGCTGCAGGAAGACCTGCTCGAGCGTGGGCGTCTTCAGCGTCAGGTCGCGAACCGGAACGCGCTCGGCGTGGAAGAGCTCGAGGAGATTCCGAATCGCTTCGGCGGGGTCCTGGACGGAGACGCGCACCTGGAGCCCGTCCCGCTGCGCGCCGAGCGCCGTGAGTTTCCCGGCGAGCGCGGCCGGGATCTCGGCGGCGGCGTCGATGGTGACGGCCTGGCGGGCGCCCACCGTCTGCCGGACGAGGTCGTCCTTGGTGCCCGACGCGATGATCCGCCCGTGGTCGATGATCGCGATCCGGTCGCAGAGGCGCTCGGCCTCCTCCATGTAGTGCGTCGTGTAGAGGAGCGAAACGCCGCGGTCCTTCAACTCGCCGATCATGGCGTAGATGCGCTCGCGCGACTGCGGGTCCACGCCGACGGTGGGCTCGTCGAGCAGGAGCACCTTCGGGCCGTGGATCGTCCCGGCCGCGATGTTCAGGCGCCGCTTCATGCCGCCCGAGAGCTTGTCGGTCTTGTCGTCGGCGCGGTCGGAAAGGTCCACCCACTCCAGGCTCTCGGCGATCGCCCGGTCGAGCACCGGGCCGGTCAGGCCCTGGTAGCGGCCGAAGGTCCAGAGGTTCTCCCGGGGCGACAGCAGCGGGTAGAGGGCGATCTCCTGCGGCACCCAGCCCCGGACGGCGCGCGCGCGGTCGTCGGTCGCGTCGAACCCGAGAACCCGGACCGAGCCTTTCTCGGGCCTGACGCGGCTGGCGACGCTGCGGACCAGCGTGGTCTTGCCGGCGCCGTTCGGACCGAGGAGCCCGAGGATCTCGGAAGGCCGCAGCTCGAGCGAGACGCCGTCGAGGGCCCGGCGGTCGGCGAAGGACTTGGAGACATCGCGGATCTCGAGGGGTAGCGCGGTCGCCGGCACGCCGCAATCCTAGCCGATCGGTGCGCCGCGGCGTTCGGTGCGGGACGCGGTCTTGTGGCCCCGGGGCTCCTGAGTTAACCTGCGCCGCTTGTCCCTCGAAACTCCATGAGCTCCCTGACGTTCGTCCTGCTCGTCGTCGCCGGAAGTCTCGGCATCCTGCTGTCCTTCGCGCAGGCGCGCTCCCGGGCGGTCTTCGTGGAGGACGGGTTCGAGGAGCCGGGGCGCCGCGCGATTGCGATGGGGCTGCTCGCGGGCGTGCTGCTCCTGACGGTCGCGATCCCGTTCGCGGGCGGCCTCGCCGGGTCGCAGCCGGAGACCAAGGAGCTCTCGCTCGTGTCGGTCTTCGCCGTGCACGGCATGCTCCTGTTCTTCCTCGCCTGCTACTACGCGCTCTCGGGTCGGCACTCGGTCGCGGAGTTCCTGCGGGTCCGGAGCGAAGAGCCCGCGACCGAGCTCGGCCGCGGCGTCGTGATCGGGATCGCCGGCTGGCTCCTCACGATCGTCACCGCGATGATCCTCGTCGGCCTCTGGTACCTCGTGTCCCAGCGGTTCGGTCCGGACGGCGGGACGGGCGCCGGCGGCGCGATCTCGCCGACGATCGTCTGGCTGGTGTCGCGCCCGCTCTGGGTCCGGCTTCTCATCGTCGTTTCGGCCATGGTCGTGGAGGAGCTCTTCTTCCGCTCCTTCCTCCAGCCGCGCGTCGGCGCGGTGGCGGCGACGCTCATGTTCACCGCCGCGCACGGCGCGTACGGCCAGCCGCTGATGCTGGTCGGAATCCTCGTCATCTCGACGGTGCTCTCGGTGACGTTCGCGCGCTCGCGAAGCGTGCTGCCCTGCATCGCCGCCCACGGGGTGTTCGACGCGATCCAGATGTTCGTCGTCATCCCGTGGTACCTGAGCCAGGTGCAGGCGACCTGACGGGAGAGGGCCGGACGCCCTGATAAAATCGGCCATGATCCTCAGGCGCGTTCCGGGCCTGCCCCGGGGCTGCCGCTCCCTGGCCCGGGTGGCCGCGGCGCTCGGACTCCTCGCCGCGACGCCGGCCCGCGCGCTCGATCCCGCCAAGGCGATCACGCAGTACGCCCATCAGGTCTGGAAGACCGACTCCGGGCTCCCGCAGAACTCGATTCAGGCGATCCTCCAGACGCGCGACGGCTACATCTGGCTCGGCACCGAGCGCGGCCTCGTGCGCTTCGACGGCGTCCGGTTCACCGTTTTCGACAAGGGCAACACGCCCGGCATGCAGAACAGCAACACGCAGGCCCTCTACGAGGACCGCGCGGGGAACTTCTGGGTCGGCACGTGGGGCGGCCTCCACCTCTTCAAAGACGGGCGCATGACCGCCTACACGACGAAGGAGGGGCTCTCCCACGACCGCGTGCTCGCGATCTGCGAGGACCGGGAAGGCGCTCTCTGGATCGGCACGGGCGGCGGCGGCTTGAGCCGCCTGAAGGACGGCCGGATCACGGCGCTGACGTCGCGCGACGGGCTGTCCAACGACCGGATCTGGTCGATCGCGGAGGACCGCGACGGGAGCCTCTGGGTCGGCACCGACGGCGGCGGCCTCGACCGCATCCGCGACGGCAGGGTCACGGTCTACGGCGCCCGGGAGGGCCTGCCGGCCGAATCCATCCAGTCGGTCTTCGTCGACAGCCGCGGCGACGTCTGGGTCGGCACCGACGGCTCCGGGATCGGCCGGCTGCGCGACGGGAGGTTCACCTTCTACACGACCAAGGACGGCCTCGCGAGCGACACGGTCGAGTCGATCCAGGAAGACCGCGACGGGAACCTCTGGATCGGCTGTCAGAGCGGCGGCCTCGCGCGCCTGGCGGACGGGCGGATCTCGCGGTTCACGCCGGGAGAGGGCCTTTCCGACGATACGGTCCTCGCGATCTTCGAGGACCGCGAGGCGAGCCTCTGGATCGGCACGGTCGCCGGCGGGCTCAACCGGCTCGAGGACGGAAAGTTCACGGCCTTCACCAGGAAGGAAGGCCTCCCGAGCGACCGCGTGCGCACGATCTTCCAGGCTCGGGATGGCGCGATCTGGCTCGGCACGCGCGGAGCCGGCGTCTCGCGGTTCCGCGACGGCGTCTTCACGGCCTTCGGCGCCCGCGAAGGGCTCTCCGGCGACTTCGTGCGGACGATCGCCGAGGACGGGAAGGGCCGGCTCTGGGTCGGGACGTGGGGGGACGGCCTCGACGTGCTCGAGGGGCCGCGGTTCCGGGCGTTCCACGTCCGCGACGGCCTGCCGAGCGAGATCATCCGCTGCCTCTACCGGGATCGCGACGGCACGCTCTGGATCGGCACCGACTCGGGCGGGCTCGTCCGCGAGCGCGCCGGAGGGTTCGAGGTCTTCGGGACGCGCGAAGGGATCTCGAGCGCGACGGTGCTCGCGATTCTGCAGGACCGGGACGGCGCGCTCTGGCTCGGCACCGAGGGCGGCGGGCTCGACCGTTTCGCGCACGGCAAGTTCACGGCGTTCACCCGCAAGGACGGCCTGTCGGACGACACGGTGCTCTCGCTCTACGAGGATGGCGACGGCTGCCTGTGGATCGGCACCGACGGGGGCGGCCTGAACCGGTTCAAGGACGGGAAGTTCACGCGGTTCACGCGGCAGCAGGGGCTCTTCGACGACGTCCAGTACGAGATCCTGGAGGACGGCCGCGACAACCTCTGGATGAGCTGCAGCCGGGGGATCTTCCGCGTCCGCCGCGCCGAGCTCGAGGAGGTCGCCGAGGGCCGCCGCGACGCCGTCGTCTCCCAGTCCTACGGGCGGGCCGACGGCATGCGTTCGGCCGAGTGCTCCGGTTTCTCGCAGCCCGCCGGATGGAAAACCGCCGACGGCAAGCTCTGGTTTCCGACGATCGAGGGCGCCGTCGTCATCGACCCCGACCGCATCCACACCAACGCGCTGCCGCCGCCCGTCGTCGTGGAGGAAGTTCTCGTGGACCGGCGGCCGCTCCCGCCGGGCGACCCGGCCGAGGTGCCGCCCGGCCGCGGCGACCTCGAGTTCCACTACGCCGGGCTCTCGTTCGTGGACCCCGACCGCGTCGGCTTCCGCTACCGGCTCGACGGCTTCGACCGGGAGTGGATCGAAGCGGGCCCTCGGCGCACCGCCTTCTACACGAACATCCCGCCCGGCCGGTACGCCTTCCACGTGCGCGCGGCCAACAACGACGGGGTCTGGAGCGAGAAAGACGCCGTCGTGCGCTTCGCGTTGAAGCCGCATTTCCGGCAGACGCCGTGGTTCTACGGCCTCTGCGCCGCCGGGTTGGTGCTGGCCGGCTTCGGCGCCGCGCGCGTGCGGGCCGCCCGGGCCCGCGCTCGCGAACGGGAGCTCGAGCAGACGGTCGCCGAGCGCACCCTGCAGCTCGAGGAGGCCAACTCCAAGCTCCAGCAGCTCTCCGAGGTCGATGCCCTGACGGGCATCGCGAACCGGCGGCGCTTCGAAGAGACGCTCGCCCGCGAGTGGCGGCGGGCCATGCGCGACGAGATGCCGCTGTCGCTCATCATGATCGACATCGACTTTTTCAAAGACTTCAACGACGCCTGCGGCCACCAGGTCGGCGACCAGTGCCTCCGGCGCGTGGCGGGCGAGATTCGCGAGGCGCTGACGCGGCCGGGCGACGTCGTGGCGCGCTACGGCGGCGAGGAGTTCGCCGCGGTTCTGCCGTCGACGCCGTCGCGGGGCGCCATCGCGGTCGCCGAGATGCTGCGGGCGCGGGTCGAGGGCGTCGCGACGCGGCACCCGAAGGCGCCCAACGGCATCGTCACGATCAGCCTGGGAGTCGCCACGGCCTCGCCCGGACTCTCCTCGTCGCCGGAGAACCTGATCGCGGCCGCCGACGGGGCGCTCTACCGCGCCAAGCGCGCCGGCCGCAATCGCGTCGAGTCCGACGTCGTCACGGCGAGCTAGGACTCTGGCCGTCGATGTCGGTTCTCGAGATGTCGTTCACGCCGCACCGAATTTTCCCTCTCCCCCGACGGGGGGAGAGGGAGTGATGGGTGGCGTCACCCGTCCCTCTAGAAGTCCGGGATCTTCGCGAGCCCCGCGGCGAGCGTGACGTCCCGGCCGCTGCGCCGGACCGACTCGGGGGAAGGCAGCGGTTTGCCAGCCCGTGCCTTCCTGATCGCGGCCTCGAAGCGCTCGGCCGAGGCGGCATCGTCGAACCGGAGGCGCCAGAGGTAGCCCATGCGGCCGTCGGCGACGACGAACGCGATCCGGTCGCCCCGCCAGCCCGCGGAGGCCGCCGCGGCTTCCTCCTCCGGGAGGGCGCGGCCGAGGAGAAAGCGCAGCGTCCACTCGCCGAGCGTGTCGGTGTAGACCACGCGGGCCCCGGGAAAGAGGGGGGCCGCGTTGGATGGAATCAGTCCCTCGACGGGCGGCGGGTACGGCGCGCCGTGGATGATCTCGGCGCTCGAGACCGGCGGGTTTCGCCAGAAGCGGTCGACTTCGGCCCAGCCGCCCTTCTCGTAGGCGGCGCGGACGAACGCCGAGCCCTCGGCGTAGGGGAAGAAGAGCTGGTCCACGAAGTACGCGGGCACGCCCTTGGGGACGTTCGCGCGCTCGAGGCCGCCCGCGGTCAACAGCGGCGCGAGCTCCGCCTCGGCCTTCTCGTCGGCGCCGGGGATGTCCTTCAACGCGACCTTGACCATGACGAAGGTCGCCTCGCCCTCGAGGAGAGCCTGCAGGGCGAAGCCGCGGTCGCTGTCGTCCTTCAGGGCTTTCGTCCGCGCGTCGAGCTTCATCGTCTCGTCCTGCAGCGCGTGCATGAGCTCGTGCGAGTAGATGAGGTTCTGGGCGAGCCCCGCCATGTCCGGCACCTCGGACGAGACGGCCCCCTCGGCCCCGCGCACGACGAAGAAGCGGCGCGGCTCGGGGTCGTAGAAGGCGACGACCTGGGACGCGTAGAAATCGACCAGGCGGTCGAGGATCCCGGGCGCGTCGTCGATCAGCCCGAGGATCGCGAGCGATCGGAAATACTCCTCGGCCGACGAGGGGAGCGATTCGACGATCTTCGCCTTCAGGATGCGCCGGGCCTCGGCCGGGTCGAGCTCGACGGCCGGGACGGGGCGCTCGAACTTCCGCCCCCGCACCTGCTCGACCTGCCGGGACACCTCGGCCACGCGCTCCGGGAGGAGGTCGGTTCCGGCCGGGAGCAGGGACGCGGCGAGCGCGAGAAAGACCGCGCCGGCGAGGCGTTTTCGGGCCATGACCGAGGGTAGCACGGCGCCCTTTCGGCTTCCTTTTACTCGGGGCTTTGGACTAAGATCCGCGCGACTCAAAAAGTCCGTGCATGAGCGCAGTGTCACCGTCCAGCAAACCCGGCCCGATCCGGATGTCTCTTTCCAGCCGTTTCGAGAACATCGAGATGGTGCAGCACCTGTGCTCGAAGCTGCTGGAAGGGCGGGACGTCCCGGAGGAGCTGCGGCATTGGATCCTGATGGCGCTGCGCGAGGGGCTCGCCAACGCGATCAAGCACGGCAACCAGCAGGACATGTCGAAACACGTGCACCTCGAGATGGACATCGTGGGTGACACGCTGGCGATCTCGATCCGGGACGAAGGCCCGGGCTTCGAGCCGGAAGAGGTGGCCGACCCCCTGGCGCCCGAGAACCGGCTGAAGACTTCGGGCCGCGGCATCTTTTACATGCGGACGTTCATGGACGACGTCCGGTTTCGGCGCCACGCGAGCGGAGGCATGGAAATCGTTTTGAAGAAGAATTTGGCGGCGGTCAACGAGAAGGAGGGGAGCGCGGAATGAAAACCAACGTGCGCGAGGCCGGCGGCGTTCAGGTCGTCGAGCTCAAGGGCAAGATCACGATCGGGTCCGGGGACGTGCAGCTGCGCGAGACGATCAACAAGCTCGTCGACTCGGGCAAGAAGAACGTCCTCGTGGACATGAAGGAAGTCACGACGATCGACTCGTCGGGCATCGGCGAGCTCGTCGGCTGCTACACCTCGGTCACGAACAAGGGCGGAAAGCTCAAGCTTCTCCACCTGCCGCCCAAGATCAACGACGTGCTGACCGTGACGCAGCTCATCACCGTTTTCGACGTCTACGAATCGGAGTCGGAGGCGCTGGCGAGCTTCCGCGGCTAGGGTTCCCCTGACGGCCTCCTCCGCGGGTGCCGGCGCGTTCGACCGGTTCGCGGCGTCGGCCCGCCCGTCGCTCGAGGAGGCCCTCGGCCAGAGTCTTCCGCCGCCGGGCGCCCGCGCCGAGGCGCTCGGACGCGCCATGGCCGACGCGGCTTTGTCCCCTGGAAAGCGTCTCCGGCCGCTGGCCGCGCTCGCGGCGGGCGACGTGGCGCGGGCGCCCCGCGAGGCGGCGCTCGCCGCCGCGGTCGCCGTCGAGCTCGTTCACGCCGCCTCCCTCGTGCTCGACGACCTGCCGTCGATGGACGACGCCGGGCGGCGCCGCGGCCGTCCCGCGATCCACCGCGTGCACGGCGTCGCCACGGCCGAGCTCGCGGCGGTGGCCCTGCTCGCGCGCGCCTTCGAGATCGTCGGCGGCGCTCCCGGCGCCACGCCGGCTGCGCGGGCCCGCCTCGCGCGCGAACTCGCCGCGGCGGTCGGCGCCGAGGGCTGCTGCGCGGGCCAGGCGGCCGACCTCGCCGCCGACCCGAAGGCCCTGGCCCTCGACGACCTCGAGGCGATCCACGCGCGCAAGACCGGCGCCCTCTTCGTCGCGGCCGTGCGCGGCGGCGCGATCGCCGGCGGCGCGAGCGAGAACGTGCTCTCGGCGTTGACGGCCTACGCGCGCAATCTCGGCCTCGCGTTCCAGATCACCGACGACCTCCTCGACCTCGAGGGCGATCCGGTGCGGATGGGAAAGGACACGGGCCGCGACGCGCACCGTGCCAACTTCGCGTCGGTTCTTGGACCGGCTTCGGCGCACCGCCTCGTGGAAGAGCTTCTCGAAGCGGCGCTCGGAGCGCTCGAGCCTCTCGGACGGCGCGGCGCCGTGCTCGCGGATCTCGCCCGGGTGGTCCGGGACCGCCGCTCGTGAACGGGCGGCCGAGCCTCGAAGAGGCCCGGGCGAGACTCAAGGAGCTCGGCTATCTCCAGGGCGGCGTCGAAAAGCTTCTCTTCCGGCCGGTGTTCGAGGGCCGCGGCGGCGCGTTTCTTCCGGCCGTGATCTTCGGTGCCCTCGGCGGAGCGCTCGCGGCGCTGGCTGCCGTGGAGGCTTCCGAGCCGGGGTTCGGCGCGTCGCCGGCGGCGGCCGGAGCGCTCCTCCTCCACGTCTTCGTCGCGGATCTCCTGCCCGCGGCGCTGCTCGCCGCCGTCGCCGCCTTCGCCGCGGACCGATCGCGCCGCCCGGGCCCGGCCTCGACGGCCGCGGGGCTGCTGGCGGCGGCGATCGTCTTCGCGTTGTGGATCGGCGGGACGTACGGCCTCGCCCGCGAGCTCTCGCCGCGGTCTCTGCTGTGGGGCGTTCCCGTCGCGTCGGCGGCCCTGTTTCTCGCGGCGGCGGTGCGCCTCGGATTCCTGGCGCGCGCGTTCGCCCGCTCGGGATCGCTGCCCGGGGGCGCGGCCCGGCGCGTCTTCGCCGGCGCCGCGGCCGCCGGCCTGCTCGTCGCGGTGGCGCTTCTCCTGCCGCGCCGCGAGCCGGCGGCAGCCGAGCCGCCGCGCGTCGCCCCGAGGCCGATCGCGATCGTCGTGCTCGCGGTCGACGGACTCGACCTCGATGGCGCGGGCCGCGACTCCGGCGCCGCGCGCCTGCTCGCTTCCGGGGCAACGGGCTGGTGGCCGGCACAGCGTCTCTCGCCCCCGGAGATCTGGACGGACCTCGCGACGGGGACGTCCTCGCGCGATCACGGCGTTCGCGCGCTCGCGCGCGTGCGCCCGCTCGGCTCGCCGCTGGCGTTGCGGCCGCCCTTCGGGACGTCCTGGTCCCTGCGGCGGCTGGGCCCGGCGCTCGGCCTCGTGTCGAACGCCCCCGTCTCGGGCGCCGACCGCCGCCGTCTCGACTTCTGGGAGGTCGCGGCCTCGGCCGGCATCCGGAGCCTCTCGGTCGGCTGGTGGGCGGCCGCGCCCTGGCCCGGCGCGACGGTCGTGGAGAACCGGGCGATCCTCGAGCGGGCGCACGACGGCGTCGAGGCCGACCGCGTCGCGATGGCCGTGTTCGACGAGGCGCTGCGCCAGGGATTCGGCCTCGCGACCGTCTACCTTCCGGGCTGCGACATCGCGCGCGACGAGCCCGCGACGCGGCGGAGGGCGGCCGCCGCGGTCGAAGGGACACTGGCCCGGTGGATCAGCCGCGCGTCCTCGGGGGAGCTGGTGCTCGTCGTGCTCGCCGCGGACAGCCATCCCCGCGGCGCCGACGCGCTCGGCCGCATGGTCGTGTTCGACGGGGGCGGCGGCGTGCCGAAGTCCGTCCGGATCCGGCCGGAGGACGCGGCGCCGTCGATCCTGGCGCGGGCCGGCGTTCCGGCCGCGGGCGATCTCGCCGGCGTGCCGGCGCCGGCGCTCTTCGCGCCGGGCTCGCTCGAAGGCGCGCGCGTCGGGAGCTATGGTCCGCGCGTGGTGCCCGCCGCCGCGGCCGCTCCCGAGACCGACCGCGAATACCTGGAGAAGCTAAGATCGCTCGGGTACCTGAAGTGAGAGGGGTTCCGCGATGAAAGCCGTCTTCTTCACGCGCCACGGCGGCGGCGAGGTCCTCGAGTACGGCGACCGGCCCGATCCGGAGC
>Ga0335069_10001858_pt1 | contig 33289 bp, 25 predicted proteins | sample Lox_Sample_11_FD_206714 | JGI IMG/M metagenome (GOLD analysis project Ga0335069, IMG submission 206714) | Soil microbial communities from Loxahatchee National Wildlife Refuge, Florida, United States - Lox_Sample_1.1 | ecosystem: Environmental > Terrestrial > Soil > Wetlands | place: USA...
CGCGGCGGTCGCACTCGCGGTCGCGTTCGGGAAGCCCAGCTTCGGCCTGCCCCTGGCCGGCGTGATGCTCGCGCGCGGCAACCCGCGCGTCGTGGTCGCCGGGACCGCGATCGCGGCGGGCGTGAGCGGCGCCGCCGTCCTCGCCCTCGTCGCCCGCACCGGCCTCGGACCGTTCCTCGAGGACGTGCGCGGCGGGTTCGCGCTCTGGGAGACGGCGCTCGATCCGTTCGCCAACAGCGTCGCGTTCTACGGCGCGATCGATGTCGTCTCGCTGCTCAGCCGCCCGGTCGGCCGTGAGCTGGGGCTCGCCGAGCAGCTCGTCGTGATGCTCGCGGTCCTCGCGGTCGCCGGGCTCGCGATCCGGCGACTCGCGGCGCGGCCCGAGGCCGACGCGCGCGTGCGCTCGCTGTCGATCGGGGTCCTCGCCGTCCTCCTCGCCGTGCACCATCAGACCTACGACTGGCTGCTGCTCGCGCCGACGGTCACGGCAGTGGCCCTCGGCCCGGGCCGGCTCGAGCCGGCGGGACACGAGCGCCTCCGCGTCGTCCTCCTGGCGCTGCTCGTCCTCCCGGCGCTGAACTACCTGGCCTCCAACACCGCGCTCGAAAGGCTCGGCATCGGCGGGGCGTGGGCGTTCGCGCTCTGCTCGGTGAACGGCGCCGCGCTCCTGGCCGCGCTGCTGCTGGCGAGCGGCGCCGCCCTCGCCGAGCGTCGCCCCGGTTGACGTCCGCTCACGTGCGACGGAAGAACGCGGCGATCCGCTCGTGCTCCCGCGCCACGTCCGCGCGCCCCAGCTCGACCAGCTCACCACAGAACTGCGGGTCGAACAGCAGGTAGCTGGTCAGCTCCGTGATCGCGGTGTCGGGCCCGAGCCCCCGCATCAGGTAGCGCACCAGCCGCGGGATCCGATGGGCGTGCTCCGCCGCCAGCTGCCGGACCAGCTCCGACGGCCGGAGCCACAGCACGTCGACCTGCCGGAACGGCTGCCCCGGATCCCCGGTGGGCGCGTGCAGCACGCTCGCGTTCACCCGCTCGCTGTGCTCGACATCGACCTCGAGCGCGTCGAGCATCACCGCGTCGAGCAGCACGCCCGCGATCTCGGCGATCGTCGGCGCCGGCCGCTTCACCTGTGCGCCGAGCACCGGCGGCAGCCCGCTCACGCCGATCGCGACGATCCGGTCCGCGCCCAGGTTGATCGCCGGGCTGAGTGGCGCGGTGTTCCGGACCGACCCGTCGCCGAACCAGCAGCCGCCGATCTCGACCGCCGGGAAGAAGATCGGGATCGCGCTCGACGCCATCAGGTGCTCGACGCAGATCGGGCCGCGCTCCACGCGCCAGCGCCGTCGCCGCCACTCGTGCGCCTGGGCCGCCGTCTGGAGGAACACCACGCCGTTCGACGTGTGCAGGTCGGTCGCGATCACCCCGAGCGCGTCGAGCCGGCCGTCGACGACGTTGGCGGCGATGCGCTCGAGAGGCATGTGCTCGGCGAGGAAGGCGCGCAGCGGCGACGTGTCGAGCAGCGACTTCGGCTGCGCGCGCCGCGTGAGCCCGCCGAACGTCAGGTCCCAGGCCCAGCGCGCGCCGGTGGTGCCGAGCGACGTCACGTCGGTGCGGTAGACCTGGCCCGCGTGGATGTTGGCCCACAGCTCGCCAAGCCGCTCGACGCCGGTCGCGAGGTCGTCGACGCGCCCCGCGATCGCCGCCGCGTTGATCGCGCCTGCGCTCGAGCCGACCACGATGTCGAAGGTCGATTCGGAGCCGAGCATGCCCTGCTCGACGAGGCCGCGGAGCACGCCGGCCTGGTACGCGCCGCGCGCGCCGCCGCCGGAAAGCACGAGCGCGGTCTTGGGTCGGGTCGCGATCGGCACGGCGGCGCTATCCCTTCACGTTCCCGATCGGCGTGAGCGACACGACCTTGCGCGAGATGTCGAGCCGGTGGAGGACGTCGACCACTGCGTCGAGGTCCTTGTACGCGAAGCCCGCCTCCTCGGCCACGCCCACCCGCGACGCGGCCCGGACGACGATCCCGCGCCCCTCCATCTCGGCGAGGAGCTTGCGGCCCGACACCCGCCGCTTCGCCTCGTGTCGCGACATCGTCCGGCCGGCGCCATGCGCGGTCGAGCCGAACGTCTCCGCCATCGCGGTCGCCGTGCCGACGAGCAGCGCGGAGCCGGTCTCCATCGACCCGCCGATGATGACCGGCTGGCCGGTCTCCCGGTACGCCGCCGGCACGTCGGGCATGCCGGGCCCGAAGGCGCGCGTCGCTCCCTTGCGGTGCACGAGCAGCTCCACCAGCTCCCCGTCGACGCGATGCTGCTCGAGCTTCGCCGTGTTGTGGCAGACGTCGTAGATCACGGAGAGACCGAGCTGCCGCGCGTCGCGGCCGAAGACGCGGGACATCACCTCGCGGACCCGGTGGGTGATGACCTGGCGGTTCGCGAACGCGGTGTTCGCGGCCGCCGCCATCGCGCCGAAGTACGCCTGGCCCTCGGGCGAGCGGAACGGCGCGCACGCCAGCTCGCGGTCGTTGACGGTGATGCCGTAGCGGCGCATCGCGCCGTCGAACAGCCGGAGGTAGTCCGTGCCGACCTGGTGCCCGAAGCCGCGCGATCCGCAGTGCAGCATGACGAGCACCTGCCCGGGACCGTGGATGCCGAGCCGGTCCGCGAGCGCCGGGTCGTGCAGCCCCTCCGGCCGCACCACCTGGATCTCGAGGTAGTGGTTGCCGGAGCCGAGCGTGCCGAGCTGCTGGAGGCCGCGCTCGCCGGCGCGCTTGCTGACGCTCGCAGGCTCGGCGCCCGGGAGGCAGCCGCGGGCCTCGATGTGGTCGAGGTCCTCCGGCCAGCCGTAGCCGCGCCGCACGCACCACCCGGCGCCCTCGCGCATCACGTCGCACAGGTCCTCGTGCGTGAGCGAGACGAAGCCGCGCGAGCCGACGCCGGCGGGGACGGCCGCGAACAGCGCCTCCACCAGCTCGGTGAGCCGCGGGCGGACGTCGGCCTCGGTCAGGTCGGTGCGGATGAGCCGCATCCCGCAGTTGATGTCGAAGCCGATGCCGCCGGGCGAGATGACGCCGTCGTCGGCGCGGAACGCCGCGACGCCGCCGATCGGGAAGCCGTAGCCCCAGTGGCCGTCCGGCATGCAGAGGGCGGCGCGGACGATGCCCGGCAGGCACGCGACGTTCGTCACCTGCTCGAAGACGCCGCGGTCCATGCGCGCGAGGAGCGTCTCCGAGGCGTAGAGGCGCGCGGGCACCCGCATGCCGGCCTTCTCCGTCGGGGGCACCTCCCAGATGCAATCGGCGACGCGCCGGAGGCGCATCGCCCCCGCGCCCGGAATCTGCACCGGCTCCGTCATCGTCGACTGACGGGGCAGCAAGGGGCGAGCCAGACCCCGGTCGGGGGATCGCCGTCCCCTCGCTGCCGGCAGTGACAACCGCCGCCCCGTCGATTCCCATGGCTACGAACGCTGCTCCCGGATCCGGGACCGACGGCCGCGCCGAGCGCGGCACGTCTCCTGCTTCGTTTCGAGCTGACGATGGGACGCTTCCGCTACCTGGAAGAGATCGCCTTCGCCGACGCGGCGCTCGAGATCGTCGGCGACGACCTGGACGATCTCTTCGCCACCGCCGCGCGCGCGCTGGCGGAGCTGATGGTCGACCCGGCGACGCTCGGCGCGCGCGCGGCGCGGAGCGTCCGCCTGGAGGCGCCGGGCCTCGACCTGCTGCTCTACGACTGGCTCGGCGAGCTGATCTTCCGGAAGGACCGCGACGCCGAGGTCTTCCCGACCGCGCAGGTGCGCGTGCGGCGCGGCGACCCCTGCACGCTCGACGCCGAGCTGTCGGGCGGCGTCATCGCTCCCGGCCGCACCGAGCTCAGGGCCGACGCGAAGGCCGTCACCCTGCACGAATTCCGTGTCGAGCCCACGCCGGAGGGATGGCGCGCGTGCGTGGTGATCGACACCTGAGGCCTCGCCAATCCGTGCGCCACGACGCTAGACTGCCCGCCCATGGCCCGACGACTCGACGCCGCTGACGTCCGGGTGCGGTGCGACCCCGCGCAGTTCGCGTTCGCGAGCACCGCGGAGCTGCCGCCCGTCGACGGGTTGATCGGGCAGGAGCGCGTCGAGCGCGCGGTCGACTTCGGCATCGGCATGAAGCAGCGGGGGTACAATCTCTTCGTGCTGGGCGCCCCCGCGACCGGCAAGACCACCACGATCCGCCGCGTGCTGGCGCGCGCCGCCGAGTCCGAGCCGACGCCGTCCGACTGGTGCTACGTCCAGAACTTCGCCGATCCCTACCGGCCGACGGTGCTCGAGCTGCCGGCCGGGCAGGGCCGCGCGCTCCGCGCCGCGCTCGCGGGACTGGTCGAGGAATGTCGCCTCCGGCTGCCGCGCGCGTTCGAGGGCGAGGAGTTCGAGCGCCAGAAGTCGCAGATCCTGGAGGGGCTCGGCCGACGGCAGCACGCGGAGATCACGCGGCTCGAGGAGGCGGCGCAGGCGCGGGGGTTCGTCGTGCTGCGCGGCCCGGGCGGGCTCGCGATCGCGCCGGCGCCGAAGGGCGAGGCGCTCTCCCCGGAGGAGTTCGGCGCGCTCCCCGAGCCGACGCGCGAGGAGTACGAGGTCCGGGGCCACGCGCTCCGCGAGGAGCTCGACGGCACCGTACGCCAGCTCCGCCAGCTCGAGCGCGAGGCGCGCGACGCGCACGAGAAGCTGGTGCGCGACGTCGCGGCCGCGGCGACGCATCATCTCGTCCAGGAGCTGCGCGAGCGGTTCGAAGGACGGGCCGGCGTGTTGCGCTACCTGGACGACGTCGAGGAAGATCTGATCGCGCACGCCGAGGAGTTCCGGCAGCTGGCGGAGGGGAAACCCGTGCTCCCGTTCCTGCCGCAGCCGGGCGCGTTCCTGGAACGCTACGGCGTGAACGTCGTGGTCGACCGCACCGAGCAGCGCGGCGCGCCGGTCGTCTTCGAGCGCAACCCCACCTACGGGAACCTCGTCGGTCGGCTCGAGCACCGCTTCCAGTTCGGCGCGCTGGTGACCGACCTGACGCTGCTCAAGGCGGGCGCGCTGCACCAGGCGAACGGCGGCTACCTGGTCCTCGAAGCCAAGGACCTGCTGCGCAACATGTTCGCCTGGGAGGCGCTCAAGAAGGCGCTCAAGAGCCGGTCGATCCGGCTCGAGGACCCGCTGGAAGAGCTGCGGCCGGGCGCCGCCGGCCTGGCGCCGGAGCCGATCGCGCTCGCGGTCAAGGTCGTGCTGATCGGCAGCCCGATCATCTACTACCTGCTGCACGCGCTCGACGAGGACTTCAGCGAGCTCTTCAAGGTGCAGGTCGATTTCGACGACTCGCTGCCGCGCACGCCGGAGTTCGTGATGCTCTACGCCCGCTTCGTGGGCTCCGCCTGTCGCGACGAGGGCCTCCCGCCGTTCGCGCCCGACGGCGTCGCCGCGCTCGTCGACCACGGCTCCCGCCTGGTCGAGCACCAGGAGCGGCTCACCGCGCGGCTCGGGCTGCTCCTCGACGTCGTGCGCGAGGCCGGGTTCTGGGCCGGTCGGGCGCACGGCGGCCCGGTGACGGCCGACGACGTCCGGCGGGCGGTCGCCGAGAAGATCCGGCGCGCGAGCCTCGTGCAGGAACGGATCGGCCGGCTCGTCACCGAAGGCACGCTCATGGTCGCGACCGACGGGACGGCGGTCGGGCAGGTGAACGGCATCGCGGTGCTGAGCCTCGGCGACCACGCCTTCGGGCGCCCGGTGCGCATCACGGCCCGCAGCTTCTGCGCCGAGCCGGGCGTGCTGGACATCGAGCGCGAGTCGAAGCTCGGCGGCAAGCTCCACTCGAAGGGCATGCTGATCCTCACCGGCTTTCTCGCCGGCCGCTACGCGCACGATCGGCCGCTCGCGCTGTCGGCGTCGCTCGCGTTCGAGCAGCAGTACGAGGAGGTCGACGGCGACAGCGCGTCGTCGGCGGAGCTGTACGCGCTGCTGTCGAGCATCAGCGGGATCCCGCTCGCGCAGGGGATGGCGGTGACGGGCTCGGTGAACCAGCACGGTCAGATCCAGGCCGTCGGCGGCATCAATGAGAAGATCGAGGGCTTCTTCGACCTGTGCCGCGCGCGCGGGCTGCCGGGCGGGCAGGGCGTGCTCATCCCGCAGGCCAACGTCCGCCATCTGATGCTGCGCGAGGACGTGGTGGAGGCGGTGCGCGACGGGCGGTTCGCGGTCCACGCGGTGTCGAGCGTCGACGAGGGCATGGCGCTGCTCACCGGCCGCCCCGCCGGCGAGCGCGGGGCCGACGGGCGGTTCCCGGCGGGCAGCGTGAACGGCGAGATCGAGCGCGTCCTGCAGGAGGGCGTCGAGCGTCTCAAGCAGCTCCGGCGCAGCTGAGCCCGTGGCGAGACGCGCGCCGGAACGGATTCCCGGAAAGAGGAATCGCACGCCGATCGGCCGTCGAACCGGATGCCGGCGCGGCGGCACCCCGGTTGCATGGTCGGAGGGCGTGGACACCCGCCACCACCGGAGGACGTCGCCGTGACCGCGCCGGGCTGGCCGACGATCGTGAAGCCGCGGGGCGGCTGGTCCGTCACGCCGAACCTCCTCGACTACGAGCGGACGTGCGCGGAGTTCTCCTGGGCCGCGGCGCGGGCCGAGCTGAGCGGGCTCCCCGGCGGGCGCGGCCTCAACATCGCCTGGGAGGCGGTCGGGCGGCACGCGGCCGGGCCGCGGCGCGACCGCACGGCGATCCGCTGGCTCGGACGGCTGGGCGACGTGCGCGACCTCACGTTCGGCGACCTGGACCGCGCGAGCAACCGGTTCGCGAACGTGCTCCGGACGCTCGGCGTCGGCAAGGGCGAGCGCGTCTTCGCGCTGTGCGGGCGGATCCCGGAGCTGTACGTGGCGGCGCTCGGGACCTGGAAGACCGGCAGCGTGTTCTGCCCGCTGTTCGCGGCGTTCGGCCCGGAGCCCATCCGCCAGCGGCTCACCATCGGCGAGGGCAAGGTGCTGGTCACCACCGACGCGCTCTACGGGCGCCGCAAGCTCGCCGAGCTCTGGCCGCAGCTTCCCGGGCTCGCGCACGTGCTGGTGATCGGCGCGGCGCCGCCCGGTACGCAGGACCTCGCCGCCGCGATGGCGGCCGCTTCCGACGTCTTCGAGATCCCCCCCACCGCGCCCGAGGACATGGCCCTCCTCCACTTCACGAGCGGCACGACCGGCACGCCGAAAGGCGCCGTCCACGTGCACGAGGCGGTGGTCGCACACCACGCGACCGGACGCTGGGCCCTCGACCTCCACCCGGACGACGTCTTCTGGTGCACCGCCGATCCCGGATGGGTGACGGGCACGTCGTACGGCATCGTCTCGCCGCTCACCCACGGCGTCACCAGCATCGTCGACGAGGCGGAGTTCGACGCCGAGCGGTGGTACCGCATCCTCGAGACGCAGCAGGTGACGGTGTGGTACACGGCGCCGACGGCGATCCGCATGCTGATGAAGGTCGGCTCCGACGTGGTCCGGCAGCACGATCTCGGGCGCCTGCGGTTCGTCGCGAGCGTCGGCGAGCCGCTCAACCCCGAGGGCGTGGTCTGGGGTCAGGAGGCATTCGGGCTCCCGATCCACGACAACTGGTGGCAGACCGAGACCGGCGGGATCATGATCGCGAACTACCCCGCCGTCGACGTGCGGCCCGGGTCGATGGGGAAGCCGCTGCCCGGCATCGAGGCCGCGATCGTGCGCCGCGCGCCCGACGGCGGCGTGGTCGTCGAGGAGACGCCGGGCGTGCAGGGCGAGCTGGCGCTCCGTCCCGGCTGGCCGTCGATGTTCCGCGGCTACCTGCACGAGGAGGCGCGCTACCGGAAGTGCTTCGCCGGCGGCTGGTATCTCACCGGCGACCTCGCCCGCCGCGACGCCGACGGCTACTTCTGGTTCGTCGGGCGCGCCGACGACGTGATCAAGTCGGCGGGCCACCTGATCGGCCCGTTCGAGGTCGAGAGCGCGCTGATGGAGCATCCCGCGGTCGCGGAGGCGGGCGTCATCGGCAAGCCCGACCCCGTGATCGGCGAGGTGGTGAAGGCGTTCGTGTGCCTGAAGCGCGACCACGAGCCGAGCGACACGCTCCGCCGCGAGCTGCTGGGCTTCGCGCGGACGCGCCTCGGGCCCGCCGTCGCGCCGCGCGAGATCGAGTTCCAGGCGGTGCTGCCGCGCACGCGCAGCGGGAAGATCATGCGGCGCCTGCTGAAGGCGCGCGAGCTGGGGCTGCCGGAGGGCGACCTCTCGACGCTGGAGGCGGGCGCGTGAGCGCGCCGCTCCCCGACCGCGGCCACGCGCAGCACCTGCTGCACGAGATGCTGCGCATCCGGCGCTTCGAGGAGAAGTGCGCCGAGCTGTACGGCGCGGGGAAGATCCGCGGCTTCGTGCACCTCTACATCGGCGAGGAGGCGGTGGCGGTCGGCGTCGTGCAGGCGCTCGAGCCCGACGACGCCGTCGTCGCCACGTACCGGGAGCACGGGCACGCGCTGGTGCGCGGGGTCGGGGCCGGACCGATCATGGCCGAGATGTACGGCAAGGTGGAGGGATGCAGCCGGGGGCGCGGCGGGTCGATGCACCTCTTCGACGCGCGCACGCGCTTCTACGGCGGCAACGCGATCGTCGGCGGCGGGCTGCCGCTGGCGGTCGGCCTGGCGCTGGCCGACAAGATGCAGGGCCGCGCGCGCGTCACGGCCTGCTTCTTCGGGGAGGGCGCGGTCGCCGAGGGCGAGTTCCACGAGTCGATGAACCTGGCGGCGCTCTGGCGGCTGCCGGTGCTGTTCTGCTGCGAGAACAACCTGTACGCGATGGGCACCGCGCTCGGGCGCTCGGAGTCGGAGCCCGACCTCTGTCTCAAGGCGTCGAGCTTCGAGATGCCGGCGTGGGCCGTCGACGGCATGGACGTGCTCGCGGTCGAGGACGCGGCCCGGCGCGCGGCGCTGGCCGTGCGGGCCGGCGGCGGGCCGTGCTTCCTCGAACTCCGCACCTACCGCTTCCGCGCGCACTCGATGTTCGACCCGGAGCTCTACCGCGAGAAGGCCGAGGTCGAAGCCTGGAAGCGGCGGGATCCGATCGCCGTCTTCACGACCCGGCTGAAGGACGCGGCGCTGCTCGGCGACGACGACCTCGCCCGCCTCGAGGACCGGGTCGCGACCGAGGTCGCGGAGGCGACGGCGTTCGCGGAGGCGGGCACGTGGGAGCCGGTCGCGGATCTCACGCGCTTCGTCTACTCGGAGCGGACGTCATGAGCCCGCCGGCGGTCACGACGACGTATCGCGAGGCGATGCGGGCCGCGCTCCGCGACGCGCTCGCGCGCGATCCGCGCGTGTTCCTGATGGGCGAGGACGTCGGCCGGTACGGCGGCTGCTTCGCGGTGAGCAAGGGGCTGCTCGACGAGTTCGGCCCGGAGCGGGTGCGCGACACGCCGCTCTCGGAGTCGGCGTTCGTCGGCGCGGGGATCGGCGCCGCCATGGGCGGGATGCGGCCGATCGTCGAGATCATGACCGTGAACTTCAGCCTGCTGGCGCTCGACCAGATCGTGAACAACGCCGCCACGCTGCTCCACATGTCGGGCGGGCAGTTCAACGTCCCGCTCGTGATCCGCATGACGACCGGCGCGGGGCGCCAGCTCGCCGCGCAGCACTCGCACAGCCTGGAAGGCTGGTACGCCCACATCCCGGGTATCCGCGTGCTCGCGCCGGCGACGCTCGCCGACGCGCGCGGCATGCTCTGGCCCGCCCTCGAGGACCCCGACCCCGTGCTGATCTTCGAGCACGGCTCGCTCTACGGCGTGGAAGGCGAGCTGCCGGCCGACGCGGGGCCGGTGGACATCACGCGCGCCGCCGTCCGGCAGCCGGGGACCGACGTCACCCTCGTCGCCTACGGCGGCACGCTCGCGAAGGCGCTCCAGGCCGCGGACACGCTCGCGCAGGAGGGCGTCAGCGCGGAGGTGATCGACCTCCGCACGCTGCGCCCGCTCGACGACGAGACCATCCTCGGCTCCGTGCGGCGCACCGGGCGCGCCGTGCTGGTCGACGAAGGCTGGCGGAGCGGCAGCCTCTCCGCCGAGATCACGGCGCGCATCGTCGAGGGCGCCTTCTACGACCTCGACGCGCCGGTGGCGCGGGTGTGCAGCGCCGAGGTGCCGATGCCATACGCCAAGCACCTCGAGGACGCCGCGCTGCCCCAGCCGCCGGCGATCGTCGCCGCCGCGCGTCGTCTGGTCGGTCGCCATGGGTGAGTTCCGGATGCCGTCGCTCGGCGCCGACATGGCGGCCGGGCGGGTCGTGGAGTGGAACGTCAAGCCGGGCGACCGCGTCCGGCGCGGCGACGTCGTCGTGCTGGTGGAGACCGACAAGGGGATCGTCGAAGTCGAGATCTTCGAGAACGGCGTGATCGACGCGATCCTGGTCGAGCCCGGGACGAAGGTGCCGTGCGGGACGCCGCTCGCGACGCTGAAGGACGCGGGTGCGCCGGCGCCGTCGCCTCCGCCCGTGCCCCCGCCGGCTCCGGCCGTCGCGCCCGCTGCGCCGCCGCTGCCGACCCCGGCCGCGGCGCCGGCGCGCGGCGTGCGGGCGTCGCCGCTCGCGCGGCGCCTCGCGGAGCGCCTCGGCGTCGACCTCGCGACGGTGCGCGGCACCGGCGAGTCGAACGCGATCACGCGCTCCGACGTGCTGCACGCGGCCCACGCGGCCGGGATCGTGGAAGCGCCCCCGCCGGCGCCACCGGCCGCCCCGGCGCCGGCTGCCGCGCGCGGCGCGGCGATGCGCCGCGCGATCGCGGCGGCGATGGCGCGCTCGAAGCGCGAGATCCCGCACTACTATCTCGGCACCACGATCGACCTCCGGACGCTCACGACGTGGCTCGCGGCGGAGAACGCGACGCGCCCGGTCACCACCCGGCTGCTCCCGGCGGCGCTGTTCCTGCGCGCGGTCGCGCTGGCGACGCGCGAGGTGCCGGAGCTGAACGGCTTCTGGGTCGACGATCGCTTCCAGCCGGGCGCGGGCGTCCACCTCGGCGTCGGGATCGCGCTCCGCGGTGAGGGCCTCGTGGCGCCCGCCCTGCACGACGTCGACCGCAAGACGGTGGACGACGTGATGCGCGAGATGCTGGACCTGGTGAAGCGCGTGCGTGCCGGGTCGGTGCGCAGCTCGGAGCTGTCGGACGCCACGATGACCGTGACCAACCTCGGCGACCAGGGGGTCGAGACCGTGTACGGCGTCATCTATCCGCCGCAGGTGGCGCTGGTCGGCTTCGGGCGGATCGTCGAGCGCCCGTGGGCCGTCGACGGCGCGGTCGGCGTGCATCCCTCCGTCGTCTGCACGCTCGCCGCCGACCACCGCGCGAGCGATGGCCACCGCGGCGGCCGCTTCCTCGCGGCCGTCGCCCGGCTCCTGCAGCATCCGGAGGCGTTGTGACGGCCGACGAGATCCGCGCCACGATCGCCCGCGTGCTCGGCGAGATCGCGCCCGAGGTCGACCTGTCCACGCTCCCGCCGACCGCCGACATGCGCACCGCCCTCGACATCGACTCGGTCGACTTCCTGAACTTCGTCCTCGGCCTGCACACCGCGCTCGGGATCGACATCCCGGAGGCGGACTATCCGAAGCTCGCCACCCTGGACGGCGCGACCGCGTACCTCCTGACCCGGGCGCGCGGCCCCGCGACCCCGTAGCTGCGGCGCCCGCCCCGCCCGACGTTCCCGGCGCTGAGAAGGACGGGATGGCTTTGCTCGGCGCCCGGCCTGGCAGGCCAATTGCATCGTCAAGGAACGGAGAGCGCCGCCCCCGGCGCCGGCTCTCGAGGAGTGAGCGATGGCGCACAAGCAGCTGTTTTTCCGCTCCGAGGCCCGCGAGAAGATCCTCCGCGGCGCCAGCGCGCTCGCCGACGCGGTGCGCGTGACCCTCGGCCCCAAATCGCGCTGCGTCCTCATCGAGAAGAAGTGGGGGACGCCGCTCGTGTGCAACGACGGGGTCACGATCGCCAAGGAGGTCGAGCTGAAGGACCCGGAGGAGAACCTGGCCGCGCGGATGCTGCGCCAGGCGGCCGAGCGCACCGGCGACGCGGTCGGCGACGGCACCACCACCTCGACCATCCTCGCGCACGCGATCTTCGCGGAGGGGCTCCGCAACGTGGTCGCGGGCGCGAGCGCGGTCGACCTGAAGCGCGGCCTCGACCGCGGCCTCCGCGCCGCGGTGACGGCGCTGAAGGCGCTCTCGCGGCCGGTCGCGAGCAAGCTCGAGAAGGCGCAGATCGCGACCATCTCGGCGCACAACGACGCCGCCATCGGCGAGCAGGTCGCCGACGCGGTCGAGAAGGTCGGCGCCGAGGGCGTGGTCTCGGTCGAGGAGGCGAAGGCGACCGAGACCACGGTCGACGTGGTCGGCGGGATGCAGTTCGACCGTGGGTACCTGTCGCCGTACTTCGTGACTGACCCGCAGCGCATGGAGTGCGTGCTGGAGGAGCCCTTCATCCTGCTCTCCGACCGGAAGATCGGCTCGATGAAGGACCTGATCCCGATCCTCGAGCACGTGGCGAAGATCGACCGGCCGCTCCTGATCGTCGCCGAGGACGTCGAGGGCGAAGCGCTCGCGACGCTGGTCGTGAACAAGCTGCGCGGCGCGCTCCACTGCGCCGCCGTGAAGGCGCCGGGCTTCGGCGATCGCCGCAAGGCGATGCTGGAGGACATCGCGATCCTCACCGGCGGGCACGTGATCTCCGAGGAGCTGGGTGTGAAGCTCGAGAACGTCGCGCCCACCGACCTCGGCCGGGCGACCCGCATCGTCGCCGACCGCGAGAACACGACGATCATCGGCGGCGCCGGAGAAAAACAGGCGATCGAGGGGCGGGTCGAGCAGCTGCGCGCCGAGATGAAGAAGTCGACCAGCGACTACGACCGCGAAAAGCTCCAGGAGCGGCTCGCGAAGCTCGCGGGCGGCGTGGCGGTGATCCGCGTCGGCGCGCCGTCCGAGGCCGAGATGAAGAGCCGGAAGGAGGCGTTCGAGGACGCGATCAGCGCGACCCGCGCGGCGATCGCGGAGGGCATCGTGCCCGGCGCCGGGCTCGCGCTGCTGCGCGCCATCGACGCGGTGGAGCGCGACGAGAAGGGCTGCGAGGGCGACGAGCTGACGGGGCTCCGCATCCTGCGGCGCGCGCTCGAGACCCCGACGCGCCAGATCGCGGAGAACTCCGGCTTCGACGGCGGCGTGGTCGTCGACAAGATGCGGAGCGGCACGGGCAACTTCGGCTTCGACGCGGCCCGCGGCACCTACGTCGACCTGGTCGCCGCCGGCATCATCGACCCGACCAAGGTGGTGCGGGTGGCGCTCGAGAACGCGGTGTCAGTCGCGAGCGTCCTGCTCCTCACCGAGGCGACGCTGACGGAGGCGCCGGAGCCGCACCCCGAGCCGGCGCCGTCGCCGATCGGGTGAGGCCGTGACCCCGGCGCACGAGGTGCTGCAGGTCCTGTGGCTCTTCGTCCCCGCCTACCTCGCGAACATGAGCCCCGTGCTCGCGAAGGAGTGGTTCCCGCGCTACGGGGCGCCGATGGACGGCGGGCGGTCGTTCCGCGGCCGACGTCTGCTCGGCGACCACAAGACCTGGCGCGGGCTCGTCGCCGGCGTCGTCGTCGGGACGGTCGTTTACGAGCTGCAGCGCCTGCTGCACGCCGCGGGGATCCTGCCGGGGCTGGTGCTGCTCGACTACGACGGCGAACCGCTGGTGCCGGGATTCCTGATGGGCCTCGGCACGGGCGTCGGCGACGCGGTCAAGTCGTTCTTCAAGCGCCGCGTCGACATCGCCCCGGGGGCGAGCTGGCCGGTCTTCGACCAGCTCGACTTCTTCGCGGGCGCGTACCTGTTCCTGTCGGTCGTCTACGTCCCGCCGCCGCTGCCGGCGCTCGCCTGCCTGCCGATCGTGCTCGCCGGCAGCGTCGCGGTGACGGCGATCGCGTGGACGCTCGGACTCAAGGAGGCGTGGATCTGACGACCCGCTGGCTCGGGGTTCGCAGGCTCCCCCGTTGGTCCTGTCCCATCCGTGTCGACGGTGGACAAGGGGAGGGTGGCACTGCTCCAAGGGCCGGGTGACGATCAGACCTCTCGCGCTCGCCCTCCTGCTCGCCCTCGGTCCCCGCGTCGCGGCGGCGCTCAACTGTCACCGTACCTGCGCCGGCGCCATTGCATCCTGCCGGGCGGCGGTGCCGGCGCCGAGCACGTGCAAGGGGCTGCCCAAAGCGCAGAAGCGCACCTGCCGGGCCGGGCTCAAGGCCGACAAGAAGGCGTGTCGGGCGAACGCCCTCGCCGCGTGCAAAGCGTCGGGCGGGACGAGCTGCTCCGCGACGACCACGACGTCCACGCTCCCGGGGCTTCCGGACACGGCGAACAGCATCGCGATGACCGCCGGCGGATCGCGCACGGATCCGGAAGGCGTCGCCCCGCCCGCCGCCGGGACGACCGTCCTCACCTGGAAGGACTCGCGCGGCGCCGACCGCGCGATGACGCTCGGCGCGTACCTCTACCAGTACGACTTCAGCTTCGACGACAACCAGCAGGAGGTCGTGCGGAGCGCGAACGACGACGCCTGGGGCCACGCGGGGTTCGGATACGTCGTGTCGCACAACACGCAGACCGGGAATTCGCCGCTCGGCAAGGCGAACCCGCCGACGAGCGTCGCGACCACCGTGTTCTCGGGCGGGCACCACGCCATCCACCACGTCGAGCTGGTGTACGACCGTGATCGCGAGGGAGGCGGCTTCGGGATCAAGATCCCGGTCGTCATCGAATGGCTGGTCGCGACGGGACGCGACCACCCCGTGTGGGCGGTCACCTGGAAGACGGGGCAGGCCGTCAACCCGGGCGGTACGAACTTCGACGTCTACCGCATGGACGTCCGCGGGCCGTACGGCTCGCTCAACTTCGACGGCGCCGCGACCCGCGGCCAGGGCGACGCGATCGGCGGCGTGGCCTGGGGGGACTTCGGCCTCCGGTTCACCACCACCGACGCGCAGCTCACGCTCGCATCGCCCTGGACGTACGACACGCCCAACGGCGTCGACTTCGTCCAGGCCTGGACCGCGACCGCGAACGCGGAGATGGGGATCGTCGAGACCCGCGCCGCCGACAAGGAGATGGGGTACCCGGATCGCGTCTACGGTCGCGAGCGCGGCAGCACGTCGGCGGACGCGTACCCGGACAAGCAGGACTGCAGCGCGTTCGGCGACGGCCGCAGCTACGTCGTGCCGTGCGTCAGCGGCTGGCCGTATCAGCTGATGAACTACGACTGGGACCCGAGCGCGGGGAAGCCGGCCGGCGACGCCACGGGCACGAAGCTGATCGCCTGGGGATCACCCTACGGATGGCTGGGCGCGTCGAACTGCGACCTCTTCGACTACTCGGGAACCGTCGACGCGCGCGGCGACCGGTCGTTCGCGACGTTCGTCGTCCTCGGACCGCACTGTCGATTCACCGGCGCCGCGTGCGACCAACCGGGAGACGTCGCCACGACGGTGCAGGCCGTCGAGGCGCTCGCCGCCGCCACCATCTCGAACGTGACGGTCGGTTCGCTCGTGTCTCAGGCCCCGAAGGGACCCGGCGCGACCGAGACCAAGACGCTCGACGGCGGCTACGACGACACGTACGCGGCCTGGTACCTGACCGCGAGCAACGACCACCAGGTGACGTTCACCTTCGCGCCGGCGCCCGGTCATCCCGTCGTGAACCCGATCTTCGTGATTCGGAACTACACGACCCCGGTCGTGCCGCAGGTGAGCGTCGGCGGCGTACCCGTCAGCGTGAACACCGGCGCCGCCGACTCGGGCGCGTTCGTCTCCCTGGACACCGCCCGCAACGAGCTGTGGGTGACGCTCGACCAGACGGTGAGCACGGTGGTCGACGTGCACGTCGCCCACTGAGCAGTCGCTCCGGGGTCGGCGTCAGGGGGGCGGGACATGTACGGCCCGCTCGTCCCGTTGTCGGTCGCGGAGTAGTAGCGGACGTTGATGATGCACGCGTCGCCGGCGGGATCCGGCTGGTAGCAGAAGGGGTTCGACAGGAGCTTCCCGGTGCGGCTCCGGGGCGTGGGGGAGCGCGTGCCGCCCGGTCCGGCCATCAGCTGGGAGCGGGCGGGCATCGTCAGGGACAGGCAGAGCAGGAGCAGGGTCAGCAGGGCTGCGGGGCGTGACGTCGACATCGGGTTCTCCTCGCCGGTGGAGCGTTCGGGAACGCGGCGCTCCACGGCACGGTCCGTCTATCGTCTCGAGGCTCGACCAGGCAACCTCGACCGGTTCATCGCCGGCGGCTGGCCGTCCATCGTGGCGTCGCTTCTCCGACGGGCAGGAGTGCGCTAGACGAGTGCCATGAACGGCTCGCCCCGGTCCTGGGGGACCCCGCTCGTCCTCCTCGGACTTGCCCTGGGAGTCGCGGGCATCGTCTCGTACTTCGTCATCGCGCTTCACTTCGGGGCATGGCTGCCCGAGGTGCGCAACTCGGCGCAGCCGAATGTCATGATGGTCTTCGTGGGCCTGGTGCTCTCGGCCATCGGCGTGCGCCGCGCACTCACCATGCCACGGGGGCCGAGCGTTCGGTGGCTCGCGCCCGCGCTCGCCTCGTTCAACGTCGTGCTGGCCGCTGCGTTTGCGTGGATCCTGTACGGCGCGTCCGCGGTTCCGTTGGTCAGCGGCCCCGCGATCGGCGCGCCGGCGCCCGACTTCACCGCGGTCGACCAGAACGGACGCACGACCCGGCTCGCGGACTTCCGCGGCAGGCCGCTCCTGCTGGTCTTCTACCGCGGCCACTGGTGACCCTTCTGCGTCTCGGAGCTGCAGGGTCTGCAGCTGAGCATCGCGGAGTTCGATAGCCGTCACTGCGCCGTGGCGGGCGTGGTCGTGGATCCACCCGAGACGAACGCGACGCTCGCCCGCCAGATCGGTGTCACCTACCCGCTCCTCGCCGATCCGGCGCTCACGGCGATCGATGCGTACGGCCTCCGCCACCCCGGGGCTGGACCCGACGGACGCGACATCGCACATTCCGCCTCGGTCCTGATCGACGCCGACGGCATCGTGCGCTGGACCAGCGTGACCGACAACATCCGCCGTCGTCCGACGCCGTCCACGGTGCTGGCGGCCGTCGCCGCGCTCTCGAGACGCCGCTGACGACTGTAGCGACGGCGACCGTCGCCGGGTGACGGTCGGGGCGGCGGCCGATCACCGTCGCCGATGAATCGTCCTCTACGCGCGTGGCTCATCGTCGGTCGCCCGGCGTCCGGCGCGGGGCACTTTGCCACGTTGACGCTCTCCATTCGACTGCGGTAACCGCGACCCAGCCGCTGCTGCGAGAATCCGAAGGAGAGCGAAATCCGTCCGGCCCGCCCGTCTGCCCCTGATCAGTCCGCCGTCCGTGCTCACCCGCGGCCTCGCTTCTGGCGGAGGATGGCAACCCTCACCGCGCTCGGCGCGCTCGGCGTCGCTGCGCCGGCCGCGCCTGCGACGGACCCGTCGTCGTACAGCATCACCGATCTCGGCACGCTCTCCGGCGCCAACGACACGGACAGCGCCGCTGACGGCGTCAACGCGTCCGGCGTCGTGATCGGCCACTCGGGGCCGTACGAGGCCGGCAGCTCCGGCCACAAGACGTTCACCTCCCGGCACGCGTTCATCTGGCGACCGACGACGCCCAATGCGATCACCGGCGCCATCGCCGATCTCGGCGGGCTCCCGGGCTATCTCTGCGGGCCCGGTGGGCAGGCACGGTTCGACACCCTGGCCTACGCCATCAACGCGACCTCGCAGGTTGCCGGCACCTCGTGGACCGGCCCGCCCGACTGCGGGCAGGCCGTCTTCGGCTCCGCGAACTTCCACGCCGCGCTCTACGGCCAGGGGCCCGTCGACGATCTCGGAGCGGCGCTGGACGCCGCGCTCTTCGCCTACACCAGCACCAATCTGCTGCTGGTCAGCGACGCTCTGGGCATCAACGACGCGGGGCGGATCGTCGGACGCGCCGTCGACGCGAGCGACACCTATCACGCGTGGCTCTTCGACACCGAGTATCACGACCTCGGCGCCCTCCATCCCGGGTACGCGCTCTGCTCGCCGAGCCAGATCAACAACCGGGGACAGGTGGTGGGCTCCTGTCAGGCCAACGACTTCTCCGGCGTGCGTGGCTTCCTCCACACCGGCAACGCTCCGCTGGCGGAGACCGACGACGTCGGCGCCTTCTCCGGGGGCACCAACACCTTCGCGGTTGCCGTCAACGACCTCGGCGTCGTCGTCGGCGCCGCGCAGCTCGCGACCGGGGAGACGCACGCCTTCCGTCTCGGGACCGGCGGCTCCTTCGACGACCTCGGCGCGCTCGACTCGGGCACCAACAGCTCCGCCAACGCGATCAACGACGCCAACGTGATCGTGGGTACCTCGGACACCGGCACCACCCAGCACGCCGTCATCTGGACGCACGATGCCCCCGCCGTCGACCTCAACACGCTGATCGACCCCGACCTCGGGTGGGAGCTGACCAGCGCGACGGGCATCAACGACCGGGGACAGATCGTGGGCGCCGGCATGCGGGGCGGCCACCTGCACGCCTACCTGATGACCCGGTGTGGAGCGGCCGGCGGCGACAGCGACGGCGACGGCCTGTGCGACGACTGGGAGCGGTTCGGACTGCAGGTGCCGGACAAGAACGGTTCGATCGTCGGCTTCCTCAACCTCCCGGCCATGGGGGCCGACCCCAACCACAAGGACGTCTTCGTGCAGGTCGACTACATGGTGGCGTCCGACCACACGCACCAGCCGAAGCCCGGCGCCTTCGACGCCGTGGTCGGGGCATTCGCCAACGCTCCGGTCACGAACCCGGACATGACCCAGGGCATCAACCTGCACGTCGACTGCGGTCCGGACTGCGTGATGAACCCGGTGACCGGCGAGACCTGGGGCGCGTTGTCGCAAGCCAACGCCCTCGAGCATTCCGACGTCATCGGCTCGATCGTCGACGGCAAGTTCGATTGGACGTCGATCGACGCGATCAAGGCCGACAACCTCCCGCCCGAACGCGTGGTGGCCTTTCACTACGCGGTTTTCGCCCACGACCTCGGCGTCTTCAACACCGACGGGACGCGGGCCGGGTTCAGCGGCATCGCCCACGGGCTGCCGAGCAGCGACTTCATCGTCAGCCTCGGTTCGCGGACCGGCATGGTCGGGACCAAACTGGAGCAGGGCGGCACCTTCATGCACGAGCTGGGGCACACGCTCGGCCTCCACCACGGCGGACTCGACGACGTCAACTTCAAGCCGAACTACCTGAGCGTGATGAACTACTTCTTCCAGAGCCGCGGGCTGCTTCAGAGCGGCGCGAATGGCACACTGGACTATTCGCAGTTCGCCCTCCCCGACCTCGACGAGCATCACCTCGACGAGCAGGTCGGGCTCGACGGTGGTGCGGACATCGCCGACTTCGGCACCTACCACATCTGTCCGGGCCAGCACGGGGAGCTCGGCGCGCGGACGCCCGTGCTCCAAGCCAACGCCCCCATCGACTGGAACTGCAACAGCGGCATCGAGTCGGACGTCGCAGCAAACATCAACGGCGACACCGACAGCACCGGCGCCGACGTGCTCGGCACGTTGTCCAGCTCGGTCGACTGGTCGCACCTCGTCTTCGACGGCGGCGCGATCGGCGACCTGGGCGAGCGATTGCCGCAGTCGTCGGCGGTAGAGGTCCAGCAGGAGCTCACGCCGGACGACGAGGCCGCGATCCCGCACCCGTTCGACGTGCAGGTCACCTGCCCGGGGATCACGTCGGTGCCGGCCGGCGGGAACACGACGCTGCGCTTCAGCGTCGGGAACACCGGCCTGGAGGCCGACACGTACGACCTGACGCGCACGACGACCGCCGCCTGGGTGGACCTGACCGGCGTCCCCGCGACGCTCCACCTCGCTGCCGCGACCGGCACGGACCTCCTGGTCCCCGTCGCCGTTCCCGCCGGCGTCGCAGCCGGGACGACCGCGCGCGTCGTCGTCGAGGCGACGAGCCAGCAGCACCGGCCGATCGAGGACGTGTGCGTCGCGAACCTGCGCGTCACGCCCCCGTCTTCGACCACCACGACGAGCACGACGACCTCCACCTCCACCAGCACGACCACGAGCACGCTGCCCGCCACGACCTCGACTACACAGACCACGACGACGTCCACCTCGATCACCACGACCACGACGAGCAGCACGACGAGCACGACCGTGAGCACCACCAGCACCACCCTGCCCCCGGGCCCCATGCGCCTCTTCGTCTGCAAGAACGACACGGGCGACGTCGGCGGCGGGATCCTGCGATTCGACGGCACGTCGGGCGCGCCGGTCGGGCTCTTCGGCGACACGGTGGACGCGACGCTGGTCGCTTCGACGGGCGCCGGCACCCACCTGAGCGGACCGCGCGGCATCGCCTTCGGCGGGGACGGTCACATGTACGTGACCGGCACGGGCGGCGGCGTGCAGCGCTTCGATCCGTCCAGCGGGGCGAACGCGGGAATAGGAGGCAGCACCACCGACGCCAGCTGGGCGGTCCGCAGCGAGATCGTCGACGGCAAGGGGATCGCCGTCGGCGCGGACGGGCGGGTCTACGCGAGCGACGGGGATCCGCAACGGCAGGACATCAAGGCATTCGATCCCGCGACCGGCACCCGCATCGCGGACTTCGTCCCCGCCGGCTTCAACGTCGACGCGTTCGTCTTCGCATCCGAGGGGACGGCGCTGGTGATCGACCCGGTCGAGTTCGGGCAGCCCGATCCGCGCATCCTGCGCTACGAGCTGGCGCGGGGGAAGGTGACCTTCCTGGTCTGGCGGACGCAAGCGCCCGACGGCGGTTTGACGGCGCCCGAGGCGCTCCAGCTCGGCCGCGACGGGCGTCTGTACGTCGCGAGCGCCGGGACGAACGCTATCCTCCGCTACGACGCCACGACCGGCGCGTTCATCGACGCGTTCGTGCCCGGCGACGCCGCCCACAACGGCGGGCTCCAGCACCCCGCCGGCCTCGTCTTCGGTCCGGGCGGCGACCTCTACGTGTCGAGCTACGACACCGGCGCCGTGCTGCGCTACGACGGCGCCACCGGAGCCTTCCGCGGCGCCTTCGTCGCCGCGGGGAGCGGCGGGCTCACGCACCCGCGCTGTCTCGGCTTCTATCCGGCCGTCGTGACGTCGCGCTCCACCACGACGACGACCTCGACGTCGACCAGCACCACGACCACCGTCCCGCTGTGCGGCAACGGCGTGCTCGACCCGAGCGAGGCATGCGATCCCCGGGCGGCGCCGTCCGGCTGCTCCCCCGGAACGAGCTGCTCCGCCGATTGTCGATGCGTGCCGCTCGAGATCTGCGGCAACTGCACCGACGACGACCACAACGGCGCCGCCGACTTCGAGGACGCCGCCTGCTGCAGCCACCCGCTCGGCATGACGATCGCTGGCGCGCTCGTGAAGCCTGCCGGCAGCGGAAGCCACCTCGTGCTGCGTGCCGTCGTCGCCGGCGCGAGCACCCTCGATCCGACCAAGCAGGACGTGACGCTCCAGCTCCGCGCCGACGGCATGCCGGACGCGCTCTGTGCCGTGCTGCCCGCCGCACACTTCTCCGGCAAGGGCCGGCTGTTCACGTTCGCCGACAAGGGACATCGCGTCCCCGGCGCGGACGCGATCGACAAGGCGACGATCAAGCTCGGCAAGGACGGCAGCGCCACCATCACGGTCGTGGGCAAGCGGGCCGCCTTCGTGAGCCCGCCGCAGGGACGCGTGCAGCTCACGGTGGGCTTCCACGCCGCCGGGACCGATGACCGGTGCGCCCGGGCGAGCCAGACCTTCCGGCCGGGAAGGAAGGGTGCGATCGTCTTCCCCTGACCGCGCCGGGAACCCACCCATGCGAACGACACTCGTGATTTCCTTCCTCCTGATGTCGCTGACCGCGCTGCCCGTCGCCGCTGCGACGTTCGACGTGAACGACGGCGGCGACGCCGCCGACGCGACGCCCGGAGACGGCCACTGCGAGACCAGCGCGCACGTCTGCACGCTCCGCGCCGCCGTCCAGGAGGCGAACGCGCTGGCCGGCGCCGACGTGATCACGGTCCCTGCCGGGACCTACGTGCTGAGCAGCGGTGCGCTCGCACTCACCGAAGGCGTCACGATCACCGGCGCGGGCGCCGTGACGACGATCCTCGACGGCAACGCCGCCGACCGCGTGTTCGACGTCCCGGTGGGCGTCATCGCCACGATCGAGGATCTCACGGTCACCAACGGCCGGCCGTCGAGCGGCAACGGCGGTGGCATCCGGAACCGCGGCACGCTCACGCTCACGCGCGTCACGATCCGGAACAACGTCGTGGCCGGTTCCACCGGCGTCTTCGACGACCCGATCCCGGGTGGCGGGGCGGTGGCGAATGCCGGGACACTCACGGTCGATCACTGCTCGCTCGTCGGCAATCGCGTGCTCAGCACCGACGGCGGGGAAGGCGGGGGCATCAGGAACCAGTCGGAGACTTCCGTACCGGGCGCGAGCGTCACGGTCACCGACAGCCTCATCGGGTACAACAGCGTCGCGAACTACGGCGGGGGCATCTTCAACGGCAACTACCACGGCGTCACGGGGGCGCTCACGGTGGTCCGCAGCACGCTGGTCGGCAACCAGGGGGACTCGAGCGGCGGCATCGACAACCGCGGCACGATGACCGTGCTGAACACCACCATCACCAACAACGGCAGCAGCAAGGCGAGCGCGAGCCTCGGGGCCGGCGTCGCCAACTTCGGGACCGGCACGCTCCGGAACGTCACGATCACGCGGAACGTCGGGTTGGAGGATCCGGGGGTCGCCTTCGACAGCGCGGATACGATCGGCGTCTCCAACCCGCAGGGCACGCTCTCCATCGCCAACTCGATCATCGCCGAGCACACCGAGAACTGCCTCGGCACGATCACGTCCCTCGGCCACAACCTGATCCAGGCGTCGAACACCTGCATCCTGACCGGCGACACTGCGACCGACCTCTCGGTGGGAGACCCGAAGCTCGGGACGCTCGCCTTCGACGGCGGGCCCACGCCGACGCGACTGCCGCTGCCGGGGAGTCCCGTCATCGACGCGGGGAGCGCGCTCGCGTCGCCGGACGCCGGCGCTTGTGAAGCGACCGACCAGCGCGGTCAGACGCGACCCGCGGGCGCGCGCTGCGACATCGGCGCGGTCGAGGTGGGCGCACCGGTCACGCCGCCGGCCGGGACGACGTTCACGGTCGACGACACCGGGACGGCGCCCGACGCGCATCCCGGCGACGGCGTGTGTGCCACCAGCACCGGCGCCTGCACGCTCGTCGCGGCGATCCAGGAAGCGAACGCCTCCCCGGGACCTGACGTCGTGCAGCTCGCCGCCGCCACCTACTCGCTCGACCACGCGCAGGAGCAGGACCCGACGTACGGCGCGACGGGTCTGCCCAGCGTCACGGACGACCTGACGATCGTCGGATCGGGCGCGGATGCGACGGCCATCACGCGATCGTCGGCCGCACCCACCTTCCGGATCTTCCGTGCCGTCGCCGGCAGCCTGACGCTCCGCAACCTCGCGGTGGGCGGAGGAGCCGCCGCGGGCAGCTACGGCGGCGGCATCCTCGCGTGGGCCGCGCCGGTGACGCTCACGGGCGTGCGACTCGAGGGCAACTCGGCGGCGTTCGGCGCCGCGATCGAGATGCTCGGCGATACGCTCACGCTCGACGCGTCGACCGTCAAGGGCAACCTCACCAGCGACCGCAGCGTCTCCCACGCCGTGGTCGTGACCGCAGGCCTGCTCGACGCCCGCTGCACCACGTTCGCGCAGAACACCGGCGCGCTCCGCATCAACGACGTCGGCCCGAACGTCGGCACCACGCACCATATCGCGGGCTGCACGTTCTCCGACAGCACCGGCGTTCTCGCGGCCTTGGAAGCCAACGGCCACAGCACGACGATCGTCGACATCAGCGAGTCGCAGTTCACGAACGGCGTCGCGACCGCGTCCGGCGGCGGGCTCTACCTGCGGGCCCTCACCGCACGCATCTCGAACAGCACGTTCAGCGACAACGCCGGCCAGGAGGGTGGCGCCATCGACACCGACTTCGGGGCCGCCCTGCAGGTGGACGGCTGCACGTTCTCGGGGAATTCGGTCACCGACGTCGGGGGCGCCGTCGTCACCGGCGGTCCCGCGTCGTTCACCAATTGCACGTTCTCCGGGAACGCCGCGACCGGCGGCGGCGGCGCGATCTACGCCCAGGGCGACGGACCGCTCGTCCTCCGCAACGTGACGATGGCCGGCAACCGCGCCACGGCTGCTCCCGGCGGTGGACTCACGAGCCTCATGACGACGGCCCCGTCGATTGCCGACTCGATCATCGCCGGCAACACCGACGCCGGCGGAACGGCGCCGGACTGCCTCTCGCAGGACCCGGTCTCGAACAACCCCGCGCAGCTCCCGTCGCTCGGGCACAACATCTTCGGCAACGGGAGCGGCTGCGACGTCAAAGCCGGCGCCGGCGACCTGATCGGGACGCCCGCGACCCCGGTCGACCCGCTGCTGGGCACGCTCGGCGATCACGGCGGCTTCACCGAGACCATGGTCCCGGGCACCGGCAGCCCGGCCGTCGACGGCGGTGATCCGCTCGGCTGCATGGATGCCACCGGCGCGCCGCTCACGGTCGATCAGCGCGGCGTCCCACGCAGCAAGAACCCGCGGTGCGACATCGGCGCGGTCGAGGTGTCGGCTGCGGCGCCGCCACCCGCGGTCTCCGTCTGCGACGCGACCGCAACCACGTCGACGACGCTGCCGACGACCAGCCCCACGACCACGACGCTCCCCTCCGGCGCCGAGATCTGCGGCAACTGCGTCGACGACGACGGCAATGGTCTCACCGACTTCGAGGACCCGGCTTGCTGTCCCGCCACCGGCGACGGACTCATCGTGAAGGGGGCCAAGATCAAGCCGAAGGGCGGCGCCTACTTCCTGCGTCTCTCCACCGCACTCACCAACGGCGACGTCGACCCGAGCCAGCAGGACGTGTTCGTGGAGATCCGCCCGGCGAGCGGCGCCGACGTCCTGTGTGCCCGGCTTCCCGCCGCACAGTTCGCGCGGAAGAAGCAGACCTTCCGCTTCCTCGACCCGACCCACACCGACCCGACCGGGGCCGGCCTCGACAAGGCGGTCGTCCGGCTACGCCGCGATCACAGCGCGCGGCTGCTGCTCACCGGCAAGCAGGTCCGTCTCGTGGCGCCACAGGCGGGCTCCACGAAGGTCACCGTCGCATTCCGCTCCGCCACGAGCACCGGCGCCGCCGCCCAGTGCGCCGGCGTCGACGCTAGCTTGCGCGCCGTCAAGAAGGGTGCGCTGCGGTTCCCGTAGCAGCGAGGGCCGAGAAGACCAGAACGTCCCGCCACGGGTGCTCCGGGTCCCGCCGCTCTGGACCACGCTGCAGACGTCGTCGTCGGCCGTCCCTACGGTGCCACCGCTGCTGGTCGCGTCCGGGCTCGTCCCCGGCATTTTGCCGGCGCGGGATCATTGGGCGTCGACGTCCGGGATCGCGGGCGGTCCCGCGTCGGGCGGCGTCTCGGACACCCAGTCGACGAGCAGCGTGTACGCCACCGCCAGCACCACGGGCCCGATGAACAGCCCGACCACCCCGAACGCGACCAGGCCGCCGATCACGCCCGCGAAGATCAGCAGCAACGGGAGGTCGGCGCCGTGCCGGATGAGCATCGGGCGGAGGAAGTTGTCGAACGTGCTGCAGAAGACGGCCCACACGAGGAACCCGGTGCCCCACCCCGCGCCGTACGTCGTGTAGACCCAGACGACCGCTCCGATCAGCACCGGCGCCGCTCCCACCTGCGCGACCCCGAGGACGAAGACCAGGGCGGTCAGGATCGGCGCGAACGGGACACCGGCGATCACGAACCCGATCCAGCAGAAAGCCGACTGGAGGAGCGCCGTCACGACCACGCCGAGCGCGACCGCCCGCACCGCCTGCCCGGCGAGACGCAGCAGGTTCTCGCCGCGCGGACCCGCCAGCCGCCGGGCGAACCGATCCGCGCCCCGGGCTGCCGTCTCGCCGTTCGCGAACAGGATCGCGGCGATGATCACCGTGAGCAGGAAGTGCACGAACAGCATCCCGATGCTGCCGACCTGGCTGACGAACCAGAGCACCAGCGAACGGGCGACGGGCGCCAGGTGCGCCGAGAGCCCCTCGGGCCCGGCGGACGCCAGCTCGTGCCACCGCTCCGCCACCCTCGACCCGACGAGCGGCAGCCCTTCCACCCAGCCGGGCGGCTCCGAGGAGACGAGCGTCGCCAGCTTGCTCGCCGCCTCGGCGATCTGCTGCGCGTTCGCCACGATCGTGTCGATCGCGAGATAGAGCGGCACCACCAGGAGCAGCAGCAGCGCGATCGTCATCGCGGCGACGGCGAAGGAGCGCCGCCCCCCGAGCCACGACTGCACGCGCAGCAGGAGCGGCCAGCTCGCGACGACGATCGTGGTCGCCCACGTGCCGGCGGCCAGGAAGGGCCACAGGATCCAGAAGCTCCCGACGATCAGCGCGCCGAGCGCGAGCAGCTGGAGCGTGGTACGGGCGACGTCCTGCGAGCGCTGGGCCGGCATGGGCGTCAGCGCATCCCGGCGCGGACGTCGATCAGGAGCTGATCGAAGTCGTCGACGCGGATCAGGCCGAGCCGCGGGTACTCGAGGTCCACCGTCACCCAGATCGTGAGCGCGAGGATGGCGGCGAAACCGACGACGTGGAGCCAGCTCCGCCGCGCGGCGGTGCCCATGCTGAAGCCCGCCAGCAGGGCGCAGGCGAGCGCGACCACGCTCAGCATCCCGTAAATGACCATCGGCGGGTGCAACCGGACCGCCGCCGCCCGCGTGCTGGCGATGTCGAAGACCGCGTTGAGCGCGGGCAGCAGGAGCACGGCGCACGCCGTCTGGGGAGACTGCTGCTGGCAGCCCGCCACCGCCTGGGACCACATCTCGTTCTGCAGCGCCTGGTACTCGGCGACCTTCGCGCGGACGACTCCCAGGTCCTGGATCGCGCGGTAGGCCTCGAGCCGTGTGTCGACGTACCGACGGAAGGTCTCCTGCACCGCCGCGCGCGGTCCGGGAGGCAGCAGGTCGAGGCGGAGGTACGCGGTGCCGAGGTCGTTGGCCTCCTCGACGATCAGCTGGCGGCGGCCATCGAAGCGCGCCGCGGCGCCCGAGAACGTGAACGCGACGAGCAGGCCCATGAGCGCGAACACTGCCCCCTCGACCGCGCCCATCCCGGCGGCCCCTCCGTCGCCCGCGGCCCGGCGGCGGCGGAGGCGGCGGCCGAGGTCGAGCATCAGCAGGATGCCGAAGAACGAACCGGCGGCGAAGATCGGCCCGATGGTCCAGTAGGTCATCTGCGCGGGAGCTACGCGTTGCGCGGGCGCGGGGCAAGACCTGCCGCGGGAGCCGGGACGGGACCGGCGACCGTTGCCATCTGGAAGCTCCATTGTGCTACCTGTCTTGCGTGGCGCACGTCGCAGCGGGGCAGGCGCAGCGCGAGGACCTGCCGGACTGGTTGAGCGAGGAGAACGACCGGTGGTTCCTCGAGCGGCTGCGCTTGGGCCTCCGCCTGATCAACGTCGGGATCGCCGCCGTCTTCGTCGGTTGGCTCGTCGTCAACCGCGGGGCGCTGCCCATCCTCAGCGTCGTCCAGGCGGTGAACTTCACCGTCATCGCGGTGGCGTTGTGGGTGATGCGCGATCCGAAGCGGCGCACGTTGAACCAGGTCGTCGGCTTCGTGGCGTACACGGTCACGATCTTCGCGACGGGCGCCGTCGGCATCATCGCCAACGACGGGACGACCCCGCTCCTCATCCTCGTCGGCATGGCCGTGATCGCCGCCGTGATCGTCCCCTGGCGGCCGCTCTGGCACCTGTCGGGGATGGTGTTGACCGTCGTCGCCGCGATCTGGACGGTGACGGTCATCTCGCCGCAGCCGCTCTTCTGGCTGCGCAACGCCGGTGCCATCGCCCCGACGCTGATCGCCGCCGTCTACCTCTCCCGGGCGTTCACCCGCCAGCGCGACGACGCGCTGCTCGCCGCCCGCGAGCGCGCGCAGCGCGAGGCCCGACTGACCGAAGCCAACCGCCGCCTCGAGCGGGAGATCGACGAGCATCGCAAGACCGAGCGTGCGCTGCGCATGACCACGCGCGAGCTCGACCATCGCGTCAAGAACACGCTGGCGACCGTGCAGTCGATCGCCCAGCAGACGCTGCACACGTCGACGACGATGGACGAGTTCTGCGAAGCGTTCTCCGGGCGGATCCAGGCGCTGGCGCGCATCCACGGCTCGCTGTCGGGCCGGCACCAGGAGGGGCTGCGCGTCGACGAGCTGGTCGAGCTGATCGTCGGCCCGTACCGCCACCAGCCCGACCGCGTCCGCATCGACTGCGACGGGTCCTTCGTACCCCCCGATCTGGTGCGCTCGCTCGGCATGGCGCTGCACGAGCTCGCCACCAACGCCGCCAAGTACGGCGCGCTCTCGAACGCCGCCGGACGGGTGGCGATCTCCGCGCGCTCCGCGCCCGACGGCGGCGGCCGCCTCCACATCGACTGGAGCGAGCAGGGCGGCCCGCCGACGGACGAGCCGGCGCGGCGCGGCTTCGGCACGCGTCTGATCGAGGAAGCGCTCGCGCACGAGGCCGGCGGGCGCGTGGCGCTGCGCTTCCCGCCCGACGGCCTGCGCTGCGAGATCGACCTGCCGCTCCCCGCTCCGGCATGACGGCCCTGTCGTTGCGCGGCGTGCGGGTCCTGATCGTCGAGGACAACTACGTCCTGGCCGACGCGATGCGCTCGCTGCTCGCCCGGTACGAGGGCGTCGTGACGGCCGTCGCGGCGACCGTGCCGCAGGCCGTCGCCGCCCTCGCCGAGTCGGGCGCCGACGTCGCGGTGCTGGACGTCAACCTGGCCGGCGCCAGCGTCGTCCCGTTCGCCGAGCGCCTGCGTGTCGACGACATCCCGTTCCTCTTCGTGACCGGCTACGGGGACGACCCGGAGCTCCTTCCGGAGCACCTGCGCGACCACCCCCGCCTCGAGAAGCCGGTGGAGGCCGAGCAGCTGGTCGGCGTGCTCGCGAGCCTCGCGCGGCGCTGAGCCGTCGCGGCGGGGCCCCGGCCCCTGGCGTGCGACCCTACGGGTGGTTCCCCGAGTTCTCGGTCAGGTGCAGCGTCCCGGAGATCGACGTGTTGGGCGCGAAGCTCGCGATCCACACGTCGTACGAGCCGCCTGCCGGGTTGTTGAAGTCGATCGTCGGGTTCACCGTGCCGAACGAGTCGTCGACGCAGTAGAAGTTGCCGAACGGATCGTTGACGACCATCTTCGGGTCGCCGTTGCTTCCCACGAAGTAGATACGGAGCAGCGACGACCCGCCGCCGAAGTTGATGCGGAGATCCGGCGCGGAGGTGGCGAACCCCGAGCAGCTGCCGCCGAGGTAGCTCACGTCGACGCCGCCGCCCGTCGTCATGCCGACGGAGTACGGGTCGGGTGAGAACCCGGCGGAGAGGTTCGCTTCTCCATAGTTCGCGGGTCTGGTGTAGTCGAGCCTGGGCGGGATGGTCAGGAGGGTGATGGTCGGGAACGTCGGGCGCGTGATCCGGGTGGTCTTCGTCGACGTCGTCGTGACGGTCGTGTTGCTCGCGTTCGTCGAGGTGGTGGTGGTGACGGTGGTGGTCGTCGTTGAGCACGGCTCGGCGATCCCCTTCAGGAGCGCCTTCAGCACCGTGACGGTCTTGTCCGACTGCCCGATGGCGTTGCCAGCAAGCGACGGATCGAGAAGACGCCGCCGCTCGAGCAAGAGCACGCGTCGGCGGAACGATCCCAGCTTCCGGATCACGGAGCGAAGCTGGCCTTTGGTCTTCCGCAGGCGCCCCGCCGTCAGCGCGGCCTCCGTGCGCGAGAGACGATCGTCGACGAGGTCGAGCGGGACCGTGAGCGTGGCGTTCCCGTTGAACGTGTCGTGCAGCGACGCGACCTGGATGCGGATCTCGTCGAGCGTGGCGGCGGCGTCGCAGGCAGCGCCCCCGCGCCGCGGCGCGAGCGCCGTCGCGAGCAGCACGAGCAGGACGGCGACGGCATGCGGAGGCCCGGCGCGCATGGCCGACGCATACGACGATTCGCCACCGGCGTCTACGGGGACGATGCGGGGCGAGACCGCTAGCGGACCGCGGCTCCGGTGCGGCCGTGCGCCACCGATTCTCCTGCGGTGTCGACTACCTCCGGGGCGGACGCGAGTGTCTCCGCCACCTCGTATGCGGCGCCGTACCCCGGGAGGAAGGTCACGCCCGGCCCCGGGTGGCACGACGCCCCGCACAGGTACAGCCCCGCGATCGGCGTCGCGTGCGCGGACCCCGGCACGAGCAGCCGCCCGCCGATCATCTGCTCGGGATGGATCAGCCCGTGCGTGAAGTCCCCGTTGGTCGCGCTCTGCATGGCTGCGAAGTGGTCCGACGAGAACACCGCCCGCTCGACGATGCACTCGCGGAGGTCCGGCAGGAACTCGCTCAGCCGGTCGATGATCCGCTCCGCCATCTCGTCGCGCAGGCGGCCGCGCTCCTCCTTCGGCGCCTCGCAGGGGAAGAAGAAGCCGTACGTGGTCGCGATGTGGAAGCCGTCGGGTGCGAGGCCCGGGTCCATCACCGTCGGGATCTGCATGCCGACCGGCGGATGCGCGGGGACCTCGCCGCGCCGGCAGGCCTCGTAGCTCGCCTGCTGCAGCTCGGGGTCGGGGACCAGCGTCGTGTTGAAGCGGGTGCGGGGGTCGGCGTTCAGGTGCTCGAAGGGGGGCCCGTACCGGGGCAGGCGTCGCAGCTTGAAGAGCAGGTGCACGTACGCGCCGCGCTGCTCGACGGCCTCGACGCGGCGGATGGTCGCGGCGTCGAGGTGCTCGCGGCCGACCAGCCCGAAGAGCGTGGCGGGCTTGTCGAGGTTCGAGAGCACGGCGCGCGCCGTGACGTGCGTCCCGTCACGCAGCTCGACGCCGACGGCGCGCCCGCGCTCGATCAGCACGCGGCGCACGGGCGCGTTGAGTCGCACTTCCCCGCCCTTGTCGACGATCGACTGCCGGAGCGCTTCCGACAGCGAGCCCATGCCGCCCTTCACGCGCCGCATGAGCCCGCCGCCCTCGTTCTGCGCGAAGGTGTAGACGAGGCAGAGCGCGCTGCCGGGCGTGAACGGTCCCTTGTACGTCGACTGCACGGCGGCGAACGCCACCAGCGCCCGCAGCGTGCGGTGCCGCACGCGATCGGGGAGGAAGCGGTCGACCAGGTCCATCGCGCTGCCGGTGAACGCCAGCTCGATCTGCGCGCGCCGCCGCGCGTCGGGCGCGCGCGCCAGCAGCTCGTCGAGCGTCGGCGGGACGCTGCGCGGCGTGAAGCGGTCCATCAGGCTCGCCGGGTACTTGCAGAACGCCATCAGCCGGACGAAGCCGATCATCGCGCGCATCCCGAAGTGCCGGAGCACGTAGAGCGCCATGCGTGCGGGGTTCGCGTAGAAGATCGCCGGCGGCGAGTCCTTGGAGTTGAGGTTCGACGCCATGATCGGCAGGTCGATGTACTCGACGCCGTAGCGCCGGAGCTCCAGCTCCTTCTCCAGCCCCCTGGCGAGCGGGAACAGCAGGCTCGCGCCCACGTCGTTGCGGCAGCCGCTGAGGATCTCGCGCGTGCCCGCCATGCCGCCGACGTACGCGTTCTTCTCGAGGCAGAGCACGCGCAGCCCGCGTCCGGCGAGCAGCGCCGTCGCCGCCAGCCCGTTGTGCCCGGCGCCGACCACGACGACGTCGTAGTCGCGGCGCGCGCTCATGCGCGGCCGCTCGCGAGCCAGCGCACCTGCCGCTCCTGCGCCGCGAGATACAGGCCCATCGCGAACCCGAAGCTCGTGAACATGCTCATCACGACGTAGATCCACGTGCCGCGGAGCCCGCGCCGCGAGCCGTCGACGATCGTCCAGAGCGGAAACAGCACGACGTTGGTGACGATCAGGTCCTGCGCGCCCGACCCGCCGGCCGGGGTGGCGAACAGCAGCTTGGTGAAGTGCGTCCAGCTCGCCTCCGCCGGGTACGCGAACACGTACTGCACGTTGAAGTACCACCCGGTGCACACCGAGCCCACGGCGAGCGCGTAGTAGAGGCCTTCGAGGAACGTCGTGCGCGCGCCCGCCCAGTCGCGACGGTAGAGGTGGGCGTTCACGGCGAAGAACACGCCGACGGTGACAGCGCCCAGCGCCGCGTGGATCAGGAGGGACCGCATCGGGGCGCTGGCTACGCCCCGCGGCCGGTGCGCGTCAAGCCGGAGCGCGGCATCCGCTACCGGAGCGGCGGCTTCGGGCAGCGGCCGGGCAGACACATGCAGTACGTGCCGCCCTCGGGGTCGGCGCGCTTCAGCTCCTCGCAGAAGCGCGCGCACTTGGTGCCCTGCGGGTCGTCCTCGAACGTGCGGCACTCCATCGGGCTGCCGGGCTTGCCGTCGTTGTAGTTCGCCTGATTGGCGACGCCGGCGGCGGTCGCGACCGTCGGCAGGACGAGCAGGAGCGCGGCCAGGAGCTTCGTCACGACGACGTCAGCGGCTGCGTGTGAGGTCCTTGGTGAGGTTCTTGTGGTGGGCCTCGAGCGTGCCGCCGCCGATCTCGAGCCCCTTCGCGTCGCGCCAGAGACGCTCGACCGGGAACTCGCGGCAGTAGCCCGCGCCGCCCATCACCTGGATCGCGTAGTCGGCGCACATCTTCCCGACGGGCGCCGCGAAGAGCTTCGCCGCGTCGGACCCGAGCCGCGCGCGCCGGTCGGGCGCCACGTCGCGCGCGACGTTGTAGACGTACGCCTTCGCCGCCTCGGTGGCGGCGTAGCCCTCGGCGATGTAGCGCTGGATCTGGCCGTAGTCGGCGATCGGCTTCCCGAACGCGCGCCGCTCCGTGGCGTAGCGGATCATCAGGTCGACGCACCGGTCCGCGATGCCGACGCTCATGGCGGCGAGCGTCAGCCGCTCGATCTCGAGGTTCCGCATCATGTGGACGCCGCCGCCGCCCACGTCGCCGAGGAGGTTGCCGGCTGGCACGCGGCAGTCCTCGAAGATCAGCTCGGCGAAACTCGAGCCGCGCAGCCCGAGCTTGTCGATGTGCTGCGAGGTCGAGAACCCCTTGCAGTCACGGTCGACGACGAACGCGGTGATCCTGCCGTCGACCTTGGCGTAGACGAGGAAGCAGAAGCCCTCGCAGGCGTTGGT
>Ga0335069_10001859_pt1 | contig 33272 bp, 27 predicted proteins | sample Lox_Sample_11_FD_206714 | JGI IMG/M metagenome (GOLD analysis project Ga0335069, IMG submission 206714) | Soil microbial communities from Loxahatchee National Wildlife Refuge, Florida, United States - Lox_Sample_1.1 | ecosystem: Environmental > Terrestrial > Soil > Wetlands | place: USA...
AGATCGCTAAATTGCGCGAAACACTTCCCGAACTGAACCATGACGTCAATTTTCTGCTGCAGGTACTGCGAAACTGACCTTCCGCATCGACCGGAACTCGATACGACCACAGCCCGCCTTCCCGGGGCGGCAACCGCCGTTCTTTCCCTGGAAAATTGGCATTTTTAGGTCTACAATATGTGGATTGTGGGAGCTGGCTCGATATTCTGAGAAAAGTCCCCAAACCATCCCCGCTCGCATCACTTGTTTTCAACAGCTTTTTTCTAGTTAAATATCTTTCAGGATCAATGACTTTATCTCGGTATACCGGAATCGAGCCGAGTCTTATTAGCTGTTATTCGGGTTAACTAATGCAATTAAAACAAATCGCCCGCGACGCGTTGCTGCGCCCGCTTCAAGCTGTCTCGGGAATCGTCGAACGCCGGCACACACTGCCGATCCTCGCGAATGTCCTGATCGAGCACCGCGACGCGAAGCTGTTCGTCACGGCCACCGACCTCGAAATGCAGATCACCGCGCACTCCGATCTCGCCGGCAAGGAATCGCAGGCGACAACCGTTGCTGCCCGGAAATTGCAGGACCTGCTGCGCGCGCTTCCCGACGACACGACGCTCTCGATCGAGGGCAGCGGCAGCCGCATGACACTGCGTGCTGGCCGCTCGCGCTTCAACCTGCAGACACTCCCCGCCGCCGACTACCCGCGCATCGGAATCGGGCAGGACCATGTGCAGGCCCTCTCGCTTCCGCAACGGGAGCTGAGAAGCCTCCTCAAATCGGTGGAGTATGCAATGGCGCAGCAGGACATCCGCTACTACCTGAACGGGATGCTCCTTGTCATCGATCGCGGCTCGCTGCAGGCGGTCGCCACAGACGGACACCGCCTGTCGTGGGCGAGCCTCAAGATCAGCGGGGATTATCAGCGTCAGGAAGTGATCCTCCCGCGCAAGACCGTGCTCGAACTCGGAAAACTCCTTGCCGAAGTCGATGATGCGGTGACGCTCAACGTGCTTGCGAACCAAGTACGGTTCACGTTCGCGAATATTGAGCTCGTGAGCAAGGTCGTCGACGGCAAATTCCCAGACTACAACCGCGTGATCCCGACAGGGCATGCGAAGCGCGTGCTCATTTCTAGGTCGGATCTTCTCGCGTCGCTACAGCGGGCGGCGATCCTTTCGAACGAGAAGTTTCGTGGCGTGCGTCTCGTGCTCAAGAATGAGCAGCTCAAGATCATCTGCACGAACAGCGAGCAGGAGGAAGCAGAGGAGGAGCTCGAGATCGCCTACAAGGGCGATGCGCTCGACATCGGCTTCAACATCAATTATCTGCTCGACGTGCTGCAAAACCTCACGACGGAGCAAGTGGAACTCGCCTTCGGCGACGCGAATTCCAGCGCGCTGGTCACTGTTCCCGGGCGCGACGACTACAAGTACGTCGTGATGCCGATGCGCATTTGACGCAGCGCTCGCGGCCCATTGGGCTCAGAGACATATTCTTCGCATTTCCCCGTTCGACTGCGGAGGCAGGTGTACCAACCGCACTTGAGTGGGCGGTCGGCGGCTCATTTTGAGTGTCGACAAAACGCAACGAAAGCTTCTCGATGACGCAGGCAATACCCAAGCCCTTGAGCAACGGCGAAGACTACGATTCGACGAGCATCCAAATCCTGAAGGGCCTCGACGCGGTGCGTAAGCGGCCGGGCATGTACATCGGCGACACGTCGGATGGCACCGGTCTGCACCACATGGTGTTCGAGGTCCTCGACAACGCAATCGACGAGGCGCTTGCGGGTTTCTGCGACGACATCAAGGTCGTCATTCACGCTGACAACTCGGTGTCCGTCGTCGACAATGGGCGCGGCATCCCGACCGACATCAAGGACGACGACGACTTGAAGCGCTCGGCCGCCGAGATCGTCATGACTGAGCTTCATGCGGGCGGGAAGTTCGACCAGAACAGCTACAAGGTCTCGGGCGGATTGCACGGCGTTGGGGTATCGGTGGTGAACGCGCTTTCCGATTGGCTGCGGCTTCGTATCTGGCGGAACGGCAAGGCGCATCAGATGGAGTTCCGGCGGGGTGTGGCGGTCGCTCCGCTCGCGGTGATCGGTGCGACCGACCGCCGCGGCACCGAAGTTCATTTCATGGCATCGGCCGCAACTTTCGGCCGCGTCGAATACCACGGGGAGATTCTCGCGAAGCGTATCCGCGAGCTATCGTTCCTCAACAACGGAACCAAGATCGAGCTGGTCGACCAGCGCGACGGCAAGAGCGAGAGCTTCGCGCATTCCGGCGGCATCAAGGGCTTCGTCGAGTACATGAACCGCAGCAAGACGGTGCTGCATCCCCACATCTTCCACGCGCTAGGCGAGAAGGACGGGATGACCGTCGAGGTCGCGATGCAGTGGAACGATTCGTATGCTGAGAACGTCCAGACCTTTACCAACAACATCCCGCAGCGCGACGGGGGATCGCATCTCACCGGCCTGCGCCAGGCGATGACGCGAACGCTCAACAACTACATCGAGAAGGAGGAGATTGCGAAGAAGGCGAAGGTGGAAACCACCGGCGACGACATGCGCGAAGGTCTCTGCTGCGTGCTTTCAGTCAAGGTTCCCGAGCCCAAGTTCTCGTCGCAGACCAAGGACAAGCTCGTTTCCTCCGAAGTGCAGCCGGTCGTCCAGGAGATCGTGGCAGCGAAGCTCGGGGATTTTCTGCTCGAGAACCCCGTGGACGCCAAGATCATCTGCACGAAGATCGTCGAGGCCGCGCGCGCTCGCGAAGCCGCGCGCAAGGCGCGCGAGCTCACTCGGCGCAAGGGTGTGCTCGACGGTCTGGGGCTCCCCGGAAAGCTCGCGGATTGCCAGGAGCGCGATCCGGCGCTCTCGGAGATTTACCTGGTCGAGGGCGATTCCGCCGGCGGGTCGGCGAAGCAGGGGCGCGACCGCAAGTTCCAGGCGATCCTGCCGCTGCGCGGAAAGATCCTGAACGTCGAGCGCGCACGCTTCGAGAAGCTCGTGAGCTCGCAGGAGATCGTCACGCTGATCACCGCGCTCGGCACGGGCTTCGGCAAGGACGAATACAACGCCGACAAGCTGCGTTATCACCGCATCATCATCATGACGGACGCCGATGTCGACGGCTCACATATCCGCACGCTGCTGCTGACGTTCTTCTATAGGCAGATGCCGGAGCTCGTCGAGCGCGGCCACATCTACATCGCGCAGCCCCCGCTCTACAAGGTGAAGCAGGGGAAGGAAGAGAGCTACCTCAAGGACGACCACGAGTTGAAGCAGCATCTGCTCAAGGTCGCGCTGAAAGGCGCGGAGCTCGTCCCGGCCGCGGGCAAGGCGCCACTGGCGCCCGACGCGCTCGCGAGCGTGGCTCGCGACTATCTCGTCGCCGACGCCGTCATCGAACGCCTCGCGCGAATCATCGACCCTGCGGCACTCTATGCGGTGCTCGATGGCGCGCGTATCGACCTCTCGAACGAAGCGGCGGCGGCCGAAAGCGCGCAGGCGCTCGAAGTGGCGATCGCCGACCCTGAGGTGCGAGTGCAGGCGCGCAACGGCTCGAGCGAATCGCGGCGCTTGGTCATCGTGCGCACGCACCATGGGACGCCCCATGCGACGACGATCGACGCCGATCTCGTTGCGTCGGGCGACTTCGCGCAGATCGCAGCCGCTGCCGCAGTGCTCTCGGGGCTCGTCACCCCCGGCGCGGTGGTCCGCCGCGACGACAAGCAGCAGGCGGTCCGCTCGTTCAAGGAGGCGCTCGACTGGCTACTGGAGGAAGCGCGTGCCGGCGTGGCGCTGCAGCGCTACAAGGGCCTGGGCGAGATGAACCCCGAACAGCTCTGGGAGACGACGATGGACCCGAGCGTGCGCCGTCTGCTGAAGGTGCAGATCGAGGATGCGATCTCGTCGGAGGAGATCTTCTCGACGCTGATGGGCGAGCAGGTCGAGCCTCGGCGTGCGTTCATCGAAACGAACGCGCTCGGAGTGCGGAACCTCGATGTTTAGACGGAAGGAGCCAGCAGCAGCAGCACACGCGCGCACCGGGGTCAGCGCGGACCCGCTCCGCAGCGTGTAGCGGACTGTCGAGCTTGGCGCGACGCCCGGGAGATGCTACGCGCCGCGCGAGCGACCGCGCGGCGAACGCTTGCTCGCGGTCTTCGCGGCCGCGGCTCCGCCGCGAGCGCCGGATGGCGGTGCCGCGCGCTTCGCCGTAGCGCTTCGGCGGGTAGTCTCCGGAGCGGAGGCGTCCGTCCGCGGGCTCGGCGCAGTCCGAGTCTTCGGCGCAGACTTGGCAGCGAACCGTCCGCCCTGCCTGGCCTCTTTGTCGGCGAGAATCGCGACCGCTTCGTCGAGCGTGATCGAGTCTGCCTTGTCGCGGTCGGGAATCGTCGCATTTATCTCGCCATGCTTCACATACGGGCCGTAACGGCCGGTGTGAAGCTCGACGGGTTTCTTGTCGCGCGGGTGCGCGCCGAGCACGCGCAGCGCGATCGGTGCACGCGCTCTCCGCGCGCCGGTCTTCCCCGGCTCCTTCGCCTCAAACTCGAATCCGATCTTGCCGTCAGGCTGGCGCACGAGATACGCCGAGAAGCCGCGCTTCGTGCGCGCCGAGACGAACTGCAGGAAATCCGTCTTTCCGGTGGCGAGCAGCTTTTGCATCTGCGCGCGCTCGACCGGCCGCTGCAGGATGACGCGCCCCGAGCGGAAATCGCACGTCTTCTCCGGGCCCACGGCCTTCTCGCACACGTAGGCCTGCGGCAACTCGAAAACGCGCGCGCCGCATTTCGGGCATGGGCCCAGCGGCTCGAGTCCCGTGAAATCGGGTGCCTCGGCCTGATCATCGGACGCGCCGTCGCCGAAGTCGAACGTCACCTCGTTCGCGTCGGTCACCTTGATCGACGCCGTGAACGGCCGGCCGAGGCGGCTGCGGAAACCCTCGAGTGGACCGACGCGGCGCTCGCGGAGCAGCGTGTCCGCCTCCGTGAGCTCGAGCTGGCGCCCGCCCATGATCTTCCAGAAGCCGAAGTCGCACGACTGGCACTGGAACTTCTTGTAGTTCTCGTGGACCTCGCCGCCGCACTTGGGGCAGCGCGCCGTGAGCGTACCGAAGTCGCCGGGAATCGTGTCGCTCTCGTGGCCTTTCGCCTGGCCGACGATGTGCTCGGTGATGTCGACGATCTCGCGCATGAACGCGTCGCGCTTGAGCTTTCCTCGCTCCATCTGCGCGAGCTTGAATTCCCACTCGGCCGTAAGCTCGGGCGAAAAGAGCTCGGGGACGCTCAGTCCGTGCAGCAGCACGAGCAGCGAGAACGCCTTCGCCGTCGGGACGAGCTCGCGGCCGTCCCGATAGATGTACTTCTCGGTGAGCAGCCCTTCGATGATCTGCGCGCGCGTCGCTGGCGTCCCCAGCCCCTTTTCGCGCATCGCTTCACGGAGCTCCTCGTCGTCGATCAGCTTGCCGGCACCTTCCATCGCCGAGAGGAGAGTTGCCTCGGTGAGGCGCGGCGGCGGACGCGTCGTGTTCGCGATCGCGTCGACTTTCACCGTAGCGACGCGCTCGCCGGGCTTGACCGCCGCGAGGATTCCCTTCTCGCCGGGCTTCGCGGTGGCGTCGTCGACCTGCGCTTCCCTGCCGTATACCGCCAGCCATCCCGGACTCACCAGCACCTTGCCCTCGGACTTGAACGGCTCGTCGGCGACGCGCGTGATCCGCGTCGTCACCGTGAACTCCGCCGGCGGGTAGAACGCAGCGAGGAAGCGCTTGACGACGAAATCGTAGAGCTTCGCTTCGAGCTCGTTGAGGTGCTTAGGCTGGACGAGCGTCGGGATGATCGCGAAGTGGTCGGAGATCTTCGCGTTGTCGAAGATCCGCTTGTTCGGGCGCACCCACTTTTCCTTGAGCACCTGCTGGGCGAACGGCGCGTACGCCCGGGTTTCGGTGAGCGCCTCCATCGTCTTCTTCACGGTGCCGAGATAATCCTCGGGCAGCGCGCGCGAATCGGTCCGAGGGTAGGTGAGCGCCTTGTGCTTCTCGTAGAGCGCCTGCGCCAGCGAGAGTGTCGTCCGCGCCGAGAGTCCGAAGCGACCGTTCGCCTCGCGCTGCAGTGTCGTCAGGTCGTAGAGCAGCGGCGCTCCCTGCGTCGTCGGCTTGGATTCCTCGGTAACCTCGCCGGGCTTGCCGGTGCACTTCGCGACGAGCGCCTGCGCGCTCTTCTCGTCCCAAAGGCGCTCGGCGCGAAGATCGGGATCCTCGTCGCTCTTCTTCCACGTGGCGTCGAACCAGCGTCCTACGTATTCGCCGCCGCTCGCGCGAAAGGTTCCGTGCACTTCCCAGTAATTGCGGGGGGAGAAGCCCCGGATCCGCTCTTCGCGCTCGACCAGGATCGCGAGCGTGGGCGTCTGCACGCGGCCGACGGTCGTGAGCTGAAAGCCCCCCGAGCGCGAGTTGAACGCGGTCATCGCCCGTGTGCCGTTGATCCCGACGAGCCAGTCCGCCTCCGAGCGGCATACGGCCGCGTCCGCGAGCGGCAGCATTTCCTTGTCGCTGCGCAGCTTCTCGAAACCCTCGCGGATCGCCGTGGGCGTCATCGACTGCAGCCAGAGCCTGCGGATCGGCTTCGCGGATTTCGCGAACTGCGTGATGTAGCGGAAGATCAGCTCGCCCTCTCGTCCGGCGTCGCAGGCGTTGATCAGCTCGGCGACGTCCTTGCGCTTGATGAGGCGCAGCAGCGTCCTGAGCCGCGCCTCGTTCTTCTCGATCGGCTTCAGTGCGAACTTCGACGGGATCGCCGGGAGGTGCGCAAAGGTCCACTTGCCGCGCTTCACCTCCTCATCCTCGGGCATGCCGATCTCGAGCAGGTGGCCGACGGCCGACGACACCACGTAATCGGCGCTCTCGAAATGGTCATCGTGACGCGTAAAGCCGCCGAGCGCGCGCGAGATGTCCGCGGCGACAGAGGGCTTTTCGGCGATGATCAGCGACTTCGACATGGGGGGCGAACCAAAAGAGCGGCAGATAGTACCGAAGGAAAAGCGCGGCGAGCAAGAATACTTTTCGCCGATGCGGCCCCAACGCGCGCGAGCGCGCGCACGCGCGAGGCTTGCGAGCGCCTACTTCGGCCGGGAGATGCGCTGCCAGCGCCCTCCGGGAACGCTCGCCACCTCGCCGTCGAGCTCGAGTGCCGTCAGCGCGGCGACGGCGGCAGGTGCGCCGAGCCCTGTTCGCGCCACCAGCGTGTCGACATCGGCCGCATCGTGACCGAGCGCCCCCAGAATCGCGCGCGCATCGGGATCGGCGATATCAGCCTCTCTAGGTTCGGCGCGCTGTCGGGCCGCCACCGTTCCCCCGAGCTCCTCGAGAATGTCCTGTGCGGTCTCGACGAGCTTCGCCCCGTCGCGGATCAGCCGGTGTCCGCCCTTCGAAAACGGGGAATGGATCGAACCCGGAAGTGCAAAGACCTCGCGTCCCTGCTCGGCGGCAAGCCGTGCGGTGATGAGGGACCCGGAATCGAGCGTCGCCTCGACAACGAGCACCCCGCGCGACAATCCGCTGACCAGGCGGTTTCTCCGGGGAAAGTTCTGCTTGAGCGGCGGCGTCCCCGGCGCGAACTCCGAGATCACGAGGCCGCGCGCGGCGAGCTCGTGCGCCAGATCGCGATTTCGAGCGGGATAGATCCGATCGGGGCCGGTGCCGATCACGGCGATGCTGCTTGCCGAATGCCGAAGGCCGCCGCGGTGCGCGGCGGCGTCGATCCCCTGCGCGAGACCGCTCACGATGGTGAAGCCCGCAGCGGAGAGGGCGGCGGCGAAGGCTTCGGCGTCCTCACTGCCTTGCGGCGTCGCGTTTCGGCTCCCGACGATCGCAAAGCCCGGCGCGGCGAACAGCTCGCGCCGCCCTTGATAGTAGAAGACGGGCGGCGGGTCGGTGATCTCGAGCAGCGCATGCGGATAGCCAGGGTCGTCCCATGCCATCAATTCATGATCGGGTTCGCGGAGCCACGCTAGCGCTGCCTCGAGGCGCGGCGCTTCCGGCGGCGCATCGAGCAGCGCGGCGGCATCCGCAGGAACGTGCCGTCGGCGCTCGGCGGGGGTCGCGGCGAGAACGCCTCGCGCATCGCCGAACGCGCGGAGCAGCGCGACGAGAGCTCGCGGCCCGACGCCGGCGAGCTGCAGCCGCGCCCAAGCCTCGACGCGAGCGTCGACGATCATCGATTCGGCGCAGCGGCGGTGGAGCCGCTACGGATTGCGGACGTAGTCGCCGACGAAGACGGGGTCGGTCTGGTTGAGGAGGATCGCGTACGAGACGCGGTCGAACACGCGGAAGACGAATAGCAGCCCGCTACGCTCGTCGGGCACGTGCAGCAGGCGCACAGGCGTGAAGAAGCGCGTCGGCTCGCCGCCGTTCGGGTCGATCTGCTCGGGCTCCTTCGATGGGCGCGGATCCTCGATCGGCGGAATGACCCGATAGATCGCGAGTACCGCTCCGACGTCGAGCCCGTTGCGCGCGCCCTTGTCGAGCGTGACGATCGAGCCGCGCCCGGCCTCGGTGGCGGCGTCGCCGCTCAGCGCGATGATTCTGCCGTCCACAGGCTGAGCGGGCGAGTGCGGAACGTAGTTCATCAGCACTCCCCGGGGCGCCGGGATCAGCCGATCGCCGATCAGGATTTCCTCGTTCGCCGTGGAGATGCGCAGCGTGGACACGTCGGCGAACCGCTCGACTTTCGCCGTCCCGAGATACTTCTGCTCGACGCCGAGCAGTTCGTTGGTGTCGAGCGAGCGGAACTCGCGGCCCTGGCGGTAGATGCTCCACAGGTCGCCCGCTCTGGGGTCGATGCCGACCACGTACGCGACGTCGCCGTCGCCGCGGCTCTCGCGGGTGTCGCGCCCTGCGACGATCTGCGCTGCGCTGTCGAGGCCGTTGGGACCGGTGATCAGCGGGCGCGTGAGATAGGGCTCGATATCGCCGGCCGGGATCGACTGAATCGCTTCGACGTCGAGCGGCGAGGAGCGCACGGATGGCGAGAGGCGCGTCGTCGGGCGCTCGAGCGAGAGCTGCGGACCACCGTCGGCGGCGCGATCGAGGACGATCACGTCACCGGGATAAATGAGGTGGGGATTGCGGATCTGCTCGCGGTTCATCCGCCAGACCTCTGGCCAACGCCAGGGGTCCTTCAGGAACTTGCCCGCAATGCCCCACAGGGTGTCGCCTTTTTGCACCGTGTAGCGGTTGGGAGCGCCTTCGTTGACCTGAACGTCGGCGGCAACCGCGGCGCCGGCGCCCCAAACCAGGATTGCTGCCACGGCGGCGACGAGGAAACTCGCTGTGCTAAACTTCTGACGCATAAAGCCTCTTCCGGTGGGGGCGGGCTTGCAGACGTCCTAAAGCGCCGCAAAATAAGGGCTTACGGGGGATTCTGCATCCTCAGTCTGCGTTTTGCAAGCCAACGCATACCGAAAGACGGGGATTGGCCCTTGGGAGGCGACTCGGTTGCAACTCGAACCCCGCCGCGAGGGCATTGTCGATCCCAGATTCATGGCGACCCTGACCATTCTCGAATACCCGGATCCGAGGCTGCGGAAGGTTGCTGCGCCCGTGGCTACAGTGACGCCGGAGATCGAGAAGCTCGTCCGCGACATGGCGGAAACCATGTATGCAGCGCCCGGCATCGGCCTTGCCGCCACGCAGGTCAACGTGCACAAGCGGATCATCGTAATCGACATCTCGGAAACCCGGGACGAGCTCCGGGTCTTCATCAATCCCGAGATTCTCTGGGCGCAAGGCGAGGCAGAGCGCGAGGAAGGTTGCCTTTCGGTGCCGGGGTACTACGACAAGGTCAGGCGCGCCGAGCGCATCCGGGTGCGCGCGCTGGACGCCCGCGGCGAGCCCTTCGAGCTCGATGCGGAAGGGACGCTCGCAGTGTGCATTCAGCACGAGATGGATCACCTCGTCGGGCGCGTTTTCGTCGATCACCTCTCGCCGTTGAAACAGGCGCGCCTCGTGACGCGGCTGCGCAAAAAGCAGCGGCAGACGGCATAACGCCCGATCGCCGGCACTCGATGAACGTCGGATTCGCCGGCACGCCGGCGTTCGCGGCCACGGTGCTCGCTGCGCTCCTCGAGGCCGGGTTCACGATCCCGCTGGTTCTCACCCAACCCGACCGCCCGCGCGGCCGTGGATTGCGGCACGAGCCTTCGGCGGTCAAGGAGCTCGCGCTCGACCGCGGGATTCGCGTGGAGCAGCCGCCGACGCTCGCGAACGAAGCGGCACGCGAGATGCTCGCCGCCGCTCGGCTCGATCTGCTGGCGGTCGCGGCCTACGGGCTGCTGCTGCCGGCGCCGATCCTCGCGCTCCCTCCCCAGGGCTGTATCAATGTGCATGCCTCGCTCCTCCCGCGATGGCGCGGCGCAGCGCCGATTCAGCGCGCAATTCTCGCGGGCGACGACGCCACCGGCGTCACCATCATGCAAATGGACGCCGGGCTCGACACCGGAGCGATCATCAGCACAGAGCGCATCGTCATCGACGCGCGTGACACTGCCGGGACACTCGAGGCGAAGATTGCCGCGGCAGGTGGGCAAGCGCTCACTCGCGTCCTTCGACGCATCGCCGCGGGCGAATCGTTGCCGCGGATACCCCAGCCGGCAGCCGGCGTCACGCTCGCGCCAAAGGTGCGAGCGGTCGACGCCGCCATTGACTGGAACGCCTCCGCCGCGGCGATCGATCGCCAGGTCCGCGCGTTCGATCCGGCTCCGGGTGCCTATGCGTCGTTCGAAGCGCGGCGGGTCAAGGTCTGGCGCGCCGAGCCCTCGGAGTCCCCGGCGGCGGCGGCCCCGGGGACCGTCGTCGACATCGATGCGGCATCGGTAACGGTCGCTTGCGGTGGCGGGACGATCAGGCTCGCCGAGCTCCAGCCGGCGGGCGGACGCCGGATGGCCGCCGCGACCTTCCTCGCAGGCAGGCGGCTTGGTCGCGGCGCGTGCTTCGGTCCCGGGACCGTATCCGCCGGCTAGGCGGTCTATCGCGCCATGCAAGAAGCCCAGCGCTTGTCGGCGCTCGCCGTGCGCGCCGTACTCGACGGCGCCGCGCTGCCCGTCGCGCTCGGCCAACTCGCCCCGCGCGGGCGCGACGCGGTCGGCCGGCGTCGCGCTCTCGTCCAGGAGCTCGCGTTCGGCACGCTGCGACATTGGGGAACGCTCGCCGCGCTCGTTCGCAAGCTCGCGGCGAAACCCTTCGCCGACCCGGCACTTTCCTGCCTCGTTGCGGTGGCGATCTACCAGATCGATCACACGCGCGCGCCGCCGTTCGCGATCGTCGACCGCGCGGTGGACGCGGCGGCCGTGATCGCGCGCCCCGCAGCCAAATCGCTCGTCAACGCGCTGCTGCGTCGGTATCTGCGGGAGCGCGAGGCATTGCTCAGCGAGGTTCGCGACGATCCAGTTGCGCGCTGGTCGCATCCGGCGTGGTGGATCGAGCGGCTGCGTCACGAATTCCCCGAAACGTGGCAGGACATCCTCACAGCGGGCAACGCCCGTCCGCCGCTCGCGCTCCGCGTGAATCGCCGAGTGACGACGCGCGAAGCGCTGCGCGCCTCATGGCATGCCGCGTCGATCTCGGCCGGTGCACAGGGCGATGCAGGACTGCTCGTCGACGCTCCGCGCCCGGCCGAGGACCTCCCGGGTTACGCGGAAGGTGCGTTCTCGGTTCAGGATCTCGGCGCGCAGCTCGCGGCGCCGATGCTGCGACTCGCCGCAGGGCTGCGCGTGCTCGATGCGTGCGCCGCGCCAGGCGGCAAGGCGACGCACATCGCGGAGCTCGCCGATGTCGAGCTGGTCGCGCTCGACGACGACTCGCAACGCCTCACCCGGGTGAGAGAGAACTTCGATCGTCTGCGCGTCGCGGCGCCGAATGTGCGCGTGGTCACGGGCGATGCCGGCGAACCGTCGCAATGGTGGGACGGCCGGCCGTTCGACCGGATTCTCGCCGACGTGCCGTGCACGGCAAGCGGGATCGTTCGACGTCACCCCGACGTCAAGTGGCTGCGTCGCGAGTCCGACGTAGCGCGCTTCGCGGCGCAACAATCGCGCATTCTGGACGCGCTATGGCCGTGCGTCGCCCGAGGCGGGCTCCTGCTCTATGCGACCTGCTCGGTGTTCGCCGCGGAGAACGAAGAGCAGATCGCGGCGTTCGCGGCGCGCCACCCCGAAGCGTTGCGCGAATCCCTCACCTTTGCCTCCGATGTCGCTCGCCGCGGTGCACAACTCTTGCCTTCGTCAGGCGGCGCGGGCCACAATCAGGACGGGTTTTTTTACGCACTGCTCCGCAAGCCCTGAGCGGCCGGCTCTAGCGCGGAAATCCGCCCGCCCCGACGCCGACGGACACTCTCCACCCCGTCCGACGCCCGCCCGCCGGCATGTCCGCAGCCTCTCGATCCATATCCCTGCCCCGCACGGGTGCCTCGCTCTCGCGCATCGTCGCAGCCGCGGTCCTCGTCGCGCTCTCGCTGCTCGTCTCGCTCGCGCGTGCCGACACGATCGCCGTCAAGTCGGCCGACATTCATGCGGACGAGGACGCCTACGTCCTGAACGCGGAGTTCGACTTCGCGTTGAATCCGACGCTCGAGGAGGCGCTGCAGAAGGGCGTGCCGCTGTACTTCGCGCTCGATTTCGACCTCGTTCGACCGCGCAAATACTGGTTCGACGAGAAGGTGATGTCGTTCTCGACGCAGTATCGCGTCTCGTACAACGCGCTCACGCGCCAGTATCGCGTCGCGAGCGGGCTCCTCGGCCAGACGTTCGACGGCCTCGATGAAGTCGAGCGTTTTCTGTCACGGGTGACCTCGCGCCAGATCGCGCGTGCCGACGAGCTCTCGAAGGGCATGCGCTACGAAGCGGCAATCCGATTGCGCCTTGACGTCAACCAGCTTCCGAAGCCGTTTCAGCTGAGCGCGCTCGGCTCGCGCGAATGGTCGCTGCAATCGGACTGGCATCGATGGAGCTTCACGCCGTGAGCGGCGCCGGGTCCCCCCAAGCCGCTCGCTGTGGCCCCGTAGGGGGCATGCGGGCAGACAAATGAGCGGGCTCCTACCCTCGCGCGGGATCCGCTGGCTGCTGCTGGTTGTCGCGTGCCTCGCGGCGATCTCGATGTTTCTCCTCGCCACCGCCTCGGCGAACACCGAGCTGTTCGCGCGCCGCTACGACCTGCTGCTCATGGTGAACGGCGCGATGGTCGTCGGACTGATGCTGCTCGTGGGCTATCAGCTCTGGCGCCTCTCACGCAACCTGAAGGCGGGTGTGTTCGGCTCAAGGCTCGCCGTGCGGCTCGTGCTGCTGTTCGCGCTGGTCGCGGTGCTGCCCGGCGCGCTCGTCTATGCGGTATCGGTGCAATTCCTCGGCAGGAGCATCGAGAGCTGGTTCGACGTGCGCGTCGACCGGGCGCTCGAAGGCGGCCTGAACGTCGGGCGCAACGCGCTCGAGTACCTGCTCAAGGACACGGCGAACAAGGCGTCGCAGATCGCCGCGACGCTCGGCGAGACGGCGCCGGGGAGTCTCGGGACGCGGCTCAATCGCATAGCGGAACAGGCCGGCGTCTACGAAGCGACGCTTTTCTCGTCGACCGGCAACGTGCTGGCGGTTGCGGGGGTCGGAGCCTCGACCGCGCCGCCGGAAACGCCGCCGGCGCAAGCGCTGCGGCGCGCGCGTCTGCAGCAGCAAACGCCGGCGATCGAGCAGCGCGCCGAAGGCGGGATCGTGCTTCGGGTCATCACCCCGGTCAACACGGACGATCGCCTCGAGCCGCTCAAGGTGCTCCAGGTGATCGAGCCGGTGCCGAAGGCGCTCGCGCAAGAGGTCGAGAAAGTCCAGTCCGGCGAACGCGACTACAAGGAGATCTCGTTCTCGCGCGTTTCGCTCAAGCGTCTGTACGCGGTAACCCTCACGCTGACGCTGCTGCTCGCCCTCACCTCGGCGCTCGGTCTCGCGGTCGTGCTGTCGGAGCGATTCTCGGCGCCGCTCGGCCTTCTCGCCGAAGGCACGCGCGCGGTCACCCAGGGCGACTTCACCCGCCGCCAGCCGGTCACCTCGCGCGACGAGCTCGGCGTGCTGACCGAGTCGTTCAACACGATGACCGCGCAGCTTGCCGAGGCGCAGCAAAAGGCCGAGGAATCGCGCCGCGCGACCGAGACCACGCGCGCGTACCTCGAAAGCATCCTCGGCAACCTTTCCGCTGGCGTGCTGGCATTCGACGATCACTATCGCTTGCGCACGGCCAACGCGAGCGCCGCCGTCATCCTGCAGCAGCCGATCGCCGAGCTCACCGGAATGCCGCTTCCCGAGTGGGGGCGCAAAGTTCCCGCGCTCGCGCCCTTCGCCGAGCTCGTCGCGAACGGCTTTCAGGGCAGCCGCGATGCGCATTGGCAGAAGCAGTCGGAGCTTTCGGTCGCGAACCTCATGCGCACGCTGCTGATGCGCGGCTCGAGGCTTCCGATGACGCCGGTCGCAGGCTACGTCGTCGTGTTCGACGACGTGACCGAGCTCGCGCAGGCCCAGCGTGACGCCGCATGGGGCGAGGTCGCGCGGCGACTCGCGCACGAGATCAAGAATCCGCTGACGCCGATCCAGCTCTCTGCCGAGCGCCTCGAGCACAAGCTCGCGGCGAATCTCGACGGCGCCGCGCGCGACACGCTCACGCGCGGCACGCAGACGATCATCGCGCAAGTCGCCGCGATGAAGCACATGGTCGACGACTTCGCGATCTACGCGCGGCAGCCGCGACCCGGCACGATGCAACCGGTCGCCATCGGCACGCTGTTGCAGGACGTGCTTGCGCTCTACGAGAATCTGCGTCCGTACATCAGCTTGAACCTTCCGGCGGAGCCCGCCGTCGTCCTGGGCGAGCCGACGCGCCTGCGCCAGGTGTTTCACAATCTTCTGCAGAACGCGATCGACGCCCAGGTCGAATCGACCGAGCCGCGCTACGACATCGACCTCGAGACTCGAGACGACGAAATCGTGCTCGCGTTCGCCGACGCGGGACCGGGATTTCCCGACACCGTGCTGCATCGCGCGTTCGAGCCGTACGTGACGACGAAGGCGAAGGGCACGGGGCTCGGGCTCGCGATCGTCAAGAAGATCGTCGACGAGCACCACGGCCGAGTCGATCTCGCGAATCGAGCGCCGCGCGGGGCGCGCGTCACGCTCATTTTCCCGCGCGGCCCGAGAGCGGCGTAGGATACGAGCCTCATGACGCCCGCCAAGGACATCCTGATCGTCGACGACGAAGTCGGCATCCGCGAATTGCTCTCGGAAATCCTCCAGGACGAGGGTTACCGCGTCAGTCTCGCCGAGAACGCCACGGCAGCGCGCGCGTACCGCTCCCGCGAGCAGCCGGCGCTCGTGCTACTCGACATCTGGATGCCCGACACCGACGGCGTCACCCTGCTCCGCGAGTGGGCGGCCTCGGGCCAGCTGACGATGCCGGTCGTGATGATGTCGGGTCACGGGACGATCGAGACGGCGGTCGAGGCGACCAAGATCGGCGCGTTCGACTTTCTGGAAAAGCCCGTCGGCCTGCAGAAGCTTCTCGGGACGGTCTCGCGCGCACTGAAGACGGCCTCGGCGCGCGAGCCGCGCCGCGTGTCTCTCGCCGCGCTCGGCGCGAGCACTGCGGTCCGCGACGTCGAGCGCCAGCTCGAGCAGCTGCTCGCGGCGCGCAAGGCGGTCCTGATCCTCGGCGAGCCCGGCACCGGTCATGACGTCGCGGCGCGCGCGCTGCACGTTCCGGATACCAATCGCGTCGTGCTCCAGGGCGGTGCGAGACTCGCCGCCAACCCACTCGCAGTTCTCGAGGAAGCGCGCGACGGCATGCTGTATTGCCAGGAAATCGGCCAGTACACGAAGGCCGAGCAGCGCGGTCTCGCATTCCTCCTGCCGAAGCTCGACAAGGCGAACGTAGCGCTCGTATGCACGAGCACCGAGCTCCTGGGAAATCTCGCGGCGGAGGGCAAGTTCGACGCGGCGCTCCTCTCGGCGCTGTCGGCCGGCGCGGTCCTGCTTCCCCCGCTGCGCGCGCGGCGCGAGGACATTCCGGCGCTGATCGACCGGTTCTGGGCCGATGTCGCCGCGCAGGAGCGCAGCGCGCAGCAGACCTCCGCGCGCCTGGTGGCGACGTTGCAGCCCGCTGCGCTCGCTGCGCTGACCGGCGCCTATTGGCCGGGCAATCTCGATCATCTGCAGAGCGTGATCGCGAATCTCTCGCTCTCCTCGGGGTCCGGCGACATCACGACTGACCACGTGAAGCGACTGCTCGGCGAGGCTGCGGCCGCGAACCAGACCGTCGCGCCGGAGATCACCGCGCGCTTTTTCGAGTTACCGCTGCGCGAGGCGCGAGAAGCCTTCGAGCGGATCTATTTCGAGCAACTGCTGGGCCGCGAGCAGAGCAACATGAGCCGCGTGGCCGAGCGGGCAGGCCTCGAGCGTACGCACCTCTATCGGAAGCTGAAGCAGCTCTCGATCCGCTTTGCCCGACGCGGGGACGACGGCAACGCCGCAAACGACGGCGGTTGACGCGGGCGCGGTTCTCGCTCGCATCGCCGCTCGGTTCGGTCCTTGAGCGCTTCCGCGGACTCGCCGAAACGAATGTCGCTCGTGCTCGGGGCGATCGGCGTCGTCTACGGCGACATCGGCACCTCGCCGCTGTACACGCTTCGCCAGTGCTTCGTCGGCGAGCATCCGGTCGCTCTCACGACCGCCAGCGTGTTCGGCATCCTGTCGATCATCTTCTGGGCGCTGGTGATCATCGTCACCGCAAAGTACGTGACGCTCATCATGCGCGCCGACAATCGCGGCGAGGGTGGCATCCTCGCGCTCACGGCGCTCGTCTCCCGTGGGATGCTCCAGCACGGACGCAGACGCTGGTGGCTCGTCGGCTTCGGGATCTTCGGCGCCGCGATGTTCTACGGCGACGGCATGATCACCCCGGCGATCTCGGTGCTGGGCGCGGTCGAGGGTCTCGAGATCATCGCACCGAGCCTCCATCCGTTCATCGTGCCGACGACGCTGGTGATCGTCATTGCGCTGTTCGCGATCCAGAAGCGCGGAACGGCGAGCGTGGGCAGACTGTTCGGGCCGGTGATGTTCGCGTGGTTCGCCGCGCTCGCTGCGCTGGGGGCGTATCAGGTCGCGCTGGCGCCGGCCCTGCTGGGGGCGATCGATCCCGTGCATGCGGCGGCCTTTGTGGTTGACAATCCGCGCCTCGCATTTCTGGCGCTCGGAGCGGTCGTTCTCGCCGTCACCGGGACCGAGGCGCTGTACGCCGACATGGGCCATTTCGGCGCCGGCCCGATCCGCCTCGCTTGAGGGTGGTTCGTGATGCCGGCGCTCGTGCTCAACTATTTCGGCCAAGGCGCGCTTCTTCTCGCGAACCCGCTCGCGATCAGAAATCCGTTCTACCTGCTTGCGCCGCAGTGGGCGCTGATCCCGCTGGTCGCGCTCGCGACCTGCGCAGCGGTCATCGCGTCGCAGGCCGTGATCTCGGGCGCGTTTTCGCTGACGCGCGCCGCGGTCCAGATGGGCTACTGTCCGCGGCTCAAGATCCTGCACACGTCCGATCGGCAGATCGGGCAGATCTATATTCCGTTCATCAACTGGACGCTGTTCGTCGCGGTGCTCCTGCTCGTGCTGGGCTTCCGCCGCGCCGACAACCTGGGCGGGGCTTATGGCATCGCGGTGACCCTTGCAATGCTCATCGACTCGGTGCTGATCTACGTCGTGATGCGCCGGATCTGGCACTGGCGCCGGCCCGTCGCGGCGGCGATCGCCGTGCCGCTCCTGATGATCGACGGCCTTTTTCTCGCATCGAACTCGCTCAAGGTGCCTGAGGGTGGGTGGTTTCCGCTGTTGGTCGGCATCGTCGTGTTCACGCTGCTCACGACCTGGAAGCGCGGGCGGGCCCTGCTCATGTCGCGACTCGCTGAAGATTCAATGCCGCTCGACATCTTCATCGAAAGCGTCGAAGCGAGCCCGCCGCCGCGCGTCCCGGGCACCGCGGTGTTCCTCACTTCGACCGTCGATCGCGTCCCGCACGCCCTGCTGCACAACCTGAAGCACAACAAGGTGCTGCACGAGCGCGTCGTGTTCCTGACGATCCACACGCAGGATTTCCCGCGGGTTCCGGCGAGCGAGCGCATCCGGCTCTCCGACCTCGGCTGCTCGTTCTGGAGGATGGAGGCCTATTACGGGTTCGCCGAAGACCCCGACGTGCCGGAGGTCCTCGAGGCCATCGGCAAGGACGAATTCCCGTACGACATGATGGAAACCTCGTTCTTCGTTTCGCGCGAGACGCTGATTGCGACGGTCGCTCCCGGGATGGCGCTGTGGCGAGAACAGCTTTTCGTCTCGATGTCGAAGATGGCCGTCAAGGCGACGGACTTCTTCCACATTCCGACCAACCGCGTCGTCGAGCTCGGAACGCAGGTCGAGCTGTAGGGGCGCAAGAGAAAACGCCGGCGCGAGGCCGGCGCTTTCCGAAGGGCCGCTGGTCGCGAGCGGGCTATTGGAGCGCGCTCATCTGCCCGCGCATCGACTTGATCGCCTTGCCTTCGATCTGGCGGATGCGCTCCGCCGACACGCCGTACTCATCGGCGAGGTCCTGCAGCGTGGCCGGATCGTTCTCGGCGAGCCAGCGCGCCTCGATGATGTGGCGGCTGCGATCGTCGAGCTTCGCGAGCGCACGCTTCAACCCCTCGGCGCGATTGGTCTCGGTCTCGGCGCGCTCGAGAATCTGCGCTGGCTCGTTGTCGGCGTCGGTGAGGTACGCGATCGGCGTGACGACCTCGCCCTCTTCGTCGGGCTGCGGTTCGAGGGGAATGTCGCGGCCCGAAAGCCGCATCTCCATCTCGATGACCTCGTCGGGCTTCACGCCGAGGTCCTTCGCGATCGCGCGCGCTTCGTTGTCGGACAACGAGTTCGCCCGAACCTTCATCCTGCGCAGGTTGAAGAACAGCTTGCGCTGCGCCTTGGTCGTCGCGACCTTGACGAGCCGCCAGTTGCGGAGCACGTACTCGTGGATCTCCGCGCGGATCCAGTGCAACGCGAACGAAACGAGGCGCACGCCGCGCTCGGGATCGAAGCGGCGCACTGCCTTCATCAGCCCGATGTTGCCTTCCTGGATCAGGTCGCCCTGCGGCAAACCGTAGCCGAGGTATTTGCGGCTTACCGCAACGACGAGCCGCAGATGCGAGAGGACGAGTTGCTGCGCCGCGTCCAGGTCGTTGTTGCGGACGAGGCGCCGGCCCAGCTCGATCTCCTGCTCGGGGGTGAGCAACGGAAAGCGATTCACGGCTTGGATGTACTGGTCGAGGCTCCCCAGCGAGGCCGGGGTGGGCACTGCCAACGCGGTACCGGTCATCTTGGTCGTTCTCCTCAAGGGCGGCCTTCAGCGGGTTACCGCCGCCTGCCGCAATTTTAGCACTCGGGTACTGGGAGTGCTAAGGGGACGAAAAGTTCCCGAGCGATTTAGTCGGGTTTCCTGTCAAAACCTGACGGAATGGCGGCGAGAGTGGGTGCTGACTATTGGGTCGTGGCAGACGGTGGAGTGCTCGCACCCACTAGCCCACCAGAGCATCGACAAACTCCGCGGCGACGAAGGGGCGCAGATCGTCGATCCCCTCGCCGACACCGATGAACCGCAGCGGGACGGGCCGCTCCTTCGCGATTGCAGCGACGACACCGCCCCGCGCGCTGCCGTCGAGCTTGGTGAGGACGAGTCCCGTCAAGCCCAGCGCATCGTCGAACGCCTTCACCTGCGCGAGCGTGTTCTGCCCGGTGTTCGCGTCGATGACGAGCAGCGTTTCGTGCGGGGCATCCGGGTCCGCCTTCCGGATGACGCGCTGCACTTTGCGGATCTCCTCCATCAGCTGGAGCTGCGTCGGGAGCCTCCCCGCGGTGTCGGCGAGCACGACGTCGATTCCGCGCGCTTTCGCGGCCGCGATCGCGTCGAACATCACCGCACCGGGATCGCCGCCGGCCTGCGAGATGACGGTGACGTCGTTGCGCTTGCCCCAGACCTCGAGCTGCTCGCGCGCCGCCGCCCGAAACGTGTCGCCGGCCGCGAGCAGCACCGAATGCCCCTGTGTCTGGAAGAGGCGCGCGAGCTTTCCGACCGACGTCGTCTTGCCGGCGCCGTTGACGCCGGCGAGCATGATGACGAAGGGTCGCGCGCTCCCGATCGCGAGCGGCTTCTCGAGCGGCGCGATCAGCTCCAGGAGCGCCGCCTTTAGGTGTTGTTTGGGGTCGTCTTCGGCGCCGGCGCGCTTCCAGCGCTCCCGGAGATCGGCCAGGACCTGCTGGGTCGCGGCGACGCCGACGTCGGCTGTCAGCAGTGCGGCCTCGAGCTCGTCGAGCGTCTCCTCGTCGAGCTTGCGCCGCGAAAATACACCGCCGAGCGCGCCGGCGAGCTTTTCGCGGGAGCGTGCAAGGCCTTCGGCGAGCCGCGCCGCCCACCGCTTCTTGTCGTCGTCGTCGGATTTGCGCTTGAAAAGGTCGAACATCGCGAGTGGGGGGCGGACCAGAGTACAGGAGCGCCGAGGAACGGCCTGCAATCGATCGACCGGCTGCGGCAAACCGGTCATTTTATCCGGCCTGGGCGTGCGGCGATAATCGCCTTGTCGCCGCGTTCCCCCGAGAGCTTCCGTGCCGTCGAATACCGCAAATCGCGTTCGGATCATCGGCGGCGCCTGGCGCAGCCGGCTGATACGATTTTCAGGCGCCGACGGGCTGCGCCCCACGCCCGATCGCGTCCGCGTAACGCTGTTCAACTGGCTTGGCCAGGACCTCACCGGAAGGCGGTGTCTCGAGCTCTACGCCGGGAGCGGTGTGCTCTCGTTCGAAGCCGCCTCGCGCGGGGCCCTGCTCGCCGTTGCCGTCGACAGCCGGCGCGCGGCGATCGACGCGATCGCCGCCTCGAAAGCGATCCTCGGCGCCAGCGCAGTCGAGCTCCATGTCGCCGACGCGCGCGCGTTTATCGAGCGCGAAAGCCGACTTTTCGACGTGGTCTTTCTCGATCCGCCGTTCCGCGACGATCCCTGGAACTGGCTGCTGGCGGCGAGCGCGGCGCGACTCGCGCCAGCGGGCTACATCTACGCGGAGGCTGCACGTGTGATCGAGCCTCCGCCGGGACTCACCACGCGGCGAAGCGACAGGGCCGGGCAAGTGCATTATCATCTTTTCGCCCAATCGACGTCGGAGTCGTAGGTTCGTGCGGCGCGTCCTGGTGTGAGGGCCCGCAGCACCGGATTCCGCGCCGAACGCCCCTCCCGTTCCGAACCTCCACCCTCGCCATGCTCACGGTCGTTTATCCCGGCACCTTCGATCCCTTCACCCGCGGCCACGAGGACCTCGTGCGCCGCGCTTCGAGGGTCTTCGACAGCGTCGTCGTCGGTGTGGCCGACAGCGCGGCGAAGCAGCCCTTCTTCACGACTGCCGAGCGTGTCGACATGGCGCGAGAAGCGGTCACTGCGTTCCCCAACGTCGAGGTCAAGCCGTTCTCGGGGCTCTTGATGGACTTCGTCCATCAGCAGGGCGCGCGGGTCGTGATGCGCGGGCTGCGCGCGGTGTCCGACTTCGAATACGAGTTCCAGATGGCGGGGATGAACAGGCGGCTGTTCCCCGAGGTCGAAACGCTGTTTCTCACGCCCTCGGAGGAGCACACGTTCATCTCGGCCACGATCGTTCGCGAGATCGCGAGGTTCGGCGGCGACGTCTCCTCGTTCGTTCATCCCGCGGTGCTCGCGCGGTTGAAGGCGAAGGTGGGCACCCGCAAATAGGACGAAAGATCATGGCGCTCATAATCACCGACGAGTGCATCAACTGCGACGTCTGCGAGCCCGAGTGCCCGAACGGCGCGATCTCGCAGGGCACGGAGATCTACGTCATCGACCCGAAGAAGTGCACCGAATGCATCGGGCATTTCGACACGCCGCAGTGCGTCGAGGTCTGCCCGGTCGACTGCATACCCGTCAATCCCGACTTTGTCGAGACCAGAGAAGAGCTGCAGGCGAAATACGAAGCGCTGGTGGCCGCGGGAGGCACCCCCGTTCGCGCCTGAGGCCCGGACCGGCGGCTCAGGCCGCGTTGGCTACGGCGGGAAGCGCGTCCGCCTGCAGCACGATTCCATCGATCACCTCGACGCTGCGGGCGAGGGTCGCGACTTGCGCAGTGAGCGCTTCGTCCTGGTGCTCGAGCTCGCCGATTCGCTCCTCGAGCTCGCCGCTCGCGTTGTGGATCCGCTCGACGCTCTCGAGCCGGCGCCGCAGCTGCATGTGGTGCTCACGCACCTGTGTCTCGAGCGGGGACATCACCGCGCGCAGCCAGCTCTCGACATCGCGATTCGCGACGTCGTAGACGTGCTTCACCCTCGACGCGATTGTCTCGAAGAAGCGCCGCGTCAACGCGAACTTCGCCTTGCTCAGCATGTTCCACAGCGTGTTGAAGTGCTCGTTGTACGCGCGCTCGAGGCGATCGACCTCCTTATGGTACTTGAGCATCGAGAAAGGCGGCGGAATGAAGGTCTCGGTGCCCCGCTCGGCCGAGAAGCGCGCGTACATCGCGCGCATCATCTCGTGAATCTCGCCCGCCCGGCGCGCGGCGTCGTCGAAATCGCGGCGGATGGAGGTGAAGAACTCCGCCATCGCCGTTCGCACGCCCTTGGTGAACGGGCTTCGCTCGATGCTGCGCCGCGTGCGGCCGGCGTTCGCGCGGAGCGCTTCGAGGGCGATCACGTCGAAGAGCGCATTCGTCTGCTGCGTGAATACGGTGCGCAGCGCGGTGAACCGCTGCAACCCCCGCTCGAAGAGTTCCTTCTCCTCGCGGACGCGCTGCATCATGTGCTCGACGACATCCTGGTTCTTCCCGCGGAGCGCACGGAGCTCCGCAAGCTGCTCGGCGATGTTCGCCTGTCGCGCGTCGAGCAGCGAGCGGATAGCGCCGACGAGCGCGCGCACCTCGGCGTGCGCCGCCGCCCCGACGATGCCGCGCTTCGCCGGGATCAGCTGCGACGTGAGCGCGTCCTCGAGCGCGGGAAGGCGGCTCCGGGCGAGCAGGTGGTCGTCGCCGTGCACCTTTGCGACCAGCCCTTTCTGCGCCGAAACCGCGTGGACCTGCGCCGGGGAGAGCCCGAGCAGCGCGGCCGTCGTCGCGACTTGGCGATCGATCTCCGCGTCGATCGCGGCAGCGGGCTTCAGCTCATCCCACAGCGCATCGATCTTGTTGAGGATGACGAGCCGGCCGCCTTTCTGGGCGTCGTCGTCGGCGGCGAGGTGACGATTCCAGACGTCGAGATCGGTCTTGGTCACGCCGGCGTCCGCCGCGAGCACGTAGAGCACCGCGTGCGCGTTCGGCAGCAACGAGAGCGTCAGCTCGGGCTCGGTGCCGATCGCGTTGAGACCCGGCGTGTCCAGGATCACGAGGCCCTGCTGCAGCAGCGGATGCGGGACATTGATGATCGCGTGGCGCCAGCGCGGCACTTCGATCTCCGCGGCGGCGTCGCGCGCCGGCAGCGTCGCCGCACCGGAATCGTCGTGGAGGCCGAGCGCGCGGGCGAGCGCCAGCGGGACGCGCTTCATCTCCGAGACTTTCGCGAGCGTCTCCCTCATCTTGCTCGCGACCGCGAGATCGAGCGGGAAGCTCACCCACTCGTCGGGGAAATTGCGGAACTCCATCACGCTCGCGTCCTTGAGGCGCGTCTCGATCGGGAGCAGCCGAATGGATGGCGGCCGGCTCGCGTCGTGGAGAAGCTCGGTCGGGCACATGGTCGTGCGCCCGGCCGTCGTAGGCAGCAGCCGCTCGCCGAAGTCGGCGAAGAAGATCGCGTTGATGAGCTCGGACTTGCCACGCGAGAACTCCGCGACGAACGCGACGATCAGCTTGTCCTCGTGAAGCCGCGCGAGGAGGCGCTGCACCTTCTGATCGACTTGCGCATCGGCGAGCTCCTGCCGCTTGAGCCATTCGTGGAGCGCGGAGACGCCCTGCGCGAGGCGCTTGCGCCATTCGCCGTAGGCGTCGAAGCGCGCGGCGAGTTCGCGCGACTGGACCATTCGATCCCCTCTCCCTTTGTTGCACCTGGGGCCCCCGGTCAATCTAACACGGCGCCCGATGGACGCGGGGCTGCCGCGTTCGGCCCTTGCGAGCGCTCGGCCGGTAGGACAAGCACGTCGTGCGCCAACGCCCCGACTTGCTCGCGCGTTCCGGGCGGCAGGGTTGCTCCGGCGCTCTTGGGGGTGAGCAGCGCTAACGCTGGCATCGCGGGCAATACGAGGTCGCCCGCCCGCCCTGGCGAATCTGCCGGATTGCGCCACCGCAGACCCTGCACGGCAGGCCTTCGCGCCCATAGACGTAGTAGTCGAGCTGGAAGTACCCTGGCTCGCCGCGGCTGTCGACGTAGTCGCGCAGCGTCGACCCGCCTTTGGCGATCGCCTCGGTCAGAGTCGCACGCACCTGCGCGACGAGGCGCCCGAGGCGCGCCGTCGACACCCGATTCGCTGGCGTGGTCGGCCGGATTCCGGCCCGGAACAGCGACTCGGTGGCGTAGATATTGCCTACGCCGACGATGAGATGGTTGTCCATCAGCGAAAGCTTGATCGCCGCCGTCCGCGAGCGCAACGCTGCGTGGAGGTAGGCTGCATCGCAACCGGGATCGAAGGGCTCGGGGCCGAGGTGCGCGAGCAGCGGATGGGCGTCGGCGGGATGTGGGACCCAGAGCATCGCGCCGAACCGTCGGGGATCGCGATAGCGCAGCGTCAATCCCGAATCCAGGACGATGTCGACGTGGTCGTGCGGCTGCCGCGGCGGCGCTTCGGTAAACGCACGAAGGCTCCCGGTCATGCCGAAGTGGACGAGCAGCGTCTCGGAGGACGAGCGGAAGAGCAGGTACTTGCTCCGACGGTCGATCGCGTCGATGGTCCGCCCTTTGATTCGCTTTGGCAGCGTCGAAGGAACCGACCAGCGCAATCGCCGGTCGTAGACGTGCATGGCTCTCACGCGACGTCCGACGACCAGCGGGGCGAGGCCGCGGCGCGTGGTTTCGACTTCGGGGAGCTCCGGCATCGGAATGGCGACCGATCGGTGAGTGTTTTGGGGGCAGCGACGCCGGTTTGTTGGGCCGCCGAATATACCCTAAGATGATCCGTTTCCGTCGTACGTCGCGCGCGGAAGCTCCCCTCTGACGCTGCAGGACGCATCAATGATCTACGAATCCCGCCTTTCGCTTCGCCATCTTGCCAGCGCGGTTGCGCTTGCACTCGCGCTCTCGCCCGCGGTGGCTCCTGCGCAGGCGCCGGCGCAGCCGGGCGCGGACAAGGCGACGGGGAACGCACAGAGCGCGCGCGATGCAAGGCAGCCGCAAGGTCTCACCGCGGAGATCATGTACCGCCTGCTGGTCGGCGACATCGCGCTGCAGCGCGGGGACAGTGCGCTCGCGGCCCGTGCGTACTACGAGGCTGCGCGCGACACCCGCGACCCACGCATCGCTCGGCGCGCCACCGAGATTTCGCTTGCGGCGCGGCAGCGCGCGCTCGCGCTCGAGTCGGCGCGGCTGTGGGCCGAGATCGAGCCCAGCGCCGAGCGCCCGAAACAGGTGATTGCCGGGCTTCAGAACGGCGCGGCGGTGGCCGACGGTCGCGCGTTCGGTTCGGATCTGCAGGCGGAGCTCGAGCGCGCGCTCGCGGAAGCGGCAGCGGGCTCGGCGGCGCGTCTGGGCGAAGCGTTTACGCAGCTGAACCGGCTGCTTGCCAACGAGCCCGACAAGGTCGCGACGTTCAAGCTCGTGCGCGCGCTCGCGCAACCATACCCGAACGTCGCGGAGGCGCACTTCGCCGTCGCGCTCGCGGCGTTCAACACGGGCTTGACGGACATGGGCACGACGGCGATCGCCACGCAGGCGATCGATCGTGCGCTTCAGCTGAAGCCTCTCTGGGAGCAGGCGATCCTGCTGAAAGTGGAGATCCTCGCGAAGAACGCGCCCGATCGCGCCGCCGACTATCTGGTCGAGCTCCTCAAGACGGAGCCCGATTCGAAGGCCGCGCTTTCCGCGCTTGCCCAGGTGCGCATTCAGCAGAAGCGGTACGGAGAGGCGGTCGAGATCCTCGACAAGCTGTGGGAGAAGGACAAGGACAATCACGAGTATCAATTTGGCATGGCGATGCTCGCGATCCAGATGAAGGATTGGGCGCGCGCCGAGTCGCTGTTCGAGGAGCTCAAGAAGGTCGATTACGGCGACGACGGCATCGTCGATTTCTACCTTGCGCAGATCGCCGAGGAGACCGGCCGCTACGCGCTCGCCGCCGAGCGCTACAAGGCCGTACCCGAAGGGGAGCGGGGGTGGCTCGCGAAACTGCGCGCCGGCCTGATGATCGGCAAGCTCGGCCACCTCGACGAAGCGCATGACTATCTCGCGTCGCTGCCGGCGGTATCGATCGAAGAGCAAGTCCAGGTGCAGCAAACGCAGGCTCAGGTGCTGCGCGATGCGGGCGACAATGCAAAGGCGTATTCGATTCTCGTCGCGGCGCTCGAGAAGTATCCCGACGATCCCGATCTGCTCTACGACACCGCGATGGTCGCCGAGAAGCTCGACAAGCTCGACGTCGTCGAGCAGAAGCTGACGAAGCTGATCGAGCTGAAGCCCGGCAACGCGCATGCCCTGAACGCGCTCGGCTACACGCTCGTCGATCGGACGACTCGGGTCGCGGAGGGCCTCGCTCTCGTCGAGCGCGCCCTCGTGCTGGCGCCGGACGACCCGTTCATTCTGGACAGCGTCGGCTGGGCGAACTTCCGCATGGGGAATCTCGACGAAGCGGAGAAGCATCTGCGGCGCGCGCTGGAACAGCGACCCGATCCCGAGATCGCCGCGCACCTGGGCGAAGTGCTGTGGGCGAAAGGCGACCGGACGCGTGCGCAGGACGTTTGGCAATCGCAGTTGAAGACCACACCCGACAACGCGGTGCTGCAGGAAACCGTGCGTCGGCTGACACGCTGACACCCAGGATGCGCGGCGCCGCCGCGGCGGCCGTCTGCGCGGCGTTGGCGATCGCGCTTCTCCTCGTCGGCTGCGCAACCTCGGGACCCGCCGCAACCGCGCCGCCGCCGCCGCTCGCAGGCGACGCGCCGTTCGCAGTCGACGGACGCCTCTCGGCGCAGCATGGTCGCGACGCGATCGCCATTTCGTTTTCCTGGACGCACGCGCCCCCGCGTGACGAGCTCGTTGTGTCGACGCCGCTCGGTCAATCGATCGCCGAGCTGAGCGGCGACGCGTCCACGAGGCGCGTCGAGCTGCGCACCGCGGACGGGCGCGTCGAGGTTGCGAGCGACTGGGGCGCCCTCACCGAGCATGCCGTCGGGGTTGCGCTACCCGTCGAGGGCCTCGCGGCATGGGCGCAAGCCGCGCCGCGGGCGAACGCGCCGCACTCGGTGGAGGCGGACGCAGCGGGCCGCACTGCCGTGCTGCGCCAGGATGGCTGCGAGATCGTCTACGCGTACGGCGACGATTCGACGCGGCGCCCGTCGAGGATTCGCGTTGCATGCCACGATCTCGAGATGCGCATAGCGATCGATCGCTGGCGCGACTCGTGACGAAGTGGTCAAGCCGCCTCCGCGCGGGCGACAATCGCCCGATGCGCATCTTGACGGTTCCCGCGCCCGCGAAGCTCAACCTGTTCCTGCACGTGACAGGACGCCGCGCCGACGGCTACCACACGCTCGAGAGCCTCTTCGTCGCGCTCGATTTCGGCGACACGATCACGCTCGCGCTGCGCGACGACGGCGCAATCTCCCGGAGCGGCGATAATTTCGGCGTCGCCGCGCAAGACGACCTCGCGCTGCGTGCGGCGAGTGCGCTCAAGCGCGCTTCCGGATGCGCGGGCGGCGTCGACATCGCGGTGGTCAAACGCATTCCGATGGGCGGAGGCCTCGGCGGCGGAAGCTCGGACGCGGCTTCCGTGCTCCTCGCGCTCAATCGCCTGTGGGATCTCGGGATGACGCGCGAGGATCTCGCAGGCATCGGCCTCACGCTTGGCGCCGACGTTCCTTTCTTCCTGAGCGCGCAGCCCGCGCTCGCGCGCGGCATCGGCGAATGCCTGACGCCGGTATCGGTTCCTGCGCTCTGGGTCGCGGTGCTCGTCCCGACTTGCGCGGTGTCGACGGCGGCGATTTTCGCTGCGCCTGAATTGACACGAGACAGCCCGTCCGCGAAAATAGACGTCTTTTCCGAGGGTTACGGGCGGAACGACCTGCAGCGGCCGGCGCTCGAGCGCCACCCGGACATCGCCGCGGCGCTCGCGGCGCTCTCCGCTTGCTCGAGTAGCGCGCGAATGACGGGATCCGGCAGCTGCGTGTTCGCTCCGTTCACCACCGAAGCGCAGGCTCGCGCGGCGATCGCCGCGCGGCCGCGGGCGATGCAGGGTTTCGTCGCGCGGACGCTCGCACGTCACCCGCTGGCAGCGCTCGCGCGATGCACGGAAGCAGTTCCACCTAGGTAGAATGCGCCGCTGCAGGGCGTCGTTTTCTCCGCTGGGGAGTCGCCAAGTTGGTTAAGGCACCGGATTTTGATTCCGGCATTCGAAGGTTCGAATCCTTCCTCCCCAGCCACTTCTTCAGGGCTGACCCGTCGTCCGCGCATGCGGTCGCGAGAATTCCTTTGCCGAGGTCCCGTGAATGGCCTATGAACGGATGAGAATCTTCACGGGCAACGCGAACCCGAAGCTCGCCGAAGCCGTGTGCCGCCATCTGAACATCAGCCTCGGCCGCTGCGTGGTCGGCCGCTTCTCCGACGGCGAAGTGATGGTCGAGCTCCTCGAGAACGTCCGCGGCCGCGACATCTTCGTCCTGCAGTCGACGTGCGCGCCCACGAACGACAACCTGATGGAGATCCTCGTGATGACTGACGCGCTGAAGCGCGCCTCGGCCGGACGCATCACGGCGGTCGTTCCCTATTTCGGATACGCGCGGCAGGATCGCCGCCCACGCTCGGCGCGCGTTCCCATCACCGCGAAGGTCGTCGCCGACCTGCTGACGACGGTGGGCGTCGATCGCGTGATGGTTATGGATCTCCACGCCGACCAGATCCAGGGCTTCTTCAACATCCCGGTCGACAACATCTACGCAACGCCGATCCTGCTCGGCGACCTCTGGAAGCAGAGCTACGAGGACCTTCTCGTCGTTTCGCCGGACGTGGGCGGCGTCGTGCGCGCACGGGCGATCGCGAAGCGGCTCGACTCCGACCTCGCGATCATCGACAAGCGCCGTCCCCGCGCCAACGTCGCCGAGGTGATGAACATCATCGGCGACGTGAGCTCCCGCACGTGCGTGATCATGGACGACCTGGTCGACACGGCGAACACGCTGTGCAAGGCGGCGACCGCGCTCAAGGAACACGGCGCCAAGAAAGTCGTTGCCTATTGCACGCACGCGGTGCTCTCCGGCGGCGCGGTTCCGCGGATCGGCGATTCCGAGCTGGACGAGATCGTCGTCACCGACACGATCCCGCTTACCGACGAGGCCAAGGCGTGCCCGCGCATACGGCAGCTCTCGTGCGCGCAGCTCCTCGCCGAAACGATGACACGCGTGTCGAACGAGGAATCGGTGAGCTCGCTGTTTACGGAGTAGAGTCAGCCGCCGGAAACAGGGCCACGCGGGATGCCGGCTGGCTGCGCCTCAATAATTCGGTTATACTTCAAAGGTTTCCCGGGCGAGCGGCGTCGACGCCGACTCCGGGATGTCGCCAACCGCGGACGACTGGCCGGGCGCGAAGCCGCCACGCTTCCTCCCGACGCCAGAAGGCCGCAGACATCGGGAGTCAGCTCATGAGCATCGAATTCACCGCGTTCGCGCGGACCACCGAAGGCCGCGGCGCGAGCCGCCGGATGCGCCGCGCCGGCAAGGCGCCGGGGATCGTCTACGGAGGCGCCGCAGCACCCGAGCCGATCGAGCTCGATCACAACGCACTCTTTCACGCGCTGCGCAACGAGGCGTTCCACGCCTCGATCCTTACGATGAAGCTCAACGGCTCGTCGACCCAGGTGCTGCTGCGCTCGGTGCAGATGCATCCGTTCAAGAACGAGATCCTGCACGTCGACTTCCAACGTGTCGACGAGAACCGCAAGATCCACATGAAGGTGCCGCTGCACTTCGTCAACGCCGAGACCTCTCCGGCGGTGAAGATCTCCGGCGCGATCGTGAGCCACGTGGTCACCGAGCTCGACATCGTCTGCTTGCCCAAGGATCTGCCCGAATACGTCGAAGTCGATCTGTCGGCGCTCGATGTCGGCCATTCGGTTCACGTCTCCGCGCTGAAGCTTCCGCCCGGCGTCGTCGTGCCGAGCCGCGGGAAGCTCGATCCGGTGGTCGCTGCGGCGGTGGTGCCGAAGGCGATCGTCGAGGAAGTCGCCGAAGCCGCGCCGGAAGGCGAAGAGGCTGCTGCCGCGGCGGCGGCAGCCCCCGGCGCTGCGCCGGCGGCCCCCGGAGCGGAGGGCAAGCCCGCCGCCGATGCGAAGGGCGGCGCCGCGAAAACGGAAGCCGGCAAGGACGACAAGAAGAAGGAGTCTGGCAGGGACAAGAAGTAACGGCCGCCCGACGCCGCGAGGGCCCGCCCGCAGGAGCGTCGGCGGGCCCTTTCGTTTCCAGCGGAGCGCGAGCCGGCTTGCCGGCGTGCGCCCGTCGCGCCGAGGCTCGTCGCCCGGGCTGGCCGAAGAGATATCGATCCCATGGAACCCATTCGACTCGTCGTGGGCCTAGGCAACCCGGGCCGGGAGCATGTGGCGACCCGGCACAACGCGGGCTATTGGTTCGCCGATGCGCTTGCGGCCAGGCTCGGACTTGCGTTCAGAGGCGAAGCGAAGTTCCACGGCCAGCTCGCGAAGGCGAACGACGGGCTGCGCCTGCTGAAGCCGTCGACGTACATGAATCTGTCCGGACGCTCGGTGTCGTCCTGCGCGCGCTTCTTCACGCTCGCCCCGCGGGACGTGCTCGTCGTTCACGACGAGCTCGATCTGCCGCCGGGGGAGGCGAAGCTCAAGTTCGGCGGCGGCATCGCGGGCCACAACGGCCTGCGCGACGTCGCGGCGCAGCTCGGTACGCCGGATTTCTGGCGCCTGCGCCTCGGGATCGGACATCCGCGCGACTCCGCGATTCCACAGCAGGATGTCGGCGACTACGTCCTCGCACCGCCTTCGCGCGACGATCGCGCCGCGATCGAAGAGGCGATCGGGCGCAGCCTCGAAGCGTGGCCGGCGATCGCCACCGGCGACTTCGAGCGCGCGATGATGTCGCTCCATACACGCAAAGAGAAGACATGAGCCTCAAGTGCGGCATCGTCGGATTGCCCAACGTCGGAAAATCGACGCTCTTCAACGCGCTGACCCGCGCCGGGATTGCAGCCGACAACTATCCGTTCTGCACGATCGAGCCGAACGTGGGGATCGTCGAAGTGCCCGATCCCCGTCTCGCGAAGCTCGCGGATATCGCGAAGCCCGAGAAGGTCATCCCGGCAACCGTCGAGTTCGTCGACATCGCGGGGCTCGTGGCCGGCGCATCGAAGGGTGAGGGGCTCGGCAACCAGTTCCTCGCGACGATCCGCGAGACGGACGCGATCGCGCACGTGGTGCGCTGCTTCATCGACGACAACGTCGTGCACGTGTCCGGCAAGATCGATCCCGTCGGCGACATCGAGACGATCAACACCGAACTCGCGCTCGCGGACTTAGCGAGCGTCGAGAAGCAAATCACGAAATACGACAAGCCGGCGCGCGCCGGCGACAAGGAAGCGCAGCGGATCGTCGCGGCGCTGCGCAAGGTCGAGACCGTGCTCGATGCCGGGCGGCCCGCCCGCGCCGCCGACCTCTACGCGGAGGAGAAGGCGGTGCTGCACCCCTTCTTCCTGCTCACGATGAAGCCGACGATGTACGTCGCGAACGTCGCGGAGAACGGCTTTCACGACAATCCGCTGCTCGCGGCGGTGGAGGCCCATGCAGCGAAGGAAGGCGCGCCGGTCGTTCCGGTGTGCGCGTCGCTCGAAGCCGAGATCGCCGATCTCGAAGGCGACGACAAGCTGGCGTTCCTCGCCGATCTCGGGCTCGCCGAACCGGGACTCGACCGCGTGATCCACGCCGGCTACAAGCTGCTGGGACTCGAGACGTACTTCACGGCGGGGCCGAAGGAAGTCCGCGCCTGGACGATTCACCACGGCGACACGGCACCCAGGGCCGCCGGCGTCATCCACACCGATTTCGAGAAGGGCTTCATCCGCGCCGAGGTGATCGCGTATCCGGACTTCATCGCCTGCAACGGCGAACACGGCGCGAAGGAGCACGGAAAGATGCGCCTCGAAGGCCGCGAATACGTCGTCAAGGACGGCGACGTCATGCATTTCCGGTTCAACGTCTGAGACGGCCGAGCGCTCCCCGGCCGTTTTCAACGGCGCACTGCGAGCATCCCGTGCTGCACTTCCTGCACATTGGCAAGACCGGCGGCACCGCCATCAAGCACGCACTGAGGCCGATCGGGCCAACACGGAACCTCGCGCTGCACGGTCACGGGACGCGGTTCAGCGACATTCCGCTCGGCGAGCAGGTCTTCTTCTTCCTTCGCGACCCGCTCAGCCGGTTCGTCAGCGCGTTCTACAGCCGCCAGCGCGAAGGCCGGCCGAGATACGTGGTGCCTTGGAGCCACGAGGAGGCGGCGGCATTCGGCCGCTTCCACACGCCGAACGAGCTCGCCACGGGGCTATCCTCCAGCAGCGGAGCAGAGCGCAGGAAGGCGGAGCGCGCGATGCGCAACATCGCCCACGTGAATGCGAACTACTGGAACTGGTTGGTCAGCCCGGCGTACCTGCAGTCGCGCTCGGCAGACATCTTCTTCATCGGGTTGCAGGAGCAGCTCGCCAGCGACTTCGCAACAATCCGAATGCGCCTGGGCGTCTCCGACGACGTACAACTGCCGGACGACGACGTTGACGCTCACCGGAATCCCGTTTCGGTGGACCGGACCCTCAGCGAAGCGGCCGCCGCGAATCTCGCCGCCTGGTACGCCGCCGATTTCGCGGCCATGCGCGAATGCAGGCGCATCGCGCGCGAGCAGGCGCTCGAACGCGCCATCGTCACGCTTGGCTCTCAGCGCTTCGGGAAGCGACGAGTATCCGACGGGAATCGGCGTCGGCTTGGGAGTGTCCAGCGGCTTGTACATCGTGGCGTACCGTCCCGGCGCATCCCATGGCTCATGCGGT
>Ga0335069_10001860_pt1 | contig 33264 bp, 28 predicted proteins | sample Lox_Sample_11_FD_206714 | JGI IMG/M metagenome (GOLD analysis project Ga0335069, IMG submission 206714) | Soil microbial communities from Loxahatchee National Wildlife Refuge, Florida, United States - Lox_Sample_1.1 | ecosystem: Environmental > Terrestrial > Soil > Wetlands | place: USA...
TCTCGCTGGATTACGCGCGCCAGGACGCGTTGGTCTTCAGCGTGGGGAAGCCCGACCCTGGAACCGTTGCCTCGGCAAATCCGCAAATTGGAGTGCAGCGGTTGCCCGCCTCGCAGGAGGAGCCGCTTTACGCCGAACTCAAGGCCTTTCTGGACTCGGTGCGGCACCGGTCCGCACCTGTGGTGGCACTGGCGGACGGACGCCGCGCCCTGGCGGCCGCCCTCGATATCATGGCGGCAATCCGCGAGCACGGGAGCCGTGTCCACCTTGAACACCTCCGCAGCCACTAGTCAACTGTCAAGTTTTGTAAAACCCTCGAATATTCCTGCTTATGTAACCTTAGGTACCCAAAGGACTTCGCAATCCTCGGGAAAGATGCGAAAATAGCGATAATAAAGCCTGCATTGCGCAATGAGGGATCAGCAGACAGCCATTAGCGTGTACCCGTCGGGGCTCGTCGCGGCTGCAACTAATCTTCAGCGGCAAGTGTCTAACCAGCAGGTCGTCACTTAATGGCAAGCACGCAAACCCCGACGGAAAACCCTACGCCATCCATCCCCCCTCCGAAACAGGAACCGAGCGACCTTTACGATGCGCGGTATTGGGAATCGGCGTACCGGAACATCGACGAACCGCCGGCGCTACTGCTGAAGCTGCAAGACGACCTTACTCAGTCGCGCCGACGCGAGGCATTCTGGATTTCGGTAGTAGTGCACTTGGTCGTGGTGCTGCTGGTGTTCAACTCCGATAAGCTGGTGCGGCTTCTGCCCCGTCAAACTGCAATGGTGATGAATCCCGAGGTCATGCCTCGCGACAAAGACCTCACTTACCTCGAACTTCCGCCCGATGCGCAGAAAGTTCCGAAGCCGCGTGACACCAACATTATTTCGGACAAGGACCGGGTTGCGACCTCGAAAGCTCCCGACCTCGATCGTAAGGAACTGAAAAAAATTCTGGACAGCTCACGCCCGGGCAGGCCCGGACCTATGGCGCCGCCAAGTCCATCGCAGCAGCCGTCGCCTCAGGCCGCGGCCAGTGCGCCTGCTCCAACCCCTCAGTCGCAGCAGGGAGAACAGTCGGCTCAGGTTCCTCCGCCACCTTCACCGCAAAATCAGATTGCCAAGCTGCAGACTCCCCGGGTGGGTTCTCAGAATCCATTCAACACGGGTCCGCAATATGCCGGGTCGCAGATCGCACAGGCAACGCGCGCGGTGGGTTCCAACCCGGGCGGCTACAGCGGCGGTGGTGGAGACTTCGGCCTGGGAACGGGCAAGCAAGGGCGCGCCTTCGGCAACCTCGACGTGCTCAGCGACACCATGGGAGTGGACTTCAGCTCCTATCTCGCGCAGGTTTTGTATCGCGTAAAAGCGAGCTGGTACAACCAAATCCCGGAATCAGCCAAGGCCCCGATCATGAAGAAAGGCAAGCTCTCGATCGAGTTCGCCATTCTGAAGAACGGCAGCGTCGGGGGTATGAAGCTGGCGGCATCCTCAGGAGATGTGGCGCTCGACCGCGGCGCATGGGGCGGGATTACCGGCGCCAATCCATTTCCGCCCCTGCCCAAGGAATTTGCCGGGCAATTCCTTTCGCTCCGCTTCAATTTCTATTACAACCCCGACGAGGCAGATCTGCGCTAGCGCCACGCTTCAACCTCACCAAGAGTAGTGCACTGTGTACGTGATCGTGCTTTCGCCATCGGGCGCAATCGAAATCGGAAATTCGGCTGTCTGGGCGTCAGTCTTGCGAGACATCTGGGACTGATCGATGAGCTTCCAGTTTGTCCAGCGGTAAAGATGCTCGACCACTCGCACATCGACGGGTTCCTTCTTATGGTTGCGGACTTTGATCTCGAAGGTCTCTTCCATCCATCGCTGGGCGGATTCGACGCGGTAGTTGGTGCGCTTGCGCTCGCCGACCACGTCGAACGAATTTCCGGTGTAGACGCGGATGGTCTCATCTTTCGGGGTGTGATCGATGGTGTTTTCGCCGACAAATTCCAGGTGGCCATCGGTATCGCGGCGATAAAAACGCAGCTTGCCCTTCGGTAGCGCGATGCCGAGATGATTGGTTTCGGCGTTCTTGAACTCTTCCATTACCCACACTTTCGAATTCGATGCTGTGCCATAGCTGGGCTCGTTGCGAATCTGCTCGGCGTTGTAATAACCGTATTGGTCGGTCTTGGCGCCGTCGTACACATAGATACGCTGCGCGCGAATGCCGGTAGCGCGAACGAACTCGACCTGCTTGGTTTCTTCATCGTGTAAGGTGGCAGGCCGCTGCAGCGTGTAGAGATGGAACTCGTCGAAGGACTTCTCCTGCACCGGCGGCGCCATCGCGTCCGCGGCGCGCATCGCTTTATTCTCAGCCGCGTAAAGCGCTCCGCCCATGCCTGGCTGAATCTTGTTCACATCACCGGCCAGCAACTTGATGCGCGCGTTCTCAAATGTTTTGCCGCTCTGGTTGTGCATGGTGATCCAGCCAATCATGTCGAGCACATCGAACTTGCCGCTGGATTTGTCCGAGACCACGAGATTGTAATCCGCCTGCCAGCTCATGCCACCACTGACGTAGGAAATTTCGGCGTCGAACTTTCCAGGATCATTCGTTTGTAAGAGCCAACTCAGTGTCGGCTTCAGAATCGTGTCCCCTGTCAATGATGGAAACAGCGGTTGCCCCGGCAAGCCGAAGCGAAGCACACCGTCGATTTCGATCAGTGGCTGCCTGTAGGTCGGCTGCTGGTAGGCATTCGCATAGCTGACGCTCGGAATGTACCCGCTGCGAATGATTTTGCCCTTGATGGTCTCCTCGTGGTCGCCACGCTGCACCAGGAAATCGATCGTCTTGCCTTCGTAGAAAGACAGCAACAGCTCCTGCGAAATGGGATCGTTGCGATAGTTCTGCTCCAGAACCTGCAAAGCGCGTCCATTGGGGTCACGCAAGATCACTGAGTCCGGCTCAAGGTGAGAGGCGATCCCCGCGTACTGGACCTGATTCACGCCCGGCTTCAAATCCATAGGGATGCGCTCGCGGGCTACGAAGAAATTTTGGTTGTAGATGGTCAGGGCGGGCGCCGAATTATCGTCGGTCTTATCTTGAGCCAGCGCGAATGTGGTAAAGCAGCACAGAAACAGCAGAAGTTTTTTCATCGACCCTCCTAATGTCACTCGGACGGAAGGAGGAGTTTCCGGCCTTGGTGGGAGAACGCGGCGGTGCCAGAAACTTGCAAAAATGCGCTAACCACAGAGTGGCACAGAGTGGCACAGAGGTAATCGCTAGTAACATCGTGGCGCGGGCGCCCCCGCCCGCGTTTAGGCGGTGAGCTTAGCTTTTATTGCGTCGGCAAATCGTTCGGCGGATCCGCTTGCCGAACTCAAGAACAGCGCGGGTTCGAGTAGTTCGAGTTCCATCAGCAGGAAACGAACGCCGTGTTCGACTCCATCGACCCGTGCGTAGAGCGGAGTGGGATCGACACATGCGATGGCACGGCTAGCGGCGTCAATCACGAACGTGGGCGGAGTAGCCGCCGTCTCGCTTCCACCGAAGTCATGCTGGACCCGGAAATCTCCCGCCTTCGGCTGCTTGATCACTGCGTGGCTAAATTGGCCGTTGAAGAAAACCAACGACCACTCGCCATGATTGATCACTGACTCCATGAATCGCTGAACCATTACTCCGGGGCCACGTAGCAGTTCGTCTAACAATCGCTGACCTTCGGGAGGGTCGCCGGCATCGACAAGCTGGGTACGGTACGCGGTTGCCGAAATGCGCGGCTTTACCACGGCTATTTTCCATCCCAGTTCGCGCATCTTCTCGGCCAGCGAAAAATCTTTGCCCGGCCAGAACGTCGGTACAATCGCTATGCCCTTTTGCTCCAAGTCACGCAGATAGGACTTGTTACAGTTCCAGCGCAGGGTGGATGGCGTGTTCCAGACGCTCAAGCCAGACTCTTCAAGCCTGCCGATCCAAGCGAGGAATTCGTCAAGCCGCAAGTGGTAATCCCAGCAGGAGCGGATCACAACACCGGCGGCGGAAGACCAGTTAACTTGCGGATCACTCCAGGTTGCAGCTTCGGCTTCGATCCCTCGCTCCGCCAGCGGAGAGATGAGCTCACGATCGTCTTCGGTGAGATTTGGAATCGATTCGCAAGTGGCCAAAAGAATGCTTTGCATGACTGAATTACCGAATCCCTGCTTTTGCCGCTACAGAGAAAAGGGCAGCCAGAAGCTGCCCTTCAAACCTTCCAAAATCAGCGTTCATCCCCGTGAACCCGCGGCGAACGTTTTTAAATATCCAGATTCTTCACATCGAGCGCGTTGTCTTCGATGAACTTGCGTCGCGCTTCGACGTCTTCGCCCATCAGTGTGCTGAAGATGGTCTCGCACTCCGCAATGTCTTCAAGCTTCACCGAAAGCAGCGTCCGCCGCTCTGGATCCATCGTGGTCTCCCAAAGTTGAGTCGAAGTCATTTCGCCCAGGCCTTTGTAGCGCTGGACAACATAGTCTTTGCGGCCCTCAGCGAGCACGTAGTCGAACAACTCGCGCGGCGTTGTCTTCTCGACCGATTCCGGTTCGGCTTTCTTCTTCGCGGTGGCTTTTACGGGAACTTCCTTGGTGGTCTTCTTCTGCGCCTTCTCCAAATCTTCGCGCTCGGCGTCGCTCAGCTCTTCGTTCGCGGAATTGCCGTTGCTAGAGGCTCCCTTAGCGAGCGTCTCCACCACAAACGGCGGTTCCAGATAAGCCTCAATCTGTTTGAACTTCGAAAGCAGCTGGCGATACTCAGGCGTCGACGCAAGCTCCCAATTGATGAGGTGCTCTGCGCCCTGGGAATTCGTAAAGCGCACCTCCCACAAATTGTGCTCTTCGTCGAAGCGGCTTTCCACTTCCTTGAAGTTGCGCTCTTTCTGCAGCTTCTTCAGGTCCTTTTCCAGTTTCTCAATCTTTTTCGGCGCCGCTTTTTTCTCGCCTTCGAAATCCGCGCGCTTCGAGAGATCAAGCTTTGGCAGCAGCTCCGTGACAGCCTCGTCGCGCATGCGCTTGTCGACTTTGTCAAAGAGCGTCAGATATTCATTCAGCACGGTGATGAACTTCGCCAGCGCCGAGCCTTCCAGCTTGGCGGCGCCTTCGCCGTAGCGCACAACCAGGCCTTCCGCGGCGCGCTTCACCATTACCTTGACGTATTCTTTTTCGTCTTTGATGTACTGCTGTGATTTCCCCTTCTTGATCGAAAACAGCGGCGGCTGCGCGATAAACACGTTGCCGCGCTTGATCAGTTCCTGCATGTGGCGGAAGAAGAACGTCAGCAACAGGGTGCGAATATGACTGCCATCGACGTCGGCGTCCGTCATCAGAATGACTTTGCCGTAGCGCAGCTTAGAGGCATCGAAGTCTTCTTTCGAAATGCCGGTGCCCAGCGCCGTAATCATGGCGCGAATTTCCTCGTGGCCCAGCATCTTGTCGTAGCGGGCCTTCTCGACGTTGAGAATTTTTCCTTTGAGCGGCAGGATCGCCTGGAAACGGCGGTCTCTTCCCTGCTTCGCGGTGCCGCCTGCGGATTCGCCCTCGACCAAGAACAGTTCGCAGCGTTCCGGCTGACGCTCGGAGCAATCTGCCAATTTGCCCGGAAGGCCGCCGCCGTCCAACGCACCTTTGCGGCGGGTCAAGTCGCGGGCCTTTCGTGCAGCTTCACGCGCGCGGGCAGCCTCAATCGCCTTGTTGATGATCTTTCGGCCGACCGGTGGATTCTGCTCAAGAAACGCTCCCAGGCGCTCATTCACAAATGCCTGCACGATTCCGGCGATATCGGAATTCAGCTTGCCCTTCGTCTGACCTTCGAATTGCGGCTGCGGCAGCTTCACGCTGATGACCGCCACCAGGCCTTCGCGAACGTCGTCGCCAGTCAGATTCTCTTTCACATCTTTGAACAGCCCCATCTGCTGACCCGCGTAGTTAATGGTGCGAGTCAGCGCCGTGCGGAAACCGGACAAATGCGTCCCACCATCAACCGTATTGATGTTGTTGGCGAAACTGAAAATCGTTTCGGAATAGCCGTCGTTATACTGCAAGCCGATTTCCATGGTCACGCCATCGCGTTCCGATTCCATGTAGATCGGACGGTCGTGCAGCACCGACTTGCCGCGATTGAGGTGCTTGATGAACTCGGCAATGCCGCCGTTGTATTTGAACTCGGTGCTCTTGGGCTCGCCAGTTTTTGGATCCGTCGTCCTCTCGTCCGTAAGGGTGATTAACAGACCTTTGTTCAGGAAGGCCAGCTCACGCAGACGTTGTGCGAGCGTGTCGTAGTTATATTCCGTAACAGTGAAAATTTCCTTGTCAGGAATAAAGTGGACCTTGGTTCCCCGCTTCTTGGTCGCGCCTGCTTTTTTCAACTTACTGGTAGGCTCGCCTTTGGAGTAGGTCTGCTCCCAGGTAAAGCCGTCGCGCCAGATTTCGAGATCCAATTCGTGACTGAGCGCGTTCACGCAGGACACACCCACACCATGCAGCCCGCCTGAAACTTTGTACGAAGAACTGTCGAACTTTCCGCCGGCGTGCAACTTGGTCATCACGACTTGAGCGGCGGGAACTTTTTCGCCATCGATGTCCATCGCGTCCACGGGAATTCCGCGGCCGTTGTCAATGACGGTGATGGAATTGTCGATATGAATCGTGACATCGATCTTGTCAGCAAAACCTGCGAGCGCTTCGTCGACGGAGTTATCAACCACCTCGTACACCAGGTGGTGTAATCCCATTTCACCGGTAGATCCGATGTACATCGCGGGACGTTTGCGTACAGCTTCCATCCCGCCAAGTACTTTGATCGACTCTGCGGTGTAATCGCCGTTCCCGTTTCCTGCCGCCGGCTTGTTATTTTTTTCCTTGTCGACGATGGCTGCTATCCCTTTTGTGGCCATTCCACTCCGCTGAAAATGCTCAGAATTTGAACCTTGGCTGGTATTTTCTTTCCAGTGCCCGAAAATGAGTCAAGCTACTGAAATTACTAAACTTATGGCACTGGAACTGATCTTTATTTTAGCACAATCGGCCCACTTTTTCGACCTGGAATCGAGGCGGTAAACCTTGTGGTAAGTACAGGTTACGGGCATAAAAAGTGCACCTACCTGAACCAGCCAGTCAAAGCGGCAGTTGCTTTGAAGAAAGTCCTCTTCAAGCCTCTCATTCGGCGAACAAAACAACCCGACGCAACCAACGTCCATCCAAGTCACGCTACCGTCAGGCGCGCGCTTCGATCTGTCCCAACATTGTGAAGGGGAGACCGTGCAGCTCACTTATTCCGAAGGACTAATGCAGAAATCGTCGTGGATGGACAAGATCTGTGGAACCAGCCAGATACGGGCCAAGCAGAACCTGCTGCCCTCGTTTTTCATCATTGGCCCCCCGCGCACCGGGTCCAGTTGGTTGCATGAGGTCTTTCAGGGACGGACACTGCTCCCTCATGCTTTGAAGGAGACGCGTTTTTTTGATCTCAATTTCCATCGCGGCTTGCATTGGTACCAGGCGAACTATTCTCGAAAGGGAAAACCTCGTCCGATGGGCGAAGTGGCGCCGACGTACTTCGCATCGCCGGAAGCGCGACAACGCATTTCGGAGATCGTTCCACGTGCACGTGTAGTTTGTATCTTTCGCGATCCGGTGGAACGTTTGTTTTCTCTTTACCGTCTGAAGCGCGCTTACGGAATGATTCCGTGGAACTTCGAAGAAGCTCTGGCGCATGATCCGGAATTTCTGGAAACTAGCAGGTACGCGGGCCACTTAAAAGCGTGGCAGCAGACCCTCGGATCGGAACAAGTTCTAGCTGTCCTTTATGATGACCTGCGGGACCATCCTCAGTCGTTTGTCGACTCCATCGCAGATTTCATCGGTGTTAGACGCTTCCAGCTCAGCTCTGCACATATGCGGCGGGTATTCGCCTCGGAGAGCATGACCCATCCTCGCAGCTACGCTCGAACTCACCGCGCAACAGCCGTGGCCGACTGGTTTAAAGGACAGCGCCTGGGCAGTGTAGTTGCTGCCGTCAAGCGCTCACCGCTAATGAAATTGCTCCTGGGTGGCGGCACACCCTTCGGGCAGCTGCCGCAGCAAGTCGCATTGGCGCTTTATGAGAGACTTCGTCCCGAAGTAGAGGAACTGGAGAGCATACTGAATCGCGATCTGTCGAAGTGGAAGTACCCGTACTTAGTCGCCACGCCGGCGCAGGTCGGTTGATCTAGCGTCCGCCTGTCGGAGCTTTGCTTTTCCCGAAACGAAGACTCTCCAGCAATTCAGTAATTTCATCCTCCGTGCCGCCGACGAAGGTGAAAGACACCACATATCCCTTCAGGAGCATCGCTAGCGTGCTCTGGTGCAGCGTGACGCTGCCCAGCGGGCCGGTGTAGTCGCAGCGCACGATCGGTTGGCCATCAACGGGAAATTCGTAAGGCTCATTTATTGCCTTCAGCCCCTGCTTGGTGATGACTTCGTTCAGCGGCCCGAAATACTGTGCCCCTGACTTGATGCCGGGATATGCCGAGGCGCTCTCGGCGGCGATCACGACCGAAGAATTGATGGTCTCCCCGCGCGCTTGGGGCGGCCGCTCGAAAGTGGCGAGTAAAACCGCGCCCTTGCTGGTATCGGCGGGCTTGCCGGAGTCGTCCTGGCGCATTTCGTCGGTGCGATCGACCCAGCCGTACGGGAGTTTGTAGGTGAACCCAAACAGGGGATTGCGATAGACACCATTGGCACTCTCCCCGAGGCTAAGACTTGGTGCCTTCGATTGCGCGGTGTTCGACGTTCGTCGGGCGGAGGTTTGCGCGAACAACATGCCCGCACAAAGAAATGCCGCGATCAAGAAACTTATAAACCGCTTCAATATGTGTCCTTCCGTCAGTCAGCTGCCATACCGACGGTTACAGGCTGCGAGCAGTGCGCACAGCGCCGCGCGTCGAGCGGAATCTCACTCAGGCATTCCGGGCATTTTTTCGTAGTCGGATCAGCCGGCGCAGGAGCCTTGCGCATGCGCGCGACCAGCATATTCACCGGAGTTACAACGAAGAAGTAAACCGCAGCCGCAATCAAGAGGAACGAGATAGCTGCGTTGATGAAGTCTCCCAGCGCGAATACGCTGCCATTCACCGAGAACTGAATCGCCGAAAAATCCGGCTTGCCGACCAGCGCTGCAATCAGCGGTGTGAGGAGATCCTTAGTAAATGCCGACACGACCGTAGCGAAAGCCGCGCCGATCACTACACCGACCGCCATATCAACCACATTGCCACGGAGAATGAACTGCTTGAATCCGCTAAGCATATGCCCCTCCTGACTTCCGGCCAATGTACGCGCCAAAGGCGGCAGGGGTCAAGGTCGGATTCGTAGTTCAGATCATGCCCTGCGCTTCCAGTTCTGTTGATTCGCGTTCAAGGCCGCCCTTCCAAATCCAAGTGGGGACATCGTCTCGACGGCCCGCGCGGTCGTCGCCGGTAAGCTTGGCCAACAACGACATCGAACTTCCAGTGATGCCCACAAGAAACCGTTCTTGCTCGAATTGCAGCACTGCGACCGAACTTCGCTCACCGAGCGAGACATTTTCGCAAATCCGCAAGAGGCGCTTCGGTTTTCCGCGCCAGAACCGAACCGGCACTCGAAGACCTAGCACCGCTTCTTTGATTTTCTTAATCATGATTCCTTACCCAATGCTTACTCGCCATCTTCGAAGCACGACTCGTGCCAGAAAAATTCATTGGAACCCGCAATGAAAGGATTGAAGTTAGTCAGAGGAGTGCCAACGAGCAACACTGGCGTGGGCCCATTTTAGAAAGCAGAATTTCAGACTGGGAAAATCGAAACGCTAATACTGAAGAGCGCTTAATCTGCCCTCATATCCTCATCGGCATCACAATGTAGCGATACTTATACTCGTCGCCTTCGCCGGGACGCATCTGGCCGGCGGATTGAGCGTCTTTGAACTCCAGCTTCACTTCGCCGCTGCCGGTTGCCTTGAGGAAGTCCAGCAGGTATTGCGCGTTGAAGCCGATGGCCAGCGACTCGCCGTTGTAATCGATTTCGATCGAATCCTCGGACTCGCCTGTCTCGGTCGACGACGCCGACAGCTTCAACTCACCCTTCTCGAGTTTCAGACGCACAGCCCGCGAGCGCTCGTCGGCAAATTGCGCGACGCGCTGGATCGCGCCCATGAGATCGTCGCCGTGAACCGTGATCGACTTGGTCGTATCTTTCGGCAGGACCGCTTCATAATTAGGGAACTGGCCGGTAAGCTGCCGCGAAGTCAGCAAGCGGGATCCGATGCGGAAATATAGCGTCGACTCGTCCTTCGCGAACTCAATGTTCTCAGCGTCCGTCGAATCGAGCAGCGACTTTAGCTCATCCATCGCTTTCTTTGGGACAAGAGTCTTCATCTCTCCGGACACGCCATCGAATTTCGTTCCGCTGCGCTCGATATGCGAAAGCCGGTGACCGTCAGTCGCGACCATCGTGATCGACTCCGGCTTCAGCACCATCAGCGCGCCATTCAGCGTGTAGCGTGATTCCTCGCTGGCGATGGCAAATCCGGTCTTGGCAATCATGCCGCGCAAGGTCTGTGCCGGAATCTCGACGACGCCAGAAGTTGGGAACGCTGGCAGCGTAGGGAAATTCGCCCGCGCCATGCCGACCATCTTGGTGTTGGAACGGCCGCAGCGAATGCTGACCCAATGATTTTCAAGGAGCTTTATGGTGATGTCGGCGTCGGGGAGCAACTTCACATAGTCATGCAGCTTGCGAGCCGGAATGGTGCATGAGCCTTCTTTCTTAACCTTCGCGGTGCACGAGGTCCGCAGGCTCAGATCCAGATCGGTCGCGGTGAGCGACAACTTGTCCCCGGAAGCCTCGAACAAATAATTTGAGAGGATGGGAATGGTGGTCTTGCGCTCGACCACTCCCTGGGTCGCCGTGAGCTCGCGCAAAAGTTCAAACTTGCTGACAGTGATTTCCATGGTGGTCGTCCCCGCAACTGCCGCGATGGCTTCTACCGGCATGAGTCAAGCCCTCCGCCAAGTGGCGCTACTTTGAATACTTCCTTATATCAAAATAAAAACCTATAAAACCAGCAGTAACAGTAGGTAGATCGGAAAAGTGGAAAAATAGTTCAATTGCCCGTCTGCCATGGGGTTTCACCGCTTACCCTCGTGTCGAAAATCAGGCCTGGATTCGCTGGAAGCACGAGGTGATTTTGCCGTCGGGCGGGGCTGGTTCCGGCTCCTGCACAGCTTCCACATCAAGTTCACAGATGCTGCCAAGGAAGTCTGTCCTGTTGAGTGGAAATCAGCGTTAAAACTGCGTTTTAGCCGCCTAATTGCTCGGTCAGTTTGTTCAGCAGCCTGTTTAAATCTTTGTCGGTTTTGCGGACCTCATCGATCTTTTCGACCGAGTGCAGAACCGTGGTGTGGTGCTTGCCGCCGAACTGCCGTCCAATTTCCGGCAACGAGGCTTCCGTGAGGTGCTTGGCCAGATACATGGCAATCTGGCGCGGGTAAACAATGGCGCGGGAATTGTTCTTCGCCTTGATTTCCACCAGGCGCAGGCCAAATTGCTCAGCCACAGCCTTCTGGATCGATTCAATCGTGACCTTGCGCGCCTGCGAGTCGATAAAATTCTTTAACACCTGCTGGGTGTAAGGCAGGGTGATTTCCGCGCCAATCAGGGAAGAATGTGCGACCAGGCGGATGAGCGCGCCTTCCAACTCACGGACGTTCGACCGGATGTTCGACGCGATATAAAGCGCCACGTCAGTGGGAAGGGTGACTTTTTCTTGCTCAGCCTTCTTTTGCAGGATGGCGACCTTGGTCTCCAGGTCTGGCGGCTGGATGTCGGCGATCAGTCCCCACTCAAAACGGCTGCGCAAGCGGTCTTCGATCTCCGCCAACTCTTTCGGCGGACGGTCGCTGGCGATCACGATCTGCTTCATCGACTCGTGCAGCGCGTTAAACGTATGGAAGAACTCTTCCTGCGTCCGTTCTTTCTGGGCCAGGAACTGGATGTCGTCGACCAGCAGCACGTCGACGTTGCGGAACTTATCGCGGAAGCTGGTCATCTTGTCGTAGCGCAGCGAGTTGATCATCTCGTTGGTGAACTTCTCGCTGGAGACATAACAGATGGCCGACTGCGGCAGCCGCTTGGCGATCTCGTGGCCGATGGCCTGCATCAGGTGGGTCTTACCCATACCGACGCCGCCATACAAAAACAATGGGTTGTAAGCTTTCGAAGGGCGTTCGGCTACCGCCTGGCAGGCTGCATGGGCAAACTGGTTGGCGCTGCCGATTACGAAGGCATCGAAGGTGTACCGCGGGTTCAGTTGCGCGGCGCCATCCCAATCGAATCTCGACTGCGACGGATTAATCGCCATCGGCATCGCAGGAGTATGCGCCGACAATCCGCCATCGTGCCGGACCGGAGTCGCCGCGGGATCATCGTCGGCAGTGACGAATTGCACTTCCTGATATTCCAGTCCCAGATTGTCGAGGGCTTCCTGTATCAGGTCGGCATATTTATCGCCAACGTGGCGGAACTCCGCGGTCGGCACCCGGACAAAAAGTGTGGGTCCGCTCGCGTGACTGTAGCGTGTCGGTTTCAGCCAAGTGTCGTAGGAGTGCCGGTTGATCTTTTTTTCCAGCGCGTCGAGCACGCGTACCCACGGATTCGGAATGATCGTCGAACTAGGAGCCGCCATATAAATTCTTCGCCGCGCCGATGCCGCCGTCAGCGCTCACTGCCAAAACATCAAACTATAAGTGCCAATCGCCCTTGACTGGAAACCGCACGGCTGGCGGCTTCGGTGGAGCGAGAAACAAACTTCGTTGAGTAGGGACAGTCCGGCATACTAGCACAAAAAAATTCGCTCGCGGAAAAACTTCTTTGAGATTCTTTCCCGAACTATCGATTCATCACGCGGATTTTTTTTTCTGTCAAGTAGCGACTTTATAACTGCCGCGTGAGCAGTGCAGTGAGTCGTGCCCGGAGCGAATCCGCGGACGCAATCTTGCGTGACTCGCTCCTTGTGCAGTCTCGCATTCACCTTGAACTCGATTCTGTGATCGAACTCACTAATTGTTGTGCGTCTCCGCCGACCGCAATTCTTGATGCCAGGCAGGGGGTGCGGGTTTGCCGCTCCGCTTGGCGTCATTTATACTTTTGTTTCCGCTCTGCGGCCGTACTTGCTATCTATTAATCGAATGAGGAGCCACTAAGTTTCATGCCTAAGCGCACGTTCCAACCCAACCGTCGTCACCGCTCGAAGGCGCACGGATTTCGTACGCGGATGAAGACCAAGAGCGGCCGGGCCGTACTTTCCCGCCGCCGCGCCAAAGGGCGCAAACGGGTTTCAGTGAAACCCGGCTTCCGCGAATAGCGTTCCCTTTCTTTCTGGATTAACGGGAGTTCCGCAAACAGGAATGGCGAAGGATTCGAGCCGTGAAGCCCGGGAAACCGGCCAGAGTCCGCCTTCGCGACGCGGCCTTAAGTTTTCCCGTGCGTCGCGGCTGTTGCGGCACAGCGATTTTGAGCGCGTGTACAAGGGCGGACGCCGTCACTTCGCCAGCCGGCTCACGGTTTTCTATTTGGCGCGACAGGACGGCGGCGGTTTCCGTGTCGGATTTACCGTCGGCAAGGCGCTGGGCGGAGCAGTCGAGCGTAATCGCATGAAACGTCGGCTGCGTGAGGCGGTTCGATTGCATTTACCGCAGAGTCAGGCTCCGGTGGATATCGTGATCAATCCGAAGAAAATAGTTTTGAGCGCTGATTTTGCAGAACTGGAAAACGAAATCAGCCGGGCGTTTGCGGTAGTGCAGAAGTCGGTCGAAAACAGGTCCGCGACAAAGAGCATATGAGCCTTGCCACAAAATCTGTGTTGCTACTGTTGCGCGGATATAAGCGGGCGATCTCGCCGATGCTGCTGCCGGCCTGCCGCTATGTTCCTACTTGTTCCGAATATGCCATGGAGGCAGTCGAGCGCTACGGAGTTCTGCGCGGCGGGGGAAAGGCGATGTGGCGGTTGTTGCATTGCCACCCGTTTGCGAAGGGTGGAGTCGATCTTGTGGTGAAGCATCAGCACGTGAGCACGTGTAGGCACTGAGAAGCTAACTTGGCAGAATTTCAAAATCCTCAGCAAGAACCCGGCATGGAGAAGCGGCTGCTTCTGGTCTTTGCCCTGACCTTCGTGGTTATTGTGCTCTTTCAGCCGCTGCTGAAGAAATATCTGCCGCAGCCCCCGGCTTCTCCGCAGACGCAAGGTCAAAATCAGCCTCCACAACAAACGCCAGCTGAGACTGCGGCCAAGCCTCCGGAAGTCAAGAATGAAAAGGCGCCCGCCGCCGCAGCCAGCAACAAGCAAGGCTCTATTGAAACGACAACCATCGTTGAAAACAACCTTTACCGCATTACGTTCACCAATCGCGGCGCGCAGGTAAAGTCGTGGATCCTCAAAAAATTTAAAGACGATCGCGGGCAGCCGCTCGAACTGGTGAATGGCGCAGCATCGGAAAAGTTTGGGTATCCGCTCTCGCTGTGGACTTACGACGAAGGCCGTCGCAACAAGCTGAATTCGGTGCTGTATGTAGCGTCAGGCGGTCCGGGTACGGTCAAAAGAATTGGCGAGGAGTGGATTACAGCGCCTGGTGATCTGACTTTCGAGTACTCCGATCAAGACGTTACCGTTCGGAAGACGCTTCACTTCGACAACACCTACGTCGTCCAGATTGAATCGTCAGTTACCTCCAACGGAAATCAGGTTCCGGCATATCCTTCGTGGCCCGCTGGTCTCGGAGATCAAGTGAATCCCGTCGGCTACGCCGCCAGCAAGCTTGAGTACCAGACCAGCAGCAGTATCGAGCGGCTGGCATTTAAGAAAGTTATCGGCGGCAACACGCTGCACCTGCCTTTCAACTGGATAGGGGTGACGGACCAATATTTCGCGGCGATATTCCTTCCCAAGGATCCGCAGAACGTAGCCGCTGTCACGTTGCGGAACGGCCTTGACGTCCCGAAAGACCCGAAGAATCCCCAGGACACGACGAAAGCTGATGTGTTGGGCGCGGCTGTAGGCAATGGCAACGGGCCGACAGAGGATCGGATATTCGTAGGCCCCAAAGAGCTGAAGACCCTGGAAGGGATTTCGGTCCCTACGATCACAGGAGCGGAGCCGGACCTCCGTGGCCTGGTCAACTTTGGTTTCTTTGGCGTAATCGCGCGCCCGCTGTTCATCTGGCTGCGCTGGACGTACGGCTTCGTCCACAACTGGGGATGGGCGATTGTTATCCAGACGCTCATCATTAACCTGGCTTTGCTGCCGTTGCGTATTTCCAGCATGAAGTCCGCGCTGAAGATGCAGCGCATTCAGCCGCAGATGAATGCGATCAAGGAAAAATACAAGAAGTACACCATGCGCGATCCCCGCCGGCAGGAGATGAACACCGAGATCGGCGAGCTGATGAAGCGCGAAGGCGTCAGCCCGGTTGGCGGTTGTTTGCCCATGCTGATCCAGATGCCGTTCCTCTTCGCTTACTACGCGATGTTGGGGTCGGCTCTTGATTTGCGGCAGGCGCCATGGCTCTGGATCAAGGACCTGTCCGCCGCAGATCCGTACCTTATTTTGCCGATTTTGATTATCGTGACCGGCCTGCTCACCCAGCGAATGACGCCGCAGGCGGGCATGGATCCTTCACAACAGAAGATGATGAACGTGATGATGCCGATCATGTTCGGATTCATCAGTTATCGTCTGGCAGCAGGTCTGTGTCTTTATTGGTGCGAAGGAAGCGTGATCGCCATTGCGCAACAGATGGTCATGAACCGCAGCAGCCTGGGCCGCGAGATGCGTGAGATGGCGTTGAAGAGGGCAAGAAAGAAAGAGAAGAAATAGCCTGTCAGCCCTCAGCTATCGGCTTTCAGCAAAACATTCTTGACTGAAAGCTGATGGCTGAAAGCTGAAAGCTTGTCTATGCCAATTCCCGATAAAGTCGCCGCCGCGAACAAGATCAACCAGTTTCTGAGCAGCGTCGTTAGCAACGGCGGACTGCGCCTGAAATACCGCATCACCGTGAACCCCCCGCTTCCTGACGAACGCGATTGGGAGCGGCCTGAGATTCTGGTGGATTTTTCCGGGCCCGATTCTACACTTCTTTTGGAACGCGGCGGCGAACTGCTTCGCTCGATTGAGCTGCTGGCGATCGAAATGCTGCGTTTGCCAGGAAATGAACACGAAAAAATCTGCTTCGACTGCATGAACCAGCGTGCCATGCGCTTGCAGGAGCTTCAAATGGCCGCCAGCGTGGCGGCCGAACGCGTCCGCAAAACCGGTACACCGTACGACTTTGCCCCGATGTCCTCGCGCGAGCGACGCATGGTGCATCTCGCATTGCGGGATTTTGCTGATCTGCACACCGAGAGCGAGGGCGAAGGGCCTCGCCGTCACCTTATTGTTTATCCCAAGGATTACAAGCCATCCGCAAAGCCTGCGCGGAAAACGATTCCGTAGACTCGTCCTCCCTGTGATCCTCTGTGTCCTCTGTGGTTAGGTTGTCCAACTTGCAACTTGAAACCAGAAACTCGACACTGGTTTGGTGAATCTTGACGACACCATCGTCGCCATCGCGACGCCGCCCGGCCGTGGCGGGATTGGCGTGGTACGGCTTGCTGGTCCTGAGGCAAAGCAGATTGCATTACCCATGCTGCGGCTCAAACATGATATCGAGCCTGGCCGGGCAATGTTTGGCGAGTTGGTCGATGCTACTGCTGAAGCTCGGATCGACGAAGTGGTTGTCACTTATTTTGCCAAGCCTCACTCCTATACGACGGACGACATCGTTGAAATTTCCGCTCACGGTTCGCCTGTCGTGCTGCGTCACATTGTGGAGCTCGCCCTGGCAGCCGGAGCGCGGCTTGCCGAGCCCGGCGAATTCACCATGCGCGCATTTCTCAATGGGCGCATTGACCTCACGCAAGCGGAAGCCATTCGCGATCTCATCGACTCGCAAACTCTCTATCAGGCCAAGGTTGCCGCGCAGCAACTCGACGGCTCGCTTTCGAAGACGCTGCAGCCAATCAAACAGAAGCTTGTAGAGCTCATTGCAACTCTCGAAGCAGGTGTCGATTTCGCGGAAGATGACGTATCAGTCCTTCCCAACCAAGAGATTTTGGAGCGGGTATTTGCCGTACGTGATGCACTGCAAGTCTTGGCCGCTTCCTTCGCTTACGGCAAACTCGTCCGCGAGGGTCTGACGCTCGCCATCGTGGGCAGGCCTAACGTTGGCAAATCTAGCCTCTTCAATCGGCTGGTGGAACGAGAGCGTGCGATCGTGACCTCGACACCCGGGACAACTCGTGATCTGGTCACCGAGACCGTTGCGATCGGTGGAATTCCTGTGCATCTTGTTGACACCGCTGGCATTCGCCACGCACTGGACGAGGCGGAGAGCATCGGCATACGTAAATCAATGGAAGCTTTGGCTGAGGCCGACCTCGTGCTTGTCGTGCTCGACGCCGCGCAACCTCGTACGGCGGAGGATAACCAACTCTTAGGCCAAGCGAGGCAGCGTCCTACCATTGTCGTCGAGAACAAGATCGACCTGGTTGGTGACACTCCTAAACTCGAATCGCCCGGCATCCGCACCTCGGCCACAACGGGTGCCGGTATTCTGGAACTTCGCCAGGAGATTCTGCGCCATATTGGAGGCGGGGGGACATCCAGTGAAACCGCTTTCCTGACCAACGTTCGCCACGAGGAGCTGATCCGCCAGGCGCTCGATGCACTCGCTGCAGCAAAGACGGCTGTCGATAACCGCATTCCTCATGAAATGCTGCTGCTCGATCTCTACACTTGTCTTCGGCCTCTCGACGAAATCACGGGCGCGACCACGACAGACGACATCCTGAACCTCATTTTCAGCACATTCTGTATCGGAAAGTGAACGGCCCGCCCTCCAGTCGCATCCAAGTCCAGGCTCGTAAATACAGGAGGAGGAAACATGGCACATTACGGACTTCTAGAAAATTACAAATTCGCTGAGGCTGCAGATGACATCCGGGGGGCGACCCTCTACGGTCGGGACGATGAAAAGTTAGGCAAAATCGATGACGTGATCTTCGACCACGGCACCGGCGATATCGGTTACGTCGTCGTCGACACGGGCTGGCTTACAACCAAGAAATTCATAGTACCGGCCGATGGCCTGCGCGCTTCGCCCAAACATGAAGACGGCTTTGTGTGCCATCTGACCAGGGAGCAGATCGAGGGTTTTCCGCCTTACGACAAGACAGACTTGGCCTCGGAAGAGAAGTGGTCTAACTATGAAGGCCGTTACCGATCGAAGCGGGAAACAAGCCCGGTGATGCATCGCGCAGGAACCGATCGCAACGTCACGCCGACGACGCAGCAGCTGCAAGGCAATCCATCTTCGCTGGCGGCATCCGGCTCGCCTACTTCAAAACTACGTTCCAGTAATCCTGACGAAGCTTCCCTTCGCGCCGCGGAGTCTTCGACCGGACGGGTTGTGCCAGCCGGCACGGACGCCGTTGTCATCGAGAACAGCGCGGTGGGAATCGGCGGACGGTGGGACACTTTCCAGGCGCGGCTCCGAGAACGGCGTAAAGAAGCAGTCACCGGTTGCACGACCTGCACGGTTGGACCGGAGTCGACCCGAGATAGCGCAGACCGATTCAAGAAAGCCGTCTAGCGGTTATCAACTGGTGTCCCTTCACAGCCCCGTCGTTTGATACTTCAATGTCGACAATGCCAGGCGGTACTCGTAAGCCGCCTGCGCATTGCCGATTTCTGCCTGAGTCTGCTGCAGCTGCGCCTGGCTCAGCTCGACAATCGAACTCAGGCCTAACTTGTACCGAGTCTGTGCAAGGTCCAAGGCCTGATTGGCATGGGCCAGCAGCTGTTCACTTACCGTCAGGCGATCGAACGCTGTCGTCGTGGCCAGCCAACTGGTCCGTACGTCTCGCGAAATGCGATTGCGAAGATCGTTAAGCTTTTGTTGAGCCGCTTGAGCCCGCAACTCAGACTCGCGCGATCGCGCGGAAAACAGAAATCCGTTGAAGACAGGAATTTGTACATTCACACCTGCGGCGCCGTAGGGTCCATAAACCTGGTCATCCCGCACCGGTGAATCTCCGAATGCAGCCAGCGCGCTGATGGTTGGATAGTACTCATCGTGAGCGGCTTGATGTTCTTTCTTGATCGATTCCGTCTGGAATTCGAGAGAAAGAATCTCCGGACGCTGCGCAAAAGCATCGGCAATCAACCTGTCGATATCGGCCGGGGGAGGCGCCGGCGCCTCAGTTGCATCCACCGGCTCAAAATTTTCAAGCGTCGGATAGCCGAGAATTGCCGAGAGTGACGCCATCGCAGCCTTGTCATTGTCCAAAGCGTCAAGGTACAGAAGCTTTGCCTGCGCCAGGTTCACGTCTGCGAAGCTGAGATCTAGATCGGACTTCAGTTTGCTCTTTGTAAGAGCTGAGACTTGGTCCGTTAGGAGCTGACGCGAGGCTACCGTTTGTTCCGCCACTCGCAGGACGGCGTGAGTTTGCAGTGTGCCGTAGAAAGCCTGGTCGACCGCAAGCAATACGTCTTCTTTGGTCGCAATCGCGCTTTGCTCATCCGCCCGTGCCTGCAACCTGGCACTAGCCACGAGATTGGTGCTGTGGCCGAAATCGGTGATGAGCTGGCTGATCGTCGCTCCGCCCGCGGCCCTGGTAAAAATGATGGGATTGTTCAACGCGCCGGCCGTGATGCGGCTGTTGTCCCGCGCATCGACAGCGGTGAGATTCGCATTCATGGTTGGCCAGAGAGCAGATCGTACCTCACGAGTAATCTGCTGCGAGGCGAGGGCGTTCAGGCGCGCTTCAGAGATCGCCGGGTTATTCTTGAGCGCGATCAGTTCGGCGTCCTTTACGGTGAGACGAATTGGCGAACTTGAAGGTAATTGAGCTTGGCCGGCCGATTGGGTACTGGGAAGCGCCGGCGGCGGACTGAGGGGAGCGTCCATCGGGCTTTGGATTTGCGTCGACGACTGCGCCCATCCGGCGAGGCTCGCGACCAGCAGTGACGCGATGACTAAGTATGGCTTCCTCATGCCGCCACCTCCGTGCCCGGCTGCTCTTCCTTGCGATGGAACCAGAGATAAGCAGCGGGGACGAGATAGACCGTTACCACGACCGAAACCAATAGCCCTCCAATTATTGCGCGAGCCAGCGGGGCGTAAGCTTCGCTCCCGGTGCCGAGCTTCAATGCCATCGGAATCAGCCCGAGCAAGGTGGCCAGCGATGTCATAAGGATTGGACGCAATCGTTGGCGCGACGCTGTCGCCACCGCTTCTCGAATCCCCATGCCTTGATGCCGCATCTGGCGCGCAAATTCCACGATCAAGATGCTGTTCGAGACCACGATGCCGACCATCATCACTACGCCCATCAGCGACATGACGTTGAGCGTTGTGCCGGTCACCAGTAGAAACAGCAACACGCCTGCCAGTCCTGGCGGAACGGCCAGCAGGATGATGAACGGATCGAGAAAAGATGCGAACTGAGCGACCAGGATCAGGTAAACAAGAATGACAGCCAAAATCAGTCCCACGCCAAAGCTCTGGAATGATGCCCTCATGTTTTGCACCGAGCCGCGAAGGTTGACGCGCACTCCTTCTGGCAGCTTCGTGTTGCCAATGATCTGCTCGATCTGAGTAGTGACGCGGCTGAGATCCTCCTGCTTGGGCGCCACGTACATGTCGATCACGCGAAACAACTGGTAATGATCGACCTCTGTCGGTGTGGGAATGGTTTTGACGTGAACCACGGTGTCGAGCATGGTCGGATCTTTGCTCTTGGCGCCTCGCAGCGGAATCTCCTTCAGGTCTTGTAGCGTTTTTACTGCGTCCTCGGGATACTGCACTGTCAGCAGATACGGATTTCCGCTCTTTGGGTCGACCCAGTAATTCGGCGCGATCATAGCGTTTGAAGTCAGCGCGGTGATCACGTTGTCGATAACTTCTTTCTGTGAAAGGCCGACCAGGCTGGCCTTCTCGCGATCGATATCCAGCTCAAGACCGGGATAGTCGACATCCTGTGGAATCAGCACATCGCTTACTCCGGGTAACCCGCGGACGCGGGACGCGATTTGGGCAGCGCTGGCATAAGTGCGGCGAAGACTGCTGCCACTGAGTTGCACATCGATGGGAGCCGGCATACCCATGTTCAGCACAGCATCGACGAGTCCGCCGGACTGGAAATACGCACTTACTTGCGGAAGTTCTTCGCGCAGTCGATCGCGAACCTTCTGCATGTATTCGTAGCTGCCGACTTTGTGGTCTTGTTTCAGGCTGATCTGCACAAAACCGGTGTGGGGCGCGGAATTCGGCGTGTAGATTGCGGAAAAATCCGGCGTAATGCCGAGATTGGAGACGATCATGCCCAATTCGTTCGGAGGCACGACTTCGCGGACAATGTCTTCAATCTGCTTGGCGTATTGCTCGGAAAGTTCAATGCGCGTGCCGGAAGGCGCCTTGTAGTTAATGACGAACTGACCAGGATCCGTGCGGGGAAAAAATGCCAATCCCAGCAGGGGATAGAGGGCCAGACAGAAGATAGAAATGCCCGCCAGCCCCACTGTGGTGGCGACCGGCCTCATGAGGGTGGTCGCAAGCGTGCGATCGTACTTGACCAGCGTCTTGTCAAAAAAGGTGTTGAACTTTTTTGCGATTGCTCCAAAGCGTGCGCCAATGGAGCCTTGTCCAACTTCTTCGTGAGACTGGTGGCTGGTAATCAGCTTGGCGCAAAACAAAGGCACAACCGTCATCGCCACGAAGTACGAGGCCAGCAGGGAAAGGACGACGGCCGTCGCTAGGGCCACGAACAAGAATCGGCTCACACCATTCAGGAAAATCACCGGGAAGAACACGATCGCCGTCGTCAGGGTCGCAGCCAACACTGCAAGAGAGACTTCATTTCCGCCTTTTTCCGCGGCCTCTTCCGGTGACTCTCCCATTTCCAGGTGACGGAAGATGTTTTCGAGTACAACCACGGAGTTATCGATCAATCGTGAAAACACCAGCGCCAGTCCGCCGAGGACCATGGTGTTCACGCTGCCACCGCCGGCGCTGATCGCCATGAAAGCGGCCAATGCCGATAAGGGAATCGAAAGAAACACCGCGGCGGTGGCGCGCATGCTCCCCAGAAACAGAAGCACCATGAGACCAGTCAATATCAGGCCGATCGCGCCTTCATGAAGCAGGTTTTCAATGGCCATCTTCACAAACGTCGACTGATCGAAAACTACGCGAGTAACCAGCTGCTTCGGGATATCGACCAGTCGCGACAAAGCATCACGAATGCCGTTAACCACGGCGATCGTATTGGTGTCGCCGCCTTGCTTGAGAATCGGCAGGTACACCGATTTCTGGCCGTCGACGCGGACGATGTTGGTCTGAATTTCCTGCGCGTCTTTGGCTTTACCCACATCTCCAACCAGTACTGACGCTTGCCCCACCGTCTTGATGGGCATGTCATTGATCTGCTGCGCGGTAGGAACCTGGCTGTTGGTGTACAGGTTGTAATCGATCGGGCCGATCTTCACATCGCCGGCAGGCAGGATCAAGTTACTTTCATTGACTGTCCGCACCACGTCCATGACGGAAAGCTCGTGAGCATCCAGCTTCAGGGGGTCAACATAGACCATGATCTGCCGGTAGCGGCCGCCGAACGGCTGCGGCACCGACGCGCCCGGAACGCCTGCAATCTGATTGCGAACCGTGTACTGTCCCAGGTCGCGTAGTTGCGTCTCGTTCAGCCCCTCGCCTTTCAAAGTGATGAGGCAAACCGGAAGACTTGAAGCGTCAAACTTCAGCACAACGGGAGGAAGGGTTCCCGGCGGAAGACGGCGAAGATCAGCCATAGCCAGGTTAGAGATCGCGCTGAGGTCGGAATCGGCGTTCGTTCCGGGCTGGAAATAAATCTTGATAAGGCTCACGCCTGTCAGGGAGCGCGATTCTATATGATCCACGCCGCTTCCCAAGGTAAAGAATCGCTCGAAAGGGTCAGTAATACTGGTTTCGATCTGCTCCGGGGGCATACCGGAATAAAACGTGGCCACCACAACCACCGGAATGTTGATTGGCGGGAAGAGGTCGACCGGCATCCGCACCAGCGTGACAGTGCCGACAATGGCAATCATTAAGCAAATGACGATAATGAAGAAGGGATAGCGGATAGCGAAGCCCGACATTAGAGGCTGGCCTCCGCATCCGCTTTTTCATCGACCACCTTCGGTTCTACCTTTTCTCCTGCGCGAAAATCGCTGCGATTTCCGATAAATACGCGATCATTCTCGGCCAAGCCCGACACGATCTGAACTAAGTTCGTTCCCTCAGCTCCAAGCGTAACCTTGCGTTCTTGCAGACGACCCTCAGAATCGAGAGCCAGCACCGTTCCCCCGGAGCTTGTGCGCTCGACTGCTTGGATGGGGAGAGTTAAAACATCCTGAGCCCGGTTCAGGACGAGCTTGACCTCGGCATACATCCCGTCCTTGAGCGCACCGCTGGGATTCTCTACGTCAATTTCAGTGTGCATGGTCCTTGTTTCTTCGTTGAGCGCGTCAGCGAAGCGGGCTACTTTGCCTTCGAAATCGCGGTTCATCGCCGGCACGTGCACCTGCACCGTGCTTCCCAGCCGTAGTTGAGGCACCGCAGATTCCGGTACCGGCACGACCAGCCGCAGACGAGACCATTCCACCAACTGTACGACCGGCATCGATTGGGTGTCGGAAGCGGTGCCAGCCTGGATCAGCGCGCCGGTATCCGCGTAACGTTTGGTAACCACACCGGTAAAAGGAGCGGTGATGTGTGAGTACGCCTCCAGTGCGGACAGGCGATCTAAGTCCGCCTGTGCTGCCAGCAACTGGCTCTGGGATTCAGCAAGGCCGGCCTTCGTGCTCTCGATTTGCGCTTCCGACTCCTGGTCCTTTGCCATGGAGTCGTCAAGCTCCTGTTCGGCGATCAACCCCGGACGCGCTTCCGAAGCCTGCTTCAGTCGTGTGTAGGCCGCGTGATAAGCCGCATGGGTCGATTCGGCGCGGCGGATTTCACTCTGCGATCGAGTCACCGCATCCTGGTAGCGGTGGATATCCGCCTTCGCGCCCGCAACCTGGGCGCTCAGCTCCGGCACTTCCAAAATCGCCAACACTTGTCCAGTTTTCACGTGATCGCCCACGTCGACGAAGATTTTCTGGATGTACCCGGCAACTTTCGCGTGAACGTCCACCTGTTGATAAGGCGTGAACGCGCCCGACAAAGTCATCGAATTGATGATCGGCCGCTTCTTGACCATCACGACAGCGGCCACGCGTGGCCGATCTTCGTCCAGACTCGCCTTTGCCGGCTTTGCCGAGAACCACCAGATCGCGAGAAAGCACGCGACCGCAGCGGCCGCGGCAAACGTTAGAAACTTTTGTTTTCGATTCATTTCGCCCCTCTAAAGGCCCATATCGCGGTAGGTCGAACTGCCGTTTCACAGCCTGCAGCTGCAGCCTAGCTTTTGCTGGAACACCCGCCGTCAGTTACATGCTTGTGGCTGACAATCCCCATCTTCATTTGGCGGCTTTGGTTGGGATAGGTCACGTACATGACGTGGCCCTGCATCAGGACTTGTACCGGCTGATTCGCAGAAACCTCGGGGGGAACAAAGTTGATCGAAGAACGGTAACGGCCGACGTAGAGATCGCAGTTAAGACGAATCGAGATGTCATAGCTGTTGTCCGCGGCCCGCAACGGCGCATCCACCGAGTCGCCGCTGGCGTAATTCGACACGGAATTGTGCTTGTTTACGCTCACCACAGTGGCGTTTTGATAATTTGCTTTCTTGTCGGGAATTGTCTGGGCGAACAGGCACAGTGGGAAAGTAACGACGATTGAAAATAGGATGATGCGATTTTTCATGGCCTCCTCCTGGAAGGCTGCCGAGCAAGTCGAGTGTGCGAAGCACGCCGACAGCGGCGGATCAAAATTCTTTGTAGGAAATCGCTCGATTCTCCGGCAGCCGGATCAGGCGGTTTTCCAAGCTGCAGACGCAGCTCGTCCGGAATCGCGCGAATCTAAATAAAGAAATGGAACTAGCAGGAGGGAGGAGGCCGGTTCGAAAGGCTCTCGTCGAAAAACAGAGCAGGCTGAGGCGGTCCGGCCGGAGCGATGCGCGGATAGAACGCAGGAGCATCAAAGACTGCCAGAATCGGAGCCGGCCGGGTCCAATTCACCGCATCACGATCTAGGTGTTGTCGCATTCCCTGCGGGGAAACGGACGTAACTCCCGTTTTGTGATGATGCGCAGAATGCAGGAAGCTGCGAGTCGCTACGTTAACCGCTAGCGTGCAAATACAGAGCAGAATGATCAGCGAACACCAGCGTGGGCGCTGGCGCGCAGCCCCGGGCTCGTCATATGTCCAGATGTAGACCACTCTCGGCATTATACAATCCCGCTGTTAAAGCTCTATGAAACTGTAGTAAGGGTCGCTTGCTGGACCATCAGAGGCGAAACAAAACAGTCCCTGCATAGTCAGACGCGGATGGGTGCGGCACGGTTGCTTTTTTAGAAGAAAAACAGTCACACCTTACACGCGCAGGATCATAACTTCCGTCGCCTTAATCAGTGCCGCCGCCGTCTGGCCGGCCTTCAGATTCATCTCGCGGGCCGAGCTTGCCGTAATAATCGATGTAATCTGCTGATCGCCAATCGAAATCACAACCTCCGCCATCAATCCGCTGATACGGACGCTGTCTACCCGCCCTACCAACTGATTCCTCCCGCTAACCCGACGCATTACCAACGCTCGCTCGGGCCCTGTTTTCGCCCGCGTGCGGAACAGCAACCGATCCACTTCGCTCTGGGGTATCCGGTGATGGCCTCCAGCCGTACGTACGCTGCGAATCTTCTTCTTGTAGATCCACTGCTTAAGCGTAGGAAAGCTGACGCGCAACTCCAGTGCCGCCTCGCGCAGCTTCAGCAGATCTTCAGCGCTCTTCTGGTTGCCGGCTCGTCCTGGCATCGCCAAGAATGCTAACGCCGCCCCACATGCGGGTCAAACTCGAATCAGCTATCGATATCCGCATCATATTCGACGTTAGAACCGAATCTAATATACACTTTTGAAACTCTCTGTTAGGAGAGAAACAAAGATGCATACGGCTAAGTTGTTTTTGAAGCTGCTCCACGCTTTTTACCTCCCGCTGCTTGCCACATTTTTCCTGGCGCCGTTCGCGTCAGCGCAAGTCACAGCCAATCTGTCAGGAATCGTGACTGACCAGTCCGGCGCGGCTGTGACCTCCGCCAACGTCACCGTCGCAAGCCTCGACACGGGAATCTTCCGGACCGCCTCGACCGATCAGGCCGGCCGTTATCACGTGTTTGCCTTGCCCATCGGAACTTACGAAGTCCGTGTGACTAAGAGCGGTTTTGCTGAAGGCATTCGCTCCGGCATCCGCCTCGTGGTGAATCAGGAAGCCAGTGCTGACGTGTCCTTGAAAGTCGGAGCGGTCAGCGAGCAGATTAAGGTGACCGAAGACGTTCCGCTGGTGAACGTCACAACTCAGGACATCTCGGGTCTGGTCGGCGAGCGTCAGGTCAAGGACCTCCCGCTCAACGGCCGCAGTTACGATCTGTTACTCACGCTGAACCCGGGCATAGTGAACTTCACCTGGGAAAAAACCGGCGGTATCGGCGTCTCCAACTCCACCACCGGTAACAACTTCGCCGTGTCCGGCAATCGCCCCCAGCAGAATCTCTTCTTGCTGAACGGTGTGGAGTTTACCGGTGCCGCCGAGAACAATATGCAGCCCGGCGGCGCCAGCCAACAACTGTTGGGCGTTGACGGTGTCCGCGAATTCAACGTCCTGCGCGATTCTTACGATGCCGAATATGGCAAGCGGCCCGGCGGTCAGGTCATCATCGCGACGCAGTCCGGAACCAATCAGCTGCACGGCAGCGCCTACGAGTTTCTCCGCAACAACGCTCTTGACGCCTCAAATTACTTTGACCAGGGCGACGCGCCGCCATTTCAGCGCAACCAGTTTGGCGTGTCTTTGGGCGGGCCCATCCGGTCGAATAAGACTTTCTTGTTCGGCAACTATGAAGGACTACGTCAGCACCTACACCAGACCTCGGCTGCATTTGTGCCTGACGCGGCCTCGCGCGCGGCCGCTGTTCCAGAAGTCCAGCCGCTCTTGAACCTCTGGCCGATTGCGCCCCCTGGGGCACCGGATTTCAACGGCATCGCGCAGGTTTTCAGTAGCCCTCTGCAAACCATTCGCGAAGATTTCGGCACCGTCCGCCTGGACCACACTTTTTCCGGTAAGGATTCGCTTTCGTCGGTTTATACGATTGATGACGGGCAGGAGAATACCGCGACAGTTGCCAACCCTTACAGCAGCGACTTCCTCACTCTCCGCGAGCAGGTTTTCAGCCTCGACGAAACTCACGCCTTCTCGGCTGCAACGATTAACGTGGCTCGCATAGGGTACTCACGCGCGGGATACTTCTTTACCGGCGCGCCGACTCCAGGAACGCCGGCAGCCGGAGTGCCTGGCTTCCTGCTCGGACTTCCTGTCGGCGCGGTTGTAGTCGGCGGCAGCGCGGCCTCGAATCCTCAAGCGCAGATTGGTTTGGCGGGCAGCAATAACGGCAGCAATCTTCGCATCGCGCGCAATCTCTTCACATTCGAGGACAAAGTCACGCTCATTCGCGGCCGCCATCAGTTCACTTTCGGTGCGTGGTTTCAGCCGTTCCAGTCGAATGAAACTATCGCGCTGAGCCAGTACGGCCAGGCAACGTTCGCCAGCCTGCAAACATTCCTGCAGGGCACGACCTCAAGCTTTCTCTATGATCCCGCGGCCACCGAGATGAATTGGCGATCGCTCTTCGGCGCGTTTTATGCCGAAGATGTGATCCGCGTAACCCCCAAGCTGACGCTATCCCTCGGATTCCGCGATGAATTCAGCACCGGCTGGAACGAAGCTCACGGCCGCGCGGCGAATTACACTTTTCCCAATGGAGTAATCTCCGATCAGCCACACATCGGCGACTCGCTCTTCACTGAAAACAACGCCAAGTTTTTGCCGCAACCGCGAATCGGTGTGGCCTGGAGTCCGTTCTCAAATAAGACCGTCGTCCGCGCAGGTTTTGGCATGTACCACGATTTGCAGGACGCTCTCGGCTACCGCACCGATCAGAACGCGCCTTTCAATCCGACGTACAGCATTTCAGCGTTCACGGTATCGTCATTTCCCGTCGATCCCTCGGCGCCAGTTCCAACCAAGGCGAAACTCGTGCCTGGCGGCGTCCAGCCGGACATGCAGACGCCAACTCTGATCTCGTGGTCGCTGCGAGTGCAACACGAGATTTCTCCGAACACATCTCTGACGATCGGCTATGTCGGCTCTCACGGCTATCATGAACTGATTGGCATCGATGCTAACCAACCCGTGCCTACGATTTGCCCGGCCTCGCCATGCCCAGCCACGTATCCGGCAAGTTTCCCTGCGCCTTTGGCCGGGGCTCCAGTTCCGGCAGGAAGTTTCTACATCCCGGCAAACACGCCGAAAGCAAATACGAATATCGCGAACACCTGGACCTGGTTCTCGCGCGGCGACAGCAACTACAACGCGCTGCAGATCGACGCGAATCACCGCTTCAGCAAAGGCCTTTCGCTTCGCGGTGTCTATACCTGGTCCAAGGCGCTCGACAATGGCGACTCGCTGAACGCAGCCACTGCCGGCAATGCTCCAGGTCTGGTATCGAATCCTTACGACTTACACGCGGACTACGGACTGGCCACCTATGACGTGAGAAACGTCGCCGTGATCAGCGCGGTTTATGAACTGCCATTTGGGCGAGGCAAAGCGTTCGGAAACGACCTGACTGGATGGCGCAACGGAATGATTGGTGGGTGGTCGGTCAACAGCGTGGTTACCGTGCAGGACGGATTTCCCTTCACCCCGCAGCTCAGCTACAACCCGTCCAACAATGGTGACACGCGCAATCCGGTGCGGCCGTTTGTGAATCCGAACTTCACAGGTCCCGTCATTCTCGGAAATCCCAATCAATGGTATGACCCGAACGCGTTTCTCGCCCCGCCGCCGAACAGCGGATTTTACGGCAACCTCGGACGCGACACGCTGATCGGGCCGGGCCTGGCGACATGGGACTTCTCAACGATTAAGCAGACCAGCATCACTGAAGGACTCGGCCTTCAATTCCGGGCTGAGATCTTCAATCTGCTCAATCGCGCGAACTTCAATACGCCCAACCTGATCACGTTTACACCAACCGGTGTCTCGGGAACTGCCGGTGCAATCACCAGCACGTCCACGTCAGCCCGGCAGATCCAGTTTGGATTGAAGTTGCTCTGGTAGGAAGTGGCCTACTTAGCGAGGACGGCGAGAGCGTCGCGAAACATGGTTTCAAAGGGCCCACTCTTGCCATTTCTGGAAACGGTCGCGACAGCTTTCTCGGCGAGAGACCGCTGGTAACCTAGGTTGGTCAGCGCGGAAAGCACGTCTTCCTGGACCGCGGTAAGCGACGGAATTTCTGTAACCGCTTCTGCCCCGGCTGGCGGAAGTTTGTCACGTAGCTCGAGAACCATTCGTTCGGCCGTTTTCTTGCCTATGCCAGGAATCTTGGTCAGGCGTGCGACATCGTTGGCGCGGATCGCCCGTGTCATCTCATCCGCAGCCATGCCGCTCAGGATGGTGATCGCCAGCTTCGGGCCAATTCCGCTAACTGTCAGCAGCTTTTCAAAAAGCTGCTTCTCTTCAGGACGGCCGAAGCCGTAGAGGGCCAAAGCATCTTCGCGGACGTGAGTGTAAATGTGGAGCGAAATTTCCGTTCCTACCTGCGACATTTCAGAAAACGTCGGCACACTGATGGTGACGTCATAACCGACACCACCCGTCTCAATAATCGCTTGGTTGGGGTGCTTATCCAGAAGAATGCCGCGGAGATGAGCAATCACAATAGAGACATTGTAGCCGTGGAAGCTGAGAGCTGAAAGCTAAGGCCAAAAGCTCTTCAAAACAACGAACTCTGGCGCCGAGTGGGAGTGATGCCGAAGTGGTCATATGCCAATTGGGTCGCGACTCGGCCTCGCGGCGTGCGGTTCAGAAATCCGATCTGCATCAGGAACGGTTCGTAAATCTCTTCAATTGCGTCTGGCTCTTCTGCCAGGGCTGCGGCCAACGTGTTCACCCCAACTGGGCCGCCCTGATATTTTTCGATGATCGTCAGGAGCAGCTTGCGGTCGATTTCATCGAAGCCATACTGATCGACTTCCAACATCTTTAGGGCAGCCTGTGCGGTTGGCAAATCAATCTTTCCACCAGCGCGCACCTGCGCGTAATCACGAACCCGGCGGAGCAGGCGATTGGCAATGCGCGGTGTTCCTCGCGAACGGCTGGCAATTTCTAAAGCGCCCGGTTTGTCGATCGCGACGCCCAGGATCTCCGCCGAGCGTTCAACAATCACGCGCAGATCTTCGTGAGTGTAGAACTCAAGCCGCAGAACGATGCCGAAGCGCGAGCGAAGCGGGGAAGAAATTAATCCCGCGCGCGTTGTAGCTCCGATAAAAGTGAATGGCTTGATGTCGAGCGTGTGAGTCCGCGCCGCCGGACCTTGCCCAATCATAATGTCGAGCTTGTAGTCTTCAAGCGCGGGGTACATGATTTCTTCAAGGGCCGGCTGCATGCGGTGAACTTCGTCGATGAACAGGACCTGCTTGTCACGGATGTTGGTGAGGATGGCCGTTAGGTCGCCTTTTATCTGCAGCAATGGCGCAGCAGTCGGCTGGAAATAGACTCCCAGCTCGTTCGCAATAATGTTGGCCAGCGTTGTTTTGCCGAGGCCAGGCGGACCATACAGCAACACATGATCCAGGGCTTCGCCGCGCGATCGCGCTGCCTCAATCGCGACCGCCAGATTTTCCTTGACCTTCGCTTGGCCGATAAACTCTGCCAGCCGTTGCGGCCGCAGCTTCAACTCAAATGACGAATCATCCTCGACCGGCGCCGCCGAAACGATTCGCTCCCGATCCTGCGGAAGCTGAGGAGTGTTCTTCAACGTGGCCATTGGGGCGAGTTTAGCATGGAATACTTTTGACGCAGCTAGGCATAGCTGCGTTAGAAATATGTAGTTCGAACCTCATTCACATAGGTCTAGGTCTGTCTGTCTGAAGTCAGATCCCTTCGCGAGAAGGGGCTCATCGTAAAGCTTAGCCAAGGCATAGGCAAAGCAATCGCCAAAATTCAGCGAGGCGGGATGACGGCCTTTCCCATACTTTCGCCATGCTTGCCGGGCAAGTTCAACTTGCTCAGCATCGACGGAGACAATTTGGAGGCCCATTCGCAATACGAAAAGATCAAACTCCCGTCCCGCCGCTTCGCCACGACGAGCCTCAAGCACCATTCCCGTTTCAAACAAATTGGTAGCGGAGAGGCGGCGGGTGTCGGCTTCCCTGATCTTCGTCAAAAGCGAACCACGATCAGGTTCGTTCATGAAAATCGCCACCAGGGCCGAAGAGTCGATAACCATTTATCGGGGGATTCCGTGTTCGTCGTAGCCCAAAATTTCATCCTCTGGGCGGGAGTCCAAAATGGGAAGCTGATCTACTCGCCGCAGTAAATCCTCAATCTGTTCTGTGAGTATCTTCTCGCGTCGTTTCTTGCTGAGTCGAACCCAACGCTCCTCCAATGCCTTACGAATTGCTTCGGTTATTGATTCCCCTGTTTCTTCAGCAACTTGGCGGGCCAAGCGTTCAGCGGATTCATTCCTAATACTTAGTGGCACATTTGGTAGTATAGCATAATATACAAAAATATATACCGCTCAACAGGAGTGAATTGACAATGTGTCACATAATGTGTCACGTTATGAGCATGCCTTCCGTTAACATGCGCGAGCTGCGAGACACCAAGCGTCTAAAGGCATGGCTACGCGCTGGCAAAACTGTCGAATTGCGAGAGCGGAATAGAGTGATCGCTCAGATCGTGCCGGAGAAACCAGAACCGGAACGGAAGGCCGTAAAATGGCCCGACTTCGAGGCCCGGGCGCGCGAGATTTTCGGCGATCAAGTCTTGCCGAATGCAGTTCTTGAAGACCGGGGTCGGTATTGATCGTTTATGCCGACACCAGCTTTATAGTCTCGCTGTACGTACCCGACATACACTCCCAGGATGCGCGTAGGCACGTAGTCCGAGTTCCCAATCTCGTCTTCACCATCCTTCATCGAGCCGAGTGGGCGCACGCTCTAGCCAAGCACGAATTTTGGGGAAATATCTCTGCTGAACAGTCGAAAATAATCGATGCTCGATTTGAGTCTGACCACGCCGCCGGGCTCTGGCGAGACACAGTATTGCCAGAGTTAGCCTTCGATCTCTGCTTTGACCTCGCTCGTCGACACGTGGCAAGACTGGGAGTACGCACCCTCGACACTCTGCACGTTGCGTGCGCCCTGGACCTGAAGGCAGATCAGTTCTGGACCTTCGACGAGCGGCAAAACAAATTGGCCAAGGCTGTAGGATTGAAAACGCTGTAGTCTTTCGGAGGTGATTGGAACGTGCTTGCACTACAATTTCCTCGTGCTGTTCAATGGCGAACTTCGCGCCCGCGATATCGAATTATCTCTTTTGCCTGGGCTCCATTTGATTGCCTTCATATTCGGCAGCATTCTCTCTTTGCGGTCCCCATATGGATTGAGTCCCTTATTTTGTGTTGACTTGCCGATCTCGTTACCGCTGGTCGGACGAGACGATTGGCCAACGGTGACCGTGGTTGGGCTTCTGGGCACCGCATGGTGGTATTTCATCGGAAGAGTTGGCTGGATGAGCAGCAGAGGAATGATCAGCCGTGGAGCATCTGTCGGCGGCGCGTTAGTGATTCTTCTTACCTGTGGGATTGGAAGTTACGCTTTAGTTTCCCAAGCTAGTGGATGGACGCGGGATGAGAGGTTTTCACTTGCAGTAATCATCAATTACTGCATGGCAGGATTGTTATTGGTGGGAGGGTTCCGTTCAGGGATTACCTCGGCCATCAGCGCTCTCAATCGAGATTGATGTGCAGTTAGTCGTCTGCGATTCTGGCACTAACCTTACTCTTCTTCCTCCGGCTGATCCCCTCGCGCCGCCTTCGCCTTCTCGATGATTTTTTCCTGCAGCTGTCCGGGCACCATGTCGTAGTGATGCATTTCCATGTT
>Ga0335069_10001861_pt1 | contig 33259 bp, 28 predicted proteins | sample Lox_Sample_11_FD_206714 | JGI IMG/M metagenome (GOLD analysis project Ga0335069, IMG submission 206714) | Soil microbial communities from Loxahatchee National Wildlife Refuge, Florida, United States - Lox_Sample_1.1 | ecosystem: Environmental > Terrestrial > Soil > Wetlands | place: USA...
GGCGTTTCTCGGCGACGCCGTCAAGCGCGGAGCGACCGTCGTTCTCGGCGCCCCGTCGATCAAGCGCGATGCGGAAGCCCTGGGCGTTCGCTTCGTGGCGGACGAAAATCCGCGCGCCCGGCTGGCGCGGATGGCGGCCGAGTTCTTCGGCGCGCAGCCGAAGACGGTTGCGGCCGTCACCGGCACCAACGGCAAAACCTCCGTCTCCGTTTTCCTGCGGCAGATCTGGGAAGGCGCCGGCTTCAGGGCCGCCAGCATGGGCACCATCGGCGTCGTCACGAAGGACGGAGAGCATTCGCTGGCGCACACGACGCCCGATCCCATCGAGACTCACCGCCTGCTCGCCGGCCTCGCCAAGGACGGCGTCGATCACCTGGCGCTGGAAGCTTCGAGCCACGGGCTCGATCAGTATCGTCTCGACGGTGTCGACATCGCGGCCGTGGCCTTCACCAACATCACGCGCGATCATCTCGATTATCATCGGGACTTTCAGAGCTATCTCGCGGCGAAGCTGCGGCTGTTCTCCGAAGTCGCGCGCGACGGCGCCGCCGCCGTCGTCAATATCGACGCCGCCCAGGTCGAGGATTTTGTCGCTGCCGCGAAGAAGCGCGGACTGCGCCTTCTGACGGTCGGGGCCAAAGGCGAGACACTGACGCTCGCGCACCGCGCGCCGCATGCGGACGGCCAGACGCTCGAGGTCGTGCACAACGGCCGCAGCCACACGATCGCGTTGCCGCTCGCCGGCGAATTCCAGGCGTCGAACGCGCTGGTCGCGGCCGGGCTGGCGATCGCGCTGGGCCAATCCGCCGATACCGTCTTCGCCGCGCTCACGCATCTCAAAGGTGCGTCGGGGCGGCTGGAGAAAGTCGCCTACGCCAAATCCGGCGCGCCGATCTATGTCGATTACGCGCATACGCCCGATGCGCTCGAAACGGTGTTGAAGGCGCTGCGCCCGCATGTCGCCGGCAAGCTCGCCGTCGTGTTCGGCTGCGGCGGCGATCGCGACAAGGGCAAGCGTCCTCTGATGGGCGAGGCGGCCGCGGAATTCGCCGACCGCGTCATCGTCACAGACGATAATCCCAGAAGCGAAGAGCCCGCCACCATCCGCCGTGAAATTCTCGCCGGCTGCGCTGGCGCTGCGGAAATCGGCGATCGTGCGCTCGCCATTCGCGAAGGCATCGCAGGGCTGCAAAAGGGCGATTGCCTCGTTATCGCCGGCAAGGGTCACGAGTCCGGACAGATAATAGGGAGCGATGTGCGTCCGTTCTCCGATCGCGAGGAAGCGATCAGGGCCGCGGAAGCTCTGGGAGGAACGCGCGCATGACCGCGCTGTGGACCTCGCAGGATGCAGAAGCGGCGACGCTCGGACAGGCATCGAAGCCGTTCGAGATCACGGGCCTTTCCATCGACACGCGCACGCTCAAGCCCGGCGATCTTTTCGTCGCGCTGAAAGGCGATGCACGCGACGGCCATGCTTTCGTCAAGGACGCGCTGGCGAAGCAGGCGGGTGCGGCCCTCGTGCAGCGCGCCGTGCCGGATGCGCCGGAGGGCGCGTCGCTGCTGACCGTCGCCAACACGCAGCGCGGGCTGGAAGATCTCGCGCGCGCCTCGCGCGCCCGCACGCATGCGCAGGTCATCGCGGTGACCGGCAGCGCCGGCAAGACGACGACGAAAGAGATGCTGCGGCTCGCCTTCGGCGCACTGGGCAAGACGCATGCCTCTGCCGCCTCGTACAACAATCACTGGGGCGCGCCGCTGAGCCTCGCCTCCATGCCGCGCGATGCGGCCTATGGCGTCTTCGAAGTCGGCATGAACCATTTCGGCGAGCTGCGCGCCCTCGTGAGCTTCGTGCGCCCGCATGTGGCGCTGGTGACGACGATCGCACCGGCCCATCTCGAATTCTTCGAGACCTGCGACGCCATCGCGGATGCGAAGTCGGAGATCTTCGAAGGCATCGTCTCCGGCGGCGCGGCGCTCGTTCCGGCGGATTCGCCTTACGCCCAGCGCCTGCGCGCGCGCGCCAAGCAGGCCCGTGTCAGCCGCATCATGAGTTTCGGCGCCGCCGCCGATTGCGATGCGCGTCTGCTGGGTTTCGAGGAAACGGACGAGGGCACCAAAGTCCAGTCGCAGATCCTCGGCCGCGACGTGCATTTCCGTCTCGGCGCCTCGGGCGCGCACAATGTCTCGAATGCTGTCGGCGCGCTTTTGGCGGTCGCCGCCGTCGACGGCGACGTTCTGAATGCGGCGGCGGCGCTGTCGCAGTTCTCCGCCCTGAAGGGCCGCGGCGAGCGGCACGCGCTCAGCATCGCGGGCAAGCGCATCCTTTTGATCGACGAAAGCTACAACGCCAACCCGGCCTCGATGGCGGCCGCCATCGGCAATCTCGGCCAGGCGAATGCGAAGCGCCGCATCGTGGTCCTGGGCGACATGCTGGAGCTGGGCGACGGCGGAGAAGCGCTGCACGCAGGCCTTGCCGGCGCGGTGCAGGATGCAGGCGCCGATCTCGTCTTCCTGAGCGGCAAGCAGATGGCCGCCTTGTGGGAGAATATTCCGGCCGCCCGCCGCGGCGCCTATGGCGCGGCCTCGTCCGACATCGTCAACGCGCTGATCGATGCGCTGAAAGACGGCGACGCGGTGCTCGTCAAAGGTTCCTTCGGCAGCAAGATGGCCGTCATTATCGAAGCGCTGAAAACGCGCGCGGGGGGTTGATGTTTCATTATCTGGTTTCGCTGTCCGAACATGGCGGCGTCTTCAATGTCTTTCGCTACATCACGTTCCGCACCGGCGGCGCGATCGCGACCGCGCTTCTGATCGCCTTCCTTGTCGGCCCGCGCACCATCAACTGGCTGCGCGTGCGCCAGGGCAAAGGTCAGCCGATCCGCACCGACGGTCCGCAGCGCCACATCATCGAGAAGCAGGGCACGCCGACCATGGGCGGGCTGATCATTCTGGTGCCGTCGATCATCGCGACCCTTCTGTGGGCGGATTTGAGCGATCCCTATGTCTGGATCGCCTTGTTCGTCACCGTGAGCTTCGGTCTTCTCGGCTTCGCCGACGATTATCTGAAGGTGACCAAGCGCTCGCCCGACGGCGTCTCCGGCCGCATAAAGCTTCTGGTGCAGTTCGCGGTGGCGGTCTTCGCGAGCTTCGCCGTGATGAAACTCGAAGGTCCGCCGCTCGCCGGCGCCGTCGCGATTCCCTTCTTCAAGACCGTGCTGATCCAGCTGGGCTGGTGGTTCCTGATTTTCGGCGCCGTCGTAATCATGGGCGCCTCGAACGCGGTCAACCTGACGGACGGCCTCGACGGACTTGCCATCGTGCCGGTGATGATCGCCGCGATGACCTTCATTCTCATCTCCTATCTGGTCGGCAACGAGAAGTTCGCGACCTATCTGCAGCTTCATTACATCGCCGGCACCGGCGAACTCACGGTCTTCCTCGCGGCGCTGATCGGCGGCGGCCTCGGCTTTCTCTGGTACAACGCGCCGCCCGCCATGGTCTTCATGGGCGATACGGGTTCGCTGGCTCTGGGCGGCGCGCTTGGCGCCGTCGCGGTCGCGGTCAAGCACGAGATCGTGCTCGCCATCGTGGGCGGGCTTTTCGTGATGGAAGCGGTCTCGGTGATCGTCCAGGTCGCCTCGTTCAAGATGACCGGCAAGCGCGTCTTCAAGATGGCGCCGATCCATCACCACTACGAACAGCTGGGCTGGAAGGAATCCACCATCGTCATCCGCTTCTGGATCATCGCCGTGGTGCTGGCGCTGGTCGGCCTTTCGACGCTGAAGCTGAGGTAGCGATGATACCCGTCCGCACCTTCGCCAATGCCGACGTCGCCGTCTTCGGACTGGCGCGGTCCGGCGTGTCGTCGGTGGCGGCGCTGAAGGAAGGCGGCGCGCGCATCGTCGCGTGGGACGACAATCCGGCCGGCCGCGAGGCGGCAGAGAAAGCCGGCGCCCGCGTCATCCCGCATGAGCAGTGGCCGTGGGAGCGGCTGAAGGCGGTAATCCTCAGTCCCGGCGTGCCGCTGACGCATCCCGCGCCGCACGACGTTGTGGTGCGCGCCCGCGCCTGCGGAGTCGAGGTCATCGGCGACATGGAATTGTTCGCGCGCGAGATCAGGCCGGATCCGGCGAAGCCCGGCCGCGCCCCGGTCATCGCCGTCACCGGCACCAACGGCAAATCGACGACGACAGCGCTGATCGGCCACGTGCTGCAGGCGAACGGCTTCGCGGCCGAGATCGGCGGCAATATCGGCAAGCCCGTGCTCGACCTTCCGCCGCCCAACGGCCGCACGATCTATGTGCTGGAAGTCTCGTCCTACCAGATCGATCTTTCGCCGGGCCTTCAGCCTGACATTTCCGTCCTGACCAACATCACGCCCGACCACATCGACCGCCACGGCACGATGGAGAATTACGTCGCGGTGAAGTCGCGGCTCCTCGAGCAGACCGACCCGAACGGCCACGCCGTGATCGGCGTCGACGACGCCTATACGGCTGCCATCCACACGCGGCTGGCCGCGCGCGGACGCGCCGAGACCGTCCCCGTCTCGGTCGGCAAGGTGCTGGGACGCGGAATCTTCGCGGTGGACGCCACGCTTTACGATGCCTGGGGCTCGCGCGCCTCGCGCATCATGGACCTGACTCAGGCCCAGCACCTGCCCGGCGCGCACAACTGGCAGAACGCGGCGCTGGCTTTCGCGGCGACCAAACCTTTCGTCAGGGATGCGCGTTCGATCGTCCAGGCGATCGCGAGCTTTCCGGGCCTTGCGCATCGCATCGAGGATGTCGGCCGCGTCGGCAAGGTGCGCTTCATCAACGATTCCAAGGCGACCAATGCCGATGCGGCGGAACGCGCGCTGGTCTGTTTCAACGATATCTTCTGGATCGCCGGCGGGCGGCCGAAGGCCGGCGGCATCGAAAGCCTCGGCGCCCATTTCCCGCGCATCCGCAAAGCCTATCTGATCGGCGAAGCGGCGAACGAATTCGCCCGCGCGCTGGAGGGCCGCGTCGCTTACGAAATCACCGGCACGCTCGATCAGGCGGTTGCGCGCGCCGCGGCCGATGCGCGGGCGTGCTCGCTGCCGGCGCCGGTCGTGCTGCTGTCGCCGGCCTGCGCCTCCTTCGATCAGTTCCGCGACTTCGAAGCGCGCGGCGATGCCTTCCGCGACGCCGTCAGGAATCTCGCCCATCCGGCCGTGAAGGAGGCGTCGTGACGCTCAGCCGCGCGGACAAGAGCCCCTTTGCGGTGTGGTGGTGGACGACGGATCGTCTCGCCTTCTCCGCCATGATCGCGCTCATCGCCATCGGGCTGATGCTGGCCTTCGCCGCGAGTCCGGCCGCAACGGGCAGCGCCATGACGGCCGGCGATTTCCGCTTCGCCGCCAAACAGGTCGCCTTCGCCGGCGTGTCGCTGGTCATCCTGATCTTCACATCGGCGCTTTCGCTGAAAGCCGTGAAGCTGTCCGCGGCGGTCGTCTATGCGCTGGCGCTGATCGGCTCGACGCTCGTTCTGTTCACCGGCGGCGAAGTGCTGGGCGCCAAGCGCTGGATCGACTTCGGCGGGATGACGCTGCAGCCGTCGGAATTTCTGAAGCCCGGTTTCGCGGTGCTGGGCGCGGCGATCCTTGCCGACAAGGCGAAGATGGTCCTGCCGAAGGAGCTCATCACCTTCCTTCTTATCCTTCCCGCGCTCGTCGTGCTGATCCTTCAGAACGATGTCGGCCAGACGGGCCTCCTGTTCGCGCTGTGGGGCGCGTTGCTGTTCTTCAATGGCGCCTCGCTGGCCGCCACCGGCGCACTCGCGGGCGTCACCGCGGGCCTCGGCGTGCTCGCCTATTTCTTCGAGAGCCATGTTCGCCACCGAGTCGATCAATATCTCTCGCATGACAAGACGGGCGGCGGCTATCAGACAAGCCTCGCGCTGAAGGCTTTCGAACATGGCGGGCTGACGGGCGTCGGGCCCGGCGCCGGGACTGTGAAGTATCACATCCCGGATGCGCATTCGGATTTCATCTTCGCCGTCGCCGGCGAGGAGTTCGGACTCGTGCTGTGCGGCGCCATCGCCGCGCTGTTCTGCGTGTTGACGGTGCGCCTGCTGCTGCGGTCGGCGAAGGGCCGCGACTCCTTCACCAGCCTTGCCGGCGCGGCGCTCGCCACAGTCGTGGCGCTGCAGGCTTTCATCAATATGGGTGTGGCGACGAGCCTGCTGCCTGCGAAAGGCATGACACTGCCCTTCATCTCTTATGGCGGCTCCTCGCTGTTCGCGGTGGCGCTGACGCTGGGCTACGCCCTGTCCGTCACACGGCAGCGCTCGCGCATCGGCGAACGCGAGCATCAGATGTTCGGCTTCCTGAAGGAGGCCGCATGACGACGATCGTGCTTTCGGCCGGCGGGACCGGCGGGCATCTTTTTCCGGCGCAGGCCGTCGCCGCGGAGCTGATGAAACGCGGCCGCAAGATCGTCGTGATGACGGATGCGCGCGGCACGCAGTACCCGACCTATTTCCCCGGCGCATCGATCGAGATCGTTCCGTCGGCGGCGTTTTCCGACCGCTCGATCCTCGGCCTTGTCACGGCGCCGTTCGAGATCATGGCCGGCATCGTTGTCGCGACCTTCAGGCTGGCGCGCGCGCGCCCCGCCGCCGTCGTCGGCTTCGGCGGTTATCCGAGCCTTCCGGTGATGATCGCAGCGTGTCTTGCCCGGTTTCCCACGGTGATCGTGGCGCCCGACGCGGTGCTCGGCCGCGCCAATCGCATCGTCGCCAATTATGTGCGCGCCATCGCCGGCGGTTTTCCGCTCAAGCGCTTCCTGCCGAAGGACATGTCGAAGGTCGTCTACACCGGCAATCCGGTGCGGCCCGAAGTGGTGGCGCAGAAAGATGCGCCTTATGACACGCCGACCGCGAGCGGGCCGCTGCGGCTCCTCGTATTCGGCGGCAGCCAGGGCGCGCGCGCCTTGAGCGAAATCGTGCCGGCTGCTGTCGCGCTGTTGCCGGCGGACATGCGCGGCCGTCTGGACGTCGTGCAGCAATGCCGCCCCGAAGATCTCGAGGGCGTGCGCCTCGCTTACAAAAACAGCGGAGTGATGGCCGAGCTCGCACCTTTTTTCAAAGACCTCCCGGCGCGGATGGCGAAAGCGCATCTTGTGATCGGCCGCTCCGGCGCGGGCACTGTCGCGGAATTGATGGTGATCGGCCGGCCGGCGATCCTCGTGCCGCTGCCGCATGCGCTCGACGACAATCAGACGCCCAATGCCGACGCGCTGGCCGATGTCGGCGGCGGCTGGCGCGTGGCGCAGCGTGAGCTTTCGCCGAAAAAACTGGCGGAGATGCTGCAGGCCGCATTCGCGTCCCCCGACGATCTTGCGAAGCGCGCCGCGGCTGCGCATGCCGCCGGCAAGCCGGACGCGGCCGCGCGTCTCGCCGATCTCATCGACCGCATCGGAGGCGCATGATGGGCGGAGCAGCGACGCGCGTTCCCTTCGACATCGGCACGATCCATTTCATCGGCATCGGCGGCATCGGCATGAGCGGCATCGCCGAGATCATGCACAATCTCGGCTATCGCGTGCGGGGCTCCGACGCGGTCGACAACGCCAATGTCCGGCGCTTGCGCACGCTCGGCATTCCCGTCGTCGTCGGCCATTCACCGGACAATCTCGGCGATGCGGTGGTCGTCGTCTATTCGTCCGCCGTGAAGGCCGGCAATCCGGAATTCGATGCGGCGCGGGCGCGCAAGCTGCCTCTGGTGCGGCGCGCCGAGATGCTGGCCGAGATCATGCACCTGAAGAATTGTGTCGCCATCGCCGGCACCAACGGCAAGACGACGACGACGACTTTGGTCGCGGCGCTGCTGGACGCGGGCGGGCTCGATCCCACGGTCGTCAACGGCGGCATCATCAACGCCTACGGAACCAATGCGCGGCTCGGCGCCGGCGACTGGGTGGTCGTGGAAGCCGACGAAAGCGACGGCACGTTCCTGCGCTTGCCGGCGACGGTGGCCGTCGTCACCAATGTCGATCCCGATCATCTCGACTATTACGGCACGTTCGAGCGCATGCGCGACGCTTTCCAGCGCTTCGTCGAGCATGTGCCGTTCTACGGCTTCGCGGTCATGTGTCTCGATCATCCCGAGGTGCAGGCGATGGTCGGCCGCATCGAGGATCGCCGGCTCATCACTTACGGCTTCAGCCCGCAGTCTGATGTCCGCGCCATCAATGTCGGATTTTCCGAAGGCGCATCGCATTTCGACGTCGTTCTCGTGAATCGCCGCAAGGAAACCACCGAGAAGATCGAAGGCGTCAGCCTGCCGATGCCCGGCGAGCACAATGTGCAGAATTCGCTGGCCGCGATCGCGGTGGCGCACGAGCTGGGCATTCCGCTCGAGACCATCAAGCAGGGCCTGAGCCGCTTCGGCGGCGTCAAGCGGCGCTTCACCCGCGTCGGCGAATGGAACGGCGCCGCCATCATCGACGATTACGCGCACAATCCGTTCAAGATCGCGGCGGCCCTCAAGGCGGCGCGCCAGGCTTATGCCGGCCCGATCGTTGCCGTCGTTCAGCCGCATCGTTTCACCCGGCTGCGCGACACGTTCGAACAGTTTTGCGCCTCGCTGAACGATGCCGACGTCGCGGTCATCGCGCCCGTCTACACCGCCGGCGAGGCACCGATCGAAGGCTTCGACCGCGACAGCTTCGCGGACGGCCTGCGCGCGCACGGCCATCGCAACGTGATGGTGATCGACGGACCCGAAGACCTGCCGGCCATCGTCGGCGCATGGGCAAAGCCCGGTGGCGCCGTCGTCTGTCTCGGCGCAGGCTCGATCACGCAATGGGCCGCCGGCCTCGAAGCGGCGCTGAAGGCGAAGGAGGAAGCCGCGTGATGCTTTCCCGCCTTTCCGAAACGCTGCCCAAGGTGCGCGGGACCTACGCGGAGAACGCGCCGCTCAGGGACCTCGTGTGGTTCAGAGCCGGCGGGCCGGCGGAAATCCTTTTCCGCCCTGCCGATGCGGACGATCTGGCGCAATTTCTCGCAGCGAAGTCGCCGACATTGCCGGTGACGGTGATAGGCGTCGGTTCCAACCTGCTGGTGCGCGACGGCGGCATCAAAGGCGTGGTCATACGGCTCTCCGCGAATTTCGGCCGGATCGCCGTCGCAGGCACGCGCCTCCGTGCCGGCGCTGCCGCTCTCGATGCGGCCGTGGCTCGTGCCGCCGCCGATGCAGGCCTTGCCGGACTGGAATTCCTGCGCGGCGTGCCCGGCACGATCGGCGGCGCCTTGCGCATGAACGCGGGCTGCTACGGCAGCGAGATCAAAGATGTGTTCGTGGAAGCCATCGCCATCGATGCGCAGGGCAACAGGCGGGTGTTCGACGCCGACGCCATGGGCTTCCGCTATCGCAAATCCGGCGCCGGCGATGATCTCATCTTCGTCGAGGCCGTGCTCGAAGGAAAACCGGACGAACCCGCGGCAGTGCACGCGCGCATGAGTGCGCTGGTCGATCAGCGCGAAGCCTCGCAGCCGGTCAAATCGCGCACCGGCGGCTCGACGTTCAAGAACCCGGAAGGCCACAAGGCCTGGCAGCTGATCGATCAGGCCGGTTGCCGGGGCTTGCGGATCGGCGGCGCGCAGGTGTCCGAGAAGCACTGCAATTTCCTGATCAATACAGGCGATGCGACGGCCACCGACATCGAAGCACTCGGCGAAGAAGTGCGGGCGCGGGTGAAGGCCAAGTCCGGCATCGAGCTCGAATGGGAAATCAAACGCGTGGGTGTGGCATGACGGGTTTCAGACGTGTGGCCGTATTGCTGGGCGGACGTTCCGCGGAGCGCGAGGTCAGTCTCGTCTCCGGCAAAGGCTGCGCGCAGGCATTGCGCGAGGAAGGCTTCGACGTCATCGAGATCGATCCGTCGGACCGTCTGGAGCAGCAGCTTATCGACGCCAGACCCGATGCCGTGTTCAACGCGCTGCATGGCCGCTGGGGCGAGGACGGCTGCGTGCAGGGCCTGCTCGAGCTGATGCGGATTCCGTACACGCATTCGGGCGTGCTGTCGTCCGCGCTCGCGATGCACAAGGAGCGCACCAAGGATGTGTACCGGGCCGCCGGCATTCCCGTCGCCAGGAGCATCGTCGCCGACCGCAGGGCGGCGAGCGCGCAGCATCTCATGGAGCCGCCTTATGTGGTGAAGCCCGTGAACGAAGGCTCCAGCGTCGGCGTCTTCATCATCCGCAAGGGCGACAACCGTCCGCCCGCCGAGCTCGGCAGCGACACGTGGCAGCTGTCCGATGCGATGATGGTGGAGGAATACATTCCCGGCCGCGAATTGACCGTCGCCGTTCTCGGCGGCCGCGCACTCGCCGTGACGGAGATCGTGCCGAACACGGACTTCTACGATTATGAAGCGAAATACGCGTCGGGCGGCTCGAGCCATGTGATCCCGGCCAGGATTCCGGCTGCGGTCACGGATGAAGCGATGCGGCTCGCGGAGAAGGCGCACGCCGTGCTCGGCTGCCGCGGCGTCACACGCACGGATTTCCGCTACGACGATACGGGCGGCAAGCAGCGTCTCATCGCGCTCGAGACCAACACGCAGCCCGGCATGACGCCGACCTCGCTGACGCCGGAACAGGCCGCGCATACGGGCATGAGCTACCAGAAACTGTGCCGCTGGATCGTGGAGGATGCCTCATGCGATCGGTGAAAGCGCAGCGCAAGTCGCGGGGGGCCGTCCGCTCCAAGCCCAATCGCCGCGGCGAAGGCGGCAAGCGCGCGCCGGTCGATCGCGTCGTGCTCGGCAAGAAGAAGCCGCCCCGCGACGGATTGTTCACGCGCCTCTCGCAAAGCCTGCCGGAATTCGGTCCGCCGCGGTATCCGATCCTGCATCTGACATGGATTCTGCTGCTCGTGGCGGTCGTCACCGGCCTGTTCGCCGGCGGCCATGTCTCGGGCGCCTTCAAGGCGGTCGGACGCGGTGCCGACGCGCTCATCGCCGATGCGGGGTTCGGCCTGACCTCCGTCCATCTCGCCGGCAATCAGCGCACGCAGCCCTCGCAGATCATGGCGGCGCTGGGCGTCGAGCCGGGCCAGCCGATCTTCGGTGCCGACGTGCAGGCCGCACGGGCGCGCCTGTTGCAGCTGCCTTGGGTCGCCGATGCGCAGGTCCGCCGGCAATATCCCGACTCCCTCGCCGTGACGATCATCGAGAAGCTGCCGTTCGCGCTGTGGCAGATGCCGGAAGGGACGTTCGTCGTGGAACGCTCCGGCAAGGTCATCACCCGGACCGATGCGTCGGCCTTCCCGCATCTTCCTCTCTATGTCGGTGACGGCGCGCCGGAGGCGGGCGCCGAGCTTGTCGATGCGATCGCACAGCACAGAGCCGTCGTCGCCCGCGTGAAGGCGATGCAGCGCGTGTCCGAACGGCGCTGGAATCTTCTGCTCGACGACGGCGTCGTGGTCGAGCTTCCCGAAACCGGCTGGCAGAAACAACTCGACGTGCTCGAGAATCTGATTGTCGACAAAGCGGTGCTCGAGCGCGACATTACGGAAATCGATTTGCGGTCGCCCGACGATTTCTTTTTCCAGCTCAGGAACGGCGACAAGCAGCAGATGACGCGGGGGAACGCGACCTGATGGGCGAAACGGTGCGCATGCGCGCGAGCGGAGAGAAGACGACGGCGTTTCGCCCCGGACAGGTGGCGGCGCTCGATATCGGCTCGTCGAAGGTGATCTGCCTGATCGGCCGCGCCGAGCCGGGCAATCTTCGCGTGACCGGGGCGTCGCTGCGGGAGTCGCAGGGCCTCAGGGCGGGCACGGTCACGAGCCTCGAAGACGTCGAAGATGCGATCGGCGAAGCCGTGCAGGCGGCGGAGAACCTCGCCGACACGCGCATCCAGAACGTCCTGATCTCCGTCAATTGCGGCCAGCCGGTCAGCGTCACGGCGCGGGCCGCAATTGCGCTCGAAGGCGATCTCGTCTCCGACGCGCATCTCCATCATTTGCTGGCCGAAGGCCGCGCGCGCTGCGCCGTCGAAGGCTATGAGCTGATTCAGTCGGCGCCGACATCCTATGTTGTGGACGAAGCCCGCGGCGTGCGCGATCCCTCCGGGATGTATTGCCAGCGCATCGGCGTCACCATGCATGCCGTCGGCGTGAAGCCGTCGCCGTTGCAGAACCTGAAGCTCGCCGTCGAGCGCCGGCACCTGACGGTCGCCGCCGCACTCTTCGCGCCCTACGCGAGCGGACTTGCCGTGCTGACGCCGGACGAGATGCAGCTTGGCGCCACCGTGATCGACATGGGCGGCGGGGTCACCTCCATCGCCGTCTTCATCGAAGGTGCTCTGGTGCACGCCGATGTCGTGCCGATGGGCGGCATGCATGTGACGGCCGATCTGGCGCGCATGCTGGCCGCACCCGTTTCGGCGGCGGAACGGCTCAAGACGCTCTACGGCGCGGCGCTCGGCGATATCGAAAGCGGTACCGACATGGTCGCCGTGCCGCAGATGGGCGAGGACGGCGACGAATTCGCGATCCGCGTGCCCCGCTCCATGCTGACGCGCATCATCCAGCCGCGGCTCGAGGAAATTCTCGGCGACGTGCAGTCGAAGTTGCGGGCCAGCGGTTATGACGTAGCGGCCGGCCGGCGCGCGGTCCTCACGGGCGGTGCTTCGCAGCTGGCCGGCATGCGGGAACTGGCGCAGCGTGTGCTCAACAAGCAGGTTCGCATCGGACGTCCGAAAAGCTTCACCGGATTGCCGGCTTCATCCACAGGGCCCGACTATGCTACGGCAGTGGGCCTTCTGATGGCGGGCGCGACCATGCCGCCTGAGGCATTAAATCCCGATCTGGTGAATCTTGCGCCGAAGAGACATCAAAACAGTTTCTTTCGGCGGCTCGCTGGTGGATTGTTTGACTGATTCGCAAATCAAATGACCATAACCGGTCAGTGTTGGCATTCAGTGGGTGAGTTCGGTCTGGTAGACGGCAAGGAGATTGGACGATGACGATCAAATTGAGAGCGCCCGAGACGACGGAGCTCCGCCCCCGAATCACGGTTCTGGGTGTCGGCGGCGCGGGCGGCAATGCCGTCAACAACATGATTGCCTCGAAGCTCGAAGGCGTCGACTTCGTCGTGGCCAACACCGACGCGCAGTCGCTGTCGCAATCGAAGGCGCAGCGGCGCATCCAGATCGGCGCCCGTCTGACCGAAGGCCTCGGCGCGGGCGCACGTCCCGATGTCGGCCGCGCCGGCGCGGAAGAGTCGCTGGAAGAGATCCTCGAGCAGCTTGCCGGCTCGCACATGGTCTTCATCACCGCCGGCATGGGCGGCGGCACCGGCACAGGCGCTGCGCCCGTCATCGCGCGCGCGGTGCGCGAGCAGGGCGCCCTGACCGTCGGCGTCGTGACCAAGCCGTTCGCCTTCGAAGGCGACAAGCGCATGCGCATCGCCGAAGCCGGCATCGAAGAGCTCCAGGCCTATGTCGACACGCTGATCATCATCCCGAACCAGAACCTGTTCCGCGTCGCCAACGACCGCACGACCTTCAGCCAGGCCTTCGCGATGGCCGACGACGTGCTGCATTCGGGCGTGCGCGGCGTCACCGACCTGATCGTGATGCCGGGCCTCATCAACCTGGACTTCGCCGACATCAAGACCGTCATGTCCGAGATGGGCAAGGCGATGATGGGCACGGGCGAGGCCGAAGGCGAAGAGCGCGCCCTGAAGGCCGCGGAAGCCGCCATCTCCAATCCGCTGCTCGACGACGTGTCGATGAAGGGCGCCCGCGGCGTCCTGATCAACATCACCGGCGGCCCCGACATGATGCTGTTCGAAGTCGACCAGGCCGCGAACCGCATCCGCGCCGAAGTCGATCCCGACGCCAACATCATCTTCGGCGGCACCATCCTCGAGAACATGGAAGGGCGCCTGCGCGTCTCCGTGGTCGCCACCGGCATCGAAGCCGAGGCGATGCAGAAGATGCCGCCGAATGTCGAGCCGCTCCGCCCGCACCGCAAAGTGGCGGCGCCGCAGCCGGTTCGCGTCGAGACGAGGGCCGTCGAAGTCCGCGCCACGAGCCCCGTCCATCATCAGATGGAGACCATCGCGCAGGAGCTGGCGCACAAGCCGCAGGAGCCGGCGATGACGCTCGGCACGCCGGCCGCGCCGATGGTGATGGAGGAAGAGCCCGCGCCCGTTTACCAGACGGTCGTCCGCACGGCACCGTCCCGCCAGCCGCCGCCGCAACCCGAGCCCGAAGAGCAGCCCAGGCGCCGCTTCGGTTTCCTTGGCCGCCGCGAGAAGAAGCCCGAGCCGCAGCGGGTCGAGCCGGTGCAGGTTCAGCGCACACCGCAGCCGCAGCGCGCCACCGCGCAGATCATTCAGCGCGGCGTCGATCCCCAGCGGGGCACGGACGGCGGCGACGATCTGTTCCCTGAGCACAAGAAGGACGATCAGTTCGAAATCCCGGCCTTCCTGCGCCGGCAGACCAATTAATCTTGGCCAACTGATCTTGGCGAACGGATCCCGGCGAACCGATTGTGCCGAATTGAGCCCTGAGGGTTGCGGCCTTATAGAAGGGCCGTGACCCGGCAAACCATCGCCAAAGAGATCGACTGTGACGGCGTGGCGCTGCACGCCGGATCGGCCGTGCGCATGCGGCTTTCGCCCGGCCGTGCCGGCGAGGGCGTCGTCTTTCGTCGCAGCGATCTCGGAAACCGCGAAATTCCCGCCTTCTATGCCAAGGTCGCCGAGACTCGTCTCGGCACCGTGATTTCCGACGGCAATGTCAGCGTCGGCGTCATCGAGCATCTGATGGCGGCGGTTGCCGGCCTTGGCATCGACGATCTCGAGGTGACGCTGGACGGGCCGGAGCCGCCGATCCTCGACGGCGACGCGCAGGGCTATGTGATGCTGTTCGACAAGGCCGGACTGAAACAGCAAGCCGGTCAACGCCGCGCGCTGAAGATCAGGAAACGCGTGACTGCCGAGGCGGGCGACGCCTATGCGCTGTTCGAGCCGGCGCACACGCTGTCATTCGATTTCGATATCGCGTTCAAGTCGCCCGCGATCGGCGCGCAGGTTTTCTCCTGGACCTTCTCGACCGACGGCTTTCGCCGCGACATCGCACCGGCGCGCACCTTCGGCTTCATGTCGGAGCTCGAGGCGCTGAACAAGGCGGGACTCGCCAAGGGCGCCTCGCTCGACAACACGCTGGCCATCGACGGCGATCGGGTCGTCAATGCCGGGCGCATGCGCTTCAAGGACGAATTCGTCCGCCACAAGATTCTCGACGCTCTGGGCGACATGGCGCTCGCCGGCGCCCCCATCATCGGCCGCTTCGAAGGCCATCGTTCCGGCCACGCGCTGAACAACCAGCTGCTGCGCGCCGTGTTTGCGGACAGTGCGAACTACGAGTGGCTGGATGCTTGAGCAGAGTTTCGTTTTAACGGACTCGTTTTCACCTCCCCCTTGTGGGGAGGTCGAAATCGCGGAACGCGATTTCGGGTGGGGGGCATGCCGACGTCCCCACCCCTCCCGACACAATCCGCTCTGCGGATCGTGTCGACCTCCCCATCAAGGGGAGGTGAAACGGAGTGTCAGTTCCCGTTCACCCGCCGTCCGTCGTGATCCTTGAGCGCCCGCATCAGCGTCGTCACGGCGCTTCTGAGGCTCTCGTCCTTGATCTCGAGGAAGTTGCGCACGAGCTCGATGGCCGCGCGGTTGTGGCCGCCATGCGGCAGCGGCTCGTCAGGCTCGCCGCCTTCATAGCCCGTGAAGAAGTAGGCGATGTCGACGTCGAGCGCCGAGGCGATCTCGAACAGCCGTCCGGCGCTGATGCGGTTGGCGCCCGTCTCGTATTTCTGGATCTGCTGGTAGGAGATCTGCAGCGTTCCGCCGAGATCCTCCTGCGTCAGGCCGAGTTCCGCGCGGCGCTCCCGAATGCGTTCCCCCACGTGGAAATCGACGCGTCTTCCGTCCGATTGAATTCTGACCATTGTGGCACCCCGTAAGCGAATTCAGTGTTGTCGATACGCTGCCCGGTTGTGGGATGGATCACCTCCGTCCGTAAAAAAGTCGACATTTGTTAACCACGGAACCGTCTCCCATATTGTACATATTTTTATCTGTTGATAAATAACGCATTCCTTGGCTTCGGATTTTCACGTTGCGGGCGTGGACCGGCTCTGGACCGCGCTCCGGGGCTAATGGCATATAGCCGGGCCCGGCTTGTCGAAACCGGCTAACCAAAACGCAGAGAAACCATGGTGCTCACGCCCGACTGGACCGCGCTCCGGCGCTTTTCCCGCCTGCCGCTGGTGGCCGTACTGGTCGTCAGTGCGGGCCTTCTGTCCGGCTGCGAGCTCTGGAATACGGTCACCGGTTCGAGCGACGACGACAAGGATGCGCAATATGTCGAGCGGCCCGTCGAGCAGATCTATGACGACGCCTGGCGGCGCATCAACGACCGCGACTGGCTCGAGGCTGCGAAGCAGTTCGACGAAGTCGAGCGCCAGCATCCCTATTCGATCTGGGCGCGCCGCGCGATGCTGATGTCGGCCTTCTGCTATTACGAGGCCAACAAATACACCGACGCGATCTCGACCGCCGACCAGTACATCCAGCTCCACCCCGGCAGCCACGAGATCGCCTATGCCTTCTATCTGAAGGCCATGTCGCTGTATGAGCAGATCGTCGACGTGAACCGCGACCAGGCGAACACCGAGCAGGCGCTGACGGCGCTGCAGGACGTCGTGCAGCGCTTCCCGAACACCGAATATGCGCGCGACGCCAGCCTCAAGGTCGATCTGACGCTCGATCACCTGGCCGGCAAGGAGATGGCGGTCGGCCGCTACTATCTCGTCCGCGGCGACTATATCGGCGCCATCAACCGCTTCCGCGTCGTCGTCGAGCGCTATCAGCGGACTTCGCAGATCGCCGAGGCGCTGGAGCGCCTGACCGAGGCTTACTACGCGCTGGGCGTCTACAGCGAAGCCAAGACGGCCGCCGCCGTTCTGGGCGCGAACTATCCCGGCAGTTCGTGGTACAAGGATTCGTACGATCTCCTGACAAGCCACAACATGAAGCCGGCGGAAGACAAGGGTTCCTGGATCTCGCGGGCATTCAAGAGCCCGATCTAGAGGCGCGATGCTCGCGACGCTCAAGGTCCGCGACCTCGTCCTCATCGAAGACGTCACGCTCGACTTTGCGCCGGGCCTCAATGTGCTGACCGGCGAGACCGGCGCCGGCAAATCCATTCTTCTCGATGCTTTGGGACTGGCCGCCGGCGCGCGCGCCGGCCAGCGCTCGAGCGTCAGGACCGGCGCCAGCCAAGGCTCCGCCATCGCCATCTTCGATCTGCCGAAGCGTCACGTGGCGGCGGAGCTGGCGGCCGAGAACGGCATTCCCGTCGAGGACGAGATCATCCTGCGCCGGGCGCTGTCGGCCGATGGACGCACCCGCGGCTTCATCAATGACGAGGCGGTCGGCGTCGGCCTGTTGCGCGAGCTGGGCGTCATGCTGGTCGAGATCCACGGGCAGGCGGACGACCGCGGGCTGTTCGATGCGGCGACGCACCGAAAGCTGCTCGACGATTTCGGCAATCTCGGCGAGCTCGCGAAACAGACCGCCGAGCGCTTCGCCGCGCTCGAAGCCGCGCGCGACGCGGAAACCTCGTTGCGCCGGGCCGCGTCGGCCAGCGCCAGCGAGGCAGACTATCTCCACCATGCGGTCAAGGAGCTGACTCAGCTTGCCCCCGAGCAGGGCGAAGAAGCGCGGCTCGCGTCCGAGCGGACGCTGCTGATGAACGCCGGGAAGATCGCCGAAGACGTCTCCGCGGCGGTCGATGCGGTCGCCGGCGACAAGGGTGCGGAATCGACGCTGGCCGCCGCGCTGAAGCGGCTCACCCGCATGAACGAAGAAGCGCGCAAGCGCACCGCCGCGGCCGAGCAGGCGCTTGAAGAGGCCTTCGCGCTGACCGAAGACGCGCGCCGCGAGCTGCAGGCGCTGCTGGCCGAGCTCGACGCCGATCCCCGCGAGCTGGAAACCAAGGAAGAGCGGCTGTTCGAGCTGCGCGCGGCGGCGCGGAAATTCTCGGTGGCGTCGGACCAGCTTCCGGGTTTGCTGGACGAATTCCGCACCAGGATCGAAACCATCGAGAACAGCGACGAGACGCTGAAAGCGGCGGCTGAGGATGTGGTGCGCGCGAAGGCCGCTTATCTCGACACCGCGCGCAAATTGTCGGCGGCCCGCAAGGCGGCAGGCGCAGCGCTCGAGAAGGCAGTCGCCGCGGAACTGAAGCCCCTGAAGCTCGGCCATGCGAAATTCCGCGTGGCGCTCGAACCCTTGAGCGAGGACAGCGCGAACGGCCTCGAAAAGGTGAGCTTCGAAGTGGCGACCGTGGAAGGGGCGCCCTTCGGTCCGCTGACCAGGATCGCATCCGGCGGCGAGCTGGCGCGTTTTTCGCTGGCGCTGAAAGTGTCGCTGGCGGTCGCCTCGACGCCGGTGGCGCTCGTGTTCGACGAAGTCGATCGCGGCGTCGGGGGGGCGGTGGCCGATGCGGTGGGCGAGCGACTGCAGCGCCTCGCCAGGAACACGCAGATCCTGCTGGTCACGCATTCCCCGCAGGTGGCGGCGCGCGCGGAACGCCATTTCCGCATCACCCGCTCCGGCGACAAGACACGCGTGACGCTTCTCGGCGACGACGAACGCCTGGAAGAGATCGCGCGCATGCTGTCGGGCGCCACCATCACCGAAGAAGCCCGCGCCGCCGCGAAGCGATTGCTCGCCGAAGCGCGCGAGGTCAAACCTGCGAGGAAGCGGGCGTGAGTGCGGGCCGCGAGATCGCCCTCGATCCCACCTCCCCCTTGCGGGGAGGTCGAAATCGCGGCAGCGTTTTCGGGTGGGGGGCCCCCACCCGACGCCCGTTCGCTTCGCTCACGGCGTCGACCTCCCCGCAAGGGGGAGGTGGGGTTGATGCGCCATGACCGCCAAGACACCCGTCGAGAAACTCACCAAAGCCGAAGCCGAAAAAGAGCTCGCGCGGCTGGCGAAGGAGATCGCCGAGCACGACCGGCTCTACTATCAGGAAGACGCACCGAAGGTTTCGGATGCTGCCTATGATGCGCTCCGCAAACGCAACACAGCGATAGAAGAACGTTTCGCGTCGCTGGTGCGGCCGGACTCTCCGAGTCTGCGTGTCGGCGCCAAGCCTTCGGAGCGTTTCGCGAAAGTGCGCCACAGCGTGCCGATGCTGTCGCTCGACAACGCGTTTCACGAAGAGGACGTCGTCGATTTCGTGGCCCGCATACGCCGTTTTCTCGGCTGGAAAGAGGATCACGAGATCGTCTTCACCGCCGAGCCCAAGATCGACGGGCTTTCCGCGTCGCTGCGTTATGAAGACGGACTGTTCGTGCAGGGCGCCACGCGCGGCGACGGCGTCGAGGGCGAGGACATCACGGCGAACCTGCGCACCATCCGCGATCTGCCGCTGAGGCTGGAAGGCAAGGCGCCGAAAGTCTTCGAAGTGCGCGGCGAAGTTTATATGAGCCATGCCGATTTCGCGGCGCTCAACAAGCGGCAGGAGAAAGAGGGCAAGCCACTGTTCGCCAATCCGAGGAATTCCGCGGCCGGCTCGGTGCGCCAGCTCGACCCTTCGATCACGGCGCGCCGCCCGCTCCATTTCTTCGCCTATGCCTGGGGCGAGACCAGCGCGATGCCGGCGGACACGCAATGGGAGATGCTGGAAACCTTCAAAACATGGGGTTTCCGCGTCAATCCGCTGATCAAGCGCTGCAGGACGACGGAAGAGCTTCTGAAGTTCTATCGCGACATCGAAGTGAAGCGCGCCAGCCTCGGCTACGACATCGATGGCGTCGTCTACAAGGTCGATCGCCTCGATCTGCAGGAACGCCTGGGCTTCGTCTCGCGCTCGCCGCGCTGGGCCATCGCGCACAAATTCGCGGCGGAGCAGGCCGACACGGTTCTTCAGGACATCGAGATCCAGGTCGGCCGCACCGGCAAGCTGACGCCGGTCGCCAAGCTGAAACCCGTGACGGTCGGCGGCGTTGTGGTGCAGAACGCGACGCTGCACAACGAGGACGAGATCGCGCGCAAGGACGTGCGCATCGGCGATACGGTCGTCGTGCAGCGCGCCGGCGACGTCATCCCGCAGATCGTGCGTGTGATTCTCGAGAAGCGGCCGCGCGGCGCCAAGCCCTATCAGTTCCCCCACAAATGTCCGATCTGCGGCAGCCACGCCGTGCGCGAGATCGACGAGAAGACCGGCAAGGAAGAAGTCGACCGGCGTTGCACCGGCGTGCTCATCTGTCCCGCGCAGGCCGTCGAGCGCCTCAGGCATTTCGTCGGACGCGACACCTTCGATATCGAAGGCCTCGGCGGCACCTATATCGAGCTTTTCCACGAGAAAGGCCTGATCAAGCAGCCGGCCGACATCTTCAAGCTCACGGAGAAGCCCGAGAAGGTGAGCAAAATCCTCGCCGAGCATCGCGCGGCCCTGAGTGCGGAACGCCGCGCCAGGGAAGGCAAGGGCGAAGTCGCCTCGAAATCGAAACGCGACGACAGGGAAGACAAGGTCGTCGACAATCTCATGAAATCCATCGAAGCGCGGCGGAAGATCTCGCTCGACCGCTTCATCAATGCGCTGGGGATTCCCCATGTCGGCGAGACGACGGCAAAACTGCTGGCGCGGAATTTCCACACCATCGAAGCCTTCGTGGACGCCATGGAAAGCGATCACGCCGTGGCCGATCTCGACGCCATCGGCGGCATCGGCGACGTGGTGGCGGAAGGCATCAAGGAGTTCTTTGACGAACGGCACAATCGCGCGGCGCTCGCCAATCTTCTGAAAGAGGTGACGGTCGAGAAAGCCGCGGCGCCGAAAGTCGCGAACTCGCCCGTCGCCGGCAAGACGCTCGTCTTCACGGGCACGCTCGAGAAGATGACGCGGCCCGAAGCGAAAGCGCGCGCGGAAGCGCTGGGCGCGAAAGTCGCGGGCTCCGTTTCGAAGAAAACCGATCTCGTCATCGCGGGCCCCGGCGCGGGCTCGAAGCTCACCGAAGCGAAAGACCTCGGCGTCGAAGTGATTGACGAAGACCAGTGGATCAAGCTGATCGGCGGAGCGTGAGTTGTCGTCTCCATTAGAGATTTTGCGCTGGCAGTTCGATCTCACTTGGCGGCTGGCCGGCTATCATATTCCCGTGCTGACGGATGAGGCGTGCCTGTGGGAGCCGGCAGCGGGAAGCTGGACGGTGCGGCGCGGCGCCGACGGTGTGTGGCGTCCCGATTGGTCCGACACGGAACCCGATCCCGCGCCGCCGGTGACGATCGGCTGGCTCACCTGGCAGATCATCTGGTGGTGGTCGGGCGCGCGGGCCGCGCTGCGCGGCGAAAAACCTGCTGCCCGCGAGAATGTGGTTTGGCCCGGCAGTGCCGACGCGGTGAAGCGCGCGCTCGACGCGCTCGCGAAGGACTGGTCGGAAATTCTATCGCGCCTCAGCGAAAGTGATCTCGAAAAGCCGGTCGCCTATCCGTGGGATCAGCCGCGCGCCCTTTGGCACACGCTCGCCTGGGCCAACGCGGAGCTGATGAAGAACGTGGCGGAATTGGGTGCCTTGCGGCATCTTTATGAAGCGCGTCGGCCTCGCGCGTAAGGGCCGTCCCCCGCGCAGACGATGTTCTCATTTTTGTTCGCATCTTGCGGGCGGCGACATCCGAAAATGACAACACGCGCTCCTGCGATGTCAGAGGCTTGCAGCCCGAAATGCGAAAATCGCGGTGTGCTGCATAAGTCTCTCTTCACGGACGCGAGCATGCGGCGCAGACTCCCGGCATCGCTCTTTGACATCGTGAATTTCAAAAGCTTTGCGCGGACGCTTCGAGTGCCGCGCCGGTGACGCCTTCGCGGACGCGCGAAAGGCGTTGCTGTTCGTCGGGGCCGGGCGGCCGGATTCACGGCCGCGAAGATTCACCAAAGAGACACAGAGGCACTGAGAGAGCGAGGGCGTCCCAAAGAGCACGTCCCGCTTTCCAGGTTCGCCCGCGCGCGTTCCTCCTGCGCCACCTCGGCGGAACGCGCGCAAGACGTCTTCTGCAAGTGGCGCATGATCCTGGCGACAGGCTCAGTATCTCTGTGCCTCACTGCCTCTGTGGTTCAACGTTCTTTGCCGCCATCTGCGCCATCCCTGAAAGGACGTACACGGATGATTTCCACCCTCAGCACCCCTGCTTTTCGACTTGGGTTCCGCGCGCGATGCGCGGGAAAGCCCTGCGGAACGGGCTTTTCCTGCAATCCGCTCGGCGCGGAGAAATTTTTTGCCCCTGATTTTTCCCCTGATAGCAGGGGAGATCGACACCGCATGGAAAATGCGAGATCCGCCGGGTTCAGGCCCGAAGCCCGAACGCGTTCGCCAGAAGCTCATACGATCTCATGCGCGACGCGGCGTCGTAGGTGATCGTCACGATCACGAGTTCTTCGGCGCCGTGGCGCTCGGCCAGCGCCGTCAGCTTCTTCTTCACGACGTCCGCCGTGCCGACCGTCGAGCGCGCCTCGATATTCTCCAGCAGCGCCTTCTCCTGCTCCGTATACGGATAGTCGAGCGCTTCGCCCGGCGGCGGGAAGGCGATAGGCCGTCCGGTCAGGAGCCGCACCACCCAGAGATTGCGCGACGCCGCCAGCCGGCGCGCCTCGTCTTCCGTCTCCGCCGCGAGGGCTGCGACGCCCATCGCGACGCGCGGGGTTTCGCACCAGGTGCTCGGCTTGAAACGGCGGCGATAATTCTCGACGGCCTCCTCGCTGCCTTCGGCGCTGATGAAATGCGCATGCGCGAAAGGAAGACCGAGCTCGCCCGCATAGACGGCGCTGTGGATGCCGGAGCCCAGCAGCCACATCTCCGGCCGCGTCGGGCCCATCGGCGTCGCGTGGATGCCGCGATAGGGATGATCGTCGGGCAACGCAGTGCCGGCCGCATCGTCGAGGAACTGGCGCAGGAGATGAACCTGACTCGGAAAGGCGTCGATGCCCCAGCCTTGCGGACCCGCCTGCAGCGCCTGCGCCGTGCGCTGGTCCGAGCCCGGCGCGCGGCCGATGCCGAGATCGATCCGCCCCGGCGAAAGGATCTCCAGCATGCGGAACTGCTCGGCCACCTTCAGCGGGCTGTAATGCGTCAGCATGACGCCGCCCGAGCCCACGCGGATCGTCTTCGTCTCCGCCGCCACGCGCGCGATCAGGACTTCCGGCGCCGAGCCCGCAAAGGATTTCGTGTTGTGATGCTCGGCCAGCCAGTAGCGGTGATAGCCGAGCTTTTCGCAGGCCTTGGCGAGCGCGATGGTTTCGGCGACGGCGTCTGCCGCGCTGCCGTCGCTCCGGACGGGGGACTGATCGAGAACCGAAAGCCGCATGCCTGGAATCTTTCGACGCTGGCGCGTTTGTGGTCAACTTCGCCGAGAGCGCCAACTGATTTGATGTTCCGATGACCCAGCGTAAAGACCCGTCCGCGCCGAAACCGGCCGATTTGCCGGGGCTCGGCCAGAGAATCGAGATTGCGGACGTCGCCGATCCCCTGCTGCACCAGGCCCTGGCCGTCTGGAACGCGCAAAGAGGAACCGCGCGTTTTCCGACCCGCGACGCGATGACGCCGCGGGTCATGGCGCCGTTCCTGCGCAATATCGTCCTCGTGCGTGCGATCGACGACGGCAAGGACTACGAATTCCGGATCGTCGGCGACGCCATCGTCCAGGTGCAGGGCACAACGCTGCAGGGATTGACGCTGACGGAGATCGACAAGCAGCTTCCGGGCTACGGCCGTGCGCTTCGCCCCATCTACGGCGCGTTGCTCGCGGCGGGCGAACCCATGGCCTGGCGCGGCAGGATCGAGCAGGCGCCGATGAAGCGCGCCTTTGCGCACGAGACGATCCTTTTGCCCTTGGGCGCCGACGGAACGCGCGTCGATCACATCCTTGTGGTCGGCGTCTATACCTTTAATCTGGCTCCGCCCTGACGCGACAGGATTGTCGCTGACGGAAAACACACGGAGGCCGGGATGGCGCTCGATCCGGAAACGCGGATCCAACTGATCGACACGGTGCGCCGCTTCGTGCGCGAGAAATGCGTGCCGATCGAAGCGAAAGTCGGCGAGGAAGATCGCGTCCCCGACGCCGTCATCCAGGAAATGCGCGAGCTCGGCCTGTTCGGCATTTCGATCCCGACCGAATTCGGCGGCCTCGGCCTGTCGATGGAGGAAGAAGTCCTCGTCGCCTTCGAGCTCGGCTGGACGTCGCCCGCGTTCCGCTCCGTCATCGGCACCAATGTCGGCATCGGCAGCCAGGGCGTCGTGATGTTCGGCAACGACGCGCAGAAGAAGGAGTGGCTCCCCAAGCTCGCGAGCGGCGAGGTCGTCGCAAGCTTCGCGCTGACCGAACCCGGCGCAGGATCCGATGCCGCCTCGCTTCGCACCACGGCGCTCCGCGACGGCGACGCTTACGTCGTCAACGGCACCAAGCGCTTCATCACCAATGCCGGCCGCGCCGGCATGTTCACGCTGCTCGCACGCACCGATCCGTCGAAGAAGGGCGCCGGCGGCATTTCGGCGTTCATCGTCCCCGCGAAGACTCCGGGAATCACGCTCGGCAAGCCGGAAAAGAAAATGGGCCAGCAGGGCGCGCATATCTCCGACGTGATCTTCGAGAATGCACGCGTGCCGGCTGCCTTGCGCCTCGGCGAGGAAGGCGAGGGCTTCAAGGTCGCGATGCAGGTGCTCGATCGCGGCCGTCTGCACATTTCCGGCGTCTGCATCGGCGTCGCCGAGCGGTTGATCCATGAAAGCGTGGCCTATGCGCGCGAGCGCAGGCAGTTCGGCAATCCGATCGGCGATTTCCAGCTGATCCAGGCGATGCTCGCGGACTCGAAAACCGAGGCCTATGCCGCGCGTTCGATGGTGCTCGATGCCGCGAAGAAGCGCGATTTGGGCGCGAACGTCACGATGGAAGCGGCCTGCTGCAAATATTTCGCCTCCGAGATGGTGGGGCGGGTGGCCGATCGGGCCGTGCAGATCTTCGGCGGCGCAGGCTATGTCGCCGATTACGGGATCGAGCGCTTCTATCGCGACGTGCGCATTTTCCGCATCTACGAGGGCACGAGCCAGATCCAGCAGCTCGTCATCGCGCGCAATCTCCTGCGCGGAACGGAATGACGCGGCGCGAGAACCTCGACAAGCTGCTCGCCGAAATCCGCGCCTGCCGCGTCTGCGCGCCCTATCTGCCGCACGGCGTCCGGCCCATCATCCGCGCCAGCCGGACGGCGAAGCTCCTGATTGCGGCGCAGGCGCCCGGCATCCGCGTGCATGAAACAGGCCTCTCGTTCAACGATCCGTCCGGCGATCGCCTGCGCGACTGGCTCGGCATCGATCGTGAAACTTTTTATGACGAATCCCGCATCTCCATCGTCGGCATGGGTTTTTGCTTTCCGGGTTACACCGATGCCGGCGCCGACAAACCGCCGCGTCCGGAATGTGCACCGCTGTGGCAGGCGCGATTGAAGGCGGCGCTGCCCGAGGCGCATCTCACGCTTGCGGTCGGAACCTACGCGATCAAATGGTATTTGGGTGAGGCGCGAAAATCGAATATGACGGATACCGTGAAGGCCTGGCGCGAATACGGCCCGGACCTCATGCCGCTTCCGCATCCATCGTGGCGCAACAACGCATGGTTGAAGAAGAATCCATGGTTCGAGAAAAAACTTCTGCCCGATTTGCGCGCGCGCGTGCAGCGGGCCTTGGCCTCCTAGCGCTCGCGATCTCGGCCTGCGCGCCGGAGACCGCTCCGCAAGGGCTTGAAAGCGCAACGCCGCAACTGACGGCCGACAGCTTCATCACGCGCGACGGCCTGCATCTGCCGCTGCGCGAGTGGGATGCCAAGAACCCCGTCGCCGTCCTCATCGCGCTGCACGGCATGAGCGACTACTCCGAAGCCTATGATCTCCCGGGGCCATGGTGGGCGGAGCACGGCATCACCACCATCGCCTATGACCAGCGGGGCTTCGGTCATGCCCCCAATCCCGGCATCTGGGCCGGCGGCGACGTGATGCGGCAGGATCTCGACGATTGCGTCGACGCGGCGCACGCGAAGTTTCCGGGCGTGCCGGTCTTCGCCATCGGCGAGAGCATGGGCGGCGCGGAGCTCTTATCCGCGCTCGCCAGCGAGCGTCCGCCCCGCGTCGACGGCGCGATCCTTGCGGCGCCCGCCGTCTGGTCGCGCGACGACATGCCGTTGTCCTATCGCGTCGTTCTGTGGGTCGGCGCGCACACGTTCCCGTGGATGCACGTTTCCGGCAACGGACTCCATATCGTCGCAAGCGACAATATCGCTGTGCTGCGCAAGCTTTCGCGCGATCCCTATTTCCAGCACGACGCACGTGTCGATCAGGTCTATGGGCTGGTGAATATGATGGACGCCGCGCACGAGGCGACGTCGAAGCTCACCGATCCGCCGCCGATTCTTCTTCTCCATGGCGAAAGAGACGAAGTTGTGCCGCTCGCATCCACGCGGGAGACGATTGCGGCGCTCGGCAGCCGCGCTGAGGTTCGCGACTATCCGGACGGCTATCACATGCTGATGCGCGATCTCGACCGCGCTGTCGTCTGGAAAGACATCGACGCGTGGATCAAGCAGCATGCCGTCCCGGGCGGGGCCGCTCATTCGGCCGCTGCGGACATCACTCGCAAATCTGTAGCGCGCGGCGACCAGGCAGGCTGATAGGATTGGAATCTGTTCTCGACCGCAGCAGCCGCCAGGAACGCCACAAAGGCCAGCCCAAGCACCAGCACTTCAACAATCAGCATGAACGTTGTCCTGCCGCCGGAGAATCGGTGGCGACGCTTCATGGAAACGCTAAGCGCACATTGTGACGATTTGCCGACGACCGACGCGCCTCCGCGTCCGCAAAGGCGGCGATCGCAACGGCGGGGCGCTATCGCAGCGCGTCGTAGACGAGCCTCTGGAACATCGGCAGCGCCGCGCGCCCGCCCATACGCTGGCCGGTGGCGAGCGTCGCCATCGCGCCAGGGTCGAGCGGTACCGAATTCTGGATCAGGTAGAGGATGATGAGGTCGTTGGCGGGATCGGCCTGCCACCAGGTGCCGAACGCGCCCGGCCAGCCGAACGCGCCTTTTGCGCCCATGCCGAAGAACCCGAGCTTTTCGGGGTTGTCGACGATCGACACGCCAAGGCCGAAGCCCATCCCCTCCCACATGGGCAAAGCGCCCAGGAACGGGATTGCGCGCTGTTCCGGCGTGAGGCGGTTCGTGCACATGAGCTGGACGGTTTCGGGCTTCAGATAGCGCCGTCCGTCGAGCTCGCCCTTGTTCAGCAGCATGCGCGCGAATTTCAGATAGTCGTCGGCCGTCGAGATCAGCCCGCCGCCGCCGCCCGTGAAGCGCGGGGGTACATCGCGCTGCGCAAACGGCAGCACGTTCAGCGCGCCGCTATCCGGGTCCTGCCGGTAAACGACCGCGGCGCGGCCCCGCTTGTCTTTCGGCACATAGAAATCGGTGTCGGTCATGCCGAGCGGCTTGAACAGCCGCTCCATCAGGACATCGCGGAACGGCTTTTTCTCGATACGGCCCACAATGAAGCCCAGCACATCCGTCGAGACGCTGTAGTGGAAGCGCTCGCCCGGCGCATAGGTGAGGGGCAGCGTCGCCAGCGCCTTTAGCCACGCATCCGGGTCGATGTCGTTGTTCAGCACGTCGCCGAGCGCCTTGTCGTAGGCCTTGGCGATCGGGCCGATCGAGCTGAACGCGTAAGCAAAGCCCGAGCGATGCGTGAAGAGGTCTTCGATGGTGATGGCACGGGGGGCGGGATAGGTATCCTCGATCGGGCCGTCGGCTTTCCTGAGCACCTGCAGATCGGCGAATTCCGGCGCCCATTTGGTGATCGGATCGCTGAGCTTGAGCTTTCCTTCTTCCATCAGCATCAGCGCGGCGACCGACGTCACCGGCTTGGTCATCGAGGCGATGCGGAAGAGCGTGTCGCGCGTCATCGGCGCTTTGGTCGCGAGATCGCGATAGCCGATGGTGTTGAGCTGCGCCACCCCGGCCCGGTGGAAGATGAGTGTGACGAAGCCGGACAGGTCGCCCGCGTCGACCACGCTCTGCAGCATCGGCGCAATATGCGCCAGCTTGACCGGATCGAAACCCGATGCGGAATCCTGTTTGTCCATAAGCCCTCGCCGAATTGGTCCTTCGCTGCGAAGCTTGGAGCAGGCCGGGTCGCGAATGCAAGCGGGGCTATTCCGCCGCCTGCCGGCGGTCTGCTTCCACGGTTAATTCGTCGCGATAGCGCAAGAGAGCAGAGGGCATTTCGCGACGGATGTAGTCGAGGAGCTTCTCGCGCACCTCGCAGCGCAGGTCCCAGGCGCGCGAGGAGTCCGACGCGCTTGCGAGGACGCGGATCTCTATCGTGTGTTCCTTGGCATCGCTGACCTGGAGATTGACCACTTGTCCGTCCCACAGTTTTGAGGCGCGCACGATGCGTTCAGCTTCGGCGCGCAATGGCGCAATGGGAGTCGCGTAGTCGAGATACAGATAGACGCTGCCGATGATGTTGGATCCGGAACGCGTCCAGTTGGTGTAGACATTGTCGAGAAAGTAGGAGAGCGGGACGATCTGCCTGCGCCAGTCCCATAACCTTATCACGACATATGTCGACGTGAATTCCTCGACCCAGCCCCATTCCTTGTCGATCACGACGGCGTCCTCGATGCGGATCGGCTGCGTCATCGCGAGCTGAATGCCGGCAATCAGATTGCTGAGGAGAGGTCTTGCGGCGAGGCCTGCGACGATGCCGGCGACGCCGGCGGACGCGAACAGGCTAAATCCGAACTGCCTGACGGCGTCGAAACTCATCAAGGCAAAGCCGGCTGTCACCAGGATGATCGTGACGCTGACGGCACGGCGGAGCACCCGCATCTGCGTCACCGCCTTGCGCGCCAGAAGATTGTCGGCCACGTCGACACGGAAGCGGGCCACGTAGTTGTCGATCAGGATGTCCGCAAGCACCAGCGCGATCCACCCCATCAGCACGATGAACAACGCGACCAGGAGCTTGTGGCCCACGTCCTGGCCGTGCGCACCGAGCGGAACAAGAGGCAGTGCGACCGCGAGCGCCAGGAACAGCACAGCGAAGCGGATAACGGTACGCACCCGGAGGAACATTGCCCGGGCGAGCGGATGCCAGTTCTTGGCGCAGCGTCCGAGGAACCAGACGATGGCGACCTGCGCCAGCGATCCTGCAGCCACGATCAATGAGAAGACGCCGAGCGCGCGCCCCCATGGCGGCAGCCAGTGGATTGCCGCTGCGATGTGCGAAGTAATAGCCGACAGGCTCATGCGCGCCGATATTGGTGGCGGTTACGGTTGCGAAAACGGGTCCCTGATGCGGATAATGGCGTCTGTCGGCTCTTCGAGCTCGGGTTCCTTCACATCGTCCAGACCAATGTCGCCGATGCCGTGGAAAACAACCGCTTTCATGGAGGCCTCCGGATAGCAGGTGCATACCGCCGCCGCGATGCTCGATCGGGCGCAGTCGAAACCGAAACGGCTGCGGAAGGCGCTTCGTTCCTGCTAGCGCGTCTTCAGGAAATGCTGCACGTCCCGCGTGAATTGCTCGGAATCCTGGATAAACGCGAAGTGGCTGACATCGGGCTCGATGAGCAGACCGGCATGCGGAATCCAGTCGGCCATCGTGCGCGGCTGATCATGGGTGATGGCTTCGTCGTGATCGGCGTCGACGATCCATGTCGGCACCTTGATGCGGGCAAAGTCGCTCTTTCGCCAGTTGGGCTCGCGATTCCACATCGCGGTGATCGCCTTCAGAAAACCGGCATAGCCGCGCGGCGTGGGCGAGAGCTGCGCATATTCGCGGCCCGCGCGCGCCTCGAAGGTCGTGAAAGTCGGACTGGCGGCAATATCGGCGACGCCGGCCGTATCGTAATTCGCGGCGAAGGCGAAGAGCTTCGACAGGCGCTCGGGATGGTGCATCGCGATATCGAGGCCGATGATCGCGCCATCGCTCCAGCCGACCAGCGCCACGCGGCGGATCTTCAGATAGTCGAGGAGGCCTAGCACATCCTTCGCCATCAGGTCGTAGCCGAAGGGCTGGGCATCGCGCGTCGAACGGCCATGGCCGCGGCTGTCCATGACGATGACGCGGTATTGTCCCATAAGGACGCGAACCTGATTGCCCCAATAGTTCGAATTGGCAAGGCCGCCATGCAGAAGCAGCACGGGCTCGCCCCGGCCGAACTCCGCGTACCAGAGCTTTATGCCGTCCACCGGCGCGTAGCCGCTCACCGTGGCCTCGGGAAGCGTCGGCGTCGGCGGAAGCACCATCCACGGCTCTGCTGCGTCCGCAACATTGCCGGTCATCCACAATGCCGCAATCGCCATCAAGAACCGGATCGGCCGCATCGATCACCCCCCTGACGCGACTCTGCACCAACAAGCGACATTCGGCCATTGTTTGCTTTTGCCGCGCCGGTGCTACAGTCCCGGCCCACTGGATGGTTGCGCCATCACATCGAGGGGACGTCTGCATGAATCGCGTTGCTTTGCTTGCGGCCACAAGCCTTCTGTGCGCCGGCGCCGTCTATGGCGCCGATACGATGCCTACGGAGCAACCTAGCCTCGAAAAGGCCTTCGATGCGCAAATCAGCCGGGCCGAGATGGGCGGCTGGCTGAAGCGGCTCGCGGCCGAACCCAATCAGGTCGGCTCTCCGCACGACAAGGCAAACGCCGAATGGGTGCTCGCGCAGTTCAAGTCCTGGGGCTGGGACGCGCATATGGAGACGTTCGACGTTCTCTATCCGACGCCGATTCATGAGAGCCTCGAGCTCCTCGGCGGCAAGAAGCCGTTCAAGGCGACGCTGCAGGAAAGGCCGATCCCAGGCGACTCGAGCGCGACCGCGAAGGACTACGCGCTCCCCGCATACTTCGCCTACCAGGGCGACGGCGACGTGACGGCGCCCGTTGTTTATGTGAACTACGGCATGCCGGATGATTACGAGGCGCTCCAGAAGATGGGCGTCAGCGTCAGAGGCAAGATCGTCATCGCGCGTTACGGCGCGGGCTGGCGCGGGTTGAAGCCCAAGCTTGCGCAGGAGCACGGCGCGGTCGGTTGCATCGTCTATTCCGATCCGCACGACGACGGCTACGCGGTCGACAGCACCTACCCTGACGGGCCGGCGCGCCCGCCGCAGGGCATCCAGCGCGGCTCGGTGCAGGACATGACGCTTTATCCGGGCGATCCGCTGACGCCGGGTATCGGCGCGACGAAGGACGCGAAACGTCTGCCGATTTCGGAGGCAAAGACCATCCTCAAGATACCCGCGCTTCCGATTTCCTACGCCGATGCGCAGGTGTTTCTGAAGGCGCTTGGCGGCCAGGTGGTGCCCGCCTCGTGGCGCGGCTCGTTGCCTATCACCTATCGCGTCGGTCCCTCGACGGTGTCGGCCCATCTCGTCGTCAAATCCGACTGGAGCCTGAAGACGCTCTACGACGTCGTCGCGGTGATGCACGGCTCCACCTATCCCGACCAGTGGGTGCTGCGCGGCAATCATCGTGACGGCTGGGTGTTCGGCGCGACCGATCCTCTGTCGGGCCAAATCTCCTTGCTGGCGGAAGCCAAGGCGCTCGGTGGTCTCGCAGCCAAGGGCTGGAGGCCGAAGCGCACGATCGTTTATCTCAGCTGGGACGGCGAGGAACCGGGGCTTCTCGGATCGACGGAATGGGCGGAAACCCATGCCGACGAGTTGAAGAAGAAGGCCGTGCTCTATCTCAACTCCGACAGCAATTCGCGCGGCATCTTCGGAGCCGAAGGCAGCCACGATCTCGAGCATCTCATCACCGGCGTGATCGACGAGGTCACCGATCCGGAAACGAATGTGAGTGTCGGCGAGCGCTATCGCGCAAAACTGCGCGCGGAAGCGGTCGAACCGGGCATGCGCGATCGCGACCATGCCCGTGCCATCGCCAAGATCGCGGCCGATCCCAGCCGGGATGCACCGATCGAAGCGCTCGGCTCCGGCTCCGACTACTCTGCCTATATCGAGCATCTCGGCCTCGCGGCCATCAATCTCGGCTATGGCGGCGAAGGTGAATCGGGCGGCGTCTATCATTCGCGCTACGACACCTACGAGCATCACAGCCGATTCGTCGATCCGGGCTTCGTCTATGATGCACTGCTCGCCAAGACGGCGGGCCGCATCGTCATCCGCACGGCCGACACCGATCTTCCGGTGCAGCGCGCCGGCGATTTCGCGGACACCGTGTCGATGTATCTGTCCGAGGTGAAGAAGCTCGCCAACGACAAGAGGGACGCCCAGGTCGCGCAGGCCGGTCTCCTGAGGGACCATGTCTATCGGCTGGCGGCCGATCCGACGAAATCGAGCGGCACGCCCACGGCGCTTGAGCCCGTGCCGCAGTTCGACTTCGGGCCGATGGATCAGGCCGTCGAGAAGCTGAAGGCAAGCGCCAAGGCTTATGACGATGCTCTGGCCAAAAATGGCGCCGGCCTTTCGCCGGATCGTCTGGCGAAGCTGCAGGCGCTGATGCTCGACATCGACCAGACGCTGGCTCCCGATGTAGGGCTGCCGGGACGTCCCTGGTTCAGGAATGTGATCTACGCGCCCGGCACGCTGACCGGCTATGGCGCGAAGACGCTACCCGCCATTCGCGAAGGCATCGAGCAGCAGCGCTTCGCGGACGCGCAGGCTTATATCAAGATCACCGCCGATGCGCTCAACGCCTACAGCGCGCGCCTCGAGCACGCGACGGCCGTGTTGAATGGAGGGAGCGCGTCGTAGCTCCGCGCGCGACCAGCAGTCTATGACGAACGCGGCCGTGGAATATCCCGAGCGGCGTCATCCGGCGCGCGGGTAGCCGCGGCCAACAACGGGAATTCCGGGGACAGGCTGCGCAGCGCGGCCGCCGCCAGGGGCGCACGCGACCCGGCTGCTGGCAGACGGATTGTTGCTCTGATCGGGGGGCATACGCGTTGGGGCAATTGTTCGGTCGGGGCGGGCCGGCGGGCGTTGTCGCCGAATCGGCCGACATGTTGATGGAGATGTGCTGCGGCAGGGCAGACCTCCGAAACGAATGTCCATAAAACGCGCTGACCTTCGGCATTCGCACCGCCGCGCGGTCAGGCGTTGTTTGGGCATCACGACGCCGCTACATTGATGCGCTCACATTCAT
>Ga0335069_10001862_pt1 | contig 33216 bp, 29 predicted proteins | sample Lox_Sample_11_FD_206714 | JGI IMG/M metagenome (GOLD analysis project Ga0335069, IMG submission 206714) | Soil microbial communities from Loxahatchee National Wildlife Refuge, Florida, United States - Lox_Sample_1.1 | ecosystem: Environmental > Terrestrial > Soil > Wetlands | place: USA...
TGCTTCCCCCGCCGGATTGCGTTCCACACGTACTTGTATTCCTCGTAGTACACCAGCCGATTGATTCTGTAACGCTTGGTGAATCCCTCAAATTTTCCGCTCTTGTGTTGCAGCCGCAGTCGCCGGTTTTTCTTCATTGTTCAATCCCGATTGGGGACCTTCAGCAATCAGGTGGCCTTTTTTGTCATCACGAGGCGCTTTAGCGCCGAGGGATCTGCTTGTCGGCGGCCACGAGCAAAAAGCAGATCCCTCGGCTCCGCTACGCTCCGCCTCGTGATGACAAAAAAACAACGGCTCCACCTGCTAGAATCGATGTGTCAGATGGACCGCGCTTTCATTCGCAATTTCGCCATTATTGCCCACATCGACCACGGCAAGAGCACCCTCTCCGACCGTCTGCTCGAGTTGACGGGAGCGCTCTCGGCCCGCGAGATGCAGGAGCAGGTGCTCGACGCCATGGACCTCGAGCGCGAGCGCGGCATCACCATCAAGGCCCACTGCGTGCGCATGAATTACCAGGCGCAAGATGGCCAGAAATACCAACTCAACCTCATCGACACGCCCGGCCACGTGGATTTCAGCTACGAGGTTTCGCGCTCGCTGGCGTCGTGCGAGGGAGCGCTGCTGGTCGTGGACGCCTCGCAAGGTGTTGAAGCTCAGACGCTTGCCAACGCCTATCTGGCGATCCATAACGGCCTTGAAATCATTCCGGTCATCAACAAGATCGACCTGCCCAGCGCCGACATTCCGCGCACCAAGGAGATGATCGAGAGCGCTGTAGGTTTGCCGGCCGACGACGCTATTCCGATCAGCGCCAAGACCGGTGTGGGCGTTCCGGACGTGCTGGAAGCGATCGTCAAAAAGATCCCGCCGCCGAAGGGTGAGCCGGAAAACCAGCTCCAGGCACTCATTTTCGACTCCTGGTTCGACTCGTACCGCGGCGTTATTGTGCTCGCCCGTGTCTTCCAGGGAACGATGCGTCTCGGCCAGAAGATCCGCCTGATGTCGAATGGCAGGGTTTTCCAGGTGGAGCAGCTTGGTGTACTGACGCCGAAACCAGTACCGGTGGAGGAACTCAAGGCCGGCGAAGTCGGATTTTTTATCGGTAACATCAAGACTGTCTCCGACTCCAAAATCGGCGACACCGTAACCGATGACGATCATCCCGCCATCGAGCCTTTACCCGGTTTCGAAGAGCTCAAGCCGATGGTGTTCGCCGGTATCTACACGGTGGACGCTCACGAGCACACCATCCTGCGCGACGCGCTGGAAAAACTGCGGTTGAACGACTCCTCGTTCTTCTTCGAGCCGGAAAGTTCGGCCGCGCTCGGCTTCGGATTCCGCTGTGGCTTCCTCGGGCTTCTGCACATGGAGATCATCCAGGAGCGCCTGGAGCGCGAGTACAACCTGGACCTGATCACCACGGCTCCCAGCGTTCGCTACCGGATCACGAAGACCGACGGGCAAGCGATTGACGTCGAGAATCCGTCGCGCTGGCCGGACACGTCGGAAATTGCAAAGATCGAAGAACCCGTCATCATGGCAACGATTCTCACCAACGAAGAGTATGTCGGCGGAATTCTCAAGCTGGTGGAAGACAAGCGTGGCAAGCAGAAGAACTTCGAGTACGTGAGCGGCACGCGCGTGATGCTCACTTACGAGCTGCCACTGAACGAAGTGGTGCTCGATTTCTACGACAAACTCAAGACCGTTTCGCGCGGGTATGCTTCGCTCGACTACCACATGGCAGGCACGTGGGAGTCGCCGATGGTCAAATTGGACATACTGGTTGCGGGCGAACCGGTGGACGCGCTCTCCATCATCGTGCACCGCGATTTCGCCTACGAGCGAGGCCGCGCGTTGGCGGCCAAGATGAAGGAACTCATCCCGCGCCAGATGTTCGAGGTCGCCATCCAAGCCTCAATCGGAGCCAAAATCATTGCCCGGGAAACGGTTGGGGCAATCCGCAAGAACGTGCTCGCCAAGTGCTACGGCGGCGATATTACCCGCAAGCGCAAACTGCTGGAAAAGCAAAAAGAGGGCAAAAAACGGATGAAACGCATCGGGAAAGTCGATATTCCGCAGGAAGCGTTCCTGGCCCTCTTGAAGGTCGGCGAGGAAAGTTAAACACCCCTGTTTGGTTTTCAGATACTGTCATCTGGCGAACCGATTCTGCAGTGCTGGTTTCAAATCGGCGGTGCAAATCTGTGAATTTCGGGCATTTGCAATCGCGAATTTCTTAACGATGTTACGTTTGGGTAAATAGCTCACAACTGCTTGTGATTATTTGGTTTGGCGTTGCGCCATCCTAGGTGCAAAGGGCTCCGCGACGCGCCAACAGAGGGGTCGCCGAGTGTTAGTGCTGCATCTTCCACAGAGTTTTCCACAGCATGGAGGAAAAGAGTAGACCGTAAACAGCAGACAATGCTCAGTCATTCGGCGCCGGTGGATAGACGGAGGGCGCGGCCGTCTAGTTAGCTCACCAGTTCGTCAGTTTCTCACTGCATCAGATGGATCCCATGATCAGGTGATCTGATTATCTGGATATCTGAATAGTTGGAAGCCCTCTCCCCTGTCCTCTGAAAACAAAGGAGTTGTCGAAGTTAGTTGTCGGGTTTCAGTTCTCAGTTGTCTGGGGTCTGAGGACCACCTGTGTGGGCGAGGTCGCCCACGCAGACGGCCGGGGAGTCGTCGGCGCTACGTTTCGGTTGGCACCTGGGTTGTTCCCACATCTGCCAAAAGAGGGCAGATGTGGGGCACCATCGGGGCTACATTACTTGGTTTGGGTGGCGGTTCCGGTGCTCTTGAGGATCTGTTCGGCGTAGTAGTTGTCGATTTTGGCCTGATCGCGGACTACGTCGTAATAAGCCTCTTTCAGCAACTGTTCGCGGCGTTCGATGAGCTGGTCGTGGATGAACTGGCGGACACGCGGATCGTTGATGTCGCGCTGGCCGGCGGGTTCCTTGCTGATCAGCTTGACGATGCGGTAGATGGTGAACTTGTGCGACGGGTCGGGGGTAGCGATGATTCCAGAGTACTGTCCGGGCTTTAGCTTGATAGCTGCTTCGCCGGGGACGGTGCCCTGCAGGCCCGACTGCGGGACGGGACCCATATCGCCGCCGCTGTTCGCGGTCTGCGGGTCTTCGGAGTATTTCATCGCCAGGGAGGCGAAGTCGTCGCCACTATCGAGGCGGTTCAAAACCTGCTGGATCTTGCGCTTGGCGTCGACGTCGTTCTGGGCCTTGCCCTCCTTAACGGCCTGGTTATCGGGCAGCGGCATGGAGGTGACGACGATCTGGGCGAGCTGGAAGCGCGGCTCGATGAGGTTGAACTCGGCCTTGTGATTGTTGTAGTAGTCATCGATGTCGGCCTCGGTGACGTTGATCTTCGAGGTGATCTCCTTGTTGATCACCTTTTCGACGGTGACGCTGCGGCGCAGTTCGCGCTTGAAGTCGTCGAGCGTGATGTTGCGTTCCGCGAGGCGTTTGCCGAACTCCTCGGGGCTGTAGGGCTGGCGCGCATCGTTGAGCTTGCGATCGATTTCTTCGTCGGTGGCGAGCAGGCCAAGCTTTTCGGCACGCTGCATGAGAATCTCTTCGTCAATGAGCTGGCGCAGGATGTTGAGTTTGAGCGCGTCGGCCTGTTCCTTCGTGGGTTGCTGCGGAGCGCCGGCGGTCTGGTTCTTGAAATACTTATCCACTTCCGAGGCGAGGATCTTGCGGTCGTTGACCTTGGCCATTACCTCTTCGCCGGTGTTCTTCGACGGACAACCGGTGGCCAGAAGAGCCGCACCTACCAAGAGGACGAGCGGCCACGTCGTCCCGTTGCACCTGGTTACCTGTATCAATGATTCCTCCCGGGCGCTGGGGCACCCGTACGTCACGAGCCGTGGGGGCAAAATTCTGCCGCTCCTAACGGAGCTCAAAAGTGCTTCCTCACGCGACCCACGGCTCACGCCGTGGGCTACCATCTGCCGCCGCTACGCGGCGATAGCTAAGAAACGCCTGCCGCTGCTACGCGGCGAACCTGCTTCCAAACGTCAACCGCTGGAGTCTGGTTCTTGTTGAACATCACAAGCTAAAATCCGCCGCCCGGCTTTTGAGCGGGGGCGGGGACCCGTTCGCCGGCATCGGCGAGAGCGCGGTCGATGAAAGCCTTCAACTCCTCGGGCGGAACGGCGCCGCTGATTTTTTGTCCGTTGACGAAGATGGTTGGCGTCGCTTCGACGCCGAGCGAGGCAGCCTCATCCATGGACGCGCGGATGGCGTCGTCTTTCTGTGCTGCGACGCAGGCCTGGAGTTCCGAAAGGTTTACGTTCGCCTTCTGGCCCTGCTGCAGGGCCATGTCGTTCAGCCTTTGCGTTTGCTGGTCGAGGTTGCCGGCCTTGAGCGCGTCGCGGGCGTGCGCGTGGACTTCATCGGCATAGTCCCAGTAAGCCGGAGCGCTCTGCTGCGCCAGGCAGTTGGCGTCGATGGCGGCGTGCTTGGCCCAGGGGTGGATCTCGATCAGCGGGAAATCCTTGTAGACGATCTTCACCTTGTCGCCGTAGGTCTTGAAAATGTCCTGCATGATGGTGCCATGCATCATGGCGCAGTAGGGGCACTGGAAGTCGTCGAAGTTGACGATGGTGACCTTGGCATCTTTGTTGCCACGAACGGGGCGGCCGGCGAGGTTGATCTTGCTCATCACCTCGGCGTAAGGATCCTTCGTCAAGTCCATCTTCGACAGGCGATACATGGTTGTGCTGTCTTTGGAGATGAGGAAGTCGTAATTCTGTTTCTGCTCACCGAGCGCGATGGTGGCGGTGAGATTGTCGAAGCCGGGGAATTCCCGGGACGGCGTGCGCGGGCCGATGGTGATATTGACGCGGCCGGGGAGGTCGTACTTGGCGCGGATCTGGCGCTCGATCTTGTGGGTGAGGTCGGCGTCGTTGGACTGGGCGGCACAGCCGAGACAGACGAGCAGCGCAACTCCGCAGAAACGCCGCAAAATGTTGGATACAGACATCTTCATATGTGGGTTCCGGAACTCATCAATTATCGCATGGAGAAGAAGTGGATGGTGGTTGCTGGTCGGTGGACGGGTGAATCTGGTCATCAGATCATGTTGGTTATCTGGATATCTGGTTTGTTGGAGCCCGGGGGTAAAGAAAACAAATCCCGCGGGGACTGTCTTCCCTCGTGATGACAGAAAGCGGAGCGGCCTACCCGAACACCGGTTAGACCTTGGCTACGGGTTTGTCCACCGGGGTTCCCTTGTGAACCGAACGGTAGACCCCGTCGAGGCGGCGGGCGGAGGTTTCCCATGAGTACTTGCGGGCTTGTTCGAGACCACGGGCCTTCAGTTTTTCGCGGAGGGCCTGGTCGGTGAGGACACGCTGCATGGCGCGCATGATGTCGAAGACATTTTCGGGGTTCACCATAACGGCGGCGTTACCGACGACCTCGGGCAGGGAACTGGCGTTCGAGGTGACGACTGGCGTGCCGTGAGCCATCGCTTCAAGCGGCGGCAGCCCGAACCCCTCGTAGAGCGACGGGAAGATGAAGAGCTTGGCGATGTCGTAGAAGAGGCGCAGGACGTCAATCGGAACGAAGCCGAGAAAGCGGACATCGTTCTGCACTCCGCCGCGGATGACGGTACGGCGCAGGTCGGGGTGGCGCGAGACCTCGTCGCCGATGATGATGAGCTTGAGGTCAGGCAGCTGGCGTTCGCGGGCAAGTTCGGTTTTGAGCGCGGAGAAGGCTTCAATGATGCGGACGAGGTTCTTGTGGGGGCTGATGCGTCCGGCGTAGAGCACGAAGGGGTAGTTGACCTGGTAGCGCTCGGCAATGAATTGGCGTTCCTGCTCGGTGGCGTGGCCCTGCAGAAAGCGGTCGTCGATGGCGTTGTAGATGACTTCGATGTTGCTGAAGCGGATGTTGAAGAGACGGCCGACGTCGTTCTTGGTGAAGTTGGAGACGGCGAGAATTTTTTCGGCGTGGCGGAGCACGTAACGGGTCGAATAAAAATTCAAGCTCGCGCGTAGACCGACTTGGCGCGTGGCGCGATACATGTAGTCGAGCACGTCGTGCACGGTGACGAGATACGGGCACGGTGGCAGGTACGGCGGCAACCAGAAGAGCGTCGGCAAGTGCAGCAGATCGCAGCGCTCCTCGCGAATGCAGCGGCGCAGGGCGAAGTATCCGCGGAGGGTAGAGGCGGGTTCGTGCAGCGGCACGGCACGAAAGTTCGGCGGCAGCTTCGTCATGTCAAAGCTGCGCTCCGCGTCGCCCATCAGCAGGAATTCGTTGGTGCAGTCCACGCAGCCGAGGGCGCGCACGATGTTGCGGATGTAGGTGCCAACGCCGAAGTCGCTGATGGCCCGAATGTCGATGCCGACACGCACGGAGGGAGTATATCGTGCGAGGGGGCTGCTCACATTTGCGATGGCGTTTAAGGAGTTTTTCCGGTTTTGGAACCGACTCCGAAAAATACGCTCAAGTCCATTGAACTCGCGCTAATCTGTGCGCATGAAATGGGCGATTCAGATCGCAATCGTGTTGACCACATGGACCTGCTTTGGAGCTGAGAAACCAGCGTGGAAACCCTCGCTGGCCTATGGTGCAGCTTCCGACTGTCCTGAACACAATGGCCGTCGGACGAACACGAGCGAAGTCGCTGAGTATCGAGGTGTTAAGGCTTACATTGAAGGCGCGGCGACTCGGCAGGGGAAGTCGTGTGAGCAGAAAGTAGCGATTCACTGGATTACTCGGGATGGAAAAAGACACGAACATGCACTCGATGCGAAGGATTCGCAATACGTTCTTGTCGACTTCTCAAGTAGCGGGTCCGAGTTGTTGGTGCAGTGGGATAAAGACACTGACGAAGGTAGGGGGCAGGAGCAGGTTTCGTTGGGCGTATTGTCTCTCTCGACTGGAGATTTGCGCTGGAAGTCTGTCTGGCAAGAGATGGGTTGGAAGGAGTGTTGGGCGACTGTCGAAGCGCAAGGCTATCTCTCTGATGGCCGTCCGGTGATAAGGCCACGACCTTCCATCCACGGTAGTCACCCGGGAGGTAATTGCGTAACCACACCTGTTCTCTACGCATGGAAATGGGAAACCGGGGCAGTTGAAAAACTCCCGGACGATATTGTTGTTCGCCGCGTCGGTAGAGAGATCGATCGCGCAAACCAACCATGCAGAACGGACCCGGACATCGTCGGCGAATGCTTCTGGACGCATGGAAGAGCGTCCTACTTTAACGGTGGGCCTAGCTTGAGAATCTGGCGGATTGGAACTGATCGAATGCTTGGGGTCACCACGGAGCAGCTCCCGAAGAATGCCGCTGCTTTAATCGGTTTGGGGAACGACTTCTTTGTTAACGATGTGTACGGTGATTTCCAGGTTTGTCCGTTTGAGAAGCAAAAGCCCGGTCACATGCAACCTGTCTGCGTGGAGTCAGCCAAAAATCTTGTCTTGAAGAAACGTTAGCGAATTTGTTCGGATCGGGATGGGATCGCGACCTTAGCGTTCCGCAACTTTAACACCGCATCCAGCACCCTCCCCGCGACCTCTCGCTTGCTGGCCGTCGCCACTTCCATCGCCTCGCTTGGGGTGATGATGGTTACGGCGTTGAGGTCGGAGTCGAAGCCGATGCCCTTATGCGAGACGTCGTTGGCGACGATGGCGTCCATTTTCTTGTTCAGCATCTTGGCGCGGGCGTGTTCGAGGACGTTATCGGTTTCGGCGGCGAAGCCGATGAGAAGCTGATCGTCGCGGCGGTTCGAGAGCAGGGTGACGATGTCGTCGGTGGGCGCGAGATCTAGCGCGAAAGCCTGGTGCTGCTTCATCTTCTTGGCTGCGGGGTGGGCGGGAGTGTAGTCGGCGACGGCGGCGGCCTTGATGATGATGCTGGCTTCGTCGCGGCGGGCGAGGACGGCATCGCGCATCTGCGCGGCGGTTTCGACGTTCACGACCTCGACGTTGGCGGGCGGCGTGAGAGCTGTGGGGCCGCTGACGAGGATGACGCGGGCGCCGCGGCGGGCAGCGGTTTCGGCGAGTGCGTATCCCATCTTGCCGCTGGAGCGGTTCGAAATGTAGCGGACGGGATCGATGGGCTCGCGCGTCGGTCCGGCGGTGATGAGGACGGTTTCGCCGGCGAGATCTTTTGTGGTCTGCAGGACATCGAGCACGGCGTCAACAATCACCTCGTTGTCGGCGAGGCGTCCGGCGCCAACCATGCCGCAGGCGAGGTATCCGCTGCCGGGTTCGACAATGCGAACGCCACGGCGGCGCAAAGTCTCGAGGTTCGCCTGCGTCGCTGCGTGATTCCACATGTTGACGTTCATCGCCGGGGCGATGACGACGGGTGCGGTGGTCGCGAGAAAGAAGGTTGTGAGAAAGTCGTCGGCGATCCCGTGCGCGAACTTGGCGATGATGTCGGCGGTAGCCGGCGCAACGAGCAGGGCCTGCACGGATTCGGCGACAGCGATGTGCTCGATGGCAGACTCGACATTGGGCTCGCCCGTGTCAGAACCGAACATTGACGTTATTACTTTTTCGCCGGAGAGGGCCGCGAAGGTGAGCGGCTTCACGAACTCCTGGGCGGCGCGGGTCATGATGACCTGGGCGTGAACGCCGCGGTCCTGGAGAAGGCGGAGGATTTCCGCTGCCTTGTACGCCGCAATGCCGCCGGTAACGCCGAGCGCGATGCGCATACTGCTTAGATTAGTGCGGACGGGCGGGGGACTCAAGTGACAAGAGGAGAGCGGCTGAACGGACGCAAAGGGATAGCAGTTAGGGCTAGGGGATAGGACTTGCACCCCTCAACTCGGGGAGGCTGGAGATTACTCGCAGACTAAAGTCCGCTCGGAATGACAAGGAATAGTGTCCAGAAGGGGCAGCGCCTTCCGACACCCAACAATCCCAGAACTATCCCCTATCCCCCAGCCCCTATCCCCTGAGCCTTACGCTTCTGCTGCCCCGTCGAGCAGTTCACTGGCCTTTTCGACCTCTGACTTCTCGGTCCCGGGGATGCTGTACTTGATTTTGCCGGCGCGGATTTCTTCGCGCGCAATTTTGCAGGGTTTGCGGGTTTGGGTTTCGACCAGCGGACGGGCACCGGACTGGAGTTGGCGGGCACGACGAGCCGCCACCAGGATGTAGCGGTAATTGGAATCGAAGCCTTCGATCAACTTCATGTGAGTCCTCACTACGGAGCCGTGTGGTTGACCATGGGCGGCAAGCCAAACGACTCGAAAATCTGCTGCGCTTTCGGTCGCGCGTTGGTGATCGAACAGCCTTCGGCTTTGGCCAAAGTCTCTTCGTCGAGGGAAACGTGATTTCGCTTGAAGCGTTCCGCCAGCACAATTGCCTTGAGCTGGTCTACCGACTCTTCGATCTGGTCGTTAATCAAAATATAGTCGTATTTCGGGTATTTCTCAATTTCACGGGCGGCTTCGGCGAGCCTCCGGGTAATGATTTCGGTCTGAGTTACGTGTTCCGCCTGAGACCGGGAGGTCAGTCGCTTCTCCAGGACATCTTTTGACGGCGGGAGGATGAAGATGCTGACCGCTTCCGGCATTTTCTGCTTCACCTGGCCGGCACCCTGCACGTCGATGTCGAGGATGAGGTCCTTGCCCTTAGCCGTGGCTTCGGCGAGGAAGCGGCGCGCAGTACCGTAGTAGTCGCCGAAGACGGTGGCGTGCTCGAGGAATTCGTCGTTGGCGAGCATCCTTTCGAATTCGTCGCGCGAGACGAAGAAATATTCTCGTCCGTTCTGCTCGCTACCCCGCGGCTTCCGCGTGGTGTAGGAGATGGAGAACTCGAGGCCGTCAACGAGGCTCAGCAGGCGGTTGGTGAGCGTGGTCTTGCCGGAGCCGGAGGGGGCCGAGATGATGTAGACGATTCCGCTCATTACTCGATGTTCTGCACCTGCTCGCGCAGCTTTTCGATTTCCGACTTCATCGCCAATCCATGCTCGGTGATTTTGAGCGCGTCGCCGACCACGCCGCTCGTCTTCGACAGCATGGTGTTCGCCTCGCGTCCCATTTCCTGCAGCAGGAAGTCGAGTTTCTTGCCGACCTCGCGGCCGCCGTCGATATGCTGCAGGAAGTGCTTGATGTGCGTCTGCATGCGCACCACCTCTTCCTGGATGTCGCTGCGCTCGGCGAGCATGGCGGCTTCCTGCAAGATTCGGTCGGGATTCACCTGCGATCCGAGTAGTTCCTGCAGCCGCGTTTGCAGCTTGTCGACGTGCGCTTTCAGGATGACGTCGCGGTACTTGTCGACCTCGGCGGTGGCGAGCGCCAGGCGCGCGATGCGATCGCGAAGTTCCTTCTCAATCGCCTTGCCCTCGTCCGCGCGCATGTGATCGAGCTTGGCGATGGCCTCTTCGAGCTTCGGGATCACGGCAGATTCGAGCTGTTCCGGATCAGCTTCAACCGAGCCTTCGAGGGCACCGGGGAGCCGGAAGACCGCGTTGAGGTCGGGATCGGCGACGATACCAGCTTCTTTCGCGGCGGCACGGAAGGCCTGCACGTATCCGTTGACGACTTCGCGGTTGAGCGCGAAGCCGTTGCTGCCGGAGCGTTCGAGGGAGAAAGTCATCTCGACGTGTCCGCGGGCAAGCTTTTCTTTCAGCACGCGGCGCACGCGCATTTCCAGCGCGTCGGTGTCGGAAGGCATGCGCAGGTGCAGGTCGAGGAAGCGGTGGTTCACGGATTTGAGCGAGAGCGTGAACGCCAGTTGGTCGGTGACGTGGCCTTTCACTTGGGCGAAGCCGGTCATGGAGCGAATAGTCATTGGTTGTCAGTTATCAGTTTTCAGTTGTCGGTTCTTAACGTGCATCGCCGTTCGTGACCTTGGTGACATCGACATCTTCGAACTGCAAATCATACAACCTGCGGTAGGTGCCGAGCTTGCCGATCAGGTCTTCGTGGGAACCGATGTCGGCAATGGTGCCGTTTTCCAGGACCATGATGCGGTCGGCGCGGCGTACGGTCGACAGCCGGTGCGCGATGACGAACACGGTGCGGCCGACGATCAGGTTCTGAATGGCCGATTGCACCAGCGCTTCGGACTCGCTGTCGAGCGCGGAAGTTGCTTCGTCGAGGATGAGGATGGGAGCGTCTTTCAGGATGGCGCGGGCGATGGCGAGGCGCTGGCGCTGTCCGCCGGAGAGGCGCATACCGCGTTCGCCGATCACGGTCTGGTAACCCTCGGGCATCTCGCGAATGAATTCGTCCGCCAGGGCGGCGCGCGCGGCAGCTTCGACTTTGGCGTCATCAACTCCCGGCTGCCCGTAGGCGATGTTGTTGCGGACAGTGTCGTTGAACAGAATCGTGTCCTGGGTGACGACGGCGATGTGCGAGCGCAGCGAGTTCAGCGTGAATTCGCGGATGTCGGTGCCGTCAATGAGTATGCGGCCGGCGGTGGTGTCGAAGAAGCGCGGGATGAGGTGGACGAGGGTGCTCTTGCCGGCGCCGCTCGATCCCACGATGGCCAGCACTTCTCCCTTGCGGACGTTGAGGTTCACGTTCTGCAGCACGTCGCGAGAGTTCTCGTCTTCGCGGTAGGAGAAGCCGACCTGGTCGAAGGTGATAGAGCCGGTAAAGTCCTTGAGCTTGGTGGCGTGGGGCTTCTCGACGACGTCGTCTTTGACGTCCATGAAGGTGAAGATGGATTCGGACGCGCCGAGGGCCTGCTGGAAGCTGTTGTTGTAGACGGCGAACTTGCGGACGGGATCGTAAAGGCGGAAGACGCCGCTGAGGAAAGCGATGAAGGTCCCGGCCGTCAGGGCGCCGGTCTTGATCTGGTCGCGGCCCATGAGCAGCAGCAGGGCGACGGCGACCATGGCGAAGAAGTCCATCAGCGGCGAACTGATCGACATGGCGAGCACCGAACGCAGGTTGGCCTTGAAGAGACGGTTGGCGGCTCCACGGAAGCGGGCAGCTTCCCAGCGCTCCATGGCGAAAGCCTTCACGATGCGATTGCCCGTGATGGTCTCGTGCAAGATGTTCTGGATTTCGGCGAGTTTGTCTTGGCCGGTACGTGTGGTCTTGCGAACGCGGCGGCCGATACGGCGCGCCGAGAAAAAGATGACGGGCACGAAGAACAGCAGCACCCATGCCAGCTTGCCGCCGAGCACGACCACAACCGCGGCGGTGAAGATAAGCGTGAAGAACTGCTGCAGGAAGTCGGCCAGCACCGTGGACATCGCGAACTGAATCTTTTCGATGTCGTTGATGAGCGTAGAGAGCAGCGTGCCGGTGGTGTGTTTCTGGAAGAAGGCGACGGAGCGGCGGAGGATGTGCCCGTAGAGGCGATCGCGGAGGTCGGTAATCATGCCGTATCCCGCGTAATTCACGAGATAGGTACCGGCATAATCGCAGATCGCCTTGATGAGGGCCGAACCAACCAGCGCGACGGCGACGATGGTCCAGGCATTGTGCAGCCGTTCCGGAACAAGTTCTTGCAGGTAGATGATGCGCTGCGACCAGGGCACCTTCAGCAGTTGGATATTGCTGGACTGGCTGGATGGGTTCAGCACGCGGTCGAACACCGGCCCGACGAGCAGAATGCGGAAGGCGTCAGCCAACCCGACGACCGCCATCAGCAACACGGAAGCTACGAGCTGCAGCGAATATGGCAGGACGTAGCGCAGCAATCGCAGGAGTTGGCGCATCAGGCGCGGCTCCGGTGTGCGGGGGATGTGGGACTGGGCAGCAAGTCTCGATTTTAAACGGAGAACAACACGAAAACGGTGAAGATTTGAAAAAGCGGGTCTCCCTTAAGCACAATTCGGGCATGATCTCAGGTACTGAGAAGCCCAGGTTCTTTAAGACTTCGTCCGACTTGCGCAAGTGGTTCGCGGCGAATCACGCGTCCGCGACCGAGTTGTGGGTCGGCTACTACAAGAAGGATTCCGGGAAGCCGAGCGTTACGTACTCCGAATCGGTGGATCAGGCACTCTGTTTCGGATGGATCGACGGCGTCCGGTACGGGATAGACGACGTTAGCTACAAGATTCGTTTTACGCCGCGCAAGCCGAAGAGCATCTGGAGCACCATCAATCTCAAGAAGGTCGCGGAGCTGACCAGGCTGGGCCTCATGGAGCCGGCGGGGATCAAGGAGTTCGAGTCGCGGACAGAAGAGCGAACGGAGGTCTACTCCTTTGAGAAGACGGGCGTGCGGCACTTCGATCCGGCATACGAGAAGAAACTCAAGGCCAGCAAGAAAGCGTGGGCGTTCTGGGAGGCGCAGATCCCGTCATACCGCAAGGTCGTCACGCATTGGGTGATGAGCGCGAAGCAGGAAGAAACGCGGCAAAGGCGGCTGCAGCAGCTGATCTCCGATTCGGAGAAAGGATTGTGGATCCCGCCGTTGCGAAGGGCGCAGCGAAAGCCAAAGCTAGGATGAGAAAAAGTGCCTTGTGGGAAGGGGCAAACGTGGGGAGGGGAAACTGTGGGGACGGGAAAGTGTAGGGACGGGCGCCCTCGCCCGTCCAGGCGGAGCGGAGCTCCGCCATAAGCTCGGGTAACTTTGGATGGCCGGAACTAGCCTTCCGACTCTTTGTACATGTATTTGATGGCGTGCTTATAGATGAGCAGGTTGCCTTCGCGGCGGTTCAGCTTGATACAGGCTTTGTCGTACCACTCGATGACACCGTGGACATCTTCACCGCTCTGCAGCACCACCACCAGAGGGGTCTGCGTCTGCATCTGCTTCTGGTAGTAGAAATTCTCCGCGTGCGTCTGCTCCGCCGGAGGCGTCTTCTTTCCTCCCGCGGGGCGTTCCCGGCGTTCCCCGATCGGTTCGCTCCGTGGCGATTCGATGCGCGTGCCGTTAGAGAGCGACGGGCGAATCAACTTGCGGCTGGTAAACGACTCGGGCTCGGGTGCGCGGCCGACGGCGGTGGAATCAGAACTGTCTTTCATGGCGCTCAGACTTCTCCCGGGCTACAAAATCACACTCTGGCGAGACAACAGCCCGAAAGCACCCAGTTGGCGCGTGGATCGATACAGGGGTGTCACGCAAGTGTGAGCTTAAAAGTACCGTATCACACAGTGAACGGGGCGGCAATGACGCAGGGCACAGACAGGGACTGAGGTAACGTGAAGCAGCTGGTGAGCTGGTGATCTGGTCATCGGCGGCAGCTCCCTTCAAAGAAATCAAACAGGAAGAACCTTTCCCTTTATTATCGGTTTATCGAGTCTGTCCGTGTCGTAAATGATTGCGTCAGTGAAGCTAGAATTTATCGATGATCTCAGTCCTTCATTGCTGAGCCATTCGGCCTCGCCAGTTCGTACTTTGTGAAAGCGGACGATAGGGTTGTCGTATTGCGTGTAGTAAACCCTGAATCTGTCGTGGGGAAAGTCCAACTTCAGTTTCGTCGCCCACATTCGGGCCATGTTCCTTCCGATCTCACAAGCAGCGGCAAAATCCGGGTGAGAGACATCATAGGAACAATCCAAGGCCATCAGTTCGTCTGACACAACTTCTCGTCTTTCGATCGTGGCTCGATTCTGAAACTCGTCGAAAACATGAGTGTGATTGACAAAGCACTCGGTCTCAGTCTTTCCATCACTCAGCTCCGTAATGGGTCCTCCACCACACTGAAACGCTGCATAGATACATCCATTGATTTCGACAAAATTCGGCCACAAGATCTCAAGTATTTGAGCGACTGTCTTTACGCTAATGCGTTTCCTAGACATGGGACTCAATCCTCTTACAGAGCCTGCTTCGTGGCTCAATTAACAGTGGCAGGGTCATTTCTCCAGCCCCGTCGCCAGCGCATCCAGCGACAGCGACCGCAGCACGTTCCGCCGCATTCCCGATTCCACTTCGTGCAGACGGGCGGCAGCCGAAGTGATCCACTGAAAATCGACTCCGGCGGCGAGGCGGTTCAGTTCCGGCAGGATGTCGCTGTTACGGACCAGCTTGGGGCTGCCTTCTTTCAGGAAGAGCAGGTCTTCGAGGACGGAATAGCTGGCGCGCAACAACTGGTCGGTCTTCTCCTTGCCCTCGGCTCCGGCACGGTAGGTTTCAGTCATGCGGAAGAGCGGCGAATGGTCGTCAGAATTCACGGCTGATCCGAGCAGCGTGAGCGCATCTTTGCGCGCGGCGCTGTAACGTTCGAGATCAAAAGTCGCCGCCTTGCCGCACGCGCCTCCGCAGAGCCGCGCGACCAAACCCCGTGTGGTCGCATTCCATTCCGGGCGCCGTTTCGTCAGATAATCCTCGATCTCGGCGACCGACAATGGTGCGAGCTGTACCGTGATGCATCGCGAGCGAATTGTCGGCAGGAACTCGCCGGGGTTGGTCGTCAGCAGGAAGATGGTCGCGAACTCAGGCGGTTCTTCCAGTATCTTCAGCAGCGAGTTGGCGGCCTCTTTCATGAACGCCGAGTCGGTGAAGATGTACACCGCGTGGTCGCCCTTCCGCGGCTTCTTGTAGATCTGCCCGATGACATGCCGCACCTGGTCGACCTTGATCATCATCTGCGGCGGGTCGGGCGGGATGATGAGCACGTCAGGGTGCGACTGGACGAGAATGCGCGTTTCTTTCTTGTCGGTCTCGCGCAGGCCATCGCGCGTCTCGACCGCTTCGGCGAAGCGCGCTTCCAGGTCGTCGGCCTCGGCGATCTCGCGGCAATTCTCGCACTGGCCGCAGAAATCGGGTTCTCCGGTTAGCGACGGGTTCTGGCAGTTCATCGCCTTGGCGATCATCTGCGCCAGCATGTATTTTCCCGACGCTTCCGGCCCGGCGATGATGACGGCATGCGGCATCCGGTCGCGCGCCAGCATGGAGCGGACGAGATCGATGGTGGCCGAATTGCCGTGAAAGTAAGAGAAAGGCATCGGGTAATTTCGAAATCGGGTAATCGGATAATTCAAAACTGCAACGCCTAGGTTTTCAAATTACGAAATTACCCGATTACCAAATTACCAAATTACCAAATCCGAGCTTAGTCTGCCGCCAGTCTACGCCTTACCTCCCGCACAATCTCCCCATGCACCACGTCCGGCTCTCTTCGTGCGTCGACCATGTACACCCGGTGGGCGTCGCGCTTGGCAATGTTCAGATACGCCTGGTGCACGCGGTCGAAGAAGGCGCGGTTTTCCAACTCGAAGCGGTTCTCGTCGTCTCCGCCTTCGGCGGCTTTCACGTTGCGGCGGCGGGCGCGAGCGACGCTGGCGGCGGCATCGGAGTCCATCAGCACAGTTATATCGGGATCGAGACCCTCACAAATCGTTCGATGAACGGCGAGCACCGTTTCCGACCCCAGGCCTCGCCCTCCGCCCTGGTACGCCTCCGACGAATCGGTAAAGCGATCCACGAGAACGATCTTGCCTTCTGCAACTGCGGGCCGGATGACTTCCTTGATCAACTGTGCGCGGGCGGCAAACATCAGCGCCAGTTCCGCGAGCGGCGCCAATCCTGATGTCCGCGAGTTCAGCACGATGCCGCGGATCTGCTCGGCGATCGGCGTTCCTCCGGGCTGCCGTGCCGTGATGACCTCGTAGCCATCCTTCCGCAGCACTTCTGCCAGGCGGCCCATCTGGGTGCTCTTGCCGCAGCCGTCGAGGCCCTCGAAGGTGATGAATTTTCCGCGTGCTGAAGGCACAGGGAATCATAGCAAAGTGACGGCACACTCCGGGGCGTGTACTTCCGCGTTAACCCTTGCGACGAGACGTAGTCGCGCGCCCGAAGAAATCCTTTAGGATATGAAGTTACTGTTTCATTTTGTTGGGGCATGAGCAGGGGAGTCGCATGAAGAATTTTCGAGCGCGGGCCATCGCCTGTCTCGTTCTGTTTTCATCTTTCTTAATGTGGGCGCAACTGCCCGCACGCGTTTCGAACGAAGCCTACCCGGGAACAATCGCCCTTAACGTTGACGCTACTGCCGCCGCGACAAAGCTCTTTCATGCGGCCATGACCATTCCGGTGAAACCCGGCGAACTCACGCTGCTTTATCCGAAGTGGATTCCCGGCGAGCACGGGCCGACGGGTCCGGTGGTCGATCTTACCGGGCTGAAGTTTTCCATCAACGGCCAGCCGCTTGCCTGGCGCCGCGACGACGTGGAGATGTACGCCATCCATCTCACTATTCCGGTGGGCGCGCAGTTCCTCGAGGCGACGCTCGACTACACGTCACCGGAAGAGGGTGGCATTTACACCGGAGGCGCGACGGCCAGCGCCAAGCTTGCGGTGGTGAGTTGGAGCGCGCTGCTGCTTTATCCCGCGGGTTACAACGCGGAGAAGATCACCTACCAGGCTTCGCTGCGAGTCCCCGAAGGATGGCGGATCGGCACAGCCCTGCCGCTGAACGTGCAGAGCGGCGTCACGTACCAGTTCGAAAACGCATCCTTGTACACGCTGGTGGATTCGCCCGTAATCATGGGTGAGTATCTGAAGGTGGTGAACCTCGCGAATCCTCCCGGGACGCCGCCGGTCGAGATGGACGTTGCCGCCGACAGCCGTGCCGCGCTCGAATTCATGCCGGGTGTGGAAGAGCACATGCGCCTGCTCCCGGTGGAGGCGTACGCGCTGTTTGGCTCGACCCACTATCGCAACTATCACTTCCTGCTTTCATTGAGCGACCACGTCGCGCACTTCGGGCTCGAGCACCACGAGTCCAACGACACGCGCGTGCCCGAGCGCACTCTATCGCATGACGATGCTTACAAGGTAATGAGCGGCGTCATCCCCCACGAATACGTGCACTCGTGGAACGGCAAGTATCGCCGTCCCGCAGGACTCGACACGCCTGACTACGAGCAGCCCATGAAGACTGACATGCTCTGGATCTATGAAGGACTCACCGAGTACTGGGGCGACGTGCTGATGGGGCGCACGGGGATGTGGGCCGCGGAACGATACCGGCAGAACCTGGCCGAGGTCGCGGCCATGCTCGACAATCGCGCCGGGCGCACGTGGCGGCCACTTGGCGATACCGCCGTCAGTGTGCAGACGCTGAACGACGGTCGCGCCGCCTGGACCAATTGGCGTCGCAGCGTCGACTACTACGAGGAAGGCGAACTAATCTGGCTGGAGGCGGACATGGTCATCCGCAAGCAGACCGGCGGGCAAAAGTCGCTCGACGATTTCGCCAAGCTCTTTTACGGGCAGCCGAGCCTGAAGGGGAGCGAGGCTCCCGCCTTCAAGCCGTACACAATGGACGACCTGGTGAACGCGCTCAACCAGGTGGCTCCCTACGACTGGCGCAAGTTTCTAAACGACAGAATCTGGTCTACCGCGCCGCACGCTCCACTGGGAGGGATTGAGGCCGCCGGTTGGAAACTGATTTACACCGACAAGGCCGACGACTTGCTGCGCACGCGGGAAGGCGAGCGCCGCTACGTGGACGTGACCTACTCGATTGGTCTCCAGGTCGCGTTCGATGGAACCATCGTGGATTCAGCGTTCTTTAAACCCGCCGCGCAAGCGGGCATCACACCCGGCATGAAGCTGATCGCCGTGAACGGGCGCCGATTCAATGAAGAGATTTTGCGCGATGCCATCCGCATGGCCAAGAACTCGCCGCAACCGATCGAGCTGCTCATCCAGAACGCGGAATACTTCAAGACCTATAAGCTCGATTACCACGAAGGCGAGAAATACCCGATGCTGCAGCGGAACGACAAGCCGGATTCGCTCACGGAGATCATCAGGCCACACGCAGGGAAGTAAGAATTAACCACGGATTTCACGGATGAGACGGACCCTACGAGAAAAAGATCCGTGAAATCCGTCCGATCCGCGACGCTTTACGCGAAGGGAACTCACCTGCGCTTAAATTCGTACTCCTTCTTGTGCGACGTCTGCGTAAGCTTCTGATCGTCTTGCTTTTGCTGTACGGATTCATGTGTCTCGCCGGGGGCGTGGTGCTGGCGGAACTCCAGCTTCATCCCTGGCGGAGGGCGCTCCGGCACGAGGTCGCGTTCCGGGAATTTACCCGACAGGCTTACAACGCTGACGTGGCGGATGTTTCGGTTACTGCCGCTGATGGCGCCGACCTGCGCGGCTGGTTTGTGCAACCTAAGAACGCTAACGGCAGCATGGTGATTCTGCTGCACGGAGTGGGTGACAATCGCGAAGGCGTAGCTGGGTTTGCGCATATTTTTCTCGATCGCGGTTACAGCGTGCTTCTCCCAGACGCGCGTGCTCACGGCCAGAGCGGCGGCATGATCGCAACCTATGGCTTGAAAGAGGCCGGCGACATTCATCGCTGGGTGGACTGGTTGGAAACGGCCCATCCAAGATGTGTTTACGGCTTTGGTGAATCCATGGGCGCATCGCAATTGCTCCAGTCGCTGGCGAACGAACAGCGTTTTTGCGCAGTCGTGGCGGAATCGGCGTTTTCGCGATTCGAACAAGTCGCTCCCGAACGTGTCGCCGGTTACTCCCGAATGCCGACTTGGTTTGGCAAGAGCTTCGAGCGCCCAATCGTTGACGTTGCGATTCTCTACTCGCGCTGGAGATACGGGATAGATTTTCGAAGGGCGAACCCGGCCGATGCGATTGCTCACAGCAGGGTTCCAGTTCTGCTGATTGCCGGCACCCGCGATCATGACATCCTCCCCCATCACTCCGAGGAGCTGGCCCGCATCGATCCGCACGCGCAGCTGTGGATGGTGCAAGGAGCGGCACACGGCGGTGCGTGGGGAGCTAATCCAAAAGCGTTCGAGTCGAAGGTGACAGAGTTCTTCGCTGACCATCAATCAAACAATCCGTGAAATCCGTCCGATCCGTGGTTAACTCTTTTCCTTGTGTCCCTTCGCGCCCTTTGTGGTGAAATGAAAGCATGTCAACGCACGCTGCCGCCAAGCCACTGGTCGGCATCATCATGGGCTCGAAGAGCGACTACGACGTGCTCGCGCCCGCAGCCGAAATCCTGAAAGAAATGGGAGTGCCGCACGAGGTGAAGATCGTCTCGGCACACCGCACACCCGACTGGATGTTCCAGTACGCCGAGACGGCCGAATCGCGCGGGCTGGAGGTCATCATCGCCGCCGCCGGCGGAGCCGCGCACTTGCCCGGCATGGTCGCGGCGAAAACAACATTGCCGGTGCTCGGCGTTCCCGTTCCCGCAACCATGCTGCAAGGCATCGATTCACTGCTGTCGATCGTGCAGATGCCAAAAGGTGTTCCCGTCGGCACCCTGGCGATCGGCAAGCCGGGCGCGGCCAATGCAGGATTGTTGGCTGCATCCATCGTCGCCAATAAGCGCCCCGAACTGCGCGAAAAGCTGAAAGCTTGGCGCGCGGCGCGGCGCGACGAAGTCCTCAAGCAGGGGCTCCCCTAGTGGCCCCCATCCTTCCCGGCGCAACCATCGGATTTTTCGGCGGAGGCCAGCTCGGTCGCATGACCGCCATGTCGGGACGTTCGTTCGGCTACCGCATTGAGGTCATCGATCCCGACCGCAACTGTCCCGCCGCCTATGTCGCCGACCACTGCATCGCCGCCAGCTTCAGCGATATCGAAGCCGCGGTGACGCTCGGCAAGCACTGCGACGTGATTACGCTCGAGATTGAGAAGATTGGACTCGACGCCCTGAACGCCGCCGCGAAATTCGCGCCGGTCCGCCCGGCGGCAAGCGTGCTCGCCATCATTCAGGATCGCGCGAAACAAAAAGATTGGCTTGCGCAAAACGGCTTTCCGGTCGGCGCCTACCGCAAGGCAGCCACCGTGCAGGAACTGGCGAAAGCTATCGAGGAGATCGGCCCAAAAATCTTTGCCAAGGCAGCTTTCGGCGGATATGACGGCCGTGGTCAGTTCGAAATCGAACGTCCGACGCAAGCCGCCGAAGCCTGGGACGCGTTGCGCGCTCCGCTGGTCGTCGCCGAACAAACGCTCGATCTTGATTACGAAATTTCCATGATGGTCGCCCGTCGTCCTTCGGGCGAGACCGCCGTCTTCCCGCCGGCGATGAACTATCACGAGCAGCGCATCCTGGCGTGGTCGGTCACACCCGCACCAATTCCCGAGCGCGTTGCGAAACAGGCGGCAGAGATCGCCAACGACATCGCCATCAAGATGCAGGTGGAAGGCTTGATTGCCGTCGAGATGTTTGTCACCAAGGATGACCAGCTGCTGGTGAACGAACTGGCACCGCGTCCGCACAACAGCTTCCACGCCACCGAGCGCGCCTGCGCCACCAGCCAGTTCGAGCAACTGGTGCGAGCCGTGTGCGACCTGCCGCTGGGATCGGTGGAGCTGATTCGTCCAGCCGCCATTGCGAACCTGCTGGGCGATTTGTGGGTCGATGGCAAGAAACCAGACTTCGAGTCGTGCCTTGCCGTGCCCGGAACCCGCCTGCATCTTTACGAAAAACACACCGCGCGGCCGGGGCGGAAGATGGGGCACCTGTCGGCGATTGGCTTGACGGTGGACGAGGCGCTGGCGCGGGTGAAGCAGGCCTCTCACTGCCTGGAGACGAAGTCCTGATCAGCTCTCGGATGTAACTCCGGGAAACTTCGCAGAAATAACGTTGATGATCTGTGACGCATCTTCTGGCGTGAGATCTTGCCCAAAGAGATAGTCTTTGCCTTTGTACGTGAACCCAATCGCTGTCCGGTCGCGGAACCACAAACGGCGATATATGACGTAACGTACGCGTCGAACTTGCTCCACGGCAAATGATTGGTTGGGAACATGAAATCCTAACATCGGAATGCGATGTTTCACCTTACATCCGGCGAACTCCAGTTGCTCGCCGGCGACGGCTTCACAAACGGCCTCGAGTACCAATAGCACCAACAAATGCGAAGACATAATGGTGCCTCCGCAGTACTTCATCAGCAAGCAAGTAGGCGAACAACAACGATGTTATGAGAAGTTCCTTGGGTGCTGGTCGACTCTTGATCGTGATCACCAACTTCTTGGGCCATGAGTCCTCGATCGCGTAGTTCATTCGGGAGCATTCTAACGCCGAACTAGCTGTGCACCTGCGCAATCGGAAGCACTTTTCCTGATTCGGAACACATCGGTTATCACCGTGCATCTATCGCGTTCCAGCGAGGCAAAACTTAGTCTGCCGCGGTATCCTCAACAATGCGGTATCTCCCGATATAATTGACCTGTGTTTGAGAATCTAAGCGAAAAACTACAGCGCACCTTCAAGAACCTGCGCGGACAGGGCAAGCTCACCGAAGAGAACATCGGCGAAGCCCTGCGGGAAATTCGTCTTGCCCTGCTCGAAGCCGACGTTAACGTCAAGGTTGTCAAGGAACTGATTGACCACGTCCGCGAGAAGGCCCTCGGCACCGAGGTGATGACGGCGCTTTCGCCCGGCGAGCAACTCGTCAAAGTCGTCCACGACGAACTCGCGAATGTCCTCGGGCACGACACGGCGAAATTCAAGTTTTCCTCGCAGCCGCCCACGGTAGTACTCATGGCTGGGCTGCAGGGTTCCGGCAAAACCACCACCTCCGGCAAGCTGGCCAACTGGCTTAAAAAGGGCGGACATCGCCCCATGCTGGTATCGGTCGACGTCTACCGCCCCGCCGCGCGCGACCAGTTGAAAGTTGTTGCCGACGCCATCAAGGCACCCATCTACGTCGGCAACCTGCAGGAAGCCAACACCGAAAACGTCGTCCGCCTCGCCAAGGAAGCGCGCCGCGAGGCCGCCAGCTTCGGTAACGACGTGCTCATCGTCGACACCGCCGGTCGTCTCCACATCGACGAGCAGTTGATGGAAGAGATGCAGGCTTTGAAAGCGGAGCTGAAGCCCAGCGAGATCTTGTTCGTCGCCGACTCCATGACCGGACAGGACGCGGTGAAGTCCGCCGACGAATTCCACAAGCGCCTGACGCTCACCGGCGTCGTCCTCACCAAGATGGACGGTGACGCTCGTGGTGGTGCGGCGCTCTCGATCCGCAACGTCACTGGCCAGCCGATCAAGTTCATCGGTGTTGGCGAAAAGTACGACGCCCTCGAGCCGTTCCACCCCGATCGCATCGTCGGCCGTATTCTCGGCATGGGCGACATCATGTCGCTGGTCGAAAAGGCCGAGGCCACCCTCGACAAGAAGAAAGCCGAAGAGTTCGCCAAGAAGGCGCTCGGCGGCGACGGCTTCTCGCTCGAAGATTTCCGCGATCAACTGCGGCAGGTGCGCAAGATGGGATCGTTCTCCAGCATCCTGGGAATGCTGCCGCGCGTGGGCCCGTTCGCCGGGTTGCAGCACGCTGCCGACAACTTTGACGAGCGCGAACTGGTGAAGGTCGAGGCGATCATCAACTCCATGACCAAGCACGAGCGCGATCGTCACGATATCATCAACGGCCAGCGCCGCAAGCGCATTGCGCGCGGATCGGGCACCACCGTCAACGACGTCAACAACCTGCTCAAGCAATACGCGCAGATGCGCAAGATGTTCAAGGACATGGGGAAAGCGAGCTTTGCGAGAAAACTGGCGGGAATGAAGATGCCAAGCGGTTTTGGAAGATAAACAAGTGGGTAGTGGATAGTTGTTAGTGGATAGTAAAAGGACGAGGTACACTAGCTGCGACCGTTTGACGGACGACGTACCAACTGGTTTTCGCGAGGAGCCCCGGCATGACTACCCGGGGCTTTCGCTTTCTATAATGGCTGAATGCTGTTTGCTGTCTGCTGTTTACTGCTCCTATGAAATGGCGCGGAGTCTCTGAAACCGATCCCGACCCGATGAAGGCTACGCTCCGAGAGGAGCTCGACGAGCGGCGCCTGAACATGCGCCGCTTCGTACCCAAGGCAACACAGGCGGTCAACGATCGCGCCGTCGAAGAGTTCCGTCAAACGGGGCTCGGGCAACGTGCGCTGAAAGTCGGCGACCACGCGCCGGAGTTCACGCTCCCCGATGTCCGCGGAAATCTCGTCAGTTCTCGCGATCTCCTCGCGCAAGGTCCGCTGATCCTCACCTTCATTCGCGGTCGTTGGTGCCCGTTCTGCTGCGCCACCGTCGAGGCCTGGCAGGGCTACCTGCCGCAAGTGAAAGCCAAGGGCGCTTCCCTGGTCGCCATTTCGCCCATGCTTTCCAAGCAAGCCGACTTCATGCGCGACCAGCACAAGGTGATGTTCCCGATCCTCAGCGACGCGAACAACAAAGTGGCTGCTCAATTTGGCGCGGCCTGCCAAGTTCCCGATTACCAGCGGGAACTGTTCATGACCGTTTTCATTAACCTGCCGTTTATCAACGGCGATGAGTCTTGGAGCCTTCCGTTCCCAGCGACCTTCGCCATCGCAGCCGACGGGAAAATTCGCTACTCCTTCGCCGATCCTGATTACACTCTGCGGGCCGAACCAGCCGAAGTGCTGCAGTCCCTCGTTTAAGACACGGCCGATTGGAGGGGGAAGAGCGTTTCTGCCCTGTTTTGGTAAATCGTTTTAGTTGTTTACAAAATCGGTTCTCTAAACGTACACTGTTTCACCTTAATTCCTCCAGGAAGGGGAATGGTCACCGTGAACAAGCGCGTACAGGTAGTGCTGATTGTCCTTTCTGTTGTGTTCATCGCGCGTTCAACCTGGGCGCAGACCTGGGCGAACGACTCTAAAACCGAAGCCCGAATTGAATCCCTCCTCAAGCAGATGACGCTGGAAGAAAAGATTGGGCAAGTAAACCAATATTCCGCAGGATCACCTACGGGGCCCGGCACCGGCCGCACCGGCTACGAAGAGATGGTCGCGAAAGGCCAGGTCGGATCGCTGTTCAACGTCAGCGGTCAGAAGGTCAACGACTTCCAGAAGATCGCTGTCGAAAAGTCCCGACTGAAGATTCCGCTCATCTTCGGGCAAGACGTGATCCACGGCTATCGCACCATTTTTCCTGTTCCGCTTGGACTTGCCGCGACTTGGGACCCGGAGGTGATCGAGAAGGCTTCGCGCGTTGCTGCCGTCGAGGCCAGTGCTGACGGTATCCGCTGGACATTCTCGCCCATGGTCGACATCGCTCGCGATGCCCGCTGGGGACGCATCACCGAAGGTGCCGGAGAAGATCCTTATCTCGGCGAAGCGATCGCTCGTGCCTACGTGCGTGGCTACCAGGGCAAGAATCTCTCCGATCCCGCTTCCATCGCAGCGTGCATGAAGCACTTTGTCGGCTACGGAGCCGCCGAAGGCGGACGTGACTACAACACCACCGAAATTCCCGAACGACTGCTGCGCCAGGTGTATTTGCCGCCGTTCCATGCCGGTGAACAGGAAGGCGCTCTTACCTTCATGAGCGCGTTCAACTCGCTAAATGAAATCCCTGCCTCTTCAAACGCCTTCACGCTCGACCAGGTTTTGCGCAAGGAATGGAGCTTCCGCGGATTCGTGGTGAGCGACTGGGGCTCGGTTGGGGAGACGATGAATCACGGCATTGCGAACGACGGCGCCACCGCCGCGCGCAAATCGTTCAACGCCGGCGTGGATATGGACATGGAGTCGAACCTGTACTGGCCGAATCTCGCCGAGCTGATCAAGTCCGGCAAGGTTCCCATGGCGCGCCTGGACGAGGCCGTGCGCCGCATCTTGCGCGTGAAGTTTACTCTCGGCCTGTTCGATCATCCGTATGCCGATGTCACCAAGGCAAGTTCCGTCATGCTTGCCCCCGAGCACCTTCAAGTCGCCCGCGCTGCCGCAGAGAAATCGTTCGTACTGTTGAAGGATGATTCCATCAACGGCACGCCGGTGTTGCCGTTGAACGCTGACGCAAAAGTGGCGCTCATCGGCCCGCTCGCAGACAGCGGCGATGAAATGATCGGCTCGTGGGGCGCCGCTGGAGAAGGGAAAGACGCCATAACCCTGCGCAAGTCCCTGGCCGACAAACTTGGCGACAAGCTGATCTATGCCGAAGGCACCGACATAACCACCAACTCCGAAGACGGCTTCTCAGCCGCAGTGCGAGCCGCGCAACAGGCAGACGTGGTGGTCGCTGCTCTCGGCGAAAACGCCGTGTGGATGACGGGAGAAGCTGGCTCGCGCGCCGAACTCAACCTGCCCGGTAACCAGGAGAAGTTGCTGGAGGCCGTCGCTGCTACCGGCAAACCAGTCGTGCTGCTGGTCTTCAGCGGACGTCCGCTGGTTCTCGATTGGGCCGCCGCTCACGTACCGGCGATCATGGAAGCCTGGTTTCCTGGAGTACAGGCGGGTCCTGCGCTGGTGAAAACGCTCTACGGCCAGAGCAATCCCAGCGGCAAGCTGACCACCAGTTTCCCGCGTACTGTCGGCCAGGAGCCGTTGTATTACAACGGGCTTCCCACTGGACGTCCCGTGGGGAACATTGATACCACGCGTCCACCCACAAACGGGGAAGAGAAATACAAGTCGCGTTACATTGACGTGCCCAACACTGCGCTGTTCCCGTTCGGATATGGGCTGTCATATACAACTTTCACCTATTCACCGGTGACGTTGAGCGCGACGACCGCCAAGGCCGCCGATCTGAACTCCGGAAAGCCGGCGCTTACGGTCACCGCGCAGGTCACCAACAGCGGCAAGGTCGCAGGTGAAGAGGTCGTACAGCTCTACATTAACGAGCGCGGTACAAGTGTCTCGCGCCCGGTCCGAGAGCTGAAAGGCTTCCAGCGGGTGGCGCTGCAGCCGGGCGAGTCGAAGAAAGTCCAGTTCACGCTCGGACGCGACGAACTCGCGTTCTGGAACATTGACATGAAGGATGTCGTCGAGCCCGCGGCCGTGAAGGTCTGGGTCGCGGGGAACTCGGTTGACGGACAGCCGGCAGAGCTGACCATCGAGTAGTACCCCTCAATCAAGCGAAGCGCCCGCGTTCGGACGGCCGGACGCGGGCCATTTTTTTACCCATCACGGCGAAGCCGTTTTGTCATCACGAGCGAAGCGAGGGATCTGCATTTCTCCCCGACGGAGTCAGCGCTTCGTTCTTTTCATGCTCCCCTCGAGCATCGTCGTCCAGTTCTTCCCGCCTTCGCTGAATTCGGTCTTAAACGATTCCGTTTCCGCGCTGAACACATTCGTCGTGCGAAACACCGGGTACGTACTCTTCGCCTCCGGAGGCGGCGCATAAACCCAGGTATTCCCCGAGATTTGCAGATCGCCATAAAACGGCTTATGTCCCGGATTGATTGTGTAGTACGTATAACCGGAACCTTCGCTGTCAGGCGCATCCACCGACAACTGCACGTGGTCGCCCTGCGCGTCGTGCACCACCATCTCGCAAGTCAGCGCCCACCCTTGCGGAGTCCACGCGCAGTCGGCCTTCGATGTGACCGTCTGCGCCTTGCCGAACTTTGTGTCCGCGAATTTGCCGGAGCCCTCCCAGTGTCCCAAAAAGGCAGCCAGCGGATCCCGCCTCGACGTAGTTCCCGTTTGCCCAGCGGCGACGGCGAGCAACAGCCCAAAGGAGAAGACGCTTCTCTTCTTCATGATCGTTCACCCGGTGAAACAGCTTACCCCATGAGAGAGTCGCCCTTGACTCTCTAGGCCTCTGGCCGTCTAATGACGGATTGCACTTTAGCTGAACGAATATTTCTCATTGCGCCTCGGGGGGAATTTCTGTCCACGCCGGCTACGCAGTCACAAAACATCTCGCAAGAGGAGCGTGAGCAGCTCGTTGCAGCTGCCCGCGTCATGCTCGACCGCGCTTACGCGCCGTACTCCAAGTTCCACGTTGGTTGTGCCATTCTCACCGAGGCCGGAAACGTGTATACCGGGTGCAACGTTGAGAACGCGTCCTACGGCATCACGATCTGCGCGGAGCGGTCGGCGATCAGCGCTGCCGTAGCTGCCGAAGGTCCCGCCATGAAGTTGCGCGCAGTCGTCGTGCTGAACAGCCAGACGATCGCGTGTTCGCCCTGTGGCGCCTGCCGCCAGGTGATCTTCGAGTTCGGACCGCAGGCGCTTGTCGTCTTTCAAGGCAACGGCTCGCTGGCGGAAGCCTCCGCCGACCAACTCCTGCCGGCGGGGTTCCACTTCTGATGCGCGTCGTCGACGTCATTCGCCGCAAGCGGGAAGGGCACGAACTCTCGGCCGACGAGATTCGCGCCGTCGTTAACGGCTACACCAAGGGCGAGATACCCGACTACCAGATCGCCGCGCTGCTGATGGCGATCCTGTGGCGCAAGCTCTCTCGCGCCGAACTCGCCACGTTAACCGAGACCATGCTGCACTCCGGCCAGGTGCTCGATTTCAGCGACCTGCCCGGGAAGAAAGTAGACAAGCACTCTACCGGCGGTGTGGGAGACAAGCCTTCGCTCATCCTCGCTCCGATCGTCGCGGCCTGCGATGTCTATGTTCCGATGATCAGCGGACGCGGCCTCGGCCACAGCGGTGGCACCCTCGACAAACTCGAATCCATCCCCGGCTTCAATGTGAACCTGTCGCTGCAGGACTTCCGTCGCGCTCTCGAAAAGACGCATTGCGGACTGATCGGCCAGACCGCCGAAATCGCGCCCGCCGACAAGAAGCTCTACGCCCTGCGCGATGTAACGGGAACGGTAGAGAGCCCGTTCCTGATCTGTGCCTCCATCATGAGCAAGAAACTCGCCGAGGGTATCGACGCCCTCGTGCTCGACGTGAAAACCGGCTCCGGCGCCTTCATGAAGAAAAAAGAGGATGCCATCTTTCTCGCCGAGTTAATGGTGGAAACCGGCGAACGTATGGGAAAGAAAGTGGTCGCGCTGATCACCGACATGGACCAGCCCCTCGGCCGCATGGCGGGCAATTCGTTAGAAGTCGAAGAGAGTATCGAGGTCCTCAAAGGCCGCGGCGATGCCGATCTCCGCGAACTCTGCCTGCAACTCTCCGCCTGGATGCTCTATCTCGCCGAACGCACCAAGTCGGTCGCCGAAGGCTACGCTTTGGCTGCGGAGCAGATTACCAACGGCAAGGCGATCGAGAAGTTCCGCGAGATCATCGCCTTCCAGAACGGCGATCCCGAAGTCATCGACGACTACAGCCGTCTACCTCAGGCGAAGCACAAGATCGACTTCACCGCTGCGCAGTCTGGTTTCCTCCATTCCGTCGATTGCGAGCGTGTCGGTACGGCGTGCGTTGTCATCGGCGGCGGCCGAGAGAAGAAAGAAGATGCGGTCGATCCGGCGGTAGGAATGGTGTTCCACAAAAAGATTGGCGATGAGGTATCGGCGGGCGAGCCGATTTGCACGGTGCACTACAATGCCGACGCGCGGCTGGAAGAGGCTGTGAATATGTTGCGCGCTGCTTATCACGTCGCACCCGCCGCGCCGGAAGTACCACGTACGTTAATTCACCAGGTAATCGGCCAGCGAAAGTTTTGAGGGTGTGAAGGAATCCGTATCAGGGCACGACTTCAGTCGTGCCAACATCGCAACGCAAAGAAAGGCGGCTTTAGCCGCTGAGACAACCTATGCATCGATTCGTCGGGATTCTCGGGATGATCTTTCTGCTCGGCGCGGCGTGGCTGATGTCCACCAACCGCCGGGCGATTCGGCTGAAGACCGTGGCCTGGGGACTCGGCTTGCAGTTCGTCTTCGCCGTGTTCGTACTGAATACCTCCATCGGCCAAAGAGCCTTCAAGGCTGCCGGTGCATTCTTCACCAAGCTGCTCAACTACTCTTATGCTGGGTCGGAATTCGTCTTCGGAGAACTCGGCAAGCAGAACAGCAGTTTCGGCGTGATCTTCGCCTTCCAGATCATGCCCATCATTATCTTTATCGCCGCCTTCTTCGCCGTCCTTTACTACTTCGGAGTCATGCAGGTCATCGTCCGGATCATGGCCTGGGTGATGGTGCGCATTATGGGTACCAGTGGAGCGGAATCTCTCGATGTCGCCGCCAGCATCTTCATGGGCCAGACCGAAGCGCCCCTCACCATCCGACCATTCCTCGCTTCCCTTACGATGTCCGAACTCATGACCGTGATGACCGCCGGCATGGCGCACGTGTCCGGCAGTGTAATGGGCGCTTATATCCTCTTCGGTGCCAAGGCCGAGCACCTGCTCAGCGCCGTCATCATGACCGCTCCTGGCACCATCCTGATGGCGAAGATGCTCGTGCCTGAAACTGAGACGCCGCTCACCGGCGGTCGACAGGTTCCCGGAGCACAAGCCGCTTCGGCCGAAGTCGCGCTCAAGAACGGCGATGGAGAAGAGAAAGAAAAGAAGGGAAACCTCCTCGAAGCCATCGCTCGCGGCACCACCGACGGCCTGCATCTCGCTCTCAACGTGGGAGCCATGCTCATCGCCTTTATCGCGCTGATCGCGCTGCTGAACGGCATTCTCGGCGGCATCCACAACCACATCAGTTGGTTCCCCGCACGCCTCGAACAGATCTTCGGCGTTGTCTTCGCCCCCATTGCATGGCTCATCGGCGTGCCATGGAAGGATTGCACGAATGTCGGCAACCTGCTGGGCACGCGCATGAGCATCAACGAGTTCGTTGCTTATATCCAGCTCGGCAAAATGGCCGGGCAGATTGATCCGCGCTCGTTCACCATTGCAACGTTTGCGTTATGCGGATTCGCCAACTTCAGTTCCATTGGCATCCAGATCGGCGGCATCAGCGCGCTCGTTCCCAGCCGCCGGCACGACCTGGCGAAGCTCGGCTTCCGCGCCATGCTCGCCGGAACCATGGCCAACCTGATGTCGGCCTCGATTGTAGGGATCCTGCTCAAATGAACACCGCCGTCGAAGTCATCAAGCAACCCGACGAGTACGCCAAGGCCGAGGAGGCCGCGGCTTTCATTCGCTCCAAGACGAAGCTGCAACCGAAGATTGCGCTCGTCCTTGGCTCCGGCCTGGGCCCGTACGCCGACGGCATTGCGAACGCGACACGGCTCGCTTTCACCGACATCCCGCATTTCCCGCGCGCCACCGCCATCGGCCATGCCGGCAAGCTGGTCATTGGCCAGGCTGGTGACATTCCAATCGCCGCGATGCAGGGTCGCGTCCACTACTACGAAGGCCATCCGCTGCGCGACGTGATCTTCCCCATGCGCGTCTTCAACCGTCTCGGCGTGAAGGCCGCCATCATCACCAACGCGGCCGGCGGCATCAACACCGGCTACAGCCAGGGCGCGCTGGTGACGTTGAGCGATCACATCAATCTGCAGGGCTCGAATCCGCTGATCGGACAGAATGACGACCGCTTTGGTCTGCGCTTTCCCGACCTGACGCAGGTCTACTGGAAACCTTATCGCCAGATTGCGCAGGAAGAAGCGAAGCGCATCGGCATCGAGATCCACGAGGGCGTCTACCTCGCGGTCACCGGGCCGTCTTACGAAACGCCCGCCGAGATCCGCGCGTTTCGAAGCTGGGGCGCCGATCTCGTTGGCATGTCGACCGTCGCCGAGGTGATTGCCGCCGCCCACATGGGAATCAAAGTGTTGGCGATCTCGTGCGTGACGAACATGGCCGCCGGAATTCTCGACCAGCCACTCCACTATTTGGAAGTACTGGAGACGGGCGAGCGCGTGAAGGGCGCGTTCATGCAATTGCTGAATGCAGTGATTCCACGCATGGCTACGGAACTATAGCGGGTTTAAGAGGGTGCAGCTTTGGCCGCACCGCTCGGGAAGATCATATGTATCAGGGCACGACTTCAGTCGTGCCATCGCGAACGAACTATCTGCGGCTTTAGCCGCTGAACCAACGTGACCGACACCACCAAAACTCATCTCATCGCCGTCGCCGGGCCTTCCTGCGCCGGTAAGACAGAGACAGCCAAGGCCGTCGCCAAGCGCCTCAACGCCCCCATCATCTCGCTCGACTCCTACTACATTCCGCTCGATCACCTGCCATACGAGCAGCGAACGCGTTTCAACTTCGACGAACCCGCCGCTATTGATCATGAGCTTCTCATCGAGCAACTGAAGCAACTCGTCGCTGGCCATCCAGTCGACGTTCCCAATTACGATTTCGCCGCTTACACGCGCACCAGTTCCACCCACCGCGTCGAACCTGCGCCGTTCCTCCTGCTCGAAGGCTTGTTCGTTCTTTGCTGGGACGACCTCCGCGATCTATGCGATCTCACCGTCTACGTCGACGCGCCCGACGACCTTTGCCTCGAACGTCGCAAGCATCGCGACGTGCTCGAGCGCGGCCGAACTGTCGAATCTGTAATTCGTCAGTACAACGAAACAGTTCGTCCCATGGCGGAAAAATACGTGTGGCCCGGCAAGCGATTGGCGGAATTAGTCGTCTCGGGAACCGATTCGCTCGATCGCTGCGCGGCGCAAGTGCTCGCCGAAATTGAGCGAAAGTCAAACAAGCCAGTCGCTACCGCCACGACCTCCCGTTTTTCGTAGAACCCGCTTGCACCTCTTCCGTTAAACGGATTTCCTCAAGCAGCGAATCACCTAATGCGGATTAAGCAAAAGCCCCGATTTGTGGATTCTCGTGCGTCCATTTAGACTTGTAAGTACCTCAATTTCCATTAACCGCAACCAGTGTTATTTGCGCAGCAAAGTTTGGAAGGGTAGTTGCTGTTTAACCAGTCTGAAACGATAAAACTTTAAGGTCACTTTGTAAGTTCCCGGTTCCCAGGCGAGGGGGAGATCCCTGCTCGGATTCCGGCTTCACTAAGGAGAGATAAATGAAGTTGCAGTGGACACGCGTCCTCATCGTGCTTCTCGCCGCGAGCCTGTTGGCCGTCGGCGCATTCGCGCAGGGCGGCGGCCAAGGTTCGGTGGAAGGTACCATCACCGACGCCAGCGGCGCCGTCGTTCCCGGTGTAACGATTACGTTAAGAAATGCCGATACCGGCCTCAGCTTCACGGCCTCGGCGAATGAAACCGGCTACTTTCACTTCCCGGTGGTTCCCGTCGGCCGCTACGAAGTGACTGCGGAAAGCAAGAGCTTCAGCACCTTCAAGCAAGGTCTTCCGGTTGGCGTGGGCGCCAAGGTAAACCTGCCCATCACACTTACTGTGGCGAGCGCGAAAGAGAATCTCGAGGTCACCAGCGAAGCTCCGGTGATCGAAACCACCCGCAGCAACGTTGCCTCCAACGTTTCGCAACGCGCCGTCAGCGAACTGCCCGTGAACGGACGTAACTTCCTCGACTTTACCCTGCTCACCCCCGGCGTCGTGCGCGACGTGCGCGGTGGCGATCTCAGCTTCGCCGGACAGCGCGGCACGCTCAACTCGCTGACCATTGATGGCACCGACAACAACAACACTTTCTTCGGTCAGACCCTGGGCCGCACCGGATCCGGCCGCGCGCCCTACCAGTTCAGCGAAGATGCCGTCCAGGAATTCCAGGTCAACACCAACGGATACTCGGCGGAACTCGGCCGCGCCGGTGGTGCTCTCATCAACGTCGTCAC
>Ga0335069_10001863_pt1 | contig 33207 bp, 26 predicted proteins | sample Lox_Sample_11_FD_206714 | JGI IMG/M metagenome (GOLD analysis project Ga0335069, IMG submission 206714) | Soil microbial communities from Loxahatchee National Wildlife Refuge, Florida, United States - Lox_Sample_1.1 | ecosystem: Environmental > Terrestrial > Soil > Wetlands | place: USA...
AGGGTGTTGTCGACGTTGAGCGGGGGGAGGAGGTTGCTGGAAGAGGTGGTGGTGAGGGGGTTTATGGTGGTGGTGCTGAGGGGGAGGGGGTCGTTGGCGTGTGAAGTTGTAAAGGTGGTCACGAGGTTCGATTCCTTCTAACCTGGACGGTGGTGTTGGGGGAGCAGGAATACCACGGCAGAGCCGTCTTCTGCGGGAGAGAGGGTAGCAGATTGGGGGGGAGGCGGCAAGGTTTGGGACGGGGTGTGGATGTTCGCAAAGCGGACTCAAATCATCGCTTTTGTGCTGAGGCAAGCCGATGCAAATGGAGGGCGATCATCATGATAGTGTCAGGTGTTGGGGGGTAAGGTGGAGTCGGGCAAGCCGATCGATATACTGGTGCGTCCTTAGTAATTTTCTTAGGTATGGTGCAGGTTCATGGCAGATATGTATTCAGATTTTCATGGATGGTTGAATCAACATGCGGGGAGGCAGTACGAGCTGCACGATGATCACATCAATTCGGCGTTCGTGAAGATGCTGCGGACGATTGGGTTCGATAAGGGATATGTGCGCGGGGAGGGGTGCTATTTGTGGGATGCGGAGGGGAACAAGTATCTGGACCTTTTGACGGGGTGGGGCGTGTTTGCGCTGGGGCGGAATCATCCGAAGATTCGTGCGGTCCTGCAGCAGGTGATGGAGAAGGATTTTCCCAACCTGGTGCGGATGGATTGCTCGCTGCTGAGCGGCCTGGTGGCGGAGAAGCTGTCGAAGCATGCGGGGGGAGAGTTGAGCCGGGTGTTTTTTACGAACTCGGGGACGGAGACGGTGGAGGGGGCGTTGAAGTTTGCGAGGGCGTATACCAAGCGGCAGAAGGTTGTGTACTGCGATCATGCGTTTCATGGTCTGACGAGTGGGAGCCTGGCGATCAATGGTGCGGACTTTTTCAAGGAGCGGTTCGGGGAATTCGCGCCGGGGGCGGTGAAGATTCCGTTCAATGATGTGGAAGCGCTGGAGCAGGCGCTTGCGGGGAAGGATGTGGCGGGGTTCATCGTGGAGCCGGTGCAGGGGAAGTCGTGCGAGATGGTGACGGAGGAGTTTTTGCGGGCGGCGCAGCGGCTGTGCAAGGCGAACGGGACGGTGTTCATCCTGGATGAAGTGCAGTGCGGGCTGGGGCGGACGGGGAAGTGGTTTGCGTTCCAGCATTTTGTGGGGGTGGAGCCGGACATTCTGTGCGTGGCGAAGGCGCTGAGCGGCGGATATGTGCCGGTGGGGGCGGTGGTGACGCGTCCGGAGATCATGCGGGCGGTGTTCGATTCGATGGAGCGATGCGTCGTGCATTCGAACACGTACGGTCAGAACGACATGGCGATGGCGGCGGCGCTGGCGAGTTTGCATGTGATCGAGGATGAACGGCTGGTGGAGAATGCTGCGGCGATGGGGGAGCATGTGATGAAGACGTTCAAGCCGGTGGCGGAGAAGTGTCCGTTTGTGAGCGATGTGCGGGGGAAGGGGCTGATGTTCGCGATTGATTTTGCACGGCCGAAGAGCGGGTTTCTGCTGCAGCAGAAGTGGGATGCGCTGCATGCGATGAATTACTCGGTGTTCGGTCAGACGGTGATCATTCCGCTGCTGGAGAAGCATCGGATCCTGACGCAGGTGGCGGGGTATCACACGGAGGTGATCAAGTTTTTGCCGCCGATGACGATCACGAAGGAAGACCTGGACTGGTTTACGTCGGCGATGGATGAGGTGCTGACGGATACCACGAAGAGCGGGGCGACGCTCAAGACGATGTTCCGGATGGCAGCGGCGGCGGTGCGGGCGTGAGGCCCGGAAATGACGAATGACAAATCAATGACCGAATGATCATTGGTGAAATGACCAAAACTGTTCGGAATCGCTGGACGGTTTTGGTCATTCGTCATTTAATCATTGGGGTTTGATTCGTCATTCATCATTCGAGTCTCGTCATTTCAGGATGCGTATGGGTTTTCTGCAGCGGCGGATGGTCAAAGGGGTGATGACAGTTGTCACCTATCCGAAGGTGACGCTGGGGATTTGTGCGGTATTGCTCGTCGCGTCGGTGGTGTATGCGCAGCTGGGGCTGTCGCTGTCGACGGATGAGAATGCGCTGCTGACGCAGAAGCTGCAGTTTTTCAAGGATTACCTGCGGTTTGATGCGAAGTTTCCGGAGAACGAGGCGTTTGTAGTTATTGTTCAGCCGAGGGACTACGCGCATCCGCCTCTGGCGAAGCGGTGGATCGCATTGGCGGATGAGATTGCCGGGAAGCTGCGGGCGCTGAAGGAGGATGTGGATCGGGTGGATGCGCGGGCGCCGCTGGACCAGTTGGGGTCGCAGGCTCTGCTCTTTGATGACTGGGCGGATTTGAAGGAGAAGAGCGCGCAGATGCAGCGGGAGGTGCCGCTGCTGAAGATTTTGGGGGAGAAGCAGCCGCTGGCCAAGACGCTGATTCTGGGGGGCAACATGATGCAGCGGTTTTACAATGCGATGGCGGAGGATCCTTCGCCGAACAGCGAGTCGAAGGAATTCGTGACGTTGATCACGCGGAGCCTGAATGAGGGGTTGCGGACGGAGCCGGAGAAATGGGTGAGGGGGGGAGCGATTCCGGAATTGACCGATCTCGATCCGGCGGCGAAGTACGATCCGGAGATGTACGGGTATTACATGATTCCGGACGCGACGAAGCGGGACGATCCGGCGCACAAGAATGAGAAGATACTGATCATCAATGTGTATGAGAATCGGAGCTACAGCACGCTGGCGGACGTGAGCGAACCGCTGCGACGAATGCGGGAGACGCTGGCGGCGGCGGCGAAGGATTATCCGGAATTCTACGTGGGGATCACGGGGCGTCCGGCGCTGGAAGCGGACGAGATGCGCACGAGCGACGAGGACACGAAGGTCGCGGAAATCTGCGGGCTCAGCCTGGTGTTCGTCGTGCTGTGGCTCTTTCTGCGGCGGGTCTGGATGGTCATTGTGGCGGAGTTGTGCCTGGGGGTGGGAATCGGGTGGACGTTCGGATGGGCGACGCTGGCGGTGGGGCGGTTGAATCTGCTGTCGCTCGTGTTTGTGATCGCGTTGATCGGGATCGGGATGGATTACCTGATTCAGATTCTGACGCGCTACCGGTATGAGAAAAAGCGGTACACGCGGCCAACGGCGATCTGGGCGCGGGTGTTCCGATACGTGAGTCCGCCGATCTTCACGGCGTGCCTGGGGGCGGCGGGGGCGTTCCTGGTGTCGAAGCTGACGGATTTTGCGGGAGCGGGAGAGCTTGGGGTGATTGCGAGCGGGGGGCTGTTATTGTGCCTGCTGTCGGGGTACACGCTGTTGCCGGCGCTGTTGACGTTGTGGCCGTCGGATGTGGGGCGTGTGGATGAGGCGGATCGGTATGTGGATCCGTCGCGGGTGTCGAAGGCGGGGGGGTGGCGGTTGATCGTGCCGGGGTTGTGGGTGGTGGTGGCGATTGTGGGATTGTCGGTAGCGTTGCCGCCGCAGTTCGATCCGGATTTGATCAAGCTGCAGGCGCAGGGGCTGGAGTCGGTGCGATTGGTGCACAAGCTGCCGACGTGGTATGCGGCGGTGATGTCGGAGGATCTTGGGAGGCTGGCGGAGGCGCGGAAGGCGTTGACGCCGAAGAACGCGCAGGAGGAGCAGGCGACGTCGATTGCACGGACGGACAGCATTCTGGAAGCGATTGACAAGCAGAAGTGGCTGGCCGCGCACAATAGTGACGTTGCGGCGATTCAGTGGACGGAGCCCAGGGCATCTTCGGCGGTCGATCTTCGGGGAATTGCGGATGCGGCGGAGGGACTGGCGAAGAAATGGGGAACGCGGAAGGATCTGGGGGATGACGCGGATTTGCAGGAACAGGTGGGGCAGCTTGTGGATTTGCTGCGGAATGCGGGGCGGGAGGCGCCGAACGTGGCTCGGTTGTGGGGGTGGGAGAAGATGTTTCTGCGGGAGTTACGGGAGGATGCGGAAATATTTGTTCCCGGCCCGCTGGATCTCCAAAAGCTGCCGTCGGAAGTGCGGGATCATTATGTGAGCTATCTGGCCGGAGTGCCGGAGCCGCGGAGCGAGCGGCAGGCGGACGGTGCGGCGACGCGGCGGGGGCAGGCGCCGGCGACATACGCGATGTACGTCTATCCGAAGAAGGATTTGTGGGCGCACGATTACCTGGGGGAATTCGTGCATGAGCTGGAGTCGCGGCTTGCGGGGGTGCAAGGGGTGACGGTGACGGGGATTGCCGTCCAGTTGTACCACTCGACGGAGGAGATTCACCACGCGTTTCTGATGGCGACGGTGTATGCGTTGTCGCTGATCTTTGTGCTGGTGCTGGCGGATTTGCGGCGGCTGGGGCAGACGGTCCTGGCGATTTCAGTGCTGGCGTTCGGATTGCCGATGCTGCTGCTGATGATGTGGGCATGGAGGCGGCTCGGTGAGCCGATGGGGATACCCGGGACGTGGAATTTCGCGAACTTTTTCGGATTGCCGATCCTGATCGGTGCGGGGCACGAGTATGGCGTGTTCATGGTGCACCGGTATCGGGAGACGCTGCATGACCCGCGGCGGGTGTGGCAGCGGTGGGATGTGTCGGACAAGGCGCTGCTTCTGTGTGCGATCGTGACGTCGTGCAGTTTCGGCTTCCTGGCGTTCGCGCGGCATCGGGGGCTGGCGTCGCTGGGATGGGTGATGGCGGTGGGAACGGCGTGCATTTACCTGGCGACGATAGTGGTGCTGCGGCCGATTCTGCAGTGGCGGCTGCAGCGGAAGGGGTTGCACGGGAAAGCGCCGTGATCAGAGGCCGGGCGATCGAACACATGACCGAGCGCCCGGTCCTGCAGTTGCGAAGCGGGAATTGATCAATGCTTCGGGCCGCACTTTTGCGGGGCGACGGTGATGTTCCAGGTGTTGTGGAACTCGGCAAACGTGGGGAATGCGGGTCCCTGGGGAATGGTGTTGACGACGTCGAGAGTGAGTTTGTGGTGGCCGACGGAGAGGGGGTCGTGGATCATGGAGATGGCCTGCGCCCAGACGACGCTGGTGCCGCCGCCGAGGTCGATGGGGGGATCGACGCTGAATTTGGAATAGAAGTCAAAGACGTTCTTTCCGCTGATGATGGTCTTTCCATCGAGCTTGACGGCGATGTTGAGGGTTTTGAATATCTTCACATCCTGGAAGGGGTCTTGTGAGCCGTCGGGGTACTGGAAACCGTAGTCCGTGAAGAGCGGGACGGTGAAGGATTCGCCGGGGAGCAGGTTGATGTCGATGCTACCCGGGGTTCCGTCGCCAGGTACATTGGGAACGTTGAGAAGGACCATTTTGCCCACAATGGTGTTCCCGTTTACATCTGTCTCGAAGGAAGTGGGATTTCCGACGAGTGTGTTGAGATACCACTGGAGATAAGTGTTGAGCCAATCGGCGAGGGAGTTTCCGTGGGGATGGGACTGGGGCGGGCTGGCAGGGGGGCTCGAATAAGCCGGAACGGCGAGAAGGACGGCGGCGACGGCGGCGACGACGGGGAGGCGTCGGAGAAGGCGAGCAGTACGATTTGCCGACATGGAACAACTCCTTTCGTATTTGATGCGCGCAGAAAGTGCGCGAGAATCGCGCTGCTGCAACCGCGCGGCTACAGGCGGGCGCGAGATCACATTCCGGCCAACAGCATGCCAACGCGATGGCATGCAAAGACGCCGCGACGGTTACGGCATTTAAATTGGAAACACAATGGAAAAGAAGCTAACGCGGCGAAGCGGGACACACAAGATAATTATTTTATATTATTGATATGTTTTTGTGTCGTTCTACTAATTGATTGCAGGTCACGACGGGAACGCCGATTCCGACGTTTTATGGTTTGTCGCCGGGTCGGGAACATCGGCGAAACACTCAAGCCGTAGGGAGGGGTGAGCCGGCTACGTGGATGGGTGGAGCGCGGCGATGGCTGTTTTCAGTTGGCGGAAAGCCTCCTCGATCGCCTGCGGAATGATGCGCACGTTTCCGACGATCGTCATGAAATTGATGTCGCCGTTCCAGCGGGGAACGATGTGCGCGTGAATGTGTCCCGGGACGCCGGCGCCGGAGACCTTGCCGATGTTGATGCCGACGTTGAAGCCCTGGGGGTTCATCGCGCGTTCGAGGGCCTGCTGGCCGAGGACGAGGAGTTCCATCATTTCGGCGCGCTCTTCGGGAGTGCATTCGACGGGCGTCGGGGCGTGGCGGTAGGGAGCGACGAGCAGGTGGCCGTTGACGTACGGGTATTTGTTGAGCATGAGGAGAGAGTTGGCGGAGCGGGCGAGGATGAGGTTGGCGTCGTCTCTTTCGGGATGTTGCGCGGCGCTGCAGAGGAAGCATTCCTTCGGGCCGTCGGCGACGGATTTGATGTAGTCGAGACGCCAAGGAGCGTAGAGGGTGTGGGACATGAGATTCCTGACACGGCGATAGATGACAAGGCGGCAGAAGACACGGTGACAAGGTGATGGGGTGACAAGGTGAAACGGAAATGATCATAAAGGTGGCGGACTGGATTTTCACCTTGTCAGCATGTCGCCGGGTCACCTTGTCAGTCGAAGTGCGTGCTAAAATCATCGGATGCACGAAAGTTTGCAACAGTTTCACCCGGTAATCGGTCGCTGGTTTGAAGAGCGCGTGGGTTTTCCCACACCGCCGCAGGTCATGGGATGGCCGGTGATTGGGGCCGGGAAATCCTGTTTGGTGCTGGCGCCGACGGGGAGCGGGAAGACGCTGGCTGCGTTTCTGGCGGCGATTGACTGGCTGGCGCGGCGATTGATGGCGGCGGAGGCTGAAAGTAAGACCACGTGGGGAGTGCAGATTCTGTACGTGTCGCCGCTCAAGAGCCTGGCGAATGATGTGCAGAAAAATCTGATCAAGCCGCTGCGGGAGCTTTCCGATGTGGCGGCGGGGATGGGGGTGAAGAATTGGCCGGAGATCAACGTGGCGGTGCGGACGGGCGACACGCCGCAGAAGGAGCGGGCGGCGATTTCCAAGCGGCCGCCGCACATTCTGATCACAACGCCGGAGAGTTTGAATTTGATGATAACGAGCGGGGGGCGTGCGGGACTGTCGACGGCGCGGTTTTTGATCGTGGATGAAGTGCATGCACTGGCGGGGAACAAGCGCGGGGTGTTTTTGAGCCTGGTGCTGGAACGGATGGAGGAGGAACGGCGGTTGATGGCGGAGGGAAAGGGCGCACGCGGACTGAAGATTGCCCCGGGGGTGTATGTGCCGGTGGAGCCGCTGCAGCCGCTGGTGCGGATCGGATTGAGCGCGACGGCGCGGCCGGAGGAGGTGATCGGGGCCTGGCTGGCGGGATTGGATGACGCGGAAAATCCGCGGCCGATCGAGATTGTCCGATCGGGGCAACGGAAGCGGCTGGATCTTGGGGTGGTTTGCCCGTTTGGCGGGGACGAGGAGGAGAGGTTTTCGCACGAGGAGCGCAAGGAGAAGGGTGTCGGACATTGGCCGGAGGTGACGCGGGCGGTTTTGCAGATGATTCGGGAACATCGCAGCACGCTGGTCTTTGCGAACAGCCGGCGGCTGATTGAGCGGATGGCCGGTCGGTTTCAGGATGAACTCGCGAAGGAGACGGAGTATCAACAAACGCATCCGGAGCAGGCGGTGCCGAAGATTCCGTTGATTTTGCCGCACCATGGGTCGATTTCGAAGGAAGTGCGGCTGGAGACGGAGCAGGCGCTGAAGCGCGGCGAAGTGGACGCGGTGCTGGCGACGAGTTCGCTGGAGTTGGGGATTGATGTGGGGGCGCTCGATCTGGTGATTCAGGTGGATTCACCGGGGAATGTGGCTGGGGCGTTGCAGCGCGTGGGGCGGGCAGGGCATTTGGAGAGGGCGACGGCGAAGGGCCGGTTGCTGGCGCGCGGCCTTGGAGAGTTGCCGAGCCTCGGGGCGCTGGTGCCGTTGATGTATGCGGGAGTCGTGGAAGAGACGCGGGTGCCGGAGAACTGTCTGGATGTGCTGGCACAGCAGATTGTGGCGGCGTGCGCAGTGCGGCCGTGGAAGCGTGGGGAGTTGTATCGGGTAATTCGGAGGGCCATGCCGTATCGAACGCTCACGGAGAAGCAGTTCGATTCCGTCGTGGCGATGTTGAGCAGGCGCGCGGAGCGAGTGACCGCGCAGGGACTTCGCCCGCGATTGAGTTTCGATCGGGTGAACGATGAACTCATCATCATGCCGGGGACAGCGAAGGTGCTGATGCTGAACAGCGGCGTCATTGCCGATACGGGCCAGTTTCCGGTGTATCTGATCGGCGGGAAGCGCGGGAAGGTGGCGACGAGCGAACGAAGCCCCACGCCGCCCGAGGCGGCGGGCGTCGACGAAAAGGGAGTGGGCGTGCGGCTCGGGGAGCTGGATGAGGAGTTTGTGTACGAAACAAAGGAGGGGGAGCGGATCATTCTGGGCAGTCAGACCTGGAAAGTGGTGCGGATTGATGCGGACCGCGTGCTGGTCGAGCCGGCGGCGCCCGGATCAAGCCGGATGCCCTTCTGGCGCGGGGAGCAGGCGCCCCGGTCGGAACTCCTGGCCGACGCGATCGCCATTTTCCACGGCGAGATGGAGCGGCGTTTGAAAGAGACCGGAGATGACCCAACGCGCGAGTGGCTGATGACCGAGCATCGGTTCGACGATCAGTCGGCGGAAAATGTGATCGGATATTACCGGCGGCAAATGGCGGCAGGGATGACGCCATCGAGTACCCGGATCGTGGTGGAACATTTTTTGGATCGCACCGGAGAACCGATCATCGCGATTCTTTCACCGCTCGGGAGTCGCGCGAATTATGCGATGCGCCTGGCGATCGAAGGACAATTCGCGAAGCGGCGGTTACCGGCGCAGATCATTCACCACGATGATGGGCTTTTGATCCGACCGCCGGTGGAGGTGGGCGAGATTCCAGAGAATCCACTGGCGTGGCTGCGGGCGGGAACGGTGGAGCAGGAGATTACGGATCAATTGGAGACGTCGGCGCTGTTCGGGCTTCGGTTTCGACAGAATGCCGCCAGGGCGTTGATGCTGCCTCGAATGATGGTGACACAGCGAACGCCGCTCTGGCAGCAACGTCTGCGAGCGCGGCATCTCCTGGCGCTGGTCAAGAAGCAGCGGAATTTTCCCATCATTGTGGAGACATACCGGGAGGTGCTGCAGGATGTGTTGGGGATCGAGCGGACCAAAACGCTGCTGAGGGACATTGAGCGGGGAGTGGTAACGGTGGCGACGTCGCGGGGCGCGGGGCCTTCGCCCTTTGCACGAACGCTGTACTCGCAGTTCCAGGCGACGTATTTGTACGACTCGGACGAACCGCTGACGCATGTGGAATCGGAGCCGACGATCGATCAGTCGGTGCTGGATGAGATCCTGCAGCGGCGATCGCAGGGAGAGGGGAAGCGTGGCGCGGAAGAGGCGCCGGCGTGGAGTGCGGCGGATGAGGCGGCGCTGCATCGGCGGATTCTGGGGTTGGATTACCCGGCGCGAAGTGCGGAGGAGTTCCTCGAGAAGATTGAAGCGGCGGGCGCGGTGGGGGTCGAGTTCCTGACGGCGGACGATCCGCGCTGGCAGTCCTGGGTGGCGGGCGGGGCGGAAGACGTGCGACGAATGCTCGAAGAACTGTCATCCCGACGGCGGCTGGTGCTCGCGGAATGCGGAACCGGCAAGAAACGCAGCAACCTGCGGTGGGTCGCGGTGGAGAATCTGGGACTGCTTGTCGCGGCGCGCGGGGACCGGCCCTGTTTGTGGCGCATGGTCGGCCACTCGCAAAAGGCGGTTGACTGGGCGGAGATCCCGCCGGCGCTGCTGGAAACAACGCTGTCGCGCGACGAGGCACAGCGCGTGGTCGTCGAGCAGGTCGTGCGCCAAACGCCGGTGACCACCGTGGAGGCGGTGGTGAAGGAGTTGCCGTGGATGGGGCCGGCCGCGGACGCGATTGTCGCACAGTTGATGCGCGAGGGCGTGTTGCAATCGGCGGGAAACGGGCGGATCGCATGGCTTGAATATGTGGAGCAGTTGCGGAGTTTCGCGCTGCGCCGTCAGCGAAAGGCGGCGGCGACGGCGGACGTGGCGGCGTTGCAGCGGCACCTCCTGCGGTGGCAGCACCTCGAGACGCCGCACCTGGGTACCGATGCCGTGGAGGATGTGCTCGACATGCTGACCGGATTCGCAGCGCCGCTCTCCGTTTGGGAAAACGAAATCCTTCCGGCGCGTGTGCGCGATTTTACGCCGGCGATTCTGGATGCAATCTGCCGCAGCGGCCATCGGGTTTGGGTCGGCGGCGGTGGGGGGGCGATTGCCTTTTGGCCGCGGCATCTGATCGGCGAGCGAGCGGCGCCGGCGGAAACCCCGGAGCTTTCGGCAACGGCTCAGCGGGTCTTGGAGCTTCTCCAGAAGCAGGGTGCGTCCTTTCTTCTCGATCTGGAAATTGGGCTCACGCTCAGCGATGGCGAACTCGCCCTGGCGCTGGAAGAGCTCGTGTTTGCGGGACGTGTCAGCAATGATCAGCTCGAAAGTTTGCACGAGATCGACCGCCTGGCCGTAAATGCGCGGCGAGTGCAGAAAGAGAGCGATGGCCGGCGAGAGGCGTGGAAGGCGCGATATGCGGGGCGGCTCCTTGGCGAACGCGGGCCGAAGCGCATGGCGAACGGATGGTGGAAATCCCGCGACACTTCAGGGGCCGGCTTGGGCGGGCGGTGGTTCGTGTTGCCGGCGGCGCGCGGGACAAGCGGGGCGCTTGGCGCGATCGATCTGGCGGAGCGCGCGGCGGATCGGGTGGAGCGCCTCATGCGGCGAAACGGCTTTGCGTGCCGCGAGTTGATTGAGCCGGAGGTGGATGGGTCGTGGCGGGATTGCTATGACGTGCTCACGCGGATGGAGTGGGCGGGCACAGTGCGTCGCGGTTATTTTGTCGAGGGGATCACGGGAAGCCAGTTCGCCTTGCCAGGTGTCCATCTGGAAACGGGGACTGCGGCGGGGACACTCAGCGAGGTTCATTGGATTTCGATGGTGGATCCGGCGAACGTCTGGGCGCGGGTGTCGACACGGTGGTTGAGCGATTCGGGCGAAGCGGCGCGGGTGCCGCGCACGGCGGGAAGTTGGATCGCGCTGGTCGACGGTCGCCCTGTGCTGGCGGCGGTGAGCTGGGGCCAGCGCCTGATTCCGTTGCCGGCGCCGTGGGAGCAGCAGGAGATGGCGATACAGGCGGTTTCAGCATTGTTCCCACGTTTACCTCGACTGGAGCGTCCGCACCTGGAAGTTCGGCACTGGGACCAGCAGGAGATCGTCGGTTCGCCGGCCGAGGATTTGCTGCGGAAACAGGGCTTCTCGCGTGACACGCAGGGGCTTCGGTTGTATCGTCAATACCTTCCACAAAGCGGTTCGGCGCCCGCGCGCTGACCGCATGGAAATGTGAGGCTTGGAACTTTTTCTTGAATGCAGAAGGAGTTGCGCGTGACGCTCGAAACCGCCGCTGCACCCCCCGCCAAAACCGCTGAATCGGCCAAATCGGAACCGTGCATCATCACCATCTTCGGCGCGACCGGGGATCTGATGCAGCGGAAACTCATGCCCGCGATCTACAACCTGATGCGCGACGGATTGCTGAACGAGAACACCGTCGTCGTGGGATTTGCCCGCCGGCCGAAGACCGATGAGCAGTTCCGCGCGGAGATGCTCGAGGGTGTGAGCAAATTTTCACGCACCAAGCCGATCGATATGGGCATCTGGGAAAAGGTGGCCGCGAAGCTCTTTTATCACCAGAGCACCTTTGAGGAAGCGGCGGGTTACGAGAAGCTTGCCGAACGCTTCGGCCTGCTCGACAAGCAGTTCAACATCGGCGGCCGGCGGTTGTATTACCTCTCGACAAGTCCAACCGAATTCGCCCCCATCATTACCAATCTCGGTAACGCCGGGCTGGGTAATATTGATCCGTTTTCACCAAAGGCGTGGCGGCGGATCATTGTGGAAAAGCCGTTCGGACGCGATCTGGAAACCGCCAAGCAGCTCAACCAGGACATTTCTCGCGTCTTCGATGAATCCCAGGTCTTCCGCATCGATCATTACCTCGGAAAGCAGACGGTCCAGAACATGCTCGTCTTCCGCTTCGCCAACGGCCTGTTCGAGCCGGTGTGGAATCGGAATTACGTGGATCATGTGCAGATCACGGTGAGCGAGTCGATCGGCGTCGAGGGACGCGGACCCTATTATGAATTGTCCGGGGCTATGCGCGACATGGTGCAGAATCACCTGATGCAGTTGATGACGCTGACGGCCATGGAGCCGCCGGTGGGGCTGGATGCCAATGCCATCCGTGATGAAAAGGTCAAGGTGCTGCGCTCCGTGCAGCCGCTGTCACGCGAGGAAGTCGCTCGCCGGACGGTGCGCGGGCAGTACGTGGCCGCGCGAATCAACGGCAAGCCGGTGAACGGCTATCGGCAGGAGGAGCGCGTCGACCCGTCATCCGAAACGGAAACATTTGCCGCAGTGAAACTCTTCATCGACAACTGGCGATGGAAGGGCGTGCCGTTCTATCTGCGCAGCGGCAAGCGGCTGCCGAAGCAGGTGTCGGAGATTTCGATTCACTTCAAGCCGGCGCCGGGGGTGCTCTTCGGGGCGGACGGAAGCAAGAATGAGCCGCTGACGCACAATATCCTGGTGCTGCGCGTGCAGCCGAACGAAGGCATCTCGCTGCTGATCAACGCCAAGACGCCGGGAACGGTGACCCGGATCGCGCCGGCACACATGGATTTCAATTACGATGTGGCCTTCGGCAGCTACTCACCCGAAGCCTACGAACGACTCCTCCTCGACGCCATCCTCGGCGATCCAACCCTCTTCATCCGCAACGACGAGGTGGAAGGGGCTTGGCGGATTATCGATTCGATCGAGACAGTATGGGCGACGGGGCTGCCGTCGCTGGCTTTCTATCCGGCGGGAACCTGGGGACCGGCCGAGTCGAACACGCTGCTCGGACGCGAAGGTCGCCATTGGACCGGCCAGACCGATGCGCGGCCCCTCTCCCTCGAAGAAGAGTGATTCTCCCACGCAACTTCCCCCAAGTTTAGCGGCGTTGCAACGCAACGCTTGCCCCGCCACCCCCAATGCCGCGCCACGTCCCACGTCGAGCGCCCGGCCCGACGGGCTGCCGGTCTTGCCAACGCGGGGCCAGCTCTAATCGTGACATTTATCAATACTGATGCACCAAACGACAAACCGTTGCCCGAACTTCTGCGACGGATTATTCTCCCCTCATGGCCAAGAAAAAGAAGGCGGAGCTCACCACACCAGGTTCGTCCATCCCTTCCCCCGCGCCACCCGCGGCAAAGGCAGGCAAGCCCTCATCCCTGCTCGATACACGCGGCGTCTATTGCAGCGACTACGTGGAACAACTCGCCAATCTCCCCGACGCCTGCATTCACCTGATTCATTTCGATCCGCCGTTCAACTCCAACCTCAACTACGAAGTCTTCTGGGGCGAGACCAACGAAAAGCGGTCCTTTGATGACCCCCACGCCTCCACACAGGCCCAAACGATTTCAGACAGGGAGCATACACGCGCATGGCATTAGAAGAACTAACGTGGCCGAAGGCTATCACCAAGGTATTGGGGGCCTCCACTACACCGTTGCATTACAAGGAAATTACTGAACGCATCATCGCGCAGTCGCTTCGCAAATCGCTCGGTGCCACACCTGCGGCGACTGTGAACGCGAACCTCGCCAACTCTATTAAACACCAAAGCATCGCGTCGCCGTATGTTCGGGTTGCTAAAGGAGTTTTTGCGATGCGTAGTGCGGTGTCGGGAGTCGCAGTCGTCCCGGCCAAACTCACGCCCGACGTAATTGAATCCGCCGAGGATGAAGAACAGTACGAAATTGTCACCTCGTTTGGGATGTTCTGGCGTCGGAACGCGGTCGAATGGAACGCAACGCCCAAACTACTCGGCATGCAGGAAATTGGCGCTACTCCGGTCGATTTTAACAAACAGTTGGGAATCTATTTACTCTACGACGGTCGCGAGGTCATATACGTTGGCCGTTCAACGGATCGACCTATTGGCAAGCGGCTGTTTGAACACACGATCGATCGGATGTCCACGCGTTGGGACCGCTTCTCATGGTTCGGTTTGCTCCCCGTGTCGGAGACTGGCGAACTCGGATCTTTGCCCGAAGACTATAAGGCAGCAACGATTATCCCTGCACTGGAAGCAATCCTTATTGAGGCACTTGAGCCCCGGCAGAACCGCAAGAGGGGCGACGATCTCGCCGCCGTTGAATACGTTCAGCGGGTCGATCCTGAGATCGAGAAGAAGCGGATAAAGGCGACGCTTGACGCCGCATTGGACAAGCTATGATTCCCATTCAAGTCAGGCAGTCGGAAAAGGTGGGCCGCACGGACATCGACGCGTTTGCAGCGATCATGGAGCGCGAGGGCGAAGGTGGCCGCCAACGAGGCTTCTTCGTCGCCTTCGGCTGCACCAACGACGCGGAACCGCAACGTGCCACGTACCCCATTCGAACGGGCCGCATCTTCAAACTCCTCACCGTCCAGGAAATCCTCGACGAGGAACACGTCCACAAGAGGTGAGAGCGACTGAATCGGATGAACGCGTCTTGGCCACGAATCTCGTAACCGTTTACCGCCCGGGGTTCTCGCTTCTTCTCACAACGCAGCGACTCATCGATTATCCCGAACGTCCCCTCCAACTTCCCTCTTTCGTGTCGTTCGTGTTTTTCGTGGCTCATTTACATCGTGGGGAGGAGGAGGGGGGGCAGTGCGGTCAAACACTTACCGAATTTCCTTGCCTTCCATAAAAGTTAGGGTAAAATACGGTGTCAGCAACTGGGGGGGGGGATCCCATGCCAAAGCTACCTCACGCATACCGCCGCCACCAACTCCCGCCCCCATTCATCGTCCATAAGTCATCCTGCGCGCGTGACGGCAAAAACAGCACCTACGAAGCGGATCGCCTGCCAAATCCCCGGTGGGCGACGCGGAACGACCCCCAGGTCCAACCCCCTGAACCCCGCAAAACCTCCATTATTCCTCCAAAAACCCACATTTCCCCCCTCCAGACCGCATTTTTGTACCAGGTTTTCCATGCAAAACGCACGCAACTCTCCATGCCACCAACATTACCATCAGAAAACCGCATCCAGCCTGACCCGCATCCATTTCAGTCACTTAGCTTCCAAAAGCATCTTAATGGCGCGGGCGACACCGCCTTCGGCTTGCGAATTGGTGATGCGTTTCGCGTGGCGCTGGATTTCCGGGGCGGCGTTGGCCATCGCGAAACTCATCGGGGCGTTCTGGAGCATGGCGATGTCGTTGATGTCGTCGCCGATGGTGGCGATGGCGGTGGGGGGGATGTGAAGGCGCTCGGCGGCCTGCAGGATGCCGGTCCACTTGGTGGTGTGCGGGGCGAAGAGTTCGATGACCTGGCAGTCAAAGTAGACGGAGTAGATCGAGTGCCACGTGGCGCGGTCGCCGAAGCGGGCGGCGAGGGCGGCGGTGATTTCCCTGGCGTGCGGAACGTCGACGACGATGCCGAGGCGGCAGATGTGATCGCAAGATTGAGCGGGGACATCGCGCGTGACGGTGGCGTGGGTTTTGTTGAGGAGGAGCCATTCGGTGGTCGCGCGGTGCGGCGGGCCGTGGTCGGTGAGAAAGTAGGTCGGGAGGTTGTCGACGGGGTGGTTCGTGAGGGTGAGGACGGCGTGGCCGCGGGAGCCGAAAAAATCCGTGACTTCCTGGGTGAGGTCGAAGGGAAGGGTGGTGGCGGCGATGGTTTTCGCGGTCGGCATGTCGGCGACCATCGCGCCATTGGCGAAAATGCCGGGGCCGGTGAGGTGGAGGGCGTTGATGGCGACGCGAGATTCCTCGGCGGAGCGCCCGGTGGCAATGGCGACGTGAATGCCGGCATTGCGGGCGCGCTGGATCGCGGCGGCGTCATCGGGGTGGATGGATTGACCCTTGCCCAGGAGGGTGCCGTCGAGGTCGATGGCGAGCAGTTGACAAGAAAGAGGGGCCGTCATACCAGTCGCTCCTTCTCGACGAACTCGATGGGAGTGACGATGGCGAGAGAAGGCAATTTTCGCCGGAGGCGTTTCGCGGTTTCGCTTCTGCCGTGTCGGAGATCGAGCAGATCGTTGTCGGTCGTAATCAGATGCGTGGCGTTGCCGGCAATGGAAAGTTCGAGAAGCTTCGCATCTTCGGGATCGCGTGGGAAGGGGAATCGCTCGCGCACGGTACGAACAACGTCGGAGAGATATGCAAGGCGCTCCAGGAGAACTTTGGTGCGACGACGCTTCAGGATGGGATATCGCTTTACCAATTCGGGATTCGTCAGGATCGTGCGGTATTCAAGCAGCACGGGTCTGCTTAACAGTGGAACAAGTGAGCGCCGTTCGCAAGCATCAAGGATACGTCCTGACGACGAGCCGCTGTTGAGGAGGCCACGCAGAAGGATGTTGGTGTCCAACACGATTCGAAGCGGAGTTGGAAGCACCATCTTTCAGTTCTTCTTCCTGGAGGATTTTTCGTGATGCGAGTGCTTTGCCTGTTCGACCAGACGATCCAATTCATCTTCGTCGATGTCCTGCTTTCGTCCCATGATTTGCGCGAAGGTCTTCGTCCGGGCTTCATGCGAGATTGCGAGATCTTCTTCCAGAAGTTGTTTGACATATCGTTCGGGGGTCAGCCCAAACAGTTTGGCTTTGCGGGCCAGTTCGTCAACATTACGACGTTTCAATCCTTTGATGCGAAGCGTGAGGGTTGTGGTGGCCATAGGTCATCCTTTCCATTCGCGGTGGAGTATAGCATTTTGTCTTTTAGCATGAAGAGAGCTTGCCGCCGCGAAAGATCTCGCGAATTCGCGACGCGGCCGGACAAGCGGGTCGGCTAAACTTGCCGAATGGGGAATGGGTCAGCGGCGGCGTTTGAGGAGGGGGGCGGCGCCGAGGGTCAGAAGGGAGAGGGAGGCGGGTTCGGGGGTCGGCGGGCCAACGCTGCCGGAGGCGAGTACGGTCACGAAGCCGGTGGTGTAGATGGTGGTGGTGTCGAAGCTGACGCGCGGGTCGCCGAGGATCATGGGGAACGCGTTGGAGCCGGTGGGCGGGGTGTTCCACTCGAAGATGCGGAAGGATTGGCCGGCGAAAATGGAGGGGTCGATGGAGGCGGGGAATTCGAGGTCGAGGGTGCCGGCGAGAGTGGGGTTGAGGCCGGGGGCGAAGCGGAGGGGGGAGGTCCAGTTGGCGCTGAGGATGAACTGCAGTGTGGAGGTGGCGTTGAAGAGTGCGGTGCCGACGGCGGTAACGGGGATGGCGTCGTTGTGGATGGTGAGTCTTTCATTGGCTTTGAGCGAGAGGTTGCGGATGACGCCGTTGGGGCGGATGGTATTTGCGGTGATGGTGGAGGCGGCGGGGAGGAACCTGGTGGCGCCGCGGAGGTCGGCGTCGGAGAGATTGGCGTTGGTGAGATTGGCGTTGGTGAGGGTGCTGTGGGCGAGGTCGGCGTTGGTGAGGTTGGCCTTGAAGAGATTGGCGCCAACGAGGTTGCCGTTGAGGAGGACGGAGTTGGCGAAATTGTCGTTGGAGAGGTTCTGGGCGTTGAGTTTCACATTGGAGAGGTCGAGGTTGGTGAGGGTGAGGTTGTTGAGGGTTTTGTTGCGATAATTGGCGGTGGCGGCGAGCTGGTCGCGGGTCAGGGTGGAGGCGTCGAAGTTCACGCCGGTGATGTTGGTCTGGATGAAGTAGGCGTTGGTGAGATTGGCGGCGAAGAGGCTGGAATTGGTGAGGTTCTGGTGGGAGAAGTTCCAGCCGGAGAGGTTCTCGCGGTTGAGGCGGGAGTTGGCGAGATTGCGCTGGGCGAAACTGGCGGTGGAGCGGAACTGGAAGAACGAGAGGCCGGTGGCGCCGTTGAAGGTGGTGTTGGCGATGGTGGCGTTGGAGAGGTCGGCGTTGCTGAGATCGGCGGCGCTGAAGTTGACGAAGGAGAGGTTCTGGCGGCTGAAGTTCCAGTTGGCGAGTTCGTCGCCGACGAAGGTAATGCCGGTGAGGTTCTGACTGGTGTAGCTGGCAGAGGAGGCGAGTTGAGCGCCGGTGAAGCCTTGCGAGGTGAGATAGTTGAAGTGGGCGCCGAGGATATTGGCGTTGGTGAAGGTAGCGCCGGTGATGTTGGCGCCGGTATCGAATCTCGTGCGGCGGAGATCGGAGTTGAGGAAATTGGCGGAGGAGATATCGGTATTGAAGAGGGCGTACTGGAGGTTATGGCTGCTGGTATTCCAATTGCTAAGGTTGACGTGCGGGATAGGCGTTACGTTCTGGGTGCCGGGGATCGTCGCGTGGTTGTCCCATCGGATGATCGAGGCATATCCAGTTGTCGATAAAGACAATCCAATGCAAGCGATGCGCGCGCCTAGACGTATCATTTCTCTCTCTTCCTTCCGTGCTCTACCCTTTAATGTACCGCTGAGTTATCGGAAATCAATTAAAAACCATCTATTGACACGAAATATATACATACTAAATAGGTGAGGCGATATTGGGCCGAAAACCGGGGTTTGTAAGAGGGGGCGGGGTGCGTGATGCGCTGCCTGGAGATTATTCGGGAAGGAGGGAGCGGTAGAGCGATTCGATCTGCTCCACCATGGTCGTTGCGCGGAAGCGCTCGAGGGCGAACTGGCGGCCGAACGCGCCCATGGCGGCCGCGGCGTGCAGATTTTGCGCGAGGGCGATCATGGCGCTGCACAGGGCCTTGGCGTTGCCGGTGGGGACGAGGTGGCCGGTCTTGTTTTCGATGCAGACTTCGCCGGCCCCGTCGCAATCGTACGAGATGACCGGGATGCCGGCGAGAAGGGCCTGGGGCAGGGCGCGGGCGAGGCCTTCGCGGTAGCTGGGGTGGACGAGGGCGTCCATGGCGGGGAGGAGGGCGGGGACTTCGGTGGGGGGGACGAGGCCGGTGAGGGTGACGCGGTTCTGCCATTTGTGGTCTTTGAGGAATTGTTCGAAGCGTGGACGGAAGATGCCGTCGCCGATCCAGAGGAGGTGGGCGTTGGGGATTTTTTCGAAGAGGGTGGCGGTGGTGGCGAGGAGATCGTCGTGGCCCTTGAGCGGCTGGAGGCGGGCGAGGGTGCCGAAGACGTAGGCGCCGGGGGGGATGTTGTATTTCGCACGCACCTGCTCGCGCGTGGTGGGGGGGTGGAGGAAGGGATCGACCTCCATGCCGGAGTAAATGGTGGTGAGCAACTCGGGGCGACCGACTTTTGCGGCGAGGGCCTGGCGTGTCATGGCGTCGGCGACGCAGATGATTTTGTCGCAGCGATTGGCGGCGTAGCGTTCGAGCGTGATCCAGGCGCGGTTGATGAGGGCGTTCTGATAGGGATGGAAGGGGAGGCCGTGGATGGTGTGGAAGACGAGGGGCGTCTTGAGTCCTGAGTCTCGAGTCTTGAGTTTGACTTTCCACGCCGCGGCGCGGCCGAGGATGCCGGCTTTGCTGGAGTGGGTGTGGACGATGTCGGGGTTGGTGGCGGCGACGAGTGTTTTGATTTCGTGGTAGGCGGCGAGGTCATGCCAGGCGTGGGGGCTTCGGACGAGGTGGGGGGTGATGATGACCTTGTACCCGGCAGCTTCGGCGCGCTTCATGAGGGAGCCTTCTGGGCCGGGGCTGGGGCCGGTGAGGAGGGTGACGTCGTGGCCGCGGGCGTGGAGGCCTTCGCAGGTGAGGAGCGTGTTTTCCTGTGCGCCGCCGACGATGAGACGCGTGATGATGTGGAGGATTTTCATGTGAGGCGGATTGTATGGGCTGATTCGGAAGAAAACGAGGCAAGGGCGCACGTGCGGCATGGGCAGCGGCCCATCATCGGCGGAACGCCAACACCACAGTCACAGTCGGAGCTTGGCGAGGCAGGCGGCCACGACGCGGTCCTGATTGAATCCGAAATCTGTGGGGGCGGGGAGCGTGGCGGGGCTGAACCATTGGAAGTTGAGGGCTTCGTCCTGGGCGACCGGCTGGCCTTCGATGGGGATGGCGAAGGTGAGGGCGACGGAGTGCTGGCGGAGGTCGATGCCGCCGACTTCGTGGGGGGGGCGTGGGGTGGGGAAGTATTGGGCGACGTAGAGGGGTTGGGGGTCGGGGTCGAGGGGGAAGCGGATGTTTTGGCCGAGGGTTTGGTGGAGCTGGCGAGTGATGGATTGGGCGATGGATTCATCGCGGAACATGCGGCCGCCGACGAGGCACCAGGCTTTTTTGTTTTCGGGGGTGTTGCGGAGGATGAGGCCGATTTGCGGGGTGGTGGGCGTCGTGGGGGGGTGGAGTTTGAGGGGGAGGATGTCCACGCAGGCGATGGGAATGGTTTGCTGGATGCGGGACCATTCGGTGGGATCGAGCCAGGTTTTGGTCATGGGGTCCTCTGAGAGTGAGTGAATGGGCTGCGGCCCATCATGGGCGGGACGCCCATGCCACAGTTAGAAACGGATCCACTGCAGGTGCAATCCTTGGGCGGGGGAGCAGGGACCGGCTTGCTGGCGGTCTTTGCTCGCAATGATTTCCGGGATGCGGTCGGGGGTCCAGTGGTGGGTGCCGACCTGGATGATCGTGCCGACCATCGTGCGGACCATGTGGTAGAGGAACCCGGTGCCTTCGACGGCGAAGATGAGGAGGGGGTTGGCGGGATCATTGCGGCTGCGGTGGATGTTGCAGTGGAAGATGGTGCGGGTGGTGTTTTCGCGTTCGTCAGAGCGGCCTTTGAAGGCGTTGAAGTCGTGGGTGCCGAGGAAGTGGGTGCAGGCGAGTTGCATCGCGGCAAGGTCGAGGGAGCGGTAGAAGTGGTAGACGTAATGGCGGTAGAAGATGGGGCGGTCCTGGTGGTTCCAGATGAGGTAGCGGTAGCGTTTATGCTTGGCGGTGCGGACGTCAAAGTCGTCGGGGACCTCTTCCATGGTGCGGATGAGGATGTCCGGCGGGAGCCGGGAGTTGATCGCTTTGCGGAGGCGCTGCGGATCAAGATGCGTTTCAGCGTTCATCGCGGCGACCTGGCCGAGGGCGTGGACGCCGGTGTCGGTGCGCGACGAGCCCAGGACTGTGACTGGATGGGAAACGATGGAGCCCGCGGCCTTTTCAACCTCGCGCTGCACGGTGGAGATGCCCTCCGCGTCGGGCTGGCGTTGCCAGCCGTTGTACGCGGTGCCGTCGTAAGCGATAGTGAGTTTGTAGCGTTTCACTGGGGGGTATTAAACACGAAGAGCACGAAGACACGAAGGACCACGAAGGAAATTAAACACAGAGGACACAGAGAGCACAGAGACGTCCTTGAAGCTGGCAGGTCACGCGGCTTGGACGGTCTCGATGCTGACGATTTCGGCGGTTCGAATATGAGCGAAGCGGTCGGACTTGGGGAAGTAGTAGGAGACTTGCGTTTGGCCGATGGCGACGCCCTGGGGATCGCGCACCTCGTAGTGTTTGCCGTTGGTGGCGGTGATCTGGAAGGGGACAAAAGGCTCAGCCGTGAGCATGTCCCTCAAGGTGTCGATGATGGAACCGGATTCGGCCATGCGCGATCTCCAATGACACACGTCGGTCCGTTCTCCAAGTTATTTTAGCAGAAGTTCGGCGATCTGGACGGCGTTGAGGGCCGCACCCTTCAGCAACTGATCGCCCGCGACAAACATGCAAAAGCTCTTCCCGCTGGGATCAGAAATATCTGTGCGGATGCGGCCGCAGAGAATGTCGCCCTGCCCGCTCGCATCCTTCGGCATCGGCATGTAGTTCTTTTCAATGTCATCGACGATCTTCACGCCCGGAGCCTTTGACAGAATCGCCCGCACCTCGTTCGGCGTGATCGGCCGTTCGCATTCGACGGTGAGGGCCTCCGAGTGCGCCCGCAACACCGGCACGCGCACGCACGTCGCCGAGATGCGGATCTCATTGTCGCCGAAAATCTTCTTGGTCTCCTTGATCATCTTCGTCTCTTCTTCGTTGTAGCCGGTGGCGGGGTCGATCCTGGTGTTGTGCGAGAAGAGGTTGAACGCGTACGGGTGGGGGAGCACCGTGTTCTTATACTCGCGGCCTTCCAGATACGCGCGGGTGCTCTCCCGCAGCTCCTCCATCGCAGCGGCGCCGGCGCCCGAAGCAGCCTGATACGTCGCGGCAATGAAGCGGACGATCCTGTTCTGCTTGTGGATCGGCCAGAGCGGCGTGATGGCGATGATCGTGGAGCAGTTCGGATTGGCAATGATCCCCTTGTGCTGCTTCACCGCTTCGGGGTTGATCTCGGGAATCACCAGCGGCACTGTCGGATCCATGCGGAAGGCGGAGCTGTTGTCGACAGCGACGGCGCCGGCCTGCGCGGCGATCGGACAGAACTTCTTCGAGATGCTGCCGCCCGCCGAGAAGAGCGCGATGTCGACGCCCTTGAAGCTGGACTCGGTGAGCTCTTCGACGGTGATCGGCTTGCCTTTGAACGTCATCGTTTTCCCGGCCGAGCGGGCGGAGGCGAGAAGCTTCAGTTCCTTCATCGGGAAATTGCGCTGCTCAAGACACGCGAGAAATTCGACGCCCACGGCGCCGGTGGCGCCAACAACTGCTACGACCGGTAGGGGGGACATGGCGACCTCTAATGACAAATGACGAGTGACTAATGACTAATGACTAATGACGAATCAAATTCTAATGATGAAGGACCGAATGACGAAACGTTTTACTTTCGCGTTCGGCCGTTGCGGTGGGGGCGCTGGAAGATTTGCAGGAGGTGGGCCATTCTATGCGACCTTCCGGCCTTCCGTGAGGAAGGACTCGTCGAGAGCATAGGGGTGCAACTCGCCGCACATGCCCGGCTTGGACGCCTGGTCGAAGGGGTACAGGGCGGCATAACGCGACATTTCGAGATAATCAGTGCGGCCGGCCTTGATGAAGTCGCAGGCGTCGAGCGAATTCTTGGCCTCTGTCTGCGCGCCAACTTTGAGCACCCATTCAAAACCATCCACCTTCGGAGCGATGATGTCCCGGGCGGCATGATAGAACTCTCGAATCGCCTGCTGCCCCTCTTCCTTGCTGCGGGCGAAGGCGGCTTTGAGCTGGTTGAAGCCCTGTAGCGACAGATCGCGACGCTTGAGCGCGGTTTCGAGGTTCGGAGTGCGGAGGGCCTGCTGATAGGCGGTGGGGGAGGTGAGAATCTCGTTCGGGAAGGAGAGCACGAAATCGCCCCGTTCGGGGAGGCCGCCGTTCTGCATGATGGCGAGGATTTCGAGATTGCGATGGGGATTCAGGACCCGGTGAAAGATGCCGGGGCGGAAGAAGACGGTTTTCTGGGGAATGAGGTCTATGGTGTCGACGCCGCTCATGGAGAGGATTTCGATCTGCCCCGTGCCGGCGAGCACGTAGTACATCTCCGAACAGACCATGTGGATATGCGCTCCGCCGCCGATGGCGCCGTCGGGGCAGGGTTCGGTATACACCTTAATATGCGTCAGCCCGACACCGGCGGGGAGGATGAACTGGCGGATGTCCATGCGGATCTCGTTTCTGCCTTTCAGACCGTATCAGTGAAGACCTATATTTTAGCGAGGGGGTGAGGAAAAGGCGAGGTGGGGGGGGGCGACTGGTAAAGCCGGAAAGCCGGTCGCGAAAACGACTGGAGTCCGCTGGAACTCGCCATTCCGGAGGATTAGCCCGCCCCCCTACCGAAAATCCTGCGGAATCGGGAGGCAATAAACGTGTCATTTGCGCGTGCGTTTCTGTGGCGCGGTAAAAAGGAAGCGCATCGGCTGGGGAACCAGACGATTAGGACGGAGCATTTGCTACTCGGAATGGTGATGCTGGCGGAATGCCGGGAGTACAAGCCGCTGATGGATCGGGGGGGGTCACGGAGGCGGCGGTGGAGGCGGAGATTAAAAAGAAGCGAGGCTCAGGCAGTTGGTGGGGGACGTGAGTAGAAGAACTGGGATTTCACCAATATTGGCGGCAACTCCCGGGATTCTCATGCAATTCAGGGCCATTTCCCAAGGCGATGCGCAACTATACATAACGTATCTTATAGGACCTACAGTGGGGGGGCAACGGCCAATTGCACGCGCGGACGCCAAGACCTCGTCGCTCGTCTTTTCACATTTGGGTCTTGCTGCAGCCGTGCTCAGCGATGATACTTGCACACATCGGACGGAGGCTCAGTCGTTTCGAGCGAAGATTGCGGGACCGCGCGGTTCCGAGCACTATTCGTTTCAATTCTGTACGGGGTTCATAGTCCATGGCCAAGCATAAGAAAAAGTCGAAGGGCAAGGCGAGAAAGATCGCGGCAAAACCAAAGAAGGCCGCGCCCAAGAAAAAGAAAGCCGTCGCAAAAAAAATCGTCGCAAAATCGGCGCGCTCCGCAAGCCCGGCAAAAAAGAAAGCCGCAAAGAAAGTCGCAAAACCCGCTCCAAAGAAAGTGGCGAAAAAAGCGCCCGCCAAAAAGCCCGCCCCGAAACCGCGCCCGGCCGTCGCACCCGTCGCGGTGCCCTCGACCCCCGCGCCGGCCCCGGCACCCGTGCCTGAGAGCGCCCCGATGGAACCCGCCGCTCCCGAAAGCACCATGAGCACCCCCGCCCCGGAAGAACCGACGCCCTCCGAAGGCCACGCCGACGTGGCGCCCGAAGAAACCAACGGCGATTCCGAAATCGGCGGCAACCCCTCGTAACCCCCCCCCATCGCTGGAATGTCGAAACAAATCCGCGGGTCGCGCCACTACGGCCGCGACCCGCCCTCTTTTCTACAGATAACACGCCACCGTGCGCCGCAGTCCCTCCTCAAACCCCACCGCAGGCGACCACTTCAAATGCTCCTTCGCCGCTGAAATATCCAGCACGTTCGACGGAACATCCAGCTTCCGCGCCGGGCTGAATCTCACCTGTGGCGTCTTCCCCAGCGCCTTCGACAGCCCCTCAATCACCTGCAACAACGAAAGCCCATGCCCCGCCCCAATGTTAAACGTCCGCGGCCCATCTTGCCCCGCCGCGTACCCCGCCAGTTTCTCCGCCGCCACGGCCACATCATGCACATATAGATAATCCCGTACCACCGACCCATCCCCCCAGATCTCGATCGGCTCATCCCGCAGCATCTTCCCCAGGAACACCGCCACCGCCCCCTGCGCCCCGTCCGGCCGCTGCCGCTCGCCATACGGATTCGCCACCCGCATCACCCCATATTCCAGCCCATGCAGATAGTGATACAGGTGCAGATACTTCTCAATCGCCAGCTTGTGAATCCCATACGAGCAAATCGGATTCGTCGGATGCGTCTCCGGAATCGGTATCACCTCCGGCGTGCCATAAACCGTGCCCCCTGACGAGATGAACACCACCTTCTTCACGCCATTGCCGACGCACGCGTCCAGCATCGCCAGCGTCGACACCACATTCGTCGAAAGATCGAACGCCATGTCGTCATTCGAAGTCTTCGGCAGCGTCGTGGAAATCAGGTGATACACCACCTCCATCCCGCGCGTCGCATCGTTGATGATCGCATGATTCCCGAAATCCCCCTGCACCAGCTCACACCGCGGCAGCAGATGCTGAATGTTCGTCTTCACCGCCTCAAACCGATCAAACAGCCGCACCTCATGCCCGCAAGCCACAAGCTGATCCGCAATATGCGACCCCAGAAAACCCGCCCCGCCAAGTATCAAACATTTCATACCGCGATCCCCCCTATCGCTTCCGCAGCCGCGCTCAGCGCCAGCCGCGAACGAATCTCATCATATACCCGCTCCAGATCATCCGCGTACTGCGGAATGCTCTTGGGAATCTTCGTCCGCGCCGAAAGGCTCCGCACCAGCGCCCGATCCTCCGCCAGCCGCTTCAAATGCCCCGCAAGCTCCCGCACATCCCCCTTCGCAAACAGCAGTCCATTCACGTTGTGCGTCACCGCCTCCGACATCCCCCCAAGATTCGTCGCCACCACCGGACACCCCGACGCCATCGCCGAATATATCACCAGCGGCGTATTCTCATACCACAACGACGGCACCACGAGACAATCCAGCGTGTTGAACACGTTCCCGATCTGATCATTCGGAAACGTCCCCTTGAACGCAATCCGCGAATCATCCCCCGCGATCTCCCGCAGCTTCGCCCCAAAATCCGGAAACTCCGACGTGTTCCCGTAAATATCCAGCGCGATCGGCACGTCCGCCGGCAGCGACCGTACCGCCTCAATCAACAACGCCGGCCCCTTATGCTCCACGATCGTCCCGATGAACCCCACACGCAGCCGCTCCCCACGCCCCTTCTCGGTATCTCGCCGAATGTGCGCCAACTCCACCCCGTACGGCACATACGCAATGCGCGACCGATGAACCCCATTCCGCGCCAGCATCGATTCCATCAGATGCGTCGGCGCCAAAATCCGATTCACCATGTTCAACCGCTGCCGGATAAACTCCGGACGCCCCGCCAGCGCCCGCACCAGCGGCGAATACCACCGCTCCGGCAGCAACCCGTTCTGAATCGCCACCACCCCCGCCGCCACCGCCGCCGTCGGCAGCACCCGCAGCCGCGATGCCAGTTCCTCCGGCTGCGACACCTCCACCACGTGCCGCACGCAATTCGCCGCGAACGCAGTCGGCCCCTCACACAGCGACCCGTCCGGCAGCCGCAACTGAATCAGCGGACAGACCGCCCAGAAATCCGTCGGCGTAAACACCGTCGGAATCCCCGCCTCCACGCACGCATCCACCGTCAGCCCCGAAAGCCGCGCGAAATGAAACACATGCACGACATCCTGCGGATGCCGCTCCAGAAACTTCGCGAAATAATCGCCGAACAGCTCGTTGCGATACTCCATCTCAATAATGTTCGTCTGCTCCCCCATCGGCATGTGCTGGTGATTGAACCGATGCACCGTCAGCCCGTCATGCTCATACGAATCAAACCGCTGATCATCCGTCAGTGGCACCTTGGCCGGAAATCCCGTGAAAATCTCCACCTGGTGCCCGCGCCGCTTCAGCTCCTGCGCCGTGTGCAGCGTGAGAATCTCCGTGCCCGAAGCATGATGCGGAAGGAACTGATGAATGGTGAGCAGAATTCGCATTGCACCCTTTGTAAAAGCGGAGCCGTGGATTGTTCGATTCCGCGGCAGTGATGTCAAGACGCCGCAGACTCCCAATAGAACCCGTAGCGTAAGCGCCGGCTCACCTCACGTAATCCGTAAAGGCCGGTCCCTCGCGCAGGCGATGCAACGCCGTCCCAAAAACAAAATCCCGACAAGCCCGCCAATTCCGTCATACACCAACCGCCGCGCCATGCGCCTGTATTAACGTCGAATAAATCGCCTCAACCTCGTCAACGTACGTGGAAATCTGCTTCGGCCGCTGCGTATTCGCCGCCAGCTTCTTCAGCAGCGCCCGATCCGCGGCAAGTTTCTCCAGAATCCCCGCCAGCTCCGCGACATTTCCCTTCTCAAACATCATCCCATCCACATTGTCCCGTACCATTTCCGCCATCCCGCCGAAGCGCGAGCAGACCACCGGACACCCCGACGCCATCGCCTCATAAATCACCAGCGGCGTATTCTCATACCACAGCGACGGCACCACGATCACATCGAACTTCCCAATGATCCCCCCCACCTGCGCATTCGGAAACGTTCCTTCCAGATGAATCCGCGGATCATCCCCGGCAATATCGCGAAGCCGCTGCACGTACTCCGGAAAATCATTCAAATTCCCATAGATGTGCGCATGCACATTCACCGACCGCGGCAACTTCCGAATCGCCTCGACCAGTACATGCACCCCCTTGTGCTCATAAATCTGCCCGATGAACCCGATACGCAGCTCCGCCTTCTCCCCGCGCCCCTCCGTCCGCTGCAGATACGACGCATCAATCCCGTGCGGCAGCACCGAAATCCGCGACGGATTCACCCCATAACGCAGCAGCACCGATTCCATCGTCCGCGTCAGCACCAGGATCCGATCGATCTGATTCAGCCGATGCACATTGAAACCGATGCGCGCCGCCAGCGCCCGCACCAGCTCCCCCTGCATCGATTTCCGCATCAGCACCCGCTTCTGAATCAGCCACACCAGCCCATCGATAAACGCTGTCGGCAACTTGAAAATCGGCAACTTCGCCTGCGGCGCCCCCGACGACTGCAGCACATGTCGCAGGCAATTCCCCGAATGCTTGCTCGGCCCCGGACACGTCGTGTTATCCGGCAGCCGCAACTGCGCCGTCGGGCAGATCGGCCAGAAGTCCGTGATGGTGTAGCACGTCGGAATGTTCCGCTCCACGCACGCATCAATCACCGACGTCGTCAGCCGCGACAGGTGGAACATGTGCACCACGTCCGGCTTGAACCGCTTGAGCGCCGCGCCGAAAAAGTGCCGCACAAAATTGCTCGTGTATTCGGCCCGCATGATGTTGGTCTGCCCCGCCATCGGCACACTCGCATGGTGAAACCGCTGCACCGGAATATCTTCGAAAACATCGTTCGTGAGCCGCGATTCTTCCTTCTGCTCCATCGTCCCGGGATGCCCGGCAATCACTTCCACCGTGTGCCCGCGCTCGATCAATCCCCGCGCCACTTTGTACGTGACGATCTCCGTCCCCGCCGCATAGGTCGGAAGAAACTGGTGAACGGTGAGGAGAATGCGCAAGGCTAGATTCCTTTCTGCCGTTTGCCGCGGCCGAGCCGTTCATCCCGTGCTCCGCGGTATTGACCCATCACACTGCTCCACGAAAGCGCCGGAAGCCGCGCCAGAAGCGACAGTCGCTTGCCCCACTGTTGCTCGTGTTGCATCACGTACTTCGCGTCCTGCATCACGCCGGCGACCAGAGACCGCCAAACGTACTTGCGTTCCGGCACCGTGGCAAGGCCGAAGAGCCGATACAGCGTGCGATGCCCCATATAGGTGCGCTTGTACTCGTATCGTGCCGACCGGCTATGCGAATGGACCACTGCCGCCGTCGGCTCGTACGCAATCTTCCACCCCGCCTCCAGCGCCCGCTTCGACCACTCGATATCCTCGCCGAACGCATTCTGCCGGAACGCCACCTCCCGCCACGCCTCTCGCCGCACTGCGGAACAAACGTTATCGAACACGCAGAACAGATACCGCTCGATCGGCGACATCCGCTCGTACGTCTCCCGATTCTCAATCTGCACCACGCGCCCCTTCGGCCCGCCCGCGATCCAATTCTGGATATTCCGCTTCACCAGCACATCATGCTCCGCCCGCGGAATCTGCCGGGCAAACGCCCCCGCCACGCGCGGATCCTCGAACGGCTTGATCAGATTGGCCATCAGATATTCATCAGCGGGAACCGCATCCTGCGTCAGAAGCACCACGATTTCACCGGTCGTCAGCTCAATCCCCCAGTTTCGCGTGAGTCCATGATCGAATTCCGATTGCGGAATCTGCACAACCCGTGCCCCCGCCTGCCTGGCCGCCGCGAGCGTATCGTCCGTCGATCCGGAATCGATGATGAGCAGTTCCACCGGCGACTCGACGCGCTGCCGCCGCAGACCGGCGAGCACCTCGGCAAAGAGAGAACCACCATTGAAGGTGGGAATCACCACGGAAATTGTTGGCATGTGAATTGGATCGCCGGTGAAGAAGTTCGAACCTGCGCTGGATTCTAGGGAATAATGCTCCTGATGCAAGAATGGCATCACGGTGTGCGTTCCCAGATCAGTGGCCCAATTGTACAATGCGAAATACACAAGGGATGGGCGGGACGTTTGGGTGTGTGAAGCGTGGCCCTGTGGGTCGGGCGAAAGTTGGCACGAAGGAGTTGCGAAATGAAACGCGCGTCGATCACTTTCGGGATGTTTCTGGCAATGGCGGGAGTCACCATGCTTCAGGCAGCGGACACACCGGCGGCGGATTCGAGCAAGCCGGCGGCCCTCAATTTCACCATGCCCGGCATCACGGGCGAGAACGTGGACCTCTCCCAATACTCGGGCAAGGTCATCATGATGGTCAACGTCGCCAGCAAATGCGGATTCACCCCGCAGTACGAAGGCCTGGAAAAAATCTACGAGAAATACAAGGACAAGGGCTTCATCGTCCTCGGCTTCCCCGCCAACAACTTCAGATCCCAGGAGCCCGGCACCAACGCCCAGATCGAGGCGTTCTGCACCGGGAAGTACCACGTCACCTTCCCGATGTTCTCCAAGATCAGCGTCCTCGGCGACGACCAGGCCCCCCTCTACAAGTACCTCACCTCCGTCGACGCCAAACCCGAAGGGGCGGGGGATGTGAAATGGAACTTCGAGAAGTTCGTGATCGGCCGCGATGGCACCGTCATCGCCCGGTTCCCCAGCAAGGTGAAGCCGGAGGATTCGGCGGTCACCTCCGTCGTGGAGGCGGCGCTTGCGAAGTAAGTCCGTTTGTCGCAGGATGCGTAGACGATGAGCGTTCTCCCCACTCCCCATCCGCTGGCCTTCAGTTTCTATGGGTTGACCGAAGTCCAAGTCGCGCTGCTCCTTTCCGGAGTGGCGATGATTTTTGCGATTCGCCGCTGGCGGATGATTGCGGTGCAAAAGCAGCGAGGGCGGGCGGGATCGACCGGCCCGCGAAAGGGATCGACGGGGAGCGGTGCGATGGAGCGTGCCCCAATGAGCAACGGATTGAACGTTCGGGAAGTAACGGCGCAGATCCAGTCGCTGCTGGCCGACGTCGAGGAAACCGCCCGGCGTGTGGCCGCGCAGATCGACAACCGCCGCGTCCGCCTCGAACAACTGCTGGCGGAAGCGGATGAAAAAATCCGCCGGCTCGAGGAATTGACGAAGGCCCCCACGGAACCGCAACGCCCTGCCCCACCCCCACTTCCGAACGTCAACGTGATGCGAGATGCCACGCAGACCCTGAGCCGCCTGCGCCAGGAGCGCGGCGCCCCGCCGCCCAACGAAGACCCGGCATACGCACCGATTTATCAGTTGGCCGATCAGGGCAAGAGCGCCCGCGAGATTGGCCAGGCACTTGGCCGCCAGCCGGGAGAGATCGAATTGATTCTCGCCCTGCGCGGCCGTCAGCGTGTCTGACATTTCCCACCCCCAATTCATCTTACCCCCCTACTGATTGCAGCAGTTTGTCGATGCGTGCCAGCGTTTTGTCCCGGCCGAGGAGTGCGATGGTTTCGAGCATCGGCGGGGTGATGGTGTTGCCGGACAGCGCGACGCGCAGCGGCTGCGCCGCAGCCCCACGCTTTCCGCCAGCTTCGACACCGAGGGCGAGGATCTTGTCCATCGGTTCGGCGAGACTGGTCTTTGACCAGTCTTGAACGGAGTGGAGGATCGACTTGGATTGTTTGAGGAAGTCGATGCCGTTGTTGTTTTTGACGAACTTTTCGAGGGCCTTGGGATCGATCGTGGGGTCTTCGAAGAAGAAGCGTGCGTTTTCGGCCATTTCGGCGATGGTGACCATTCGTTCCTGGTACATGGCGAGGAGTTCCTTGATGGTTTCGCGGGGGGCGGTTTTGATGGGGTAGTTCGTGACCTGGTTGAAGCTTTCGACGGCGTCGGCGAGGCGGTCGAGGGTGGCTTTGCGGATGTATTCGCCGTTCATCCAGGCGAGTTTTTTGCGGTCGAAGCGGGCGTTGGTTTTCTGGATGCCGTCGAGGGAGAAGAGGTCGATCATTTGGTCCATCGTGAGGATTTCGCGGTCCTGGCCGGGGGCCCAGCCGACGAGGGCGATGAAGTTGAGGAGTGCTTCGGGGAGGTAGCCGGAGCGGCGGAAGTCCTGGACGTCGATTTCGGGGAGGGGGGTTTTGGTAACTGTTGCGAGCTTGACGGCGATTTCGACGGCGTCGGTTTTCTTGGCCATGAAGTCCTGGATGTCTTTGAGGGGGACGCCGGATTTTTCGGCGAGGTCGGTGAAGTCTTTGGTTCCGGCTTGCTGAATGGCGGCGCGGGTGACTTTGGCTTTTTCGCGCTTGGACATTTTGGAGTTGTCCATGTTGAAGACCAGGGGGAGATGGGCGTGTTCGGGCGGGGTCCAGCCGAGGGCTTCGTAAAGGCCGAGGTGTTTGAAGGTGTTCATGAGGTGTTCCTGGGCGCGGAGGACGTGGGTGATGCCCATGTAGTGGTCGTCGATGACGACGGCGAAGTGGTAGGTGGGGAAGCCGTCGGATTTGCGGATGACGATGTCGTCGTGTTCGGGGGCGGTGACGGTGACTGGTCCGAGGATGAGGTCGTGGACGGTGATGTCTTTGTAGGGCATGGCGAAGCGGAGGACGGGCTTTACGTCGGGCTGCGGGGTGAGTTGGCGGCCGGGCATGTCTTTGCGGTAGCGGAAGGGGCGTTTTTCTTTTTCGGCGGCCTGGCGGAGTGCGGCGAGCTGGGCGGGGGATTCGTAGGCTTCGTAGGCGAGGCCTTTTTCGAGGAGTTCGTTGAGGTGCTTGTTGTAGAGGTCGAGGCGCATGGATTGGAAGTAGTCGTTTTTGGCCCCCCCTACCGTGGGGCCTTCGTCCCAGTTGAGGCCGAGCCATTGGAGGTCGGCGAGGATGCCGGCGGCGGATTCGGCGGTGGAGCGGATTTGGTCGGTGTCTTCGATTCTCAGGACGAATTTGGCGTCTTTTCCGGCCTTTCGGGCGTGGTGGGCGTAGAGCCAGGAGTAGAGGGCGGTGCGGGCGCCGCCGACGTGGAGGAAGCCGGTGGGGGAAGGGGCGAAACGGGTTTTGATCATTCGTGGGCTCCGGGTAAGAGAGTCTCGTATTAGAGGGGAAGTTGGGTGTGGGTTCAATTGGGACGGGTGGCTGAATGATGAATTATGAATGGTGAACGATGAAGGCGGAGAGGGGTCATTGGTCAATGGTAATTGGTAATTGATGGGTTGGGCGGCGATGGGGGTGGGTGCGGCGATTCGGGTGGGGCGGAGGGTGAAGATGAAGATGAGGATTAAGATTAGGAGGTTGGCGAGGGGGTAGAGGGATTGGAGCGTTTTTGCGTAGGGAGGGGGGGCGGGGGTGGTGAGGGTGAATTTAGTGGTATTAGTGATATCGGTGGTAGCAGTGATATTAGGGGATTGAGGAGGGGTGGTTGCAGGTGGAGCGGTTGGCCCCACGCTGCCCGAGGCAGCGGGCGTCCGGTTCTTTGCTTTGCGGGTTTTCTTCTTTGGGTTGTCTTCTTCGTCGTCGAAGAGGAAGTCGTCGTCGAGGGGGAAGAGGTCGGGGGGGGAGTCGAGGTGGGAGAGTGTGAGGATGGTCATG